>Ga0194126_10007951_pt1 | contig 14579 bp, 14 predicted proteins | sample TA2KigC150mmetaG_FD_148641 | JGI IMG/M metagenome (GOLD analysis project Ga0194126, IMG submission 148641) | Freshwater microbial communities from Lake Tanganyika, Tanzania - TA2015035 Kigoma Deep Cast 150m | ecosystem: Environmental > Aquatic > Freshwater > Lake | place: Tanzania: Lake... | reverse complement strand
TCCGTCGCATTGCGACCCGCTACGACAAACGCGCCGCCAACTTCGCCGCCATGATCACCATTGCCTCAATTTTCCTGTTCTCTGATTTTGCATACAGGCTCTAGCCATTCTGGTTTGTGTTGTATTGAACATCCTTTCGGGATTCATCTGGTATCACCCATCGGTTTTCTTCAAACCGTGGTGGAGAGGAATCGGAAGGAAAGAATCGGACCAGTCAAGCCCCAATCCGATGCTATATGTCTGGACTCTGATGGCGGCCTTCGTGGAGGGTGTATTTGTTTCCCTGCTTGTATCGACCACCGGGTCAAACACGATCTTCAGTGGTTTGCAATTGGGGTTCATGCTCTGGCTTGGATTTGTCGCGACAACCAACCTTGTGAACAATTTATTTGCGGGTCGCGGATTCAAGGTCTGGTCGATTGAGGCGGGCAATCATCTCGTCTATCTGTTGATATCAGGCGCCCTCCTGTCGATCTGGCGGTAACCAAATCCATTACAATGTGCGGATGACCAAAGTCGTCCGCACATTGTCAGAGGAGGCGTAATATGGAATTTGACGATGCTTTGGCGCGGCAGTGCGCCAAAGAAAAGGGAATGGTTATTTATTATCGTTATATCTTCCACATCGGGCCGGCTGGGGTACCCGACTCCAATCCTGAGGTGGAGGACTTGCAGGAAAGACATGTGGCAAACTACCGCCGCCTGAATCAGGAGGGGAAACTCGTCCTAAATCGACCCTTGCTTGACTCGTTTCAAATGAGCGGAGAAGCTCGAGGTGCAGGGGGATTGAAGGCCGAATCGTTTGCGCAGGCGCTGGAAAAGATCAACACCGATCCGATGGTCAAAATGGGCCGGTTGGCGTTCGAGCTGCACACCTGGATGATCAACCAGGGATCCCTTGCGTAATGCGACCTACCTACCTGGAAGTCAACCTCTCCCAGTTGGAACAAAATCTTGCTGCCATTCGATCCCAGGTCCACCCGGCCAAGGTCATGGTGATCCTGAAAGCCAATGCGTATGGACATGGCGTGGAAGGTGTGGCCCCGTTCTTTGCTCCCAAGGCGGATTACCTGGGAGTGGCTTTGGTGGAGGAGGCACTTCACCTTCGCCGGTTAGGTATTTCGACTCCGATCCTCGTTCTTGGCGGAATTCTGCCGGAACAGTTGCCGGATTTCTTCGATAACGGGTTGACCCTCACTGTGGCTTCCCCGATGATCCTTGACTTGGCGCAAGTTATGGCGGTGTCGCGTGGAAAGAGACTCAAAGTTCATTTGAAAATTGATACAGGTATGGAACGTCTTGGGGTTCGAGAGTACGAGGCGGAGCCGTTCATCATCAGGTCAGCTGCGTGTAGTCAACTTGAAGTTGAAGGGATTTTCACCCATTTTGCGAATGCTGAAGCGAAGGATCAGTCTCATCCTCGACTGCAGCTGGATCGATTCCAACGAGTGTTATCCGTATACGAGAAGCGATCTATTCCGCGACCGAAGTTGGTCCATGCCGCGAATTCGGCAGCGGTCCTTGCACTGCCTGAAAGCCGATTCGACATGGTGCGCCCCGGCATCCTTTTTTATGGCGTGTATCCTGCTCGAGACATCGAGAAACCGATCCAGGTCTTGCCTGCCATCAAATGGAAGTCGCGGGTCGTACACAGCAAAGTCACACAACCGGATCGCCCCGTCAGCTATGGATCCTTGTGGAAACCAGGCCGGGAAACGCGCATTCTTACAATCCCATGCGGATATGCAGATGGCTATTTTCGCAGGATGAGCACTCAGGCGCAGGTCTTGATCGGTGGAAAGAGGTATCCTCAGGTTGGCCGAATTTGCATGGATCAGTTGATGGTGAACGCCGGAAGCGAGGATATTCCGGCGGGCGAGGAGGTGCTTCTCTTGGGTGATGACCTCACTGTGGAAGAGCTGTCCGACTGGACTGGCACCAACGAGTACGAGGTTCTGACCAGCATCGGCACACGCGTACCCAGATCGTATGTGCGCGAATAAAGTACAATGCACTTAAGAATGATTTGAGAGGTGATTTGTGGGACGGATTTTCAAGGAATATCTCCTGCTGCTAGGGATTTCCGGATCGGTGATTGCCCTGGACCAATGGACCAAATGGATGGTTAGAGATAACCTTCCATTCCAGGGGACTTGGCTGCCCGAATCCCTGAGCTGGCTTGCGCCGTATGCGCGCGTCGTTCATTGGTATAACAGCGGAGCCGCTTTTGGCATGTTCCAAAACGGTAATTTGATCTTTACCGTCCTGGCCATCATCGTAATATTGGCGATCCTGTACTACTTCCCCAGAGTGGAGCCGGATGATTGGACATTGAAAATCGCCATGGGACTTCAAATGAGCGGTGCCGCCGGCAATCTGATCGACCGCTTGTTGATGGGGAAAGTCACTGATTTCATATCCATTGGCCGGTTTCCGGTCTTCAATGTCGCTGATTCTTCGATCACCATCGGAGTCATTGTGCTTCTGATCGGTGTTTGGATGAGAGAACATTGGCAGCGCAAGCAGCACTCGGACAACGAACCTGACCGGGAGGGATCGCTGCCGACCGGCCGGGAGAACTCTGTCGTCAACACAGAATAAACCGTGGTCGAACAAGTACATGATTTTGTCTTCCGTGGGGAGGTAAATGAGCGGCTCGATAAATTCATCGTCCGCTGCCTGCCCCAGTTTTCGCGCGTCCGCCTGCAGGGACTAATCCACGATGGTTTTGTTTTGGTCAATGATCTTCCTGCGAAAAAACCGGGTCAGCTGGTTGAATCCGGCTGCCGCGTACGAATAACCATTCCTCCAATAAGCCCATCCTCCCTCCGCGGGGAATCGATTCCCCTGGAGGTTGTGTTTGAAAATACCGATTTGCTGGTCATCAACAAGCCTGCCGGGATGGTGGTCCATCCAGCCGCGGGACATACTTCCGGTACGCTCGTCCATGCAGTGTTGGGGCACGATCCAGAAATACAGGGGATCGGAGGAGAGGAACGGCCGGGCGTAGTTCACCGATTGGACAAAGACACCTCAGGGTTGATCGTCCTCGCCAAGAATGATCCGACGCATCGTTGGCTTCAGGATCAATTTCGGGCACGCTCCGTGCAAAAGAAGTACCTTGCCCTTGTGGATGGTCGACCGCCAACCCCAAAGGGAAGGATCGAAGTGCCCATCGGCAGGGATCCAATCCATCGAAAGAAAATGGCGCTCATGCCGTCAGGCAAAGGTCGGGAGGCGGTCAGTGAATATCGTACAGTGGAAACATTTCGAGCGCATACCTTGCTGGAGTTTCACCCGATCACAGGACGCACTCATCAAGTCCGTCTTCATTGCGCTTTTTTGAACTGCCCGATCGTGGGGGATGTGTTGTATGGCAGAAGAACGCCGTCCGTCGCAATAAACCGTCACTTCTTGCATGCTGCCGAGTTGACCCTGCGTTTGCCCGGCGAATCCAAGGCCCGGCAATTTACCGCCGACCTGCCCGGTGAGTTACAAACGATCCTGGCGGATTTGAGAAATTCCTAGACCAGATAGTAAAGAATGACTTTTTGGAGGGCGAATGGATTACGTCGACTTAAGATCTGACACGGTAACCAAACCTTCCCCTGAAATGCGTGAGGTAATGGCTCAGGCGGCTGTTGGCGACGATGTGTATATGGACGATCCCACCGTCAATGACTTGCAGCAAAGAGCAGCAAATATACTTGGGAAAGAAGAGGCTTTGTTTGTCCCCTCCGGCACGATGGGGAATCTCTTGGCCCTTCTTGTGCATTGTCAGCGCGGTGATGAAGTCATCCTGGGTGACAAATCACATATCTACCTGAACGAAGCAGGAGGAATGTCCGCATTGGGAGGTATTCATCCGCATCCGATACCTAATCAGGGTGATGGCACGTTGTTGATGGAGGATATTCTCTTCTCTATACAATCCGACGATGTGCATCATACGATCACTCGGCTGATATGTCTGGAAAACACCCAGAATGTATGCGGGGGCGTTCCTTTGACTGTCGAGTACCTGCGCGCCGTTGGGAAGATTGCCCGTGAAAACCGACTTGCCTTCCATCTGGACGGAGCACGCATCTTCAATGCGTCTGTGGCGCTGGGTGTGGATGTCCGCGATCTGGTCGAGCCTGCGGATTCGGTCATGTTCTGTTTAAGCAAGGGATTGGCGGCGCCAATCGGGTCAATGCTGGCGGGTGGGAGGCAGTTTATTGCGCGTGCACGGCATTTGCGGAAGATGCTTGGAGGAGGGATGCGTCAAGTCGGTGTGTTGGCCGCACCGGGCTTGATATCGCTGGAGAAAATGACGAAGCGCCTGTCCGAGGATCACGATCGGGCAAAATTGCTGGAACGTGGATTGCGTGTTATCGGAGGAATCACGATGAACGCTGAAGCAGCTCGAACGAACATGGTGTATTTTGACTTGGACGAATCCATCCCATTCACCAGCGAGCAATTGGAGGTTCGGATGAAAGAGCAAGGAGTGCTGATCGATTCAGCCGGACCCCGCCGCGTTCGCCTCGTCACCCACTATTGGATCGACGACCAGGACGTTCAGTATGTGATAGAAGCCTTTAAGAAAGTCCTGAATCAAATCCCGGCAGGCCCCGGGTCCGGCGCAGGTTCGATTTGATCACGCCCTCTTTCCTTGGCCAAGTACAATCGTTTATCCGCCAGGTCAATGAGTTTCGGCACTTCGCTCGTTTCCAGGGGGTAGACTGCTATTCCCTGGCTGATGGTTGGAACAGGTAGTTCCAGATGTTCGTAACCGCTTAATTTCAATGAGGCGAGCATGGCTCTGATTCTCCGAGCCACTTCCAAAGCCTGATCACCATTGGTGTTTGGAAGCGCAACCGCAAACTCCTCCCCTCCCCAGCGCCCGACTACATCCTGACCCTTGATATTGCCGCGGATGATCTCGCACAGGCGAATCAGAACCTCATCTCCTAATTGATGGCCAAAATTATCGTTGTAGTCCTTAAAATGATCGATGTCGAGCATGATCAAACTAAGAGGCTGTTTAAGTAAATCGCATTCCTCCGCCTTCGCGTGGAGCAATTGAATGAAATGTCCGTGATTGAACACACGTGTAAGGCTATCTAACCGCGCCTCTTGTTGTATGTGCGCATGATGGAATGTGTTGTCCAATGCCAAAGCAGCCCTTTGTGAAATGTTGAGCAACAGTTCGAGGTCGCTCCGGTCGAACGCATTCGCCTGATAAGAGCCGATCACCATCACTCCCTCTACATAGGTCGCCTTCATGGGCACTCCCACCCATGAGATGGAAGGTTTGTTTTTGCCGATGAGAGAGAAGTTCATCCCTTCCAGCTTCGCGTCATTGCGACGGTCCGGCAAGAATAGGGGCTGTTGGTTCTTGATTACCCAGTCGGACAGGAGACCTTCCCGCTTCACCCGTAGATCGTTGAAGTACTCCCCATCGTCGTAGAATAATTGCATCCGCAGTTCCGGTCCTTCCACGATCCCAATGTAATACGTATCCGCTTCCAAGGCATTCTGAAAGGCGGCGTTCAGCAGCGAAAGCAGCTGGGAGGTGTCCAGCGTGAGGACGATTTGCCTGCTGATTTCGTTGATGATCTCCAGGCGGGTGATCTGCCGTTGAGCAACTTGTTTGAGCTGCAGGATCGCTTCAATGGCCACGATGACACCGAATGCCAGACCGATGTGAATAATCCAGTTATATGTACTTTCTCCCCGCATCCCAAGATGCACAAAGTGACCAGCGGTTCCATTGAAGATCAGAAAATAGACTGGTATGCGGGACGAAACCAGGACGATAGTTATCGCAGCGACCAGCATGAACGGGAAAACGAGGTAATCTATTTCTGGGGGAATGATTAGAATTGTCAACACGAGGTAGAGACTAATTCCAATAACATTTGTCCAAACAAATCGAAGTTTATTCGTGCTTCTGATGTAGAGGGGACGAAAAGAGGCAAAGAAAAGGAGACCAAGAATTCCAAGCAACGTGAGGCTGAATTGTCGGGAGAGTGAGACGGGTTGAAATAAAATCAGGGTGGTCAGGATAATCACCGCCTGCACGATGATACCGGAGATGGCGGCTGGCCATGCGTAGGGAATGTTTTCCTTGGGTGTTGAACCGAAAAATCGGAATTTGTTTATCATGAATCCGGAGCGGGGTGCCGGCGTGAACTATTGACCTGAAGGCATTTTCCCTTACCTGTCGAGCTTGCTTCCAGATATCTCAGGCGGAGGTAGAGGCGGTAATGATGACGAATGGGCTCGCGTATGGGCGGAAAGGGAACTTTCCCCATTTTACCAGCAGAAACTTTGGGGAGGGGATATGGCTTGCATTGAAAAAGCATGGGAGATGATTCTGATATAATCCCTACGCCTTTGGGTATTTGCATCCTGAATTACTGATCAATCGAAGTCCTCGGAAAGTCCCATTCCATGTACATTACTCTCGAGCAAATCGATCAAGCCACCCGGAGAATTCGGGAGTCGATTTCAACGAAACCCTCGGTGGGGATAATCCTCGGCTCAGGTTTGAGCGGTCTGGCAGAGTCAGTGGCGAACTCGACTTTCGTCCCGTATTCCTCCATACCTTTTTTTCCTGTATCGACTGTCCAGGGTCACATCGGCCGTTATGTCTTCGGTGAATTGGAAGGCAGGAGTGTGGCTGTCATGCAGGGCAGGGTGCATTATTACGAGGGGTATAGTATGGCCGAAGTAACCCTGCCGATCCGAGTGATGCAGAGGCTGGAGGTTGAAACCCTGGTCGTAACCAATGCTGCTGGTGGGGTGCATCCGGAGTTTCAGCCTGGCGATGTGATGCTGATCACCGACCAGCTCAATTTGATGGGCATGTCCGGATTAAATCCATTGATGGGACCTAACCTGGATGAGATTGGTCCTCGATTCCCCGATATGAGTCAACCATACGACCGAAAACTCTGTCAACTAGCAAGAAAGGTGGCGGAGGATCATCACCTCCCTTTGCGGGAAGGCGTATATGCCGGCCTGAGCGGACCGTCGTTCGAATCTCCAGCCGATTTGAGGTTCCTGCGTCATGTTGGAGTGGATGCGGTAGGCATGTCTACCGTGCCGGAAGTGATTGTAGCCCGGCATGGGAACATGCGCGTGCTGGGATTCTCCGGCATCAGCAACAAGGCCAATCTGGACGGTTCAACAGTCACCACCCACGAGGAAGTGATTCAAGCCGGGCAAGTGATCACCCCCAAAATGGATATTCTGATCCGAGGAGTACTGCGAGGGATATAACTCACGCGTCTGAGCATGGCGAACCTTTACAAGTTCCTGGCCGACTACGAGGTGATGATCTACATTCTGCTGGCCATTGGGGGTTTATTCTCTGTGCGCTGGTTGCTGCAAGCGTGGAGAGAGCGTCAGACCGCTTTTTACCAGCTTGAGAAGGAATTCTCCACCCGCAGATTCGGTCAAGCTGCTGCGATAACGATCTTACTCATTGCGATATTCTGCCTGGAATTTTCAATGACCACTTTTATTATCCCCGGCTTGCCGGCCGAAGTGTTTTTGTCAACGCCCACGATCGATTTGACTTCATCCGCTTCCGGCGGTTTATCCTCTCCGGCTTCGACGCAATTTCCGGGCCAACTAGGTGAGTCTTCAGGAAGTCCCCAGACGGGGTGTGTGCCAGGCCAGGTCAACCTGAATGCCCCAAAGGCGGGGGATGAGATTAAAGGGATTATCGATCTGGTTGGAACTGCCAATATTTCAAATTTTGGATTCTACAAATATGAAGTGGCAACGGCTGGTAGTGAAACCTGGGCGACCATCTCGGCGGGTCGCAACATCGTCAACGAGTCTTCTCTCGGCCGCTGGGACACTACCGCCATGACCCCCGGCGGTTACCGGTTACGCCTGGTTGTAACCGACAATCAGGGCAACGCCCTTCCGCCGTGTGTAATCCCGGTGCGGATCGTCCCACCCCCATAGGATTTTGGACATGGACAAGATTGAAATCCAACTTCGACCCACAGTAGCCACGGATCTATCCCGCTTGATGGCATTTGATCATACAACGGCGAGCGAGACCGTATGGCAATTGGAATTACGACGGGATACCGGCCTGATTAATGCATCCTTCCGGGAAGTGCGTCTGCCCCGCTCCATAACAGTTTCCTATCCTCACGATCAATATTCATTGGCGGATGATTGGGCAAGAAAGTCGATGATGTATACTGCCTACCTCGGACCAGATCCGGTTGGCTATATCTGCTTGTTGGAACGCGGAACCGCCTCGATCGTCTGGATTACGGACCTTGTGGTGCATGAAGAAAGGCGCCGTGCGGGGGTGGGCAGCAAATTAATGACGGCTGCGCAGGAATGGGCTGCCTCACGCAACCATCGGCGTTTAATCCTGGAGCTGCAGTCCAAGAACATTGCTGCCATTCGACTCGCTCAGAAATTCGGTTACGAATTCTGCGGGTATAATGACCAGTACTTTCTTTCACAAGATGTTGCACTATATTTTGCGAAGCAGTTAAAGTAGCCCGGCTCTTGATTCCAGGGCTTTATTGGACGGGCAGCATGATTAATGGTTGGTCGGAAAGTGTTTTGGCGGGGATTCAAACTCTCAATCAGATCCTGACGGCGGGCATCGCCATCACGGCTTTTTCGCTTTTCCTGTATTCGTTATCCTTCAATTTGCGCGACCGGGTTGCCCGGTCCTTTGCGATCATCTTGCTGTGCGTCGTGGTGGTGTTTACCACGGAAGCCCTGCAGGACAATTCACTCACACCCGAAGTCATCGAATTGTTCTTGCGATTGCAATGGTTCGGAATTGTCTTCCTGCCGGCCGCCTACCTGCATCTTTCGGATGCACTTCTTGTCACCGCAGGCCGCCCGTCCAGAGGACGAAGACGGATGGCTGTCCGTGGGATGTATGTCCTGTCAACTGCTTTCCTGGTTTTGCTGGCGTTCGGTTTCCTTCTCGGTCCGCTCGTCCCGGAAGGCAAACCGGCGCCGCACCTTCAGAGGACCTTTTGGACGGAAATCTTCACCTTGTTCTATGTTGCTGCCATGGTGTGGGCAGGTGTGAATTTTGCGCGGGCGTATATGCTGATGTTGACCCGCTCCGGCCGGCGAAGAATGCTGTATCTGATGGCTGGCGCTACCGCTCCTGCATTGGGATCATATCCCTACCTGCTGTTCGGTTACGAACTGGCCTCCAATCATCCCTATCTGTTCTGGACGGCAGCCACGATCATTAATGCACTGGTAGGTGCATTGGTGATCATCATGGCTTATTCGGTTGCCTTCTTTGGAGTCTCCTGGCCGGATCGAGTGATTAAGAGCCGTTTGTTCAAATGGATCATGCGTGGGCCGGTAACCGCCTCCGCGACCCTGGCTTTTATGACCATTGTCCGCCGCGCCGGATTACTGCTCGGGGAGCCGTACAATGCCTTCGTTCCATTTACTGCGGTCGGGACGGTATTGTTATTGGAGCACACGATTACTTTCGCTGCGCCGCTTTGGGAGCGGTGGTTGTTCTTTGGGAGCGACCGAAGCGAATTAAAACTACTCCAGAACATCGAGGAACGCTTGCTGACACAAAGCGACTTGCGGCAATTTCTGGAGGCGGTGCTGGCCGCAGTACGGGATCATATGCAATCCCCTTCTGCCTTCATCGCCACTCTCGACGATGAAACATTGTCCCCGATTGTTGTTGCCGGAAACCGTGCAATGTTGGAACAGGAAAGCCTGACGGAAATATTAGAGAAGGTCAACGGGGATGCCGGTATGGATTTTCAATGGGGAAATTTCCTCGTACTGCCTTTACATCAACGCAAGCGGGTGGAGATGGATCGCGATGAAGTCCCTCCGCTACTGGGATTGCTCGGTGTGGCGCGCCGCGACCACCGTCAAATCATCGAATATGAACAACGCGAGGCGTTATGGCTGCTGGCGGATCGCGCTGCCCTGGCGCTCGAAGATCGGCAATTACAACAACGGGTTTTTCATTCACTGGCGGTCCTGCAACCTCAGGTGGAATTGATCCAGCGAATGCGTGCCGCCGGCCGGTACGATACCAGATCCAGCATGCTCACGGACCCTCTCCCGCAGGAGGCGGATCTTTTTAACTGGGTGCGCGACGCGCTCACGCATTACTGGGGAGGGCCCAAGCTTACCGGCAATCCATTGATGAAGCTGCAGGTTGTACGAGAGATTGCCGAGCAGGATGAAGAAAACGGTCCGAACGCTCTGCGGGCGCTGCTGCGCAAGGCGGTGGATCGGATGAAACCCAGTGGAGACAGGAAGTTCACCACAGAGTGGATTCTATACAATATTCTGGAAATGAAATTCATCGAAGGCCGCAAAGTGCGGGATGTGGCTGCGCGCCTGGCCATGTCAGAAGCGGATTTGTATCGCAAACAGCGAGTGGCAATTGAAGCGGTGGCCAAGGCGATCTTTGAGATGGAATTGTCGTCGAAAAATTGACCCGGATCTGTGGGATGATCTGAATTCTGTACTCGAAGGCTTTGTCGTCTAAGGTCCAAAGGAACCACGACCCATACCCGCAAGGAGTCATGTATGGCAAATCACAAGAAAAGATTAGCGAATTCAATGCCGATGCTTGATGAGAATTGGTGGGCTTCCGTGCTGGCGGAGGAAAGCCGTCACTCAGGACCGTCACCAGCGAAATTGCCAGCAAACCGTCGCGAAGGGATCATTGAAAATAAAACCCCGACGTCGGAAAGGAAGGTCATCTCGGACTGGAAACAAATTAAAGATTTGTATTTGCGAGACCAGATCATTGAATTGCAGGTGACTGGATACAATCGGGGAGGGCTGCTTGTTGAAGGGGATGGAGTATTTGGTTTTGTTCCAATGTCTCACCTGGTCGACATTGCTGTTGGTTCGACAAACCTGCAGCGGGAGCAGGATCTGACCGCCTATGTGGGGCGAACCCTGAAATTAAAGGTGATCGAGTGCATTCCAGAAGACGGGCGGATCGTTTTTTCTGAGCGCGCGGCTCAATCTGGTCCCGGAAAGAGAGCCGAGTTATTCCATACCTTAAGACCTGGTCAAATGATCCAGGGTACTGTGACGAACATCACAGATTTTGGTGTATTTGTGGATCTGGGAGGGGTGGAAGGCTTGATTCACATTTCTGAAGTTTCGTGGGGACGTGTTTCCCATCCAGGGCGATATGTCAGAATTGGAGAGGTCATACAGGTTCAGGTCCTGGAACTCTCCCAGGAACGCTGCAGGGTGGCGTTAAGCTTAAAGCGATTGCAGCCAAATCCCTGGACGAATGCCGATGCGGAGTTTCCAGTTGGACAGATCCTTCCGGCCACAATCACCAGCCTGCTTTCGTTCGGTGCGTTCGCCCGTCTAGATGCGGGTGTTGAAGGATTAATTCACGCGTCCGAGATCCCTGCGGCAGAGGGGAAACATGTCAAGGAAATCCTTTCGGAAGGGCAGCGAGTACAGGTAAGAGTGCTTCACGTTGATTCGGCCCATCAAAGAATGGGATTGAGCATGAGATTAAATTGATCTCCACGATTGCAGCCTGATGAATCCGAATCCCTCCTACAAGAATCGACGATCGGTCCAGGAAGATCCCTTCCATCCCAACGGCTGGCTGGAACGCCTGACGCGCCTCAACCTGCAATTCGGGCGGTTCGCCAGGGACGGAATCGGTGTCACACTTCTCGCAATTGCCTTGATGATTCTAATGACGACATTGGGACTGGCCGAGGGATTGATCATTTCACCATTGTCGTCATGGCTTTCCCTATGGTTCGGTTGGGGGAATCTGCTAATTATTATGGGGATCGGATATTTAGGCTATTCCTTTCTGCGCCGGGGGAGGGAGGTCGTTCGTTGGGGGAGGTTGGTCGGGATTGAACTGGCGTCTGTCTTAACGTTTGGTTTGTTGTCAGCCCTTGGAGGGAACGACCTGATTCGGGCGGAATCGGGAATGGATGGTGGCCGGCTCGGCTGGGGCATCGTTACTTTCTTCTGGACGCTTCTGGGAAATGCGGGAGGCTGGTTTGCCTTGATCCTCCTGTGGGCCCTTTCCATCATGGCCGGTTTTGGGTTGTGGGCTAGGCTCGAATCTTGGCTAATGGAATACGCCGGTGATACAACCGCGCCAAATCCCGTGTCCGCGTTCGAAGCGGATGATAAAAAGGAAATCCATCATGCGCGCCCCGGATCGGCTGGGAGAAAAAGGAGTCAGCCACTTCCACCGGAATTCCGGACTTCTTTGAAGGGAGATGGAAAGAGCCAGGAAAGGGCTCGTAAGCCTCCACCGCGCGGAGAGGATCTCCCTCCCTTGCATTTACTGCTGGTAGAGACCGCCATCCGAGCGGACGAACGCACCATCAACCAGACTGCCGGTCTGATCATGAAAACACTCGCAGAGTTTGGGATCCCGGCAACCGTCATCGGTTATCGCGTGGGTCCGGCGGTGACGCAATTTGCCGTACAACCCGGGTTTTTGAAGAAATCCGGTTCGGATGAGGAAGATGCTCAATTGATGAAGGTGCGCGTCGCCCAGATTGCCGCACTTGAAAAAGACCTTGCCCTGGCTTTGTCTGCCGAGAGGTTGAGGATAGAAGCGCCGGTTCCAGGAAAGCCTTACGTTGGCATTGAGGTGCCTAATTCCAATAGCACGATCGTGCGCTTGAAGAGCATTTTGGAATCCGATGCGTTCTATCGTGTTGGATCTCCCTTGGCCATGGCGATCGGGCGCGATGTCTCAGGACAGTCGGTTGTCGCAGACCTGGCGCGCATGCCTCACTTGTTGATTGCAGGTGCCACAGGTTCGGGAAAATCGGTAAGTATAACGGCCATCGCAGCCTGCCTGGCCATGAACAACACTCCCGAGGATCTGCGATTGATCATGATCGATTCCAAGATGGTGGAATTGATCCGTTTCAATGGCCTGCCCCACTTGTATGGCAAGGTGGAGACGGACCTTCAACGGATACTGGGTGTCTTGCGCTGGGTGGTTGCGGAAATGGAGCATCGATATCGACTGCTCGAATCCTTGCATGCCCGCGATCTGGAGGCATACAACCGAAAAATATCAAGGAAGGCAGGAGGGAAAGCCATCCCTCGCATTGTGGTTCTCGTGGATGAACTTGCAGATTTGATGATGTCCGCCCCAGACCAGACAGAACACAATCTCGTGCGCCTGGCTCAAATGGCGCGTGCAACCGGCATTCATCTTGTGGTTGCCACCCAGCGCCCCTCGACGGATGTCGTCACAGGTCTGATCAAGGCGAATTTTCCCGCGCGTCTGGCTTTCGCAGTTGCGTCAGGCGTGGATAGTCGCGTCATCTTGGATTCCTCCGGAGCAGAAACCTTGCTTGGCCGGGGAGACATGCTCTTCCTCAATCCCGAATCGGGCACTCCCGTGCGCGCACAGGGTGTCATGGTTACCGACATGGAAATCGAAAGGATCATCGCCCATTGGCAGAAGAATTCGGATTCATCCGAATCCGAGAACCCGCCCTGGGAATCCCTGCTCAAGGAACCGCAAGAGGATGATGATGAACATCTGATCGATCAGGCGGTTTCCATCGTGCGCCAGAGCCAACGCGCCTCCGCCTCCTTGCTGCAGCGCCGCTTGCGGATCGGATACCCTCGCGCGGCCCGCCTGCTCGACCAATTGGAGGAAAGAGGAGTGGTTGGCCCGTCCCAGGGAGGCGGCCGAGAGCGCGAGGTCCTGGTTGATGAACTCGACCAGGACGAAAATGGGTCCTGATCATCATAAAAAGATTTTGTGGAGAAACAACTTGGATCATAGAGCGACTTTCACGGACCGTATGAGGGCGATTTTCAAGGGGATACTTGACCCGATCGGAGCATTTCTCAATCGATTGGGATTAACCCCCAACGCGATAACACTACTGGGACTCGCCGGAACAACGGGCGGCGCACTTCAGATCGCCTTTGGGCAGCTGACACTGGGTGGATTCATCCTGCTGGTTTCGGTACTCGTGGATGCTTTGGATGGAACCATGGCTCGCTTGCGCGGGGAATCAAGCGATTTTGGCGCTTTTGTTGATTCTGTAAGCGATCGTTACGCGGAATTAATAACCTTCGGGGGATTGTTGTATTATTTTGTCGCGAATGAAAATGAAATCGGTATCATGGTGACCTTCGCCGCAACGGCGGGTTCGGTGTTGGTTTCCTATGTCAAAGCGCGTGCCGAAGGACTGCAATTCTCAGCCAAGGTTGGTCTGCTGACACGCGTAGAGCGCTATCTGGTCTTGATTCCATTGCTGGTATTCCGACAACCACTCGCAGCAGTTGCAATCATCGCCGTGTTGGGAAATATTACGGCACTTCAAAGGGTAATCCACGTCCGAATTCAGGGACACGCCCGGCTGAATCAAGCTCCTGCAAAAGTCCGGAATCCTTCTTGATCCATGGATGGCATCTCCCTCGGGCCTTTGTTGATTCGATGGAATGGCCTGCTTGTCATTTTTGGATTCGCCTTGGGGGGCATCCTGGCGACTCGCGAAGTACGACGGATGGGAAAGGATCCGGAGATCATACTCGACCTCGTCGCCCCACTACTGATCTGGGGA
>Ga0194126_10007946_pt1 | contig 14583 bp, 16 predicted proteins | sample TA2KigC150mmetaG_FD_148641 | JGI IMG/M metagenome (GOLD analysis project Ga0194126, IMG submission 148641) | Freshwater microbial communities from Lake Tanganyika, Tanzania - TA2015035 Kigoma Deep Cast 150m | ecosystem: Environmental > Aquatic > Freshwater > Lake | place: Tanzania: Lake... | reverse complement strand
CGTAGGAGTCTGGGCCGTGTCTCAGTCCCAGTGTGGCCGGTCGCCCTCTCAGGCCGGCTACCCGTCGTTGCCTTGGTGAGCCATTACCTCACCAACTAGCTGATAGGCCGCGAAGTCATCCTCCACCGAAATTCTTTCAAAACTCAGTGATGCCACTTATGTTTCAATATTCAGTATTAGCACCGGTTTCCCGGTGTTATCCCAAAGTGGAGGGCAGATTCTTCACGTGTTCCTCACCCGTTCGCCGCTAATTCATTTCCGAAGAAACTTCATCGCTCGACTTGCATGTGTTAAGCACGCCGCCAGCGTTCGTCCTGAGCCAGGATCAAACTCTCCATAGAAAATTTGATCTGACAAAAAGACAAACATGGCTATCTAACTAATAAATTTATTAATCAGAGTTCGCTTATGTTTATAGTCTTTATCAATTGTTTTTTGTTTTGTACTTAAAGCAAATACTTTCATTAATCAAAATAAAAATATTACTGAATTAAGTTTCAAAGGTATTTATAAAACAAAAATGAGATTCTTAAACTTAATAAATTAAAATTAACAACCTCAATTAATGCCTTCGATTTCTTAAAGAAATCTTTGGCATTGACTTTATTGCACGTTGTTGAGTTCTCAAGGTACGACTGCGCACTGATAACAAAATTTCTTTTGCCTGCAGGGCAACCCATTAATAAAGTCCTCTAGGCATGCCTAAAGAACTAAAAAAACGGGGATTTCCATACCCGGCCTTCTTCTGAAGTTCGTCTCGTATGGGGAGGTGAAATATAGCCTCCCGAGTAAAGGGGGGTCAAATCGACATTTCGGGCAAAAGACCCGGACTTACTCGAGCACCTCTACTGCAGCTAGATCCCGTTTCCCTTTACGTAAAAGTAGGTATTTTCCGTGCAATAGATCCGCCCCCGATGGGGCAAAATCCTCGCTCTCAACCTTTTGATTATTCAGATAGGCACCCCCTTCTTTGATAATGCGCCTAGCTGCAGATTTGGAGTCGACTACCCCAGTCGCAGCAATCAGATCCACCCAAGTTGGCAGGGACTGACCCTTAGCAATTTTGGTCTTTGGCAATTGGGCTAAGGCAGAAGCTAAAGTCTCCAGATCTAGCTGCGCGATGTCAGATTGGCCAAAAAGGGCCTTGGCTGCCAATTCTACCTTTTGAGCCAATTGCTCACCATGAATCAGAGTAGTCAACTCTCTAGCCAACTCCCGATGCGCCTCCCTCGCCCCTGGATTTGTTTCAACAGTCTGAATTAATCGCTCTATCTCGCCCTTACTCTTCATGGACAAGACCTTTAGTAACTTGGGCATATCTGCATCATCGCTATTTAACCAATATTGAAAAAATTCATAAGCACTCGTCATTTGCGGATCTAACCAAATTGAGCCACTAGCTGTTTTACCAAATTTACTGCCATCTGATTTAGCCAAAAGGGGAACAGTTAGCGCATAGGCTGTCCCACCCTCCACCTTACGAATCAAATCTAGCCCGGCCACAATATTGCCCCACTGATCTGAACCACCGATTTGCAATTTGCACTCATATCTTCGGTATAACTCCAAAAAGTCGAAAGCTTGTAAAACTTGGTATGAAAATTCAGTATAAGAAATTCCCGCGCTCGCTAAACGATTTGCCACAGAGTCCTTAGTTAGCATTTGATTAACACTAAAGTGCTTGCCAATATCTCTTAGAAATTCAAGCGCCGAAACAGGCTTAGTCCAATCTAAATTATTCGCCATCACCGCGCCAGTTTTTTTAGCTGAGAAATCTATGATTTTCTCTAGTTGCTTTTTTATTTTGGAAACCCATTCTGCAACAACCTGTTCATCATTTAGGGACCGCTCTTCACTTCGACCACTGGGATCGCCAACTAATCCAGTAGCCCCGCCAACTAATGGGATGGGTCTATGCCCTGCTAGTTGGAAACGACGAAGTACTAGCAAAACTACTAGGTTGCCAACATGCAAACTTGGTGCGGTCGGATCAAAACCGAGGTACAAGCTGATTGGCTTAGCTAATGCCTGCTCTAATTCCTTTCGGTCTGTGCTCTGGGCAATCAGCCCACGCCATTCCAGATCTTCTAGAAGAGAATTGCTCATTGGGAGATCATGCCTGAAAAGCGTTTACGCTGGTTGGAAATTACTGCATCTGCATCAGAAATTTCCTTTGCTAATGCAGTTATTGAGTTAGAAACCGAGGTTGAGGCAGTGCCCAGCGATGAAGCACGGCTTGATATCGCGCCATTAACTGTTAAGAATTCTTTTACATCCTCAGTTAGCTCCGAGTGGATTGTTAGCAACTGGGCTTTGCTTAACTTATCTAAAGTAATGCCTTCTTTCTCACATAATCGAACGCAAGCACCAGCTGCTTCATGCGCCTGGGAAAATGGCACCTGTTTTTTAGCTAGGAAATCTGCAATCTCCGTGGCTAGCGAGAAATTATCTGCTGCACCCTTGGAAATCTGTCCAACATTAAATTTTGCTGTTTCAATCATGCCAGTAAGTGCTGGAAGTAAAATAAGCATTTGATCGATTGAGTCAAATACCGATTCTTTGTCTTCCTGTAGGTCACGGTTGTATGCAAATGGCAATCCTTTAAGTACGACCATTAGGGTAGTTAAATTTCCAATGAATCTTCCAGCCTTGCCTCTTGCAAGCTCTGCCACATCGGCATTTTTCTTCTGTGGCATTATTGAAGAACCGGTCGTATATGCATCAGATAACTCAACCCAGTTAAATTCAGCTGAACTCCATAAAACAAACTCTTCACCGATTCTAGACAAATGTACTCCCAGCATCGATAACACAAATAAAGCCTCGGCTGCAAAGTCGCGATCACTAACTGCATCAATACTATTTTCCATTACCCCGGCAAAGCCCAGAGTTTTTGCCAATGAGTTAGGGTCGGCAATCAATGATGAACCAGCTAATGCCCCGGATCCAAAAGGTGACTTAGAGTTTCGTTCAAGCCAATCAAAGATACGCCCAATATCTCTAAGTAAGGCGTGTGAATGCTTGGCAAGCTCTTGGGAGAAAGATATGGGTTGAGCATGTTGCGTATGAGTAAATCCAGGAGCAGCAACCCCAATAAGGGAAGATGCTTGTGTATTTATTACTTTCGCCAATTCATTGACACTAGCGCCAATCTCAAGCAGATGGTCGATTAAATAAAGCTTAAAATCAGTAACAACCAGATCATTTCTTGATCTACCAGCCCTTATTGCACCACCAATAGCGCCACATTTTTCAACTAGACCTCGCTCGATAGCGCTATGCACATCTTCATCCGAGTGAGTGTAATTAAATTTGCCACTGCCAATTTCAGCTGCCAATTCAAGTAAGGCAGCCTTGATCTTTATCGAATCTTGCTTACTAATGACTGATTGCACGGCTAAATTTTCCAGGTGGACCAAATTTACTTCAATCTCGTAAGGGGCTAATCGCCAATCAAAATGCACACTTCTTGACAGCCTAATCAGTGCTTCAGCTGGATCTTGTTCAAATCTTCCACCCCAAAGTGTCACTTAATCTCCCCAACCAGTTTCATTATCTCTTTAGCCAAGGCCGCTCCCCCTGAGGATGATTTGGACACAACTAGCACGGTGTCATCACCAGCAATAGTTCCTATCGCAGAGTGTAACTTGCCAGCTTTACTTGCCCTATCAATGCTGCCGGCCAGAAATGCTGCCGCACCCGGTGGTGTCTTTACGACGGCCAAGTTACCACTGGAATCAATGGAAGAAATAAGATCGTTCAAAACTCGGCTCCGATAGTTATTAGTTTCAGTAACAAATTGGTAGCGGAATACACCAGAGTTATCTTTTCCTCTAACCGCACCCAGTTCTTCAAGATCTCTACTTGCAGTCGTTTGAGTAACACCAAATCCAAGTTTTTGTAAGTGCTTAACTAGATCACTCTGTGAATGTATCACCCCATCATCTACTAGTTTAATAACCATTGAGCGTCTGGCAGTTGCAGAGTTAGTATTTAATTTCGCCATTATGCACTCACCAATGTTCCGCCTCGATTATCTAGAGCATCAAGTACTGCTTCTAAATTGGTGCCATTTGTTATTCGCACTGAAAATGCCCCTGAATCTATGGCGCTAATTGCAGCCTTAACCTTTGGAATCATGCCATCCGCAAACGAATTTTGAATACTCCTTAAATCCTCAATTGAAATTTCATCGATAATGGTTGATCTGTCTGGAAACTTTCGATAGATACCATCCACATCAGTTAGAAAAACTACTAAATCAGCTCTTAAGGCACCACCGATTGCCGCTGCAACTAAATCAGCATTTACGTTATAGCCAATGCCGTCCTCATCAACAGCTACTGGGGAAATCACAGGCAAATAGCCTTCGGTAATCAAGCTCTCCAAAATCATGGGGTTGGTCTCTGCAACCTCCCCAACTAGCCCCACATCAATAGACTTCCCATCAATTACCGGTTTAAATTTCTTAGCCCTTATCAACCCACCATCAGATGCGGAAAGTCCAACTGCATTTACATCGCTACCAATTAAGTAATTAACAATCGACCTTAAAACTGTGCCGCTAAGTACTGATTCGACCACCGAATAAACCTCAGGTGTAGTGACTCTGTAGCCAGAGATTTTTTCCTTTCCTAATCCTTTCTCACCCAATGCCAGATCAATCTGAGGACCGCCCCCATGAACGAGAACTAACTGTTCACCATCTAAGAAAGCATCTGCAATCGCCTCTAGGACTGGATCTGACTGGTCTGCGCTAGGCAGGGCATTTCCACCATATTTAACCACAATCATTTTAGACTCCCGACTAATAGGCCAGTCTCTTCTGGTAAACCAAACATGATGTTTGCATTCTGTATTGCTTGGCTAGCTGCACCCTTATCTAAGTTATCAATAGCACAGGAAACAATTAATCTGTTCACATGCTCATCTACGGCAACCTGCAATTGAACGTTGTTGGTCTCTAGAACTTCAAGAGTTTGAGGCATTAGGGATTGATCTAATACTGAAACAAAACTTGATTTCTTATAGAACTCAATAAATCGGCTCCTAACATCAGAGTTTGGCATTTGTTTGGAAAGTTTCGCCGTTACCGTAGCAAGTATTCCTCTAGGAATAGGTGCCAAAACAGGGGTGAATGAAATTTTTACATTCTGATTACATAAAGAAGTTAGTAGTTGTTCGATCTCTGGAGTATGTTGATGTACTCCACCAAATTTATATGAAGTTAAATTATTTTTAAATTCACTTTCTGGTAAATTTACTTTTGCTGATCTACCCGCCCCGGATGTTCCACTTGAAGCAACAACAACAATGTCATCAACCTCTATAAAGTTCAGGGCTGGCGCAATTGCTAGAGAAATAGCTGTGGCATAACAGCCTGGATTAGCAACTCTTTTTGCCTGCAGAATTTGGTCATGCCCTACTAGCTCCGGTAATCCATAAGTCCAATGACCTGGATATTCACTTGTGTAGTACTTCTGCCATTGCTCTGAGTCTTTAAGTCTGAAATCAGCGCCCAAATCTACAATGCGCACATGGTCTGCTATTTGGCCAATTAGTTTCGAGGATTCGCCATGCGGTAAAGCGATAAAGACCAAATCACACTTATTCATTTCTACTACTGACGTAGGTTTGAATTCTTGTCCTGCGAAATCTCTTAAGTGCGGATGAAAGTCAGCAATTAACGCACCGGCGTTTGAACCCGCTGCGATATAGCTAACACTGAAACTTGGGTGTGAGTTAAGCAATCTCAGTAACTCACCACCGGTGTAGCCACTAGCACCAACAACACCAATTTTCATGTAAACATTATACCGACATTTAGCATAAATATGCAAATACCTGCATGATTATGCATTAAGTTCTAGGAACAGCCCCAACATCCTTTTTTGCCTGCTCAATCGCTTGATCTCGATACTTTGCTACCTCATCAGATGTAAGAGTCCTATCTGAGGCACGAAAGGTAAGGGTAAATGCTAGGGAAATTTTTCCTGCCCCGATTTGATCGTATCTATCGAATAAGTTAATTGATTCCAATAAATCCCCTGCCCCAATTTTCAATGAATGCTCAAGCTCAACAGCGGAGACATGGCTTTCGACAATTAAAGCTACATCTTGAACTACAGCGGGCATGCTTAGGATCTTTGAAGGCTTAATTACTTTTGAAACCGGAAGTTCGCTCAAAATAACTGCAAAGGCACAACTTCTTTCTGGAAGATTTAGCTCAGCTAGGACTCTGGGGTGTATCTCACCTGCATGAGCAACTACCTTGCCATCGACTTTGAACTCTGCACATCTACCAGGATGCCATGGCGCTAGCTCACAATTGGCTATTTCAAAATTATTTCCAGTTGCTGAAATAATCTCGATAACTTTGGAAACCGCATCACTCCAATCAAATCTAGAGCCCTCTCCTTGCCAAGTACTTTTCAGTTTTTCACCAGAAACGACTCCAGCTACAAAAAGCATTTGTTTAGGCACACTTGCAAAGATCTCCTCGATCGTCTTAGCCGACGGCCGCTTGTTGGTCTCTGGACTTAGGCCTTTAATTGTTTTTGCAGTATTTCTAAAGACCGTACCTATCTCAAATATAGCCAGATCTTTAGTCCCGCGAGATAAGTTGCGTCCCAAAGTTGTAAGTAGGCCGGGAATTAAATGAGTACGAAGTAGAGGAGCATCCTCGGACATAGGGTTGAGGAGTCGAAAGGATTTGGCACGGTCGCCTGTAAAACCTAGTGAATCAATTAGCTCTTGGCTAACAAATGGATAGTTAATAACCTCAGTAAAACCTTGATTTGCCAAACTCGTCGCAACTTGCCTTCTTCTAATTTGCATATCAGACAACTTTGCGCCTGCTTTACCCACCGGCAAGGTAAGGGGAATAACTTCATAGCCAGTTAGTCGAGCAATCTCCTCAGCAAAATCTGCTGAGCTTTCTAAATCAGGTCGCCATGTAGGAACCTCAATATTTAGTACTGCGCCCGTACCTAGTACTTTACAACCAATCAGTAACAGCGCATCTCTAACTTGCTTGGTCGAATAACTCTTGCCAATCAACTTAGATATTGAATCAATTGAAATCTTTACTTTGCGTTTTTTTATAGCTATTCCTGCTGAGCTAGAACCAACATACTTCGAATCTGCTAGCTCTATTAATAAAGTGGCTGCTCTACCTGAAGCTATTTCAGTTAGAGCCGGATCTGTATTTCGTTCAATTCTTCGAGATGCTTCACTAGATAATTTATGTAACCGCGAATTTTTTGCCACACTTGATGGATTAAAATGGGCTGCTTCTAATGCAATACGTTTAGTTTCATGGGTTACCTCCGAAGCAAGACCACCCATAGTTCCAGCTAAAGCCAAGACTGAATTTGAATCGCATATCACCAAATTATCTGGCTGCAATTTCCGCTCGACCTTATCTAATGTAGTCAGCTTCGTAAATTTATTTGCACGGGATACTTTTAGACCACCATTTATGACTGCAGCATCAAAAGCGTGTAAGGGTTGACCAAGTTCAAGCATCACGTAGTTTGTTATATCTACAGCAAGTGAAATAGAACGCATGCCGCATTTTTCAATCCGACGCTGCATCCAAATCGGAGTTTGCTTCTTGGCATTAACGTTTTCGACTGTGCGAATGAAAATCTGATCTGCCCCAGTCTTATCTTCAATCTTGACCGTAATAGCTTTTGCTGAATTTAAACTTTTTAGCCTGCTATTTTTTACTAATTCAGCTGGATCAGTGAATTTACATTTTAATGAGCCGGCCAATTCTCGAGCCAATCCCCTGATAGACATTGCATATCCGCGATCTGGATTTACGGCAATATCAAAAATTACATCAGTGATCTCCAAGAGTTTGATCGCATCAGAACCAATTTTGCCTTCAGGCAAAACAATTATTCCAGCATGTTCCTCACTAATTCCAAGTTCCTTGGCCGAACAGATCATTCCATCACTAAGTTTTCCATACGTCTGTCGAGAGGAGATAACAAAGTTACCCGGTAAAACTGCTCCTGGAATAGCGACTACAACCAAATCATTCACTTTAAAATTTCTTGCTCCGCAGATTACAAACCTTTTCTTTCCGCTGCCAACATCTAGGCCCACATACCTTATGGGTTTCTTATGCTCGGTGAGCTCTTCGATCGATAGAACTTTTCCTACAACTAGCGGACCTTTTAAATCCTTTCCTTGATATTCAATTGATTCGACTTCAAATCCCACTCTTGTAAAGGCTTGAGATATTTGTTCGGCCGTAATTTTCGCAGGCAGATTAACAAATTCTTTTACCCAGCTCAATGGAAGTTTCATTTTTTGCCAACTCCAAAACTTTGTGAGAATCTGACATCGCCTTCAACAATGTCATGCATATCTGTAATCCCGTGCTTTACCATTAATGTACGTTCTAACCCCATACCAAATGCGAATCCACTAAATTTTTTAACATCCACACCACATGCGATTAGAACCTTTTCATTAACCATTCCACATCCGCCCCACTCAATCCAGCGTCCGTTAAAAAATATGTCAACCTCTGCAGAAGGTTCGGTGAATGGGAAAAATGATGGCCGCAATCTTGTTTTAACATCATTACCAAAGATCGATTTGGCAAAATAATCCAACGTACCTTTCAAATCTGCCATAGTTATGTTCTCATCAACTACCAAACCTTCAACCTGATGAAATACTGGGGTGTGAGTAGCATCCAATTCGTCTGCCCTATACGTCTTGCCCGGACAAATAACGTAAATTGGTGGTTTCTGAGTAAGCATTGTTCTGACTTGTACCGGAGAGGTATGAGTTCTTAAAACCAGTTTTGCCTCTAGTGGCTCAATAAAAAAGGTATCTTGCATGCTTCTGGCCGGATGGTCAGCAGGAATATTCAAAGCGTCAAAATTTAGCCACTCTGACTCTAATTCTGGGCCCTCGGCAACGTTGTAACCAAGGCCGATGAAGAGATCGGAGATTTCATTAGTCAAAATTGTTAAAGGATGCAAACCACCTTCTAAAGTTCGCGGCTTTGCAAGGGTTACATCAACTCTTTCCGTCTGAAGGACCTGTAGATCTCTTTTACTCTCTAATTCCTCTGTCTTTTTTCTAAAAGCTTCATTTACTTGCGATCTGGCATCACCAATGAATTTGCCAAAATCTGAACGGTCTTTTGCATCCAAACTTCCCAAAGATTGATTTGCCCGAGCTAGTGGAGATTTATCACCAAGGTGATCAATTTTTACTTGCTTTAAGGAATCAAAATTTTTCGTGTTTGCTATTTCAGAAAGGGCACTGTTAAGATCAAGTTCAATCTGATTCTTGTCTAAAGCCATATTCGTAAGTCTATAAGGACAGGCCCACAGAATGCAGGACAATTGCCGCGGCACTAGCCACATTTAAGGATTCAGCAAAGCCCTTCATCGGAATTGAAACGGTTTTTACTTCCGGCGGAAGTTCAGGCAGCCCCCTGGCTTCATTTCCAAATATCCAAATTGAAAGGCCCTTGACGGTTTTTGTCACAAACTCAGAATCTAATGTTTGAGATCCATTAGCGGATAGGGCATAGATCTGGGCGTTACGACTTAAGCAAATATCTATAAACTCATCAATTTTTACATTTGGAATCACTGGAATATGCCACAACGAGCCAACACTTGCTCTAACAGTTTTAGGATTAAAAATGTCAACGCTTTCCTCCGAGAATATAACTGCATCAAACCCACAGGCATCTGCAGTCCTAATAACCGTTCCTGCATTACCTGGATCTTGAATCTGCCAAAAAAAAGCAATCTTCTTCGGCTCTAGCTTCCAAAGATCAATTAGATTTAAAGATTTAGTAGAGCATAGCGCCAATATTCCTTGTGGAGTTTGAGAATCTGCCATCGCATTCATTACTTGCTCTGAGACTTCGACTATATCCAAACCTTTTAATACCTGTTGATCAATGGCTAAACTTAATTTACTTAAGCCCACCTCTGTAACGTAGATGGTCTTAAGTGATAGTCCTTCATTTAATTTTGGACTTATTGCTTCTCTTATCGCCTGAATGCCTTCAACAACAAAAGCGTTCTCGGTTTCTCTTGTTTTTTTACCTCTAGGACCCAGCAGAGCCTTAACTCGCTCAACATGCGGCGAATTAAGGCTCGTAATCTTTTCCATCCAACTAAATTAGACGAATCAGGCTGTAACTATATTTTTGCGCGCAACCTCAACAAGCTTTGCAAATGCAATTGGATCATTGGTTGCTAGCTCTGAAAGAACTCGGCGATCAACTTCGATTCCGGCAGCTTTCAAGCCTTGTATCAAGCGGTTATATGTCATCCCGTTTTTGCGAGCTTCTGCATTGATTCGTTGAATCCAAAGTCTGCGAAAATCACCTTTCTTATCTTTGCGATCATTAAAGGCATACACAAGAGAGTGAGTTACCTGCTCTTTAGCCTTGGTGAATAGACGAGATCGTTGCCCTCGGTATCCTGCAGCACGCTCTAAAGTTGTGCGACGTTTTTTAGCGGCGTGCACTCCACGTTTGACTCTAGCCATTTGTCTCCCCTTACTTCAAACCAAGCATGCGCTTAGCAGCAAATGTGTTTGGTGCTTTTGCTTCTACATCACCAGTTAAGCGGCGAGTTAATCTTGATGATTTACGCTCAAGTAGGTGGCGTTTACCAGCACGCTCGTGCATAACTTTTCCAGAACCAGTGACGCGAAATCGCTTCTTTGCACCACTATGGGTTTTCATCTTTGGCATACTCTCGACCTCCTGTTGTTTAATAAATCTATTTTGCTTTAGTGCCTGATCCAGCTTTCTTCACTGAACCTGACTTCTTAGCGGGTCCAAGAACCATTGTCATGTTTCGACCCTCTTGCTTAGGTGTAAACTCAACAACGGCTACTTCAGCCAACTCCTCCGCAAGCCTTTGTAATAATCGGTATCCCATTTCCGGACGAGACTGCTCTCTACCGCGAAATTGAATTGTTACCTTAACCTTGTCACCACCGTTTAAAAATCTCTCAATATGAGTTTTTTTAGTCTCATAATCGTGAGGCTCAATATTTGGTCGAAGTCGCATTTCTTTCACAACAATGTGAGTTTGATTCTGCCGAGCTTCCCGAGCTTTCTGCGCAATTTCGTACTTATACTTTCCGAAATCCATAATTTTACAGACTGGTGGATTGGCATCTGGTGATATTTCGACGAGATCTAATCCGATCTCTTCTGACAACTTAATTGCTTTATCAATTGCTGTCACACCAAGTTGTTCACCGTCATATCCAATCAACCGAACCTCAGGAACGCGAATTCGATCATTTATACGTGGCTCTGTGCTGATAACTTCTCCTTGCTGTTTCGCTGGAAGACTCATTACTACACAAGCGAAAGACAGCCGCACTTCATAAGAAGCAACCAGTTCGCCTCAGCGAAGTAGGTGGGAGCGTATGCATCCACTTGATGAGTAAATGATACCCAATCCTGGGCTATCCAAAAAATCGAGGCTTCCGAGTGATCTCAAACTCATTTTCAGCCAAAACTCTTCCCATAAAGAGCATTTTAAGCCTAGAACTTCCAAGGCATCTTAGGCTCAGTCTCTCCATGCACTAAACTCGCCAAGTTATGAAAAAGCAAAAAATTCAATCAATTACGAATGTTGGCTCTGGGCTGACCATTGATCAAGCTGCTCGACAAAAGAGGTATTTCATATCAATGATGATCAGAACCGTATGTTTCGTTCTTACAGTAATCCTTCCAAGTCCATATAGGTGGGTAGCTTTAATTGGAGCGTTAACTCTTCCCTATATTGCAGTAATTGCAGCGAATGCTGGGCGGGAAACAATCAAAAGGGAGGCTGTTTTTACTCCTAAACAAAAAAGACTTACTTAGTTTTCTTGAAAATTTTGTCTTTCATATAGCTCATAATACAAACTCCTGTTGTTCACTAATTCTTCGTGCGTACCCCTCTCAACAATTTGGCCACTATCTATAACAAGAATCTGATCAGCATTTACAATCGTAGATAATCTATGAGCAATCACGATGCTGGTTCGATTTTTAAGTACTTCTTTTAGTGCAGCTTGTACTAAGGCTTCATTTTCTGAATCTAAATGTGCCGTCGCCTCATCTAAAATAACTAGACTAGGCTTCTTAAGAAGTAGTCGCGCAATTGCTAGTCGTTGCTTTTCACCACCAGAGAGCCTATGCCCTCGCTCACCGACAACAGTATCTAGCCCATTTGGAAGGCCTTGAATAAAGTCCCAAATTTGTGCAGCTCGGCATGCGTTCTCGATTTCCTCTTTGGAAGCTCTAATATCTGCATAAAGTAAATTTGCATGAATGGAATCATGAAACATATGTGAATCCTGAGTAACCGCCCCGATATTTTCTCTCAGTGACTTGATTGAGTACTGGCGAATATCTACACCATCTATAAATATAGTTCCACGTGTTACATCGTATAATCTTGGAATCAAGGATGAGATCGTGCTTTTGCCAGCGCCTGACGGTCCTACAATTCCAGTCATAGTTGCCGGCAAAACTGTAAACGAAATATTTTTTAAGACTTCACCGCTTTCTACCAGTACAGGTTTTGCGACTGATTCAAGAGATGCTAAGGAAATCTCTTTGGCTGTAGGATAGGTGAAACTGACTGAATCGAATTTCACCTCAGGCTTATCAGTCTGTAGCGACTTTGCATTTTGAGAGTCGATGACCATAGGTTGAAGATCTAGAACTTCAAACACTCTCTCAAATGAGACTAAGACGCTCATCACATCAACTCGCACATTAGACAACGCGGTAATTGGACCATACAACCGAGCTAACAAAGCAGTTATTGCTAACAAAGTTCCAACAGTGAGTTGATCATTTATCGCTAGGTGCCCGCCAATGCCATATGCAATTGCTGTAGCTATTGCTGCAATTGATGTTAATGCGATAAAAAAAATACGATTTAACATGGCAATGGAGATACCTATGTCAGCAACTTTTCTTGCTTTTGAAGCAAATTCAGATTTTTCTCTCTCTGAATCTCCGTAAAGTGATACTAATAAGGCACCCGAAACATTGAAACGCTCGGTCATATTTGAAGACATTTGAGCATTTATATCAAATGATTGCCTAGTAAGAGTTTGTAGTTTACGACCTACCCATTTTGTTGGAATCAGAAAGACTGGCAATAGAACAAGCGATACTAAAGTAATTTGCCACGAGAGCGACAGCATTGCAATTATCACTAAAAGCAGACTTAACGAATTACTGACGACACCCGATAGTGTCGAGGTGAAAGCTTGCTGTGCGCCAATAACATCAGAATTAAGTCGTGAGATCAATGCTCCTGTTTGAGTTCGGGTAAAGAATGCTATTGACTGTCGCTGGACATGTTCAAAGACCTGTTTTCTTAAATCATAAATTAATCCCTCGCCAATTCGAGCTGAAAACCACCTACCGATCATGCTGAATACTGCATCCAAAATTGCAATGATTCCGACTAAAACTGCAAGCGAAGTTACTAATTCGAAATCTTTTGGAATTACACCATCATCAATCAATCTTTTCAGCAGCAATGGAGTAGCAATAATTAAGAAGGCATCGATCACAACTGTGATCAGGAATAAAATCAACGAAATTTTGTAAGGAATTGCAAATCTAGTGATCCGACCTATTGTGCCTGGTTTAAGTTTTTGATTTTTTAACGATTGATCAGCAGTTAACGATCGAAAAGACATCCAAGTCGAGTGCATAGACATACGACGACACTAGTCAGTTTGGAAGCAAAGTTAAACTGTGAAACCAATCGAGCGTAATTGTTCGCGACCATCATCTGAAATCTTGTTTGGGCCCCAAGGCGGTAGCCACACCCAATTTATTTTTACATCAGAGGACAAATCAGCGAGGACTTGTCGTGTTTGATCTTCAATTACATCTTGAAGTGGACACGCAGCTGATGTAAGAGTCATATCTAAAGTGACAATATTTCCTTCGTCAACTCTCATGTCATAGACCAAACCAAGATCGATGACATTGATTCCTAATTCAGGATCAATTACATCCTTCATAGCCTCTGTTACATCGTCTGTAGTTGTCATGATTTCAATTCTACTGCATCACTTGACTTGATGCATCTTTAAATGCCATCCAGCCAAGGAGAGCACACTTTATTCTTGCAGGAAATTTTGAAACTCCAGCAAATGCAACCGCATCCTCCAAAATACTCTCATCCCCTCCTGATTGACCTTTACTCTGCATTAATTCAACAAAATTATCTAAAATATTAATAGCATCTTTATAACCTTTACCAACTAACAAGTCACTCATAACTGATGTGCTAGCCATAGAAATCGAACACCCAACTCCATCCCAGGTTAAATCTGTGACCACGCCACCTTTCATAGACAAATTCAAAGTTACCTCATCACCACAGCTGGGGTTATTGTGATGTACTTGTATGTCTTTATCTGCTGATAAACCTTTGTGGTGAGGTGAGCGATAGTGATCAAGTATTACCTCTTGATAAAGTGAATCCAATTCCATTATTTGCTGACCTTAAAATATGACTTTACTTTCTCAATCGATTCAAGCAAGGAATCAAC
>Ga0194126_10007939_pt1 | contig 14586 bp, 15 predicted proteins | sample TA2KigC150mmetaG_FD_148641 | JGI IMG/M metagenome (GOLD analysis project Ga0194126, IMG submission 148641) | Freshwater microbial communities from Lake Tanganyika, Tanzania - TA2015035 Kigoma Deep Cast 150m | ecosystem: Environmental > Aquatic > Freshwater > Lake | place: Tanzania: Lake... | reverse complement strand
AAAAGAAAAAAGTGCGATAGGATTAAGATAGCCCATAATTATACCCAGCCCGATTGCCTGAAATGCCAACAACTGAAGAAAAAGATATAACAAGAATGCCGTTTCAGGGTTAACCAGGCTTACCCAGGTTAATTTTCCGGCTTCTTTATCCTGAGGAAGATCGGGGATCTCATTAGCGATTAAAATTGATGTGGTAAGAAAACCAAAGGGCAAAGAAAGCAGGAACCCTTCCAGCGTAGGGAATATCCTGGTCTGTATAAAATATCCCCCCATCACCGGCACCGGGCCAAAAAGAATAAATATGATTATTTCTCCCATCCTATGGTAGGAAAATTGCAGGGGCTTAGCCGAATATGACCAGGCAAGCAGAAGAATACCTATATATAGAAAGATAGTAAGCGGGCTTTTTAGGATAAAGGCAAGCGTCAAAACAGCCGCAGCGGCAATAAAAAAACAGGCGATTGACAAGTTAAAATAGAACCTTTCCGTCAATATCCCGCTTTGGATCAATTTCGACCCCCCAAAGAAGCCATAAAACCCCGCATCTTTCCAATCTGCCCCGCTCTTTGAATCGGCATAGTCATTGATAAGGTTTGCCCCAAGATGGGTAAATATTACGGCTGATAATCCCAGGAAAAAATTCAATAAGTTAAAATTGTTTTTTGAAAGCAGGGAGCCGAAAATAAACGGGAGGGCGCTGGCAGCAACAAATGGAAGGCGCATTGCCCTGGCCAGGTATTGAATCCATTTGCAATTCATTTGCCTATATGTTAACATAAAACCTGCCATGATTAAAATAAAAAATAAGATCGAACGGGAGCTTCCCAGGTTCATCCTGGAAGTAGATAAAAGGTATTCCTTAAGCAAGATCTCCCCCTTGTTAATCGGCCGGATCAAAGAGTTTGCCTCAAGAAACGGCAAGCGCGTCAGGCCTACTTTATTTGTAACAAGCTACCTCGGCTTTGCAAAAAAAGAAGCCCCCGGATTGTATACAAGCGCGCTTTCAATTGAATTTCTCCATGACTTTATGCTTGTCCATGATGATATTATTGATAAATCCGATACCAGGCGCGGTAAGCCCTCCATGCATAAAATCTTCAACGATTACCTCAGGCGGGCAAAAAATATTAAATTTAACGGAGAGGACCTGGCGATTGTGGCCGGAGATGTGATGTATGCCATAGGCCTCAACGCATTCCTGGCAATAGATGAAAATAAAGAACGCAAGGAACGCGCCATGAGGTCTCTGATTGAAGCAGCGCTTTACACCGGCTGCGGGGAATTTGTAGAACTTCTGTACGGGATAAAACCGCTGAAAGAGATATCCAAAAAAGATATATATAAAATATATGATTATAAAACCGCCTGCTATACCTTTGCCTCGCCTCTTGCAATCGGGGCGATCTTGGGAGGGGCCGGCCCTTCAGAAATAAAGAAGTTGTATCAATACGGGATATACCTGGGGAGGGCCTTCCAGATCAAAGACGACATCCTGGGGATGTTCGGCAGTGAGAAAAAAATAGGAAAATCAACGCTTACCGACCTTCAGGAAGCTAAAAAAACAATCCTCATCTGGTATGCCTATAAATATTCCGGGAACAAAACAGGCATTAACAGGATTTTTACGAAACCTGTAGCCGATAAGGGGGACCTTAAAAAAATGCAGGATATCATAATCGGCAGCCGGGCGCTCGATTTTGCTAAAAAAGAGGTCTATGCCTGCCTGGAAAAAGCTAAGAAACTGCTGGATAGCTCAAAAATCAAAGCAGAATATAAAGAAACTCTGAAGGACTACGCCCAACAAATCCTTGAAATCTGACCCGGCTATTATTTCTTGCCGACGCAAATAAACCTGCAGGTACCGTTTTTAATGTCAAGGGCCAACTCATTGGCCGCATCTATTTCCAACGCCTTATTAAGATAAAAATTATATTTTTCAATATCGCCCTTTGCTTTATAGGCCTGGCCAAGGCGCACATACGCATCAGGGGATTTCGGGTCTTTTTTGACTGCCTTATTAAGATAATCTAATGACTTGTCAAGATCGCCTCCGGCGAACCTGGGAGCCAACAGATAAAAAGCCCCCAATCCAAACAATACTGCCGGATCATCGGGTTTTGCCTTTTCTGCCTTCTTAAGGCCGGGGAAAACTGCTGTGCCGTTTATAATTTTTGACAACGGCCCTCCGTAATGAGCGATCATGCCCTTTGCGCCGCTGACTATAAGTATGGCCCTGACATAATTACTAAGATCGACAATATCTTTGCCTTGCTCGATCACTTTTGTTGCAAGGGCCACCGCCTGATTAAAATCAAATTTCATGTATTTTATATACGCCAAGCTTATATAAGCAGGAGAAAAATCAGGCGCATCTTCTATGATCTCCGACAGGATTTTTCCGCTCTCCGGATAGTTGTGTTTACGGCGCAGAACTTCTGCCTTGCCCCATTTGGCTTCATAAGCTTCGGGGTTGACCTGAAGGATATAATCGAAAATTTCTTCCGCCTCGGAATCCCTGCGTAAATTCAGATAGACCAAGGCAAGGGTATACTTATCCTCCAGGGATGCCAGATGCATCCTCACGGTATTTTCTGCCTGGTTTACGCTCAATACATCTGCATTCTCATGAAGGATCTTCCAATCAAAGCAGAATCCGGAGCGAATAAATAGATTAGAAAGCAAAATAAATATGAATATTCTAAGCATGTTTATTTTTATGTATGAAATATTCCCAGAAAATTATGCTCATGGAAACCATACTGAAACCGAAAAGAAAATCCTCGATAGGTATACTGCCAACCCTAAAATTAAGTATCATATAGGGGTTATACATAACAATATCATTCCCGGTCAGGTATCCGTTAACCAGCAACTTGAATAAGAATATCACAAATAGAAATAAATAAAACAACGGTTTTCTAAAAAGGGAGGTTTTCAACCTGGCATCAAGGAATACCGCAATAAATACAGAAGCCGCTGCAATAAAAGTGTATTCTTTCATCTTAATTTAGCCCTGATGAATTTCAGCGCTTCCCAGGTGAAAATACAGCAAAAAGGAATAACTACAAAAAACAGCACTTCTTCCAGCGGCAGGTTAATGACTTTGAGCTGCCAGACGCTGCTTGGATTAAAATACCAGTGCCCTCTCCAGACAGCAAAAATATCCCAGGAACCGAAAATTAATAAAATAAGCAAAATACTTTTTAAAAGTGCTTTGAAATTCCTGTAGAATCTTAACGGGGGGTAAAAACTGAGGAACAGAGGAAGCGCGCCGGAAAACAACAAAACCCACATATACTTTGACATGACAAAATTATTCTATCCCCGAATCGTGCCATTTTCAACATAAATTAATTACCGGGCCTACCCCCTACTTTTACATTGATTTCAGGCAACTTAGATGTAAAATAATGGCATGGAAGCCACCAAGGAAAATAAAATCTCATCGGGCTATAAAATAGCGGAAAAGATCACAAAAAGGTACGCTAAAAATTTCTATTTTGCGTCTCTTTTCCTGACAAAAGAAAAAAGGAACGCCACCTATGCGATATATGCCATCTGCCGATTGAGCGATGAAGCAACGGACAAGGACTCAAGTTTAATTGAGCTGTCTACGGCAAAAAGAAATATCGAATCCATATATAATAATGAACCGCCCAAAATAAGTATTTTGAGCGCATTCAAAGAAACGGTAGATAAATACCATATCCCCCGCTTTTATTTTGACGAATTGATTGAAGGCATGTATATGGATTTTTGTAAAAACCGCTATAGGAATTTTCCTGAATTGTGGGATTATTGCTATAAGGTTGCCGGCGTGGTCGGCCTGATGATACTTATATTATTCGGTTATGATAATGATGAGGCCAAGGACTATGCGGTCAGGCTGGGAGTTGCAATGCAGCTTACAAACATGCTGCGCGACTTAAAGGAAGATTATGCGCGCGGCAGGATCTACCTGCCGCAGGAAGAAATGTTTTCTTTCGGCGTGAGCGAAAATGATATAAAAGAAGGCATAGTAAACGAAAACTTCAGGTCATTGATGAAATTTCAGATAGAACGGGCGCGCGACCTTTACCGCGAGTCAGAGCTGGGGATCATTATGATTGCCGACCGCCGCTGCCGTTTTGTCGCCTCTCTTATGAAAGAAATATACTCAGGCATACTGGACGAAATAGAAAAGAACGGTTATGACGTTTTCTCAAAAAGGGCATACGTAAACCTCTGGGGCAAGATTTCCCGGACCATCCATGTATTAAGGAGAATCAAAAAATGAAAATCAACCTGGCAGAATCTGCGGGCTTTTGTTTTGGCGTAAAAAGGGCGCTTAAAATAGCGCTGGAATTAGCCAGGTCCGGAGAAAAAGTAGAAATGCTGGGCGATATTGTCCACAATGAAGACGTAGTCGAAGGGTTAAAAAAAGCGGGGCTATCAAAAATAAAAAAATTAGGCCCGGGAAAAGGGAAAACCCTGCTTATCCGCGCGCATGGAGCATGCATGGCTACGATCAATTTGGCAAATCAGCTGAAATATAAAATAGTTGACGCCACCTGCCCTATGGTGAAAGAAATCCACCGGATCGTAACCGATATGGAATATAAAGGTTCCCGGATCATTATTATTGGGGACAAAAACCATGATGAAGTCCATGGCATAGCCGGGCAAATTACGGGTAAAGCAATAATCATAGACCCCCAGAAACCGATACCGTTAAAAGAAATCCGGGGTATTGAAAAAGCCGCGGCAGTCGTCCAGTCAACACAGCAAATCGAAAAAACCCTGGAAGTCGCAGGAAAACTTGAAAGATTAATTAAAACGTTTGAGTTTTTTAACACTATTTGCACTCCTACTACCCTGAAACAACAGGAAATAAAAGTGATGCCCCTTGAAAACGACGTAATGATTATTATCGGCTCAAAGAAAAGCGCTAATACAAAGCGCCTTTTTGAAATAGCAAGAAAGTTGAACAAGAAAACCTATTGGATAGAATCAAAAGGCGAGTTGAAATTCCAGTGGTTTAAAGGCGCCAGGTCCGTCGGGATAGCTTCAGGCGCATCCACTCCGGATTCGACTACCCGGGAAATAATCGAAACGATAGAAAAACAACAGCGCGTTCTTAATTCCCCCTGATCAAATCTGCAACTATCCTTGAACTTGCTATTACTACCGGCAAACCCCCACCCGGCTGCGTACTGGCCCCGGCAAAAAACAGCCCTTTAATCTTATTGTCAAAATTAGCCGGCCTGAAGAACGCGCTTTGCATCAGGTTATGCGCAAGGCCGAAAGTAGCTCCGTTTTTTATATTATAAGATTTGATAAAATCTTCGGGATAGAACCTGTGTTCAACCTCAATAAGCGGTTCTAAATCCTCTCCTGTTATTTCCTTGATCTTTCTAAAAACGTTTTTACGCAGGCGCTCCTGGTGGTTTTTTGTGGTATCCGGACAATTTTTCAGGTTTGCCACCGGGATAAGGATGTAAACTATCTCTTTTCCTTCCGGGGCAAGCTTGGGGTCTGTTACCGTAGGGACATGGATATAAAATGACGGGTCATCGGGAAACTCGCTATCCTTGAAAATCTGGTTTAAGTTTTTATTAAGGTCTCCGGAAAAAAACAGGTTGTGGTGCTCCAGGCCCGGGATTTTCTGTTTTAATCCCAGATAGATCAGGAACACCGAACAGGAATACCTGTAATCAGGCAATCTTCTCCCTAAAATACTTTCCTGGGCATAGCAATAATCGGCATTAACAACCGCATAATCATAGAGAGTGGTCCCTTTCTCTGATTCCAGCCAGATCCCGTCTTCAGTTTTATAAACCTTAGAAACTTCCGTATTATAATAAAATTCTGCTCCGAATTTTTTTGCCATTTTTTCTAAAGCAAGCGGGATCTGGTACATCCCGCCCATCGGATGGTATATCTTTTGCACCTGGTCTGCATAAGTAATAATACTGTAAAAACCCGGGGCCTGGTAAGGAGAGACCCCCATAAACATCGCTTCAAAAGTAAAGGCATACCGCAGTTTTTCTGTTTTAAAAAACTTCGATGCGATACCCCAATAAGAATCAAAGGGCTTAAGCTTGGTTAAAAGCGGCCAGTATCCGGGATTGAATAATTGCTTCCAGGAGAAACATTTAAAAAGCAGCGGCCGCACCAAAGCATAAAACTCCTCTGTCTTTTTGATGAATCTGTCGTAAGATGCGGGGCTCCCTTTTTCGATGCGTTCCAGTTCTTCTTTTGTCTTTAGATTATCGCTGTAAATGGTAAGGGCTTTGCCATCGGGGAAAAAGATCTTATAATTAACATCCAGCTTCCTGAAATCCAGGTAATCGCCGATATCCTCGTTACAATAAGAAAAAACCTCTTCAAAAAAATCCGGCATCAGGACAAATGACGGCCCCATATCAAATTTGAAACCGCCTGATTCCAAAAGATGGTTTCTGCCTCCGCACTTTGCAAGCTTCTCAAAAACTTCCACCTGAAAACCGCTTCTGGCAAGCCGGGCAGCCGTAGACAACCCTCCTACTCCGGCTCCGATAACAGCCACTTTTTTCTTCATTTTAATCTTTTTGCGGGGTATATTCAGGCAGGGAAAAGGTAAAAGCCGTGCCTTTTTCCGGCTGGCTTTTTACCGAAATATCCCCTCCATGCATCTGGATTATTTCTTTAGTAATTGAAAGCCCCAAACCGGTACCCTTTGCGCCTGAACCTGACTTGCGTCCCAACTGATGGAATTTCTGAAAAAGTTGCGGGACATCTTTTGCTGCGATGCCGATGCCGGTATCGCTTATACTGCAGAAAATTGTGCCTTGGTCAACCATTGCCGAAACCTCGATAAACCCCTGGTTTGTAAATTTAATGGCATTGCCGATTAGATTGACAAACACCTGGGATATCCTGTCTGAATCCGCAAGAATATCCAAATCGCCTTCCGGGATTTTTACTCTTATTTCCAGCCCTTTCTCTTTTGCCAGGGGTTCAAAAGAAGACACGGTATCCTTAATCAGGCCGGAAAGATTAAAGACGTTTTTATTCAGATAAGCCCTCCCTGATTCTATCTTTGAAATATCAAGCAAATTATCTACTATGCGGCCTAATCTTTCTATATTATTCTTGGCTCCCGATAAAATGTCTGCCTGATCTTTAGTGATCTCTCCTGTTGTCCTGTCAAGCAATACGTCTATTGACTCCTTGATGATTGCAAGCGGGGTGCGTAATTCGTGGGAAACGGTATTAACGAATTCGTCTTTTAAGTTCTCCAGGCGTTTTCTTTCTGAAATATCGCGGCTTAGATGGATAAATTGCGTGATATTGCCGGAATTATCTTTGATCGGATAAACACTTACTTCAACAAATATCTTTTTCCCATCTTTATCGAAATGAGTATGCAGAGTAGTGCACGGCTTTCCGGTCTTTATTGATTCGGATATCGGGCAGGTATGTATTGGGACCCTGCAGGGAGAGTCCTGTCTATGCGTAACAGCGTAGCAGTGTTTGCCTAAAATATCCTGGGCTGTGTATCCGGTTTGGCTAAGCATTGCCTTGTTCGCCCAAATGACCTTTAAATCCCTGGAAACCAGGATAATCCCTTCGGGGATACCTTCAGTAATGCCTTCAAAGAGCTCTTTTAACTCTTTGAGATTATTTTTCTCTTCTTCTAAGGAAATACTTAACCTGCTGAATTTATTAATGGTTATCTGTGCAAAGATCGCAAAAAATGATATTAATAATACGACTGTGAGGCGCATCCAGATTGCATACACTCCGGGAGAAAACACCGCCTGGGCAAACGGGACCTTCAAAAGAATTGCCGAATCGATCAAAGATTCGGCAATCCAATAAACAGCTAAGATCAATACCCCTAGCAAAAGGATCCTTCTTTTGCCGGACTTAATAATCTTTTTACTATGCCCCATAGTTACTGAGTATTTTAGTTACCCTAAGTTAGGCCTTCTGCCTTTATTGGCTTTCTTGGAACGCCAGTTAAGCTTGCCTCTGCGTTTGCGTTTTCCCATTTTTTATCCTTTCATTAATACTTATAGAACCTCTCTGGTACTCCATCAATAACATAACGCGCTGTTTCTATAACTGAAATGCGGATTGCTTTCTCCATCGGCGTGTGCGCATAAACAGAAAGTTCCTTTGCTAAAGCCCAATTGCCGTAAATACTGCCGATATTAGAATCAGAGGCCTGGCCCTTAATATGCATTATTGATGAAACCGGCCTTAAACTAACAGCATCGGCGATACGCACATCAAGGGCAACTCTTGCATTATTTAAAGACCTGCCTAAAAGCCCCCCTAATGCTCCGCTTGACACCCCTCCGCCGCCCCCTATGCCTGAGCGCCCGCCCGATGCCTGCGGCTCAAAATCAACCAGGTTTATACTGACAATCAATTCGGCAGGGGCTTCCTGTTGTGCCTGTCCGGGGATACGGTTTAAGATGATAAAACGGCCGGTGCTTGTTAAAACATTTATCAGTATCTCACGCAAGGCAAGCCCGATTTCATTAGTTGCTTTCATGGTACTGATCTCAAAATCTCCCACAGCTATGCGCGCCTTAAGCCCCGTATAAGGAAGAGGGCCGATCCCCAGGTCAGGGGCGGTTTTCGGCCTGAATATTGAAGCACAGCCGGCCGATAGGCAAATCAAACAACACATTACCAGAAAACAAATGGGCTTCTTCATATTATCCCTGCCTTAATGCCTGTTTAATGAAAGGCCATTAAGCACAAAGGCAGGGAACTTACCTCCCTGCCTCAAAAAGTAGATTTTGGCTGATCCGCTATTGGATAGCTGCGGAAGGCGCTTCGTCTTCCTGTATCTCCATCTCGCCGATTCCAGCTTCTTCCGGCTTCTCTATGCTTATATTTTTAGCCAGATTTACTCCGTCGGCACCGGTAATATAATCGATACTAACAGTATCTTTTTGTTTCAATTGGTCCAGAGAAGCAATATTATCAAATACGGTACTTTGATCCACGGTAATAGCGATTTCTCTTTCGGCATCGCTTTCGTAGTCAAGGTATTTGACATTGACCAGTTTTTCCTGCGGGTTTACCAGGACAACTTCACCCCAAATCCATAAAGTATCCGGGCCTTCTTCTTCCTCCGGTTCTGCAGGCCCGATTACGACACTTGAATCTGCGGCCTGGCAGAGAGCAGAAGAAAAATATAAAAATGATAGGGCTATAAATAGTATTAAGACGGAAATTTTAACGGCTTTCATTTGTACCTCCTACGAATTTTTATTAATATAACATAATGGCGGGCTTTTGTCAATAAGCTCACCTAATGGTATATCGGCAGCGTCACCAGAAGCAGCCAGGCGATACAGGTTGTAATAACTCCGACGGTAAGGCCTATCCAGAACCACCTGAAGAAATTGATATGGATCCTCTTTTCTTTTTCCAGTATGCCAAGCGCCACTATATTGGCGGTAGAGCCGACCACCGTGATATTGCCGCCGAAACACCCCCCTAAAAGCAGGGCCCACCAAAGCGGCTGCAGGTTCAAATTCAAAGATTGGAACCCTTGTACAATAGGGATAAAAGCCGCTACGAGTACAACGTTATCCAGAAGGCTGGAGCCGATTGTACTCATCCATAGTATTGCCCCGGTTAAAATATGGGGGCTATGCCCTGTTATCCCAACGATCCTCTGGGCAAGGACATCCGTTGCCCCGGTATATTTTAATGTCCCTGCCTGGGCAAAGAGCAGCAGAAAAAATAAAAGCGTCCACCATTCTACGTCTTTTTCTATAAAATCGCGCGCCTTTGCTCTCCTCCATATCATAATTATCCCGCTTGAAAAAAGCGGCATCACCAGAAGCACGGTATTTAAGTCAAGTTTCCATAATATCTCAAGCCGATGATGGAAAGAAATAACGATAAGCGTACCGGCAAAAATCGCCAAGCTTATCTTTAAGCTTTTCTCGGCAGGTATGGAAATCAATTTTATTAACATTTCGTTGGAGCCGAATTCTTTAATATGGGCATCCAGCTTATCCATTGACTTTCTGTACCAGAACATAACTATAGCAATCACCACAAACAGGGAAATAAAAGCTACGGGGAAGGATTTAAAAATAAAATCCTCAAAGGTAAGCCCTGCCTTGGAAGCGATAAGAATACCTATGGGGTTTCCTAAAACCGTTGCAGCGCTGCCGATGTTGGTAGCCAACACCGAAATAATAATAAAAGGCAAGGGGTCCACTTCAAAGTAGTCACAAATCTCCAGGATCGCCGCGACCATAAATATAATTGAGGTAACCTCATCTACCGCGCATGCAAGAAGCGCAGAGAATACGCTTATGGAAAAAACGAATTTCTTTGCCGTAAGGTTGGGGATGCGCAAAATTAAAGAAACTATCCAGGCAAAAAAACCTTCATCCTTTAGAAGGCCGATTATGATCATCATCCCGATTAAGAACAGGATGACTTCAAGCGACGCAAACCTTATCAGGTGCTCAAGGTCTATAGTCCTTGTCATCATAAGGATCGCTGTCCCCAGGAACGCAAAGCTTAACCGGAAACTCCAGAAGAAAAGCGTCCCAAGTATAGAAATAGAGAAAATCCCTATAGACATCGATTGATGGAAATTCAAACCCGATGAATAAGAAAAAAACCCCAAAGATAAGGAGATAAAAAATAAAAGGATAAATCTGGAGAGAATATTTTTCATAATTAAATATATTCTGCGAATAAGTGTTTTATTACATCGCCTCTTAAAACAATCCCTACCATGCCAGAATCTTTATTGACAACGGGCAGGCGCCGGGCTTTTTGCGTTAAAATCACATGCGCCACTTCACAGAGAGTCGCGTCCTCATTTACCGTAACAACGTTTTTTCTCATAATCTGCTCGACGGTAAAAGAAGCGAACGAAATCACTTTTTGTTTTACTGCCTTTGGGTTTTCTTCATATATGAATTTTCCCACTGCCTCGACATAAGTAGGCAGGATACGGGCTAATACTTCTTTCTCGGTAAACATGCCTACCAGTTTTTTGTTCTCGTCAACAACAGGCAAGCCGCTGATCTTTTTCTCTGCCAATAAATCCAGCGCCTCTTTTGCGTTCATCCCGGGAGAAAGAGTGAAAACATCTTTTATCATAATTTCTTTTACTTTCATGGCACCCCCTTCTTTCTAAAACACCTCTTTTAAACGGGACTTAAATTTATTATAGGCACCTGCGGCAAAAAATGCCTTAATCAGGTCTGCGGGGACAAAAGGCAGGAACCCGATTAGGATGAGTTTTTGCATATCGTAACCGAAAAGCGTTTTCAGCCAAAGCACCCCTGATAATAACAGTATAGCATCGGCTATGCAAAACAGGCAGAATAGCGAAAGAAAACTTCCACCGTATTTTTTTACGGTATGGCCCAAAAAAACTGCCGCAAATATAAACCCGGCCAGATACCCTCCGGTAGGCCCTAAAAGATAACCTGCCCCGCTTCCGGCTCCCGTAAAAATCGGCACCCCTAAGAAACCTATGAATAAATAACTTAATTGCGTTATCCCGCCTAAACGGCTGCCTAAAAAAGCACCCGAAAGCAACACGAAAAATGTCTGCAGGGTTACCGGCACCGGGCTAAACGGAAGAGGAATGCGCACAAATGCCCCCAATGCGGTCAAAATAACAAAAACCGCAACCCCTATTGCCTGGCATAACTTCTTACTGACGATAATTTCCCTTTTTAAAATAGCTTCCACATCATTCTCCTTTTTTAGAAGTATTAAGCACCGCGCCCGATTAAAAAGCCTATTCTTTAGCGATAGCCAAGATAATGATACCCAAGAGTATAAAAAATGGCCCGATAAACCCTTTGGCCAAAATTAAAAGGTCGCCCCACCAAATCCTGGCAGCTAACCCGCCCAGCGCCAAAAAAATAAGGCCGATGATTAACTTTACAACGATAGGCTTTGACTTTGCCATTTTTACCTCGTCCCCTCATTAGGTTTTGATTTCCATCTGCGGTGGATCCAACTCCACTCTGCAGGGTATTTTCTGATATAAGATTCAATGATCCCGGTTAATTTCTGGATGTTAACAATAATTGTTTCTTCAGAGCCGCCCTTCTCTTCCAAATTGATCCCTGTTTCAAAAATGATCTTATGGGAATCATCATTTTGCCTTACCACAAAACACGGCAGCAGCGCTGCCTTGGTACGTTGGGCAAAGATCACCGGCCCGGTTGCAGTAGCTGCTTTCCTGCCGAAGAAATCTACAAAAACGCCCGCGGTCCCGAAATTCTGGTCTATCGGGATAAACACTATATTATTATCCCTTAAAACTCTAATTGTCTGTTCAACGCAGGTGTTGCGCGGCTGGCTGTAAATCGTCTTGACATTATACTTCTCCCGTTTTTCCAAGAAGATCTTTTCCACTCGTGCATCGCGCATCGGCCGCATGATGCCGGAAACAGCGTACCCTTCCTGGGCAATCCTAGCAAGGGCAAGCGGGAAATTCCCGAAATGCGCACTGACCAGGATCACGCCCCTGCCCTTAGCTAATGCCGCATCAAGATTTTCTTTTCCTTCAAAAAAAACATGCTTCTTGAGTAATTCGGGCTTATCCAGCATAGAAAGAAGATCAAATCCCGATTTTACCATATAAACAAAACTGTCTTTAGCAATACGGGATAACTCTTCTTTTGTCTTATTCTCTCCGAAAGCCACGCTTAAACTTTCCAAAGCGGTTTTTCTTTGTTTTACGGCAACCGCGAATCCGAAAGCCGCAAGGGCCCCCGCAAATTTATTCAGTAAACCGTAAGGGATAAGCTTGATAACAAAGGAGGCCGCCATTAAAGCAAACCAACCCATAAAGCGCGGGATACTCTTCTTAATTGCTTTCCAGTCCATGGTATTTAATTAAAGTTTATAGCCGATTTTACGCAGGAATTCATAGCGCCATTTTCTATCTTCTTCGTTCTCAATACCTTTCGGTTTAAAACCATCAATAACGCCCAGGATCCCCCTGCCGGAATCCGTTTCGGCTACGATTACATCCGCCGGATTTGCTGTTGCGCAATAGATAGTACAGACCTCGGGGATCGCCTTGATATCGTTTAAGATATTTATCGGGAACGCATTCCTGATAAAGACAATAAAACTGTGCCCTGCGCCGATAGCCAGGGCATTTTTTTCAGCAAGCTCTTTCAGCCCATCATCGTTGCCTTCTGACCTTACCTTGCATGCGCCCGACGACTCTACAAAAGCAAAACCGAATTTTATCCCCGGGGCATTACCGGCCAGGGTTTCATAAAGGTCTTCTACCGTCTTAATAAAATGGCTCTGCCCCAAAATGAAATTTACATCTTCCGGTTTTTCTATCTTTACGCATTTTAATTCTAGCATCATTTGCCTTTCCGCTGCCCGGCCGCCAGCCCGATATTTATTTTCCTGAAACCCGTGCTAAAAACCGGGGGCTTATCGGTATAGGCCTTTACTGAGGCAAGGATGTAATCCGGAAAGCCCAATAATCTTAAGGGGATTTTCAGATTAATCTGCCCGGGAAGCAGCTTTAAATCGACGTTGCTTTCCTGTATTAATTTCCTGGAATCAAACACCCTGAACCGGTTATATTTTGTATAAATAGTGATCTTCGGCATTTCTTTGAAAGGCACTTTATAACTATACCCGAAAAGATAGATCAAATTTTTAGTTGTGCGCGACCTTTCTTCGGCTTTGGCAATGCGGATGATAAGATTGCCGCCTTCAATACTATATTTAACTTTTTTATCGCTCTTGGCAGTATCCGAATAATAACCTGCCATATCGGCAGATTTTTCCTGAAACATCTGTGTCAGTCCAAATAATGCTGCAAGGCGGTCTTTTACGGAAATATCGTTTTGGGCATCCACGGCCTCCTGGAAAGAGGGCATAAAAAGTTGAATATCGTGGTAGTTGCCGAATAATTCATTTTTCCTGGCAAAAGCCAAAAGATAAAATGCGCTGGATTGCGTCTGGCTCCTGTAACAAAGGATTGATTTATGTTTTTTATCCAGTTCCCGGCCCGGCAAATCGTATTTATACCAATCTATGGGCAGGCCCCATAATTGTTTTGGCGGGACCAATGCCAATCCCGGATGATAATGCCTGGGCAGGGGCCAACCTACCCAATGGATAAGATAAGGATAAACTTTCGGCTTCTCCATTTCCTTCTCCATGTCGGAAAGCGCCACCTGCAGGAACAGATAAAATGCTTTATGGTCGACATTGACATCGAGAGGCGAAGAAACAAAGATCTTTGTGGGCCTGAATCTTTTAAGGACGGTTTTTAAATCAATTAAAATGTTTTCTGCAATATAAGGGGCGCCGTACGATAAATCGTCCTTATACGGCACGCGGGAAATCCTTGTCAACAGGCTCTTGTAAGGCGCCTTACTCTGCCAGTAATCTTTGAAAATACTGAATGTCCCGAAATCAGGATAACCCAAAAACACGAGGTCTTCCTTCTTAAGGCCCAATAATTCCATTGCCTTTATTGCTTCTCTTTTCCGGGTTTCCCCCAGATGCACGAATTCTCCTGAAAAAATCGGGATCCTTTTTTCATAAACAATAAAAGCCAATTGATTGTGGTCG
>Ga0194126_10007933_pt1 | contig 14602 bp, 14 predicted proteins | sample TA2KigC150mmetaG_FD_148641 | JGI IMG/M metagenome (GOLD analysis project Ga0194126, IMG submission 148641) | Freshwater microbial communities from Lake Tanganyika, Tanzania - TA2015035 Kigoma Deep Cast 150m | ecosystem: Environmental > Aquatic > Freshwater > Lake | place: Tanzania: Lake... | reverse complement strand
CATTAGTAATAATATATTTATTATTTTTAAATTTAAATTGGTCATAACAAGAGAAAGTATTAAGTTTTTTAGGAATAGAGTTGTGTTTAGGAAACCATATCATCCATTATATAAAAATTAAAATAAGCAAATCTTTAAATAAAGAATAAAGTAAATTATGTTTTTATTATAAAAATTATCAAGAAATATCAAGTTTTATGCTGCTAGTTGCATCCCCAATGATGTCTTAGCCCAATGATGTCATAGTATAAAATATATTACACCTTTGCACATTTAAAACGCCGACTTAACGACAAAAAAATATACAAAAATGTAAAAATTTGGTTATAACACATCGTGAAATGTGTATGAAGTCTTAACTACTGCGACAAAATACTTCTGGTGTATGATAAAGCTTTGAAATCTCGTGAATGCATTAAAAACAAAAATAATTTTTATTAAATATTAATTGCATTTATTGATTTATATATATAATTGTTTATTATGCAATATATTTTATTTTCATTTTTTTTGTTATGAATTTGCATTATAAATATATTATGTCCCATTTTATTTAAATTAGCTGTAATAAAGTTGGAACATTAACAAAACTCACAATAACTCCTAGTTCAGTAGATACATACAATGGCTTTGATATTGATAAAGATAAATTGTATTTAAACAGTGATTTTACGATAATGCATAGTGTGTCATATACTTAATTATTATCAATAATCTTTTCAAGTGTGCTTTTTGTTTCTGCATTAGTCATTGTTCCTTTAAGATTGTTAATATGCCATAAAACTAAGGTTTTCTGAACCGTTTTACTTCAATAAGTAAAAGGCTGACATAACAGGATTTAAAAAAGGAAAAATTGAAAAGGTTATTTAATTGTTAAGAAATGTCAACTTTTATAAAACGACTGATGATTTAAAATCGTCATGGTACCAAAATCTTTCGATATGACATTTCTGTCAATAAAAGCGTGATTTCTACCCATAGAATATACAACATTGTTGTATTTATTTAAATATTTATAAAGTGTATAAATGTTAAATATATCTCTTATTTTGTGCCAATCAAAACTTAATTTTTGTGTTATTAATGCCTTTTTATTATTACTTGGTTCGGAATATTTAATGTATTTTCCATATGTAAAATTTTTACCAAATGTTTTTTTAAACCAAGTTTTGTGGTTCCAATCAATATTTTTAATAAAAGTTTTATAATTTATAAGTATTCTATTGTAAAAATCTTCAATAAAATCATTTTTATTTATTTTTTTATATTTTAATCTATGATGCAGCAAAAATAAATAACCATAAATGTCATCTATATTATATTTTTCTTTGATAATGTCATATACTTCATTGTCTTTTGTTTCAATACCAATAAAGTCTATTTTATTTTTTTGACATAATAAAGCCAAATGTTCCATTTCTGTATTTTTAATTCTTCTCGGCAATTCTGGATTTATGCCTTTTTCGTTATTTATTCCTTCAATTATTACAATATCTGGTTTGTAATTTTTAATTATATTATCCATAAGTATTGTTGTAGGATTTTTTTCATTAAAAGTATGTATCGTTCCAATATAATTTAAAATTTTATTTTTGTTTTTCCATTGTAAACAATATGGTTCATTATCCCCTATTTTATTATCTGTCAACCATTTATAAAATATATCAAGTTCAGAATAATCTAATTTATCAATGTTTGGTTTCATATATAATCATTATATATAATAATTATATAAATAGTAATTTTCAATTTTATACACTATACAAATAATATCAATAACAAAATATTAATAATATTTAAAATGTCAGTAAATATATTAGGTGTAACCTATGATATTGAAATAACATCCAAAATAGAATTAAAATGGAAAAACTTGGTGCATTTTCCAATTCAAATATTTAATTTGTCAAATTTAAAAGAATTAATCATTTTCAAGGTTGGATTAACAATTTTACCCACAGAAATAGGCAATTTAAGTAATATGCAAAACTTATGTTTGGGTGATAACAAATTAAAAAGTCTTCCAAAAGAAATATTAAAAATAAAAGATATTTTAAGAATAGATGATACAAGTTATGATATAGATAATATGGATTTAAATGCAGATTTTTTAATTCTAACAGATAAACTATATAATAAAATAACAAATTTACCGATTTTTATGAAAGAAATATGGATAAGAAAATATATAGATGTAAGTTTAATTAAACTACCTTTTGGATGTGAAATAAAGTATTTATGAATAAAAATTCTAATACTGTAGGCCTACGGCAAATAAATACAGTATTTAAAAAATTGATTTATAAATATAAATAATAAAATAATAATAATTATACAATAATGAACTACGAAATTAATGATGAAAATTATAATAATGAAATACCAGATGACATACAATCTATTACTTTTGGACGTGAATTTAATCAAAATATAGATAAGGTAGTATTTCCAAATTCATTACAAATTATTATTTTTGGAGAAAAATTTAGTCAAAAATATAGATGAGGTAGTATTTCCAAATTCATTACAGTCAATTATTTTTGGAGTATGTTTTAATCAAAATATAGATAAGGTGATATTTCCAAATTCATTACAATTAATTACTTTTGGAGTATGTTTTAATTAAAATATAGATAATGTAGTATTTCTAACTTCATTACAATCAATTACTTTTGGATATTGTTTTAATCAAAATATAGATAAAGTAGTATTTCCCAATTCATTACAATCAATTACTTTTGGAAATCGTTTTAATCAAAATATATACAATACAATATTTCCCAATTCATTACATTCTATTACTTTTAGAAATTATAATAATAATCAGATAAATTTAGAATTAGAAATTGAAGAATTAAAAATACTATTGTTGGAAAAACCAATGACAAATCTTCTCATAAACATTCTAATAGAAGAAAAACATTAAAAAATTATTTATAATTTGCATATTTAAAAATCGGCGTTTTAAATGTGCAAAGGTGTAAAAAATTATTATAGATGAAGAAAGTTTAAAAATTTTGTTTTATTATATTTTATTATACTATTCTATTGATACACAAAAATAATATTTGAAGATTTATACTATAAGCAATACAAATTGGGATGTACATGAGATGAAAATGGAATTTTATAATTATTCTATAAATTATGATAGAATAGATAATATCGATAATATTTTTAATAAAATAAATTTTTACATAGGCATAAATATGTCGAGTGATTCTTCTTTAGCAATAGTGTCATGAATAACATTGCTAATACTAATATCTTTGTATGTTCCATCATAGTCACCAATATCTTCTATATATTCGGACTTCTCTAATAATTCTGTATCAAGAACTACATTACACATACCTGTTCCACCTTTTACTACCAACCCAGCCATAATTCTAGATGATACACTCTTCATATGATCTACTTCACTAAATACAGCAGAAGTAATTAATTGATCAACCATTTTTTCAAAAGATACACGAGCCAATGGTTCATTATCTGATTTATTCATACCATGTCTATCTACTGACATTAACATACCATTGACTGTCATTAAATCAACAATAACGGACAAATGATTATAATTAACATCCGCACCGTGATTTTTGAATGCAAGTGTGATTTCTCTTATGATGGTGGCACGTGCAGCTTCAATACCAAAAATTTCATACATTTGAACGACATCATTGCAGATAGTTTTATAAATATCAACTCCAATTAAATTCCGAATATCTGGCAAGTTAACACCTTGAGTATATATTACATATTGATTGTCTTTTACAATATCTCCTGTTTCTTTATCAAATTTTAATACGCGTTGTTCTAATGCAGCAGTGCGCTCACCAATACCAACAAGACCTTTTAATTTAAATTTTTCTATTATAATATCTATAAATTCATTTAAAGTACTAAAATCAAATTCTGTCATATCAAATCTCAAATGTAATACTGGTTGTTCATCATTATCTGTATTACTTAATAAAGCACATTGAATAATCTTATCAAGAATATATTTTTCTTCTTTTTTAATATTCTTAATATCATTGTAACGTTTTTCCCATTGGTTGCAAAATTTAGATTTAATTTCCAACAGAGAAACTTCTTTTTCTAACATTTTTTCTCTATCAAGTTCAATTCGCATTAACCATGGTAAATTATTAATATCCACTTGGCAACTTGTCTTAGTTGAATTATGTGTGTAGTAAATATTATATACATTGTCTTTTTCCATAAATCCATCTTTAACATATGGTCTAGGATCATAGAACACATCTATTTTCTTTTTAAGTTGCCCCAATGTAGTAAATCTAATATAAGATGCGATTTTATGAGCCATTTCTTTATTTTTGTAATATTCATTATCTAAGTAAACAATCATTTGAGGAGTTTTGATTTTTTTGCTCAAACTAAATAATTCTTTAACACGAGGTACACCTTGTAGTGTATCAGAAGCAGAGCCAATACCAGCTTTGTGGAAAGCTTTTAGTGTTAATTGACTTACTGGTTCACCCATAGCTTGTGCACTTAATATTCCAACATGTTCGCCAGCTTGTACTATATTTTTGTTATAATTATCTGAAATAGCTTTTATAATTTCATCAAATTGTTCTTTATTAAGTCCATATTCAATGATAGCACGTTTTGGTGATAAACTATCATAAAGAGCACATTTCAAAGATGTTTTATTAATTATTTCATCTTTTACTTTGTATGATTTTTTTCCATCAACTTCTTTATTTAAACACATTAATTTAGTATATTCATTAGTAAGTAATTTATCATACATATCAATTATATACCGAGGTTCTAATTTATCTTTAGATTTCTTTAAATTATCATTAGCTTTAGTACTATTAATGATACGGATCAAGTTGATAGGAATTAAATAACTAGAAGTTAAAGTAATATAATCAAGTCTACTTTTTACAGTAAGATTTCTCATCTGATTTCTCATTGAAATAACATAATCATATAATTTTTCATTATCTTTATTGTTAAAATTGTCAAATTTTAATTCTTTTAACTCAGCATTAGTAAATTTATGAATATTTTCAATATCTTTATCATTTTGTTCAATCATTTTAATATTATAGTCATACTGATATCGTGTATCAGCACCATTATCACCATATACAAACTGTACTATAGAATTACTTACTGAACGAAGAGTAGAATCATATTTTATTACAAGATCTTCCATAGTTTTGATTAGTTTTCTTTGTACATAACCAGATTCAGCCGTTTTAACAGCACCATCAATCAAACCCACTCGTGCAGCTTGATTTAAGAAGAAGAAGTTAGGAAAGTTCATACCACTATAAAAAGAAGCTTTAATTAATCCACGTGCTTCACCTCTATCATCATTTTGAAAAAAATATGGTAAAGTTCTTTTATTAACTATTTTTTGGATAATTTGTCCAGATACACCTTGCATTCCAACGCATCCACTCATTTGGCCAGTATTAGTAGCATCACCTTTAGATCCAGACTTTGCCATAATCCATACTTGATTTGTCTTTTCTTGATTTTCTTGAATAATTTTAGCTATATCGTCACGAACTACATCTAGTTCGGCATAAAGAGTCTTTTCAAATAATTCTGTGTCCATAAGATTTGGATTATTTTCTAATTCTGTAATCATATGTGCTACTTTTAAATCTTTAGTATCAAATACAGTATTAATTTTTTTCTCTAATTCTTTCTTAATAGCTATATCATCAATACCAATACTAAATCCAGTTATTAAATTATAATTATTAATTAATCTTTGATTGTTTGTCAAAAATTTAACTGTTTCTTCTGGTCCATATTCATCCCAAATAAGTTGATGAATTGAGTTTTGTTTACCAGCACCTAATACATCTTTAGTTAGTTTTCCATTTTGAATAGTTCCTCCAACTATTTTTACTTCTCCTTTAGTCAAATTAATCTTGGGAGGAATAATCATACTAAATAATTCTTGACCAGTATATTCGCGTTTCTTAAAATCAGTGAAATTATCAACTGAAGTATAAGAAATAATATTCATAGCATTTTTCCAATCAATTCTTACTGTTGGATCCGTCAAATTGAAAGATCCTACTAGACCATCTTGTTCTACACCAATAATAGTTTTTGATGTAGAAGGATTAATAATTTGTTTTTTTACATCAGCAATTTCTTCTAATTCAATTTGTGTTTGTATACTTTGAGGCAGGAATAGATTCATTTCCATATTTTCCTACATACTATTAACACTATCATACTCGTTCCCATCTGATAGCTCATTTTATCTTTCGATAAACAATTGGACTATATCTTAAGCCAGATATATATCTGACCGCACCCGTTTAGTCTCTGAACCTTCTCCTTGCTATATATTAATATATAGTTTAGGAGCTTGGCTGCGGATTGCCCATTTCCGAAGTTTTAGTTTAACTTCTTCATTTTCACAATTTTTACTTTATCAACGCCATTACGCGATGCCCTTTAAATCTTTCGAATTTAAAGTTAGTATGTGAAACTTTAGGGGGTTCCCGAACAGTTTGAGTGTCTTGCCTAATTATTTATTATATTAAATAAATTAGACTAGCGGATTATATTTAAGCTAATCTTACACTGTTTTCCCTATTAAGTCTGATTAGCAACTTAATAGGCAGTCCGCTGTTGGAGACAAAATGAATATCTCCATCAAAATCAGCATTATATGGTTTACATACATATACCGATATGCCAAAAGAATTTACACTAGTATTATTAATTACTTTGATACGATGACCCAACATTGATACTTTATGTAAAGTAGGCTGACGATTAAATAATACAATATCACCATCTAATAAATGCCTTTCTACTATATCACCATATCTAATTTCTGTTCCTTCTTTACGAAATCTTAAATCAATTGGCAATACACGTCTTCCTGGAATTAAATTTGATAATGGAAATACAAAATTAGCACCTGGATATTTGGTGGCACCGTTTCTGACTAGTTTTTTCAAAAAATCAATATTATGCTTTGTAACTACTTCTGGAAAAGTAAGAGATTTTGCAATATTAACAGGAACACGAAGTTCATTAATTTCAATAGATGGATCAGAACCAATAACAGTACGGGCACTAAAATCAGTTCTCTTGCCCATTAAGTTACTTCTAAAATGTCCTTCTTTACCTGATAATCTTGAAGTAAGAGATTTAATCGCTTTTCCATTTTGTTCAGATTTGGGCAAACTTAATGATTCATTATCAAAATAAGTAGCACAATGATATTGTAAAAAGTGAACATGGTCGTTAGAATATTTTGCGGTATTTTCATTAATATTTTCTTTATGTTTTTTAAGTCGCAAGTTTGCCTTGATAATATCCGCAAGTTTATGTGTCAAACCATCTTCTAATGTAGAAGCCATTGATTCCGCTTTGGCAGATGGTCTAATTTGGACAGGAGGAACGGGAAAAGTTTTTATAATCATATCTTCTGGGCGTGATTGTTTTGGATCTAATCCCAATATTATACAGTCGGTGTCACTTATATTTTTTAAAATATCATAAGCAATATCTGGAGTAATTAGTAATGGTTCTTTTTTCTTTTTTGTCTTATCAACTTCATCTACTTCATTAGTAACACTTTCTGCAATTAGATTAACTGCAGCTGTTCCTTTTTTAATTTCTAATTTAATTTTTGGAACAGGGGTACCACATCCTGAATTTGCCTTTTGACAATAACTTATATTTTTTACTAATTTTCTAACTTCATTAAGTCTATTTTTTCCAGTTTTTGTTTTTAAAATTTCTTCAATTGCTTTTTCATTTTTATGAATTAATAATTTAGAACATCTAATACAAATACAGTTTAATATTTTTTTTACATATTGTTGCAAATACCCAATATGAAACACTGGTTCAGCTAGATCAATATGACCAAAATGACCATTACATGAGGCATTATTATAACCACATGTTACACAATCAATAGAACTATCAGTGGTACCTAATCTTGGATCAATTAAACCTCCTCGTTTAGGTTCAAGTACATCATAAAGATCAGGTATTTCAATGCCCGCATTATCTGATCCTAAAGCAGACATTGCTTTAATTTCATCATTACCTAATATACCAAATTCTATTCGATCAATGGCCTTAATTCTGTCATTATCATAAGTATAAATTTCAGTATCCATTTATTTATATATATTATATTTATATTTTTAGGTAATTTATATATTTTTCATCTTTTTTAACATTATATATTAAAAAAGCCTAAAATAAATCAGAAACATGAATATCATTATCTGTAATATCTAATTCTAAAGTGGTCTTCTTAATAAGTTTCATACTAGTAATATATAATTTATTATCTGGAATTTTTATATTTTCTATGTTTGTAATATTTTTTATAGTATTGTTTATAAAATTTTTATTTTTATCAGCATAATTATTAATTAATGATTTAATAGAAACATTGTTGTTATTTTCTTTATAAAATATATCTAATATCAAGTTCTTTTTCATCATCATAATTTCATTTTCATCAAATAGAAATTTTTTATTAATAGTTCCATCTATAATAGTAACAAAATCACGAGTATTAACATTTTTATAAATTGAACTTCTATAAAGAATTCCATTTGTATAACATATTTTAATTAAATCATATGTTTTATTATTTATAAAATAATTTATAAATGGAAAATAACTAAAGTAATAAATAAAATAAAATTGGTAAAATAAATTTTCGTTTTTTGATTTTATATCATTAACAAAAAATATTTTACTTTTAAAATTATAATACTTATTTAAAATTAAATTTGCAAAATAATATAATTTTAGATATAGTATATTTAGCATTATATATAATTATGAGTTTATTTTTTAAATAAAATTGATAATTTTTTATTTAAGAATATAATTAATAAAAAATAATTATTAATATGACTGAAGATAATTTTACTAATTATAACAACTATAAAAACTATGACGATTATGAAGACTGTGAAGATTATGACGATTATGATGATTATGACGATTATGAAGAAAAAATATATCCATGGGTCGAAAAATATAGACCATATAATTTAAAAGATATAAAATCTCACGAACAAATTATTGCTACTTTATATAATTTTATCAAAAATAGAGACCTACCTCATTTATTATTTTATGGTCCCGCAGGAACAGGTAAAACATCTACTATTATGTCATGTGCCAATGAACTATATGGGTCTACGATTGATATGATGGTATTAAAAATAAATGTTTCAGAAGAACGTGGTATTGAAATAGTTCGAAATAAAATATTACAGTTTGTCCAAAAAAAAAGCTTTTTATTTGCTGAAAATAATAAATTATTTAAATTAATAATTTTAGATGAAGCAGATGCAATGACACCAGATGCACAGGCAATACTAAGAAGAATTATAGAAAAATATACTGTTAATGCTCGCTTCTGCTTAATATGTAACTATATAAAAAAAATAAATTTGGCATTGCAATCAAGATGTACTATTTTTAGATTTAATCCAATTCCAGAAGAAATAATAAGAAACAAATTAATAGATATCGCTAATAATGAAAAAATAGAAATTACTAATAAAGCAATAAATTCTATTATAGACAAAACTAATGGTGATTTTAGAAAAGTAATCAATATTTTGCAAACTTGTTCAATGATATCAAAAAAAATCACAGAAAATATTATCAATAAAACTCTAGGATTTCCAAAAGCAGAAGAAATAAAAATAATATATGAAAGTTTACTTAATGATAATTTTGAACAATCTTATAAAATATTAAATGAAATTAAATCATCAGAAGGATATTCTTTATTAGATATTATTAAAATTATTTTTAAAAAAATTATTGTAAGTGCTGAAGAAAAAACATTAGATTATACTATTTATTCTCAAATAATAAAAAAAATGGCAATTATTGAATATAATCTGATAAATAATACAAATGAAAATATACAATTAACTTCTTTTATTGGAATTTTTAAGAACTAATACTTAAAGATATATATATAAAAAATTGATATATATATGTCTTCAAATAAAGAATTATATAAAATAGCTATTAATAAGAATACTAATAATATTATAAGTAATATGAATACTAAATCTAAATTTGCGTGTTTATCAATGGATGATTCAAGTGATGACGAACCAAAAATTATTAAAAAAGTAGAACCAGAACTGCCACAAAAAATAGTTTCTAAAAAAATAAAAAATAATATAAAAACATCATGGACATCATTAGAAAAACCTAATAAAAATAAATATTCAGATGTTGTAAAAAAAGAACAAAAAACACATATAAAACCAATTATAGAAATAGAACAAATTATTATGGAAGAAAATAAAAAAGAAGAATTAGTTACTAAAACAGAAGAATCACATACAATAGAATTAAAATTAGAATTAGAATCAGAATCAGAATTAGACACTAAAAGTTATAAGTTTCAAAATAGTTGGTATATTTGGGTTCATGAAGTAGATTCTAAAGATTGGAGTGCAAAATCATATAAAATAGTTCATGGTATTGAAACACTCTATGATTTTTGGCAATTCTTTAATAATGTTGGGAAACTAAATCAATGGAAGTATAACTTTTTTATTATGAAAGCTAATTCACATCCAACATGGGAACACAGCTCTAATCGTAATGGTGGGACATGTTCAATTAGAATAGATATAAGCCAATCTATTGATATTATAGAACAATTAGCAATTCTATTAGTAAATGAATCATTAACAGAAGAAATTAATGATATTAATGGCATTAGTTTTGCTGCTAAAGGAAATTGGTGTGTTATTAAGATTTGGAATCGCGATAACAAAAATAATATTTCTAATCAAATGCCATCGTATCTAAGAAAAATTTATCCAGCAATTAGTATTAAATATAAGGAAAATATTCCTGAATATTAAATTTTTTTTTTAACTATAATTTTTTTTATTTTATTGGTATTAACTAAATTTGTGACCGGTTCATAATTTTTGTTTCCATATGATTCTTTATTTAATTTAATTTGTTTATTATTAAGAGAAAAAGTAGAAGTTTGATTAAATATCCAATTAGGATCTATATTACAAGTACTAACCACTTTTCTCATAAATAAATATGACTTTTTAATTTCTTTAATTAATTTTTCATTAATTTCATTATTATCAAAAGTATGTGGCCATTTTCTATATACTTCTTTATTAAGAGAAGGAACACTCGAAATAAAAGTTGTTTTTGCATTTATTATTTGATTATCTAATTTATTCTCTCTAAAATAATTTATGTAAGCATATTCATCAGGAATTATTGATCCTGTAAATATTTTATTAAATTCTTCTTCTTTCTTAATAATAAATTCAGCTAATACTTTATTTAAAATTACCCATTGAGATGAATATACCCAATTTTTAACATTATATTTTTTTGTGTTATTTATAGAATTAAATCTTTTGATAAAGCTATTATTTGTATTATCTATAATAAAATGAGGTATATGTGATTTACTTATATTAATTAATTTATCATAAATAAAATTAAAATCATGTAATGGTATATGTGTTCCTGACATAAATATAAATTTAAAATTGTCTTTATCTGATAATGCATATTCAATTAATTTATTTTGTAAATATACTAGACTAAAATCTCCCCACATTGTTTCATAATTTTCTTCTATAATAAATTTATTGAAAAAATCATTCTTAAACTTGATATTATTTTTATCTTTTCCATGAATATATATGGTATATTTGTCAGAAGGAGCATTATTAAAAAATTCAAACCATAAATCTTCTTTTTCTAAACAATCATATATCATAAATAAAAAAGCTAACTTCATAATAATAAATAAAATTACTAATATTATATATATTTTTATTTTGGATTTAACTAAAATAAAATTATTCATCTAAATATTCAAGCTTATCTTCATTATAATATTCTTCATCATCATCAAAATCTTTAGCAATTCTATCTTCATCGTGCGGACTTACACAGAATTGTAATTTACCTAAAGTAGCAACTGCAAATTTTACAACAAGAGGATAATCATTTTTCATAAATAGTTGCAATCGTGGGCATAGATTTTGTGACTTATTTGTAAACATTATTAAAAATTTTAATTCAAAAATTCCTTGAACTACATCTATTTTGGAATCTTTATTGAAATTAATTTTAATTCCATTTTCATCTGGATAATACGTTTTTCCTTTTTCAGAACTATCACCTGTACTTGTAAAAGTAAGACTTTTTCGTGTACATTTAATTTCCATTACAGATTGTATATTACTCATATCTTTACAAATAGTATGAAAATCTTCAGTATTGATAATAACAACTGCATCAAAAGCAGTTGGTGGAATCTCAAATTTAGATTTATTGATGTCAAGTAATTTAATCTTATCATACGAATCACATCTTTTTTTATCATTTCTAAATTTTAACATAAGCCAATCTTTGTCATCTTCATTTACAGAAATAGTTAATGAATCATCTGTTTTTAATGTTTTTAACGCTTTTGATAATTGTCCAAGATTAATACCAATATCAAATACTTTCCTTTTTACTTTAAATACATCAAATTTTTTAGCTATCAGTTTTACATTTACTAATAAAGTTTGAGTTTTATCCATTGCCATAATTTTCATTCCGCCAGATTTTTTTTCTTTATCAGCTGTATCTTTTTTATCATCATCTTCTACTTGCTCTTTTTCTTTTTTCTTTTTTTTCTTACCTGCACCATCATCACCATCTTCTAAAAGTTTTTCAGTATCTGGTTTTTTATTCATTTCATCATCACGAATACATTCTATATTGACATCTTCAAATACATCTTTTAATAATTCAAAAAGATATCTAATTGCACCAATATGTTCAGTTTTAATTTCGAGTCTTTTACTCATTATATTTAATTATATTATTAATAATTATTTATTCTTAAATCTATTTTTATCATTTTTTTTTACAAATATATAAAATTTCATTTTTTTATGTGGTATAATAATATATAATATGCCAACCTATGAGCTTGTAAATCCTTATGTAATTGGTGATATGAAAACTTCATTCAATACATCTAGTAGCAAATCAGCTGCAAATGAAGCATGGAGTGCCTTATCTAAGTATATTACTAATAATGTTCCAAAATTTGCTTTTACTATTAAAAAACTGTCTGATAATAAATTATATCATTTTGTAGTAAAAGAAAAATTAAGTAAAAGTAAAAAAGTATCTTTTACCATTAAAGAACTAAATCTTAATATGTCAAAAGAAGAAGAAAATAAATTTTCTAATTATGTATCAAATTTAGAAAATCAAGCAGGTGGTAAAAAAAAACATAATGATGACGACGATTCATCTGATTCATCTGATTCAGATTCATCTGATGATGATTTAATTAGAAGAGTTCGCCAATTCAAAGAGCGAAACAGTCCTTTAAAATATATGTGGTATAGCCCTATGATTTATTCTAAAGATGGAAATTTGACAAGTGTATATGTTCCTAGTTTTGTATATCCAGTCGTTCCTTATCTAGAATTAAGTATGTCAACAATATTTTTCAAATATTAAGATTATTTTTTTTTACTCTTTCTTTCAAAAGTACGATTAAGTTTAACTCTGCTAACTTTACCTCTTTTAACTTCCATAATGTCTACTATATCATCAAGTAGTTTTTTACTGATTTCATCTGAATCAGTTAATTTTTCTTTCTTGATTCCTTCTACAATAGATTCTTTAATAATATCTATTTTCAAAGAACCTTTTGTTTCTGATTCACTTCTTACTAACTTGCCGCCTGGAATATTTACAAAAGATGCATCATTCTTATCTAAATATTTAAGAATATATTCTTCTGTATCTCCTCGTTTGCTTTTTAGTTCTTTAATTTCATCCATTTTTTTTCTAATTAAATCATCTATTTTGATATAATTAATAATTTTTTCTTTAAAATCAGTTGATACATTTTTAGAAGTTTCTGATTTATTCGTTTTTTTAGATCCTATTTGTGACGATACTTTAGAACTACTTGATACTTTAGAACTATTATCATCATATGAAGAACTATTGCTCATAATTATAAATAAATAATAGATTTAATTTTTTAAATATTTTTGTTATTTACAAAGTATCACATTGTAAATAATAAAATAAATAATAAAATAAATAATAAAATAAATAATAAAATAAATAATAAAATAAATAATAAAATAAATAATAAAATAAATAATAAAATAAATAATAAAATAAAAAATTATTCTTTCCAATACAATTTGCCATCATTTTTTACTACTGAATATTTTTTTGATATTCTTCAAGTGTGTATGGTTTTATATTTATTCCATATAGTTGAGTTATTCTACCATCGCTATATACTGTATTTACATTATCTAGATCTATAACAGATTTTATTCCGCAATATTCCGTTACAAAAAACTTTATATTTCTTTATACTCTCTTTTAAGTTTTTCTTTAAGGTGTGTAACGGTTTCGGTCATATAGACCGGTCAATTATAATAAATTATAATTAACTAGGCACCTTTATATTAAAGATATTTATTGATGCATTTATATCACGATCTATTTTTATTTTACACTTTTTACATTCGTATGTTTTGGCACTTCCTAAATCTTT
>Ga0194126_10007926_pt1 | contig 14611 bp, 15 predicted proteins | sample TA2KigC150mmetaG_FD_148641 | JGI IMG/M metagenome (GOLD analysis project Ga0194126, IMG submission 148641) | Freshwater microbial communities from Lake Tanganyika, Tanzania - TA2015035 Kigoma Deep Cast 150m | ecosystem: Environmental > Aquatic > Freshwater > Lake | place: Tanzania: Lake... | reverse complement strand
CTAGCTGCCGATAACATCAACCGCGATTATTTTGACTTACTTTGAGGATACATGTTGCCAAATTTTCGGCGGCCTTATGATTCTATTCGTTTTTTCCGATTTTTTTTTGCTACAACGCAAATGGCTATTTCTAAAGTTTACTATCATATCTGATTCTATTGTTTTATCCTTCATAATAAAAAACCTCGATTCTATCTCGCTAATATCAGGAAACGTCTTCTTTTTTATCCCAGGACGGCAGTTGCAATCCTTTTCCGTCGTCACATCTGAAAGCGTCTATACGCTCGTTATAGATCAGGTGGCCCATCTCAAGCACGCTTCTAAAGATGCAGCTCTTACGGCTGTTCATGCTCTGCAGGGTGCCCTGCCAGCTGGTATTGCGGCGAAACTGGACCCGGATTAAAAATACTGAGTCTTCAGTAGTATTGGTGTTGTTGTGATCAGCGTTATCCATTATTATCTTCAACTTTCTTTAGCTAAAAGATCTTAACTCAGTATCGCTTTGCGGGTAGTTCTGATCGTCCAACTTGGACTGCACCAGCATGATCATTTCTAAAAAATCATTAAAATACTGAATCTGGCCGGTTTTGATATGCTCAATTTTACCTTTAAAAACAGCCGGATCGTCATTATTGATCCTGATCATAAAATCCGAGCCGCGTCCCTGGTAAATTGATTTATTATCCGTCTTGTTGGTCATTTTTCAAATCCTTTACAACTAGCATACCTTGCTTAAGCTAATTGTAACGTAACCCTGTTATATTTCTGTTACGAATTGGGGTTAATTGCTTTTTTATGACAAAAAAGTGGAATATAATAGATTGAGGACACATTAATAGGTATTAATTAAAGTGGGAATCGCCTTCGAGAGGGAAAATAGTTTCTATTTTTTTCTGCAGGATTAAACCCTGCAGGGAGTGTTTGCGGTTGTAAGCACGTTCAATTCGATCCAGAACTTCGGCAGCCTGTTCCCGGTTCAAGCCGGGCAACAGCAGTAAAAACTGCCCTTCGTGCCATGTGGTAAAGAGGTCACCTTTACGCAGGGTTTGCATGATTACACTTTTTAAGTTCTCCATAACTTCCTGCAGCAGGTAATCGGGCGGCTTGGAATAATCCTTGCTGATCAGCACCAGCATACAGAGCAAGACCGATTGACCGCTACGTTCACCGCGTAACTGCTCCAGCTTGTAGAAAAAGCGGAACTGATCGGCATCGCAATACAGGGCCCCTTCAGGCAGCACCTTGCTGTTCAACCCGGCCTGAATTTTGTTCAGATCTATCTCCGGGTTATCACTCTCTTTTTGAATTTTATCGTATACTTTTTTCATTTCTTCAGAAGGGGTAAGCCCCATCTCCTTATAGAATGCTGATGCAGCATCATCGTAATAGGCCAGGGCTTGGGTAACCTCGCCTTTCGCCAACAGTGCTTCGATAATCCTGATGTGAAGATTTTCTTCAAAATAATCGATCGGCAAAGTTTCTTCACAAAGTTTAATAATCAGGTCTTCCCCATTAATTCTACTTAAGAGGTCGGCTAAATCAAGAATAGCGCCGACATAGAGCTCATGCTGGCAGGAGCCGATCGGGGACCGGTTACCGGATGACGGTAAATCTCGGAGGTATTCGGCCCGGTAGAGCTGCAGCGCCTCGTTAAAAAGCTTAATTGCATCATCCGGGCGTTCAGCAGCAAGCGCATTAGCCTCGGTTACCAGCGATTCAAAGCGGTCGATCGGATCTTCTACCGTATGTTCAGCGGCAACCTCCTGATCTAGAAATGCGCGACTTTGTTCAGCAAGCTCAGCATCCATTAATCTTATAGCTGCCTTTTCCCTGGCTTTGCCGATAAAGCTGACCTTACCGAGGTTGATATAGGGATCCGGCACCGGGGCGGGGGCAGTGTTAAGATTTGCCCGATCCCCCATGACAGCCCTGACCTTATTTTCGCTGATTTGATATGCCTTTTGGTGCTGACTAACCCCAGTTGATGCTGCTTTTCGATGATGCAGACCCATTTTTATCCGTAAAAGTACGTCCTCTCGCTGCAGCGGTTTGATCAGGTAGTCGTCCACTCCGGCTTCAATTGCCAACCTAAGGTTTTGATAAAAATCGGGATCGGCAAAAGCAATGATGTAGGCGCTGGGAGTATTTTGGCGAAGATCTTTGATGATCGAGATTGGATCGGCGGTAAAAAAGTTAAGGTCGACGATTAAAAATTCAGGGGTTAGTTTTTGGGCAAGATCGACCAGAGATTTATTGGAAGAGGTATTAACAACTTCGCAGCCGATACTGTTGGCAGCAAACAGTGCCTTAATATCGCGTGAAGAGATATAGCAGTTCTCTACAAGCAGCAGATACAAAACGGTCACCTCTGAATTAATGTAAATAACAGGTGTTAGTTAAAATGAGAATCGCCTTCCAGCGGATAAAGAGATTCGATCTTTTTATGGATAACCAGGTCATGAAGCGTATACTTCCTGTGAAACACTTTCTCAATTCTTTCTAAGACCATCATGGCCTGCTCCCGGTTTAGGCCGGGAAGAAGAAGCAGGAATTGCGCTTCATTCCAGGCGGCAAACAGGTCACCTTTTCTAAGCGAATTCATAATTACATTTTTTAAATTATGCATAACCCCTTTTAGCTGTTCTGTCGGTGGTTTGGCATAATTACCTGCGGCAATCGTAATCAGGCACAATAATACCGGGTGATCGTTCCTCTCACTACGCAATTGCTCCAGCTTGTAAAAATAGCGGAACATTTCCGAATCGCAGAAATATGCCCCGCTTGCTGCTTTTTTACTCTTCAGGTTTTCCTGGATCGTGCTTAAGTCTAGCTCAAAACTGCCGGTTTCAAGGCCAACCTGCCGGTAGAGCTTTTTCATTTCATCCGATGGCTTTACGCCCATCTCGCGGTAAAAAGCAGAGGTAACCTCGTTGTAGTGAGCCCGGGCCCGGGTGGTATGACCTTCGGCAATCAGCGCTTCAAGCATGATAACGTGAATGTTTTCGTCGTAGTAATCGATAGCAAAAGCCTGCTCGCAGAGTTTAATAATATCGCTGTAGGCACTTTTGCTTTTTAGCAGATCAGCAAGGGAGTAGACAGCATCAAGGTATATATCATGGTAATAGGCTCTCAGCGGCTCACTCCAATCGTTATAGGTAGATTCAGGGAGGTATTTCCCTTTGTAAAGGCTAATCGCCTGGCGATAAAGGTTGATCGCCTGGTTTGGTTCGCTTGCTCTGATATTATCTGCCTCACGACTGTATGCTTCAAACTGATCAACATCGATCCAGCATTCCACTTTATATTCCCAGCGGTAAGATCCCTGGCTGAAAACGATATTATCGGATATTGATGGTTCTGCATCCTCATTTTTTAGAGCCTGGCGCAACCTGAAAACCTGGGCCCGCATCGCTGTTCCGGGATCAGAATAATCTTTTTCCGGCCAGATGCGCTGTAAGATATCCTCGGGATTAATTGATTGCTCGCGGAATGAAAGCAGGTACTTAAAAACGTCCCACATACGGCGTGAACGGCTGCTGATTTCGCTAATCACCACATTACCCCGGCTAACATAAAATTTGCCAAGAGTATAGATGTTTACCTCAGCTTTACTGTTCACTTTTTGTACCTGTACCATATTAATCGCTTCCACCTGCTGGAACATAATGTATAAAGTTCTGTTACACCAATTGATTTTCTGATTACAGTAATCCTTGTATCTGAAAATTCTATCGTACTTAGGGTATTTAATTATACATTAGGAATAAGCCCTTGTAAATAGCAAATAATCAATTAATGCTATTTATTTCTATTTAATGGATAATGTTGGTATTCTTAAGGAAGGTTAGCTTCAGCCCTGGCAACATTTTCGAGATGTTCCTGCAGGGTGCGGGAAAAGTAGTGCTCACCGCTACCATCATACTTATAGTTGTAATAATAGTATTCCGAGGCTTCGGGGTAGAGGGCGGATTTGATTGACGCGGCACCGGGGGCGGCAATCGGGCCGGGTGGCAGGCCGCCGAAGAGATAGGTATTATAGGGGGATTGAATCTCGAGATCTTTAAAGGTTAAGAATTCTTTTGTTTCTCCGAGCGCGTACTGGATGGTGGCATCAATCTGCAGCAGCATATCGATTTCCAGGCGGTTGTAAATCACCCCGGCAATTAAAGGGCGTTCGCTGTCTACGCGGCTTTCGCGCTCCACCATGGCAGCAATGGTGAGGATCTCGTGCAGGCTGCTGTTCAGCTCTGTGATACGTTGCCGATCTTCTGCAGTGATGATCTGATCCAGGCGGCGCAGCATCAGGCTGACAATTTCTTCGATTCCGCTTTCCGGGTAGACCTCGTAGGTATCTGGAAAAAGATAACCTTCCAGCAGAAATTCAATTCTTGAATCACTTACTTCCAACAGATAAGGAAAACTCTCCAGGATCTGATCAGATGGCTCACGGGCAAAGTCCAGAAATGAAGCGCTCTCGACCAGGCCTTTTTCATCCAGGCGCTGTGCGATCTCTTTAATAGTGAAGCCTTCGGGGATTGTAAACCAGATTGTTTCCGAGTATATTTCGCCGTTTTTGAGCTTCGCCGCAATTTGCCCCAGGCTGAACGAAGGGCTAAGGTCATAGATACCGGCGATGAAAAGGTGCCCTAAGCCGTGGCGACGCACATAAAGCTGAAAAACCTGCTGGTTACGGATCAGACCCTCTTTATAGAGTAGCTCACCAATCAGAGCGGCATTGGCGCCGGAGGGAATTTCAATTAACCGGTAATCAGCGACCGCTTCCGGATCAACAGGCTCCAGCTGTTGGTAATAATAGTTACTCCCGGCGACATAAGAAGCCAGGGCAAAGATCACCAAAACCACCAGGATGATTAGCACTCTTCTAAACATTAATCAGGCTCCTTTTAAAAAAGCTCCTCGTCATCCTCGTAATCCTCACTTTGAACCCGTTCTTCCCAGACGGAGGCAACTTCGTTCCACTCTAGCTCATCATCGACTTCAACTAATGTTTCTTCATCGCCATCAATATCTATACGGAAGATATAGGCCTCATCTTCAAAGTCAAACTCACCCTCTTCCTCTTCCTCCTCCTCTAAATACATCACCGGAACCAAAATAGCATACTCTTTAAAGTCAAGTTCAAAACGGTCAATCAAAGCAAATTCATGCTCGTTACCTTCTTCATCCACCAGGACAATCAGATCTGTTCTCTCTTCGCCGTTACCGTTCAATTGTTTGCACCTCATTTATCAGTTTCATATTATTCATCCCAGCAGTCCCGCTTGACACGGGCCAGGTAGGTTTCAAGGATCAACGCGGCTGCCAGTTTATCGCGCACCGCGCGGCGCTTTTTACGTCTCGTTCCGTCGGCAATCAGGATTTTTTCCACACTGCCCGAGGTGAAGCGTTCGTCAACCATGATTACAGGCAGACCCGTTCTTAGTTCAAGGCGGATGGCTAATTCTGCGGCCAGTTCCGCAGCTTTACCCCGACCGCCGTCAAGCTTAAGCGGGTTGCCGACAATCAGCTTTTCAACCCCATACTCTTCGCACAGCGCGGCAATGCGCTCAACAGCCTGCTCCTGATCGGTGAAAGTTATCGTTTCCAACCCCTGGGCGGTGATCGCCAGCGGATCACTGATTGCCACTCCGATTCTCTTCTCCCCGGGATCAATACTTAGCAGGCGCAAGGTGCCGGCAGCTCCATTACAGATTATTTTTTTCGGCCAGTTTCAGGTAGGAGCCAACAATCTCTTCCAGCAGTTCGTCACGCTCTACCTGCCTGATCAGGCTGCGGGCATTCTGGTGGCTGGTTATGTAAGCCGGATCGCCGGATAACAGGTAACCGACCAGTTGATTGAGCGGATTGTAGCCTTTTTCTTTCAAAGCCTGGTAAACTGAGGTCAGTACTTTTTTGGCCTTATTATCAACCTCTTCACCATCAACCCTGAATAAGACTGTTTCTTCGTGATTAAAAGTGTCAGTCACAAGTAACTCCTCCCATCTGGTGCCGGTCGTGGATGACCAGGCCATCTTTGGTTGCCCAGAACCAGTCTGTCTTTACCCGACAGCTATGCTTTACCCTGAAGCTGTTCACGAACCAGCTTATCCACAGCAGCCAGCGCTTCCGGAAGGGCTGCAGGGTCAGTGCCGCCGGCCTGGGCCAGGTCAGCCTTACCACCGCCGCCCCCGCCTACAAGTTTAGCAACATCTTTTAGCAAACGGTCCGCCCTGATTCCGCGTTCAACCAAATCTGCCGTGACCGAACTGACGAGGATAACTTTGCCATTACTGACCGCCCCTAAAACCACGGCAATAGAACTAAGGCAGCCCCTCACCTCATCCATGACCAGGCGCAGCGATTCCAGTCCAGCAGCGGTAACTGCTGCGCTTAGCACTTTTGCTCCGTCAACATCCCTGATCGTTGAAAGAAGGGACGCAACCTCGGAAGCAGCAATTTTTTGCTGTAGCTCCTGATTTGCTTTCTGCAGCAGCTTATGTTCAGCAAGGTGCTCTGTCACCTTATCGGCAAGCCTTGGCATGTCGGTGTTCATTGCCACTGCAATCGATTTTAACAGCTGATCATTTTTTACCGCCTGTCGGTAGGCACCGAATCCGACCACTGCTTCGATGCGCCGCAGGCCAGAGCCAATTCCTTCTTCAGCGATTATTTTAAACAGCCCGATCTCCCCTGTGGCCGAGACATGGGTTCCACCGCAAAGTTCGCGGGTATAGTCGCCTGCAGAAACCATACGCACCGATCCCTCTTCATACTTGTCGGTAAAGAGCGCCGTTGCGCCCGCTTTTTGTGCCGCTGCAAGGTTGGTCAGAGTGGCGGTAACCTGCACATTGTCGAGTGCCATGCGGTTTACTTCTTCTTCGACGGTGCGCAGCTGCTGACCCGAAAGAGCGGTGAAATGGTTAAAGTCAAAGCGCAGGCGGTCAGGCGCGACCAAAGAGCCGGCCTGGTTGATATGATCACCCAAAGTTCTGCGCAGAGCGCGGTGCAGCAGGTGCGTTGAAGTATGACTGCGGCAGATACCGCGGCGACGAACCTGGTCTACCCTGGCCTGCACCCTGCTGCCGGCTTTAAACTCTCCTTCAACAACCTGCCCCTGATGGGCTATCTGGCCGAAAGGGGTAAAAACGGTGTTAATAACCTTAAAAACAGCGCCTGCTGCCTCGATTAGGCCGCTATCACCCACCTGTCCACCTGCTTCGGCGTAAAAGGGGCTTCGATCGAGAAACAGCTCGGCTTCATCGCCCTGGATCAGTTCTGCAACGGCTTTTCCGTCCGCCAGAGCCAGCATTAGCTGTGCATCCTGCTCTAAGCTTTCGTAACCGGTAAAAACTGTTTCCAGCGCTTCAGCCGCCTGATAATGCTCATTTAAGTCTTTGCCGGCAGCTGTGCGCGTAGCCGCCCTCGCTCTCTCCTGCTGTTCCTTTAAGTTGACGCCAAAGGCCTCGCGATCGACTTCAAGGCCTTTTTCCTGAAGAATTTCGGCCGTCAGATCCAGAGGAAAACCGAAGGTATCATAAAGCTTGAAGGCCAGATCCCCGGGTAAGATCTTTTCTCCCGCGCACTGCATCTTCTCCAGATAGCTGTCAAGAATATCCATGCCCTGGGCCAATGTTTCCTGAAATTTTTGCTCTTCCAGGCTGACCACCTGGCGAATGTAATCGTGTCGATCTTTGAGGTTAGGGTAGGCCGATCCCATCTGGTCGACTACCAGGGAAGCAGCTTCGGTCATAAAGTCTCCTTCAATGCCAAGCAGGCGCCCGTAGCGAACCGCCCTACGCAGCAACCTTCTTAAGACGTAACCCCGGCCTTCGTTGGAAGGGATCACCCCATCGGCAATCATAAAGGTTGTGCCCCTGCTGTGCTCGGTGACTACCCTGAGTTGTATTTGCTGATCACGTCGACCGGGGTCGGCCTGGCTGACAAAATGATCATAGAGCGGCCTGACCTGGTCGGTATCATAAAGCGAGTGTACACCCTGTAGGGCCATTGCTAATCTTTCTAAGCCGGCTCCGGTATCAATGTTTTTCTGCTTTAACTCAACCAGTCCACCATTGGCTTCACGGCTGAACTGAGTAAAGACAAGGTTCCAAATCTCCAGGTAGCGATCACAGTCACAACCGACAGCGCAATCGGGGTTGCCGCATCCTGCTGCTTCGCCCAGATCGTAGTAGATCTCCGAACAGGGTCCGCAGGGCCCAAGGCCGATCTCCCAGAAGTTATCCTTTTTGCCTAATCGTTTGATTCGCTCCGCGGGCACACCAATATTTTCATTCCAGATTTTAAAAGCCTCATCATCTTCTTCATAGATGCTGACCCAGAGCCGATCCACAGGCAACCGATAACCGTTGATAACCAAATCCCAGGCCCAGGCGATTGCCTCTTCTTTAAAATAATCACCAAAGGAAAAGTTGCCAAGCATTTCAAAAAAGGTGGCGTGCCTTCCGGTGTAGCCGACCCTTTCGATATCGGGTGTGCGCACACATTTCTGGCAGGTTGCCACCCGCAGGTGCGGTGGTTTTTTCTCCCCGGTAAAATATGGTTTAAGGGGGGCCATTCCGGCCCCGATTAGGAGCAATGTCGGGTCATTTTGCGGAATCACTGAAAAACTGGGCATAATCAGGTGGTCTTTTGATCTGAAATAGTCCAGAAAGAAAGCGCGAATTGTGCTTGACTGCATCAGTTTACCTCCATTGCGAATTAAGGCAATTATAGCTGTTATAAAGAAAGGCTGTCAATAAAGCTCAAGTTCACCGCCACCCCGGCAGATGGCCTCAAAGCGCTCTTTAAATGAAGCGGAAGACCGCAGAGGCAACTCCAGGTTCAGGACAACTGTATCACCGTAATCAACAGCTAAAACCCTTCCGCCATGACTATTCGCCAGCCTGGTTACAGACCCGAGCTCTCCATATTTAAACTGCAAGGCGTAGTTGATCAGCGGCTCTTTCAAATCAAGACAGGAAGCTTCGCAGGCAACCCTGGCACAACTGCGATAAGCGCGGGTCAGGCCACCGATTCCCAGTTTGGTACCGCCAAAATAGCGGGTAACGACCAGCACTGCATCGGAGATTCGGTGACCCTGTAAATATTGCAGGATCGGCGCACCAGCTGTTCCTGCCGGTTCCCGGTCGTCAGATGCCTGCTCAATTATGGCGCTACCGGCGCCGATCCGGAAAGCATAGGTATGATGGGTGGCATCGGAAAACTCAGCCCTGATCTTGTCGATGAAATCTTTGGCTGCCTCTTGACTGCGGGCAGGAGCCAGATCGACAATAAAGCGCGAGCCCTGCTCACTGAAACTGCGGCGGAGTGCTCTGCGGGGGGATAAGTATGTACTTTCAGCTTCAGTCATCTTTATGACCATGACTGTTTGTTTCTGCTGCCCCATAGCGCTGAGGGTTGATCACTTCCAGGTAACGCCTGATCTTTTCTTCCGCACCCAAATTAGCAGGGCGATAGAGTTTTTTATTCGCCAGGGCCGGAGGCAGGTAATCCTGTCTGACATAATGGCCGGGATAATTATGCGGATATAGGTAGCCAGAACCGTAGCCCATTTTTTTAGCCCCATTGTAACTGCTGTCTTTGATGTGGGTCGGCACGGGATGGTTTTCTTCCTTCTCCACCAACTCAAGTGCTGCGTTGATCGCCAGGTAAGAGGAGTTGCTCTTCGGCGATCCGGCAAGGTAGACAACAGCCTGGGCTAAAGGAATTCTGCCTTCAGGCAGACCGATCAGCTTTACTGCCTGGGCAGCGGCTACAGCTACAGTTAAGGCCTGTGGGTTGGCGTTGCCGATATCTTCAGCAGCGCTAATCATCAGCCGTCTGGCAATAAAAAGGGGATCTTCGCCACCTTTAAGCATCCTGGCCATCCAGTAAAGGGCAGCGTCCGGATCTGAACCGCGGATTGATTTAATAAACGCAGAAGCCATATCATAGTGATTGTCGCCCTGCCGATCGTAGCTGAGCAGCCTGCTGCTAATCGCTTCAGCGGCTGTTTCTGCCTTAATCAGCACAGGACCTTCTTTTTGCTGCCCGAGCAGAACGGCTGTTTCGAGCGCATTTAGAGCAGCCCGGGCATCACCGTTGGCCCGGTCGGCAAACAGTTGTAAGGCTTCGGCTTCGACTGTAAGCGTCAGCGATCCGAGGCCACGCTCCTGATCATTTAGCGCGTGTTGCAGCAGGGCAATGATTTCAGCCTGCTTTAGGGGCTCAAAGAGAAAGAGCCTGACCCGCGAAAGCAGGGGACCGTTTAAATAGAAGAAGGGATTCTCGGTTGTAGCACCGATAAAAATAACTGTCCCCTGTTCAACAGCAGCAAGCAAGACATCCTGCTGGCCCTTGTTGAAGCGGTGAATCTCATCGATAAACAGGATCGTGCGCTGGTTATGCAGTGACCAGTTTTCCCGGGCCTCATCGATTACCTGGCGGACGTCTTTTACTCCTGCGGCAACTGCATTGAGTTGGATAAACAGAGCTTTACTCTGGACGGAAATGATTCTGGCCAGGCTGGTTTTACCGGTACCCGGGGGGCCATAAAAGAGAAGCGAGAACAGCTTGTCTTCTTCGATCATCTTCCTGAGCGGTTTGCCGGGGCCCAATATTTGCTGCTGCCCGCTAAATTGTTCCAGTTTTTCCGGGCGCATCCGCTGTGCCAGAGGGCCTTCTTCTTTTATTTTCTTTTCCCAACCGAAGCTTATCAAATCCATGATCATTATTCCCCTGCTCTAAAAAATCTCAGCCTAAAAAAACGCCCCCCACCAACACCAACCCGGCGTTTCCAAGGAGCGTTTTTTGGGTCCGTTACACTGTTTGCCGGACAACCTGCTTAAACCTGTGAATTGTTATTCAGCTTCTTCTTCAAGGACCCGATCGATAGCGGCCCGGGAGAACTTAAGGTTTAGGTTATCAGCCACCCTGAGCGATATGATGGTCTCATCAATCTCTTTGATCACACCATGTATACCGCCAATGGTGACAACACGGTCGCCTTTTTTGAGGCTTTTTAACATTGCCTGACGTTTTTTCTGCTGCTGTTGCTGCGGCCTGATCAGCAGAAAGTAAAAAATCACAAACAGTAAAATCAGCGGTACAAATGGTCCCAGTGTTTCAATGTTCACTCATCGACACCTCCGTACAATTTTTTCAAAACCGGTTTCATTCCACAATAATACTCTGTAAAACGTTCTTCTTTCAAGGCTTTTCTAATCTCCCGCATCAGCTGATCGAGGTAATACAAGTTATGGTAGGTGGTTAACCTTAAACCCAATATTTCCCCGGCATTAAGCAGGTGGCGGATATAAGCCCTGCTATAATTGCGGCAGACAGAACAGTGGCACTCTGAATCAAGAGGCGACAGGTCTGCGGCAAAAACGCTGTTTCGGATCGGCAGGTATCCCTGAGACGTCATTACCCGGCCGTTGCGGGCTATCCTGGTCGGCAGCACACAATCAAAGATGTCAACCCCCCGGTAGACACCTTCCAACAGGGCGTCCGGTGAACCTACCCCCATTAAGTAACGCACCTTTTCGGCGGGCAGTAGCGGTACTGTCTGTTCCAGGCTGTTATACATCAGCTCTTTCGGTTCTCCGACCGAAAGGCCGCCGATGGCGTAGCCGTCGAAACCAATTTCAGTCAATGCTGCGGCGGATAATTGCCGCAAGTCGTCAAAAACGCCGCCCTGAACGATGGCAAAAAGGGCCTGGCGATCATTTATATGAGCCTGCCTGGCCCTGATCGCCCACTTGGTTGTGCGCACAACAGCCTCTGCTACAACATCTTTTTCTGCCGGGTAGGGCGGGCACTGGTCTAAGACCATGGCAATATCGGCTGCGATTATATTTTGTAACCGCGCAACCCGCTCCGGGGTCAGAAAGTGGGTCGAACCATCGATGTGCGAGGTAAATAAAACCCCGTCATCATTAACCTTGCGCAGCCCACCGAGGCTAAAAACCTGAAAACCGCCGCTGTCGGTGAGAATGGCGCCCCGCCAGTTGATAAAGCGGTGTAATCCGCCGTGGCGGGCAATAATTTCTACTCCCGGTCTTAAAAAGAGGTGGTAACAGTTGCTTAAGATCAGCCCGGTACCCATCTCTTCCAGATCACCGGTGGTGATCGCCTTGACCGTACCCTGGGTGCCAACCGGCATAAAAGCCGGAGTTTCGATCCGGCCGTGCAGCGTTTCCAGCGATCCCAGACGAGCTCCGCTAAGCTGACACTGCTTAATTAAACTGTATTTTACCGGCAAGCTGCTCATCCATTCTATAGCTTATATTATGCCGCAGTCAGTGTCAATGACAGCAATGCTCCAAAGCCACATCTAGGCGGTTGGTTCAGATAATAAACATGCAGTCACCAAAGCTAAAAAAGCGGTACCTTTGCTCAACTGCTTCGTGGTAGGCATTAAGCACAAATTCACGCCCAGCCAGAGCGCTGACCAGCATCAACAGCGATGAACGAGGCAGGTGAAAGTTGGTCAGCATGGCCTCAACTGCCTTAAACTTAAAGCCGGGATAAATATAAAGTTCGGTCCAGCCCTCTGATTCCGCGAACTGGTTTCCCTCAGCGGCCAGGGTTTCGAGAACCCGGCAGACAGTGGTGCCAACAGCAATGATTCTCCTGCCTTCCGTCCTGGCGCTGTTAAGGAGAGTAGCTGTCTCGTTGCTGATCCGGTAATATTCATGGTGCATTTGGTGCTCACGGATATCTTCCGCTTTGACCGGCTGAAAAGTTCCCGGTCCGATATGCAGGGTAATAAAAGCTTTTTGTATTCCTCTGTTTTCTAGTTCAGCAAATACCTGGTCGGTAAAATGAAACCCGGCTGTCGGAGCCGCCGCCGAACCCGCTACGCGGGCATAGATAGTCTGGTACTGCTCCGGGTTTTTTACTTCCCGCTTAATATATGGGGGCAGGGGCACTTTCCCCAGGCGGGGCAGAATCATTTCGAAAGCTTCTTTTGCCGAAAAACTAATCTCACGCAACCCGTCAGCGGCAATGCCTTCAACAACAGCCCGCACGCCAAAATCAAAGGTTACCCTTGCGCCCGCTTTAAGCTTACGGCCTGGTTTAACCATCGCTTCCCAGTTGCCATTAGCCAGGCGGTTAATGAGCAGTATTTCTGCAGATGTACCGCTTTGCTCTATGGTGCCGTTTAAACGAGCCGGTATCACCTTAGTATTATTCAAAACAAGAAGATCTCCACATTTCAGGTAGGATGCAAAGTTAATAAAGCGATCATGGCGGATGCTGTGATCCTGGCGACTCAAAATCAGCATCCGTGAGCTGTCCCTTTGCTCCAGCGGTTCCTGGGCGATTAGGGCCTGTGGTAAATGATAGTCAAAATCCCTTAATTGATAGTCGCTCAACGGACACCTGTTCCAATTATTATGTAATTCCCTGACCGGTTATAGATGTTCAGCGGCGTAACAGATTCAAAATAGTGGTGATTTTTTAGGTTGAGCTTAAAAAAGTTGATGCTGACTTTCGCCGCCCTGCTTGATCCCTAAGTATTTATATGCTTCGGTGGTTACCATACGACCACGAGCTGTTCGTTTAAGCAGGCCAAGCTGCATCAGGTAGGGCTCGTAGACATCCTCCAGGGTCTCCGGCTCTTCACTGATACAGGCCGCCAGGGTATCGAGCCCCACTGGCCCGCCTTCATACTTTTCAATCAGGGCCAAAAGCAGGCGTCGATCGATTTCATCAAGGCCTAAATGATCGAGCTGCAGCATCTGCAGTGCCTCCAGGGCTACTGCTTTGGTTATCATATTATCAGCTTTAACTTGGGCATAATCACGTACTCTTTTCAGAAGGCGGTTTGCAATCCGCGGAGTACCCCGTGAGGCATGGGCAATAATATCCGCTCCGTCTTTTTCTGATTGAATATTGAGGATTCCGGCCGATCTGGTAATAATCTGTTCCAGCTCCGCTGGACTATAAAAATCAAGACGGTCAACTATCCCGAAACGGTCTCGCAGTGGCGAGGTTAAGAGCCCTGCCCGCACGGTTGCCCCGATCAGGGTAAAGGGCGGCAGCTCTAAACGTAGCGAGCGGGCGCCCGGCCCTTTGCCGATGATAATATCGAGAGCATTATCTTCCATAGCCGGATAAAGAATTTCCTCAACCGAGCGGCTGAGCCGATGAATTTCGTCGATAAAGAGAACATCCCCGTGACCAAGGTTGGTGAGGATGGCCGCCAGATCTCCGGGGCGTTCGATGGCCGGTCCGGCTGTAATGCGGATGCTGACCCCCAGTTCCCAGGCAATAATGTGGGCCAGTGTTGTTTTTCCAAGACCAGGGGGCCCGTAGAGCAGAACATGGTCAAGCGCCTCTTTTCGCTCCAAAGCAGCCTTGATATAGATAGCCAGTTTTTCCTTGATTTTCTCCTGACCAACATACTCCTGCAGGCTGCGCGGCCGGAGGCCGACCTCGATCTGGGGGTCATCATCTGGTTGACGCTGGGCTGACACTATGCGCTCTTCCATCTGCTGCTCCTCTCTTACTCACGAACCATATTTTTAAGGGCCAGCTTAAGTAGTTCTTCCCGCGAAGCATCTTTGTTTTCTTCTGCTACCCTGCTTACGGCTACTGTTGCTTC
>Ga0194126_10007924_pt1 | contig 14612 bp, 12 predicted proteins | sample TA2KigC150mmetaG_FD_148641 | JGI IMG/M metagenome (GOLD analysis project Ga0194126, IMG submission 148641) | Freshwater microbial communities from Lake Tanganyika, Tanzania - TA2015035 Kigoma Deep Cast 150m | ecosystem: Environmental > Aquatic > Freshwater > Lake | place: Tanzania: Lake... | reverse complement strand
ACTTTCTCACAGCGGTTCTCCTTTCATAACATTCAAACAACCCAGATGCTACCATCCGGGCAGGGGAACCGCTACTGATTTTCAACTAAGACAGGGACATCCTCCCGAGGAATCATCCTTACCCTCCTATATGTTCATGCTCTTGTGGTGAGTTCCCTATGTCGGTTTCGAGATGAGTGGTCAGGACCCAGAAGCGAAGAATCGGAAACTATGAACCGGAGACTTCGTCAGGCCGGCGCAGTCCGGCAGGCGAAACCTGCAGGCGCCAGAGGCCGAGCAGGCCCCAGAAGGTGACAATCGTGTAACCGACAACCTGTGAAGTAATGATGTAGGCCAGCACCCCGCTGCGGGGACAACCCAAAGGTACGAGCACGGCCACCGCGACGAACTGATAGACGCCGACGTATCCCGGAGTGGAGGGGATGGCGCTGGAGAGACCGAGGCCGGCGAGCAGCATCAGTGCCATCGGCAGTGTCAGGTCGAGCCCGAAGGCCCGCGAGCTGATCGTCGCGCCGATTGCATCGGTCAGCCAGATAAGGATGGTGAGACCGGCGAACGCGGAACCGCGCGACGGATTTGCGATTGCCCGCATGCCGGAGAGGAACTGGGCGAGCATCCCGAGCAGGCGTTCGCGGAGACGAGCCGGGCCGGGCAGTCGCTCGAGCAGCCTCCGGAAAGGACCCTCGAAACGCGGGGCGGCAAGGATGATGATGATTCCCGCAACGCCTACCGTGCCCATGAGCTTCCATGCCCTGACCAGCCACGCAGAAGACGGAAGACCGAGGACCGAGGACGGAAGCAACAACACGGCAGCAAGGCTGAACAAGACCAGGGCGACGACATCGAGCAGCCGTTCCGTCAGGGCGGTGGCGAACACCCAGCTCTTGCTCAGGCCGGCCTTGTGGCCGAGCGCGGCGGAGCGAATCAGTTCGCCGGCCCGCGCGGGCAGGAAGTTGTTGCCCAGGTAGCCGGCCATCGTGGCCCAGAAGACGGTAAGCGGCGCCACCTTTTTCTCCGCCGAGAGAAGCACGCGCCAGCGGAGGCTCCTGAGCACCATGGAGACGTGTGCCGTGCCGAACGAGACTGCCAGGAAACCGAGCTTTGCGTGTCTGATGGTGGCGATGAACTCCCGCCAGCTTACTCCGCGGACGGCAAGATAGAGCAGGAGCGCAGCCAGTACGAGCGAACCCAGCAGTACCCAGCGTCGGCCTGGACGGCGGTCATGCGCGGTCAGTTGCGGGTCGGCGGTCGACGAAGCTACAGGCCCGGACTCCGGCTCACTCGATTCCCTGATTCGTTGACCCCTTGAATACTGCCCCTGTTAGTCGAAGTTGATGCGCTCCTTCTCGACGACCAGCGGCATGTGGCGGACGTAGGTGTGGATGGAGCCGACGTACTCGCCGACGATGCCGAGGAAGAAGAGCTGGACCGACGAGAAGAAAAAGATGCCGACCACGAGCGGCGCCAGCCCGAGCTCAAAGCTCTTCCAGAACACCAACTTGTACCCGAGGTAGAAGAGCGCCACGAGCAGACTGAGCGCGGCGGAGGCGAAACCCAACATCGTCGCCAGCCGCAGCGGCACCTTGCTGTAGGTAGTGAGGCCGAGCATGGCCATGTCGTAGAGCGTGTAGAAGTTGTTCTTGGTGATTCCCCGCTTGCGACCGGGCTGGACATACGCGACCTTGGCAATCTCGAAGCCGATGTCCGCAATCAGGCCGCGGAAGTAGGGATACGGGTCGCCCAGACTCCGGAGGATGTCAATTACCTGCCGGTCGTAGAGCCCGAAGCCGGTGAAGTGCTCGACCAGTTCAACGTCGGAGAGCCGACGCAGCGTCCGGTAGTAGAGCCGGCGCAGAGCGAACATCAGCACGGACTCCTGGCTTCCCTCCTTGATACCCATCACGACTCTGTAGCCCTCTTCCCACTTACGGACAAAGTCCGCAATCATTCCCGGCGGGTCCTGCAGGTCGGCGACGATGCTTATGACCGCGTCGCCCCGCGCCTGCAGTATGGCGTGGCAGGGCGAACGGATGTGCCCGAAGTTGCGGGCATTGACGATCACCTTCACCCGCCTGTCTTCATTCGCCAACTCCCTGAGGATGGCAACCGTCCGGTCCTTGGAGGCATTGTCGATGAAGATGTGTTCGTAGTCATAGCCGGGGAGGCCGGCCATGACCTCGCGCACCTGCTCGCATACCTCGCGGACATTCTCCTCTTCGTTGAAGCAGGCGGTGACAATGGAGATGAGCTTCATGTTGACCTCCCGTTCGGCGATCGCGCCAGAATCCCGGGGACCCCGGCAAGCGACCCGACCGCGAAATCGGGGCGCTGCGAGCCGTCGGAGTCGACGTTGGCGGCAGTGGCGGCCGGGTCGCCGACGAGCACCGATGGAGAACCGAAGTGGCGGGCGGCCGCTATGTCGCTCTCCGGCGTGTCGCCCACTACCAGTATCTCCCCGGGCGACAGTCCGCCCGCCGCCGCAACCAGCTCCAGCAACGCCGGGCTCGGCTTGCCGACGACGTGGTCCGCCGCGCGTCCTGAGGCGCACTCTATCGCTGCCACCATCGGTCCGCACCCGGGCAGGAGACGCCCGCCTTCAACCGGATAGGTCGCATCGCGGTTGCAGGCGACGAAGACCGCTCCACCAAGGATTGCTTCCATCGCCGCTCGAATCCGGTCGTAGTTGAAGGAGAGATCCATCCCAACAACCAGGAACTGGGCGGGCCCTTCCGAAGCGGCTTCAAAGCCCTGGGCCTCTATCATCGCTCGCAACTCATCCGAACCAACTACCACAACGCGCGCCGACTTGCCCGGGCTGAGACGGCGCAATAACAGGCCTGCGGCGTACCCGGAGGTCATGACCTCCGATTCACTCGCTGCCACCCCGAACCGTCTCAGCTTGGCGGCGATGGAAACTCGGGGGCGGGCGGAGTTGTTGGTGACAAACCAGACCTGCAATCCGAGTCGCCGAAGGCGCTCGATCGCCTCGACCGCGCCGGGCAGCGCAGTTTCCCCGGAGTAGACCACACCGTCGAGATCGAGAGCGACCGCTTTGATCATTGCCCCGTCAGCAAAGCCGGCGTCTATTCATACCTGCCGCCGGCGGCTTCGATCATCTTCTTGTACCGGGACTCCAGCATCACGATTCGCTGGTCGTCTTCCTGCGAAATCATCTTGTAGTAGTCGCGCTTGTTCTTCAGCCACATCAGCTCAAACCCCACCGCCTTGAGTATGCCCTTGTCGGCGTCCTGCGACAAAGCACCGGGGCAGCCGAAGATAACTTTGCGTGTCTCGTACCGGTCAATCGTCCCGGCGGGCAGTTCTCGGAAGAAGGGGAGGGAATGAGCCGACACGCCGCCGCCGACTGCAGTCTCCAGTTTGCTCTTCTTGGCTTTGACGAAAAGGTCGCGAGTGATGTCGAATACCTGCGGGCTATTGATGTCCTCTCGGGTGAGTCCCATCGAACCGGTCAGGTCGACCCTTCCCATCACAACGCCGCCGAGGATTTCGCTCGCGGGCAGGGCCAGCATCTCGTCGAATGCCCGACAGGCGCTGATGGTCTCGACGTTCACCGCAAATGATATCACCCCCCGCTCTTCGGGCGGGAACGCCAGCTTGACCGCGGCGAGGAACTTGCTGAGAGCGTAGGCCGTCTCGACCATCGGCGCAACCAGACGCTCGACTCCGATGACGCGGCACTCATACATGTCGCGCAGCGCCTCGCAGCCTCCGATCTTTATCGTCAGCCCGAGGCCGGCGCTCATCACGACTTCCTTGAGCCGCAAGGCCTCTTCCAGCCGAGTGCCTTCGGCCTCGAATTCCGCCTTGATCCCGTTGACGAAGTGGTTCTCCTTGAGATCCTTCAGCGCGTCACTCATCCGTCTTTCCAATAGATTCACGTTACCTCCTACTCCTCCGGTTCCCAAAGGGGGATGATCATGTTTGACAGAAGCTCGCCCCGGTCCAGAAACGGGTACATGTCTTCCAGCGGCGAAGAGACCATTCGTCCGTTGGCGAGTCGTCGAGACGTAACCCGGGGCACGAATTCCTGGTTCGGAACCATCATCACGTTGCACAGTACGGGCCCGGGGTGCTCCAGTGTGGCACGGATCCAACCCGGCAGCTCCTGGTGATTGCGGATGACCGCGCTCGTGATACCGTAGGCCTCGGCGATCCTCGTCATGTCGGGAATGCCCACGCCGCTGTGCGGACCTTCGCCCACCAGCCGTCCCTCGAAGAAAGCCCGCTGGGTGGTCCTGATGGACAGGTAGCCTCCGTTGTTGAAGACGAAAATCTTGAGCGGCAGCCGGTGGTGGGCGACCGTCGCCAGTTCCTGTATGTTCAGTTGGATGCTGCCGTCGCCTTCCAGGCAGATGACCCGTCGCCCTTCGTTCGCGAAACATGCGCCGACCGCCGCCGGCAGGCCGTAGCCCATCGCTGCGCACCCGGAATTGACGATGTGCCGCTGGCCGTCCCTGATGCGCATTGATTGGATCGGCACGACGCAGGCCGCGCCATTTGCACTCACCACAACATCGTCGCTCGCCAACGCGCCCGCCAAAGCGTCGCAGAAGGCATATGGATTGACGGCGCCGTGCTCTTCCCTCATGGTCTCGGTTACCGGCGGGTAGCGGCGGCTGCGCTCCACGCACCAGTCGAGCCAGGATTGCCTGCGCTCGGGCTGCGCCGTCTGGATGGCACGGTCGAGCAGCCCCAGGAAGCTCCGCGCGTCCGCACGGACCGGAAGGTCGGGCTTGAAAGTCCACTTCGCCAACTCCGCCGGGTCGATATCGACCGAAACCTTGAAAGCGGCTCGCGCCACGCTGGCCTGGTTGTAGCCTATCTGTCGCACGTTCATGCGGCAGCCGATGCAGAGCAGCATGTCGGCGTTCTGCAGGACGAAGTTGGCGCCCCGCTGGCCGACAGTGCCGGGACGGCCGGCAAAGAGCGGGTGGTCGGACGGAAGGATGTCGATTGCGTCCCATGCGGTCAATACAGGTACTCCCAGTGCTTCCACCACCCGGCGGAACAATTCGGCCGCTCCGGCGAGGCGGATGCCGGCGCCGGCCATTATCAACGGCCGCTCAGCCGTCCTCATGCGCTCGAGGACAATCCCAACCTGACGGCGAAGGTCCGTCTCCTCCGCCTGCACGTTGTCGCTGGTGGGGTCGTAGCCGGCACAGGACACCTCGTCTACCATCGAGGCCTGGACATCGAGCGGGATGTCAAGCCAGACCGGACCGGGACGGCCGCTGGTGGCGTGGCGGATAGCCCGGTCAAGGTGGTAACGAATCATCTTCGGGTCCGTGACCATCACTGCATACTTGGTGATGGGGCGGACAAGCGCGATTATGTCGGCTTCCTGGTCACCGAGCTGCCGCAAGGGCAGGCCCGTGCTCGCGGCCGTCATCTCGTAGCGAACCTGGCCCGACACGTACAGCGCTGGAATTGAATCGAGCCACTGCCCCAGTACGCCGGTGATGGCATTGGTGCCGCCCGGGCCGGTGGTAACATTGACGACAGCAATCCGACCAAGCGTCCTGGCGTAGCCCTCAGCGGCTATCGCGCAGGCCTGCTCGTGGTGACAGCAGATGTATTGTATCCGCTTCTCCTGACCGAACGAGTCATTGAGGTGCATCGCGCCGCCGCCTGTAAGCATGAAGACGTGCCGCACGCCGCGGTCGGCAAGGTGTCGCGCCACGAAATCTGATAGCTTGATCATCCGCGGTACCAGTTGGCCGTTCGCGCGATGGCGTCGGGCAGCGATATCCAGACGTCGAGACCGATCTCGTTTCGCGCGCGCGCGATGTCAGGGACGTAGCGTTCTGCCGGCTTGCCGGTCTCGGGTTGCCTGGCGACCGTCACCTGCGCCAGGGGCGTCACTACCCCTCGGACCTCGTCGGCAAGCTCCCGGATGGAAAGGTCGGCGTCCGACCCGACATTGTAGGCGCGACCCGACCCGCCTCGGAACAGAATCGTCCAGAGCCAGACTGCCAGGTCTGCGGCATAGAGGTAGGAACGCCTCGGCGTCCCGTCACCAGCAACCTGAATTGGGCCGCCCCGTAGTGCGTCGCGGATGAAGTTGCCGATGGCGTAGTGAGCGTCGAGAGGCAGATGCGGGCCGACGAACGCGAAACAGCGGGCGATGATGACTTCGAGCCCGTGCTTTCGGCCGAACGCGGCACACAGGAACTCCGAAGCACGTTTAGCCTGACCGTAGGTGGTCAGCGGGTCGAGCGTGTCCGGTGCGCCCGGATACTCCTCGGGCACGTGCGTCAGCTCCGGGGGCTGCCTTCCGTAGACCGCACCGGAGCTGATGAACAGAGACCGCGCGCCGCAGCGGCCGGCCAGCTCGAGGATGTGCTTCGTACCGACAACGTTCCTCTCAAACAGCTCATACGGGTCTCCTGCCGTGACGGGCAGCGGCTCCACTGCGGCGTGGATGACGTAGTTGAACTGCTCACCCTCCGTCTCACAGGAGCTCATGTCGCCTGCGGTCAGGCCAACTGACTTGTGCCCGGCGACGTGGGGCATCTTTGCTGCAAAGGCAGAAGGATCACGCGATAGGACAACTGCACTGGCGCCGAGGTCGAACCGGTCGCTCGCCGCAGTGAAGCTCTCGAGCAACCAGCGACCGAAGAAGCCGGTGCCACCGGTAACGAAAAGCCGCTTGCCGCGCAACTCCGGCCAGAGCCCCGCCGTCTTGTCGAGCACGTGGTCGAGGTCGCGGGCGGGGAGCGGTGGCAGCGCGCTCATTCCCATGCGTCGGTGTGGATTGCGGTGGGCAGGATGCCGCGGTCCTGCAGGTCGGCGGCAACTGACTTGAGCATCGCAGGCGGGCCGGAGACGAAGAACGAAGACCCGGCCGGCGTCGCGAGCAGCGGCCAGATAGTGGCGACCGAGACGGGACCCGGACGAGGGATGAGGGATGATGGCTGAACGAGGGCAACGGAGTCCGAGAAGAAGGCGTAGCGGAAACTCGGTACGGCGGCGGCCTGCTGTTCGACCAGGTTCCGGTAGATGAGCAACTCCGGCGTGCGCGCGCCATAGGCGACAAAGACCGGCTGCAAGTGGTCCGGCTTCATCCCCGCGATAAAGGCGGTGAAGGCCGTGATCCCGGTGCCGCCGGCGAGCAGCACCGATGGCTGGGTCGGACTCACAACGAACTCACCATAGGGGAGCTTGATCCAGACCTGACGGCCGACGGTCAGCTCCTGCTCCATGCGGGCGGTGTATCGCCCACGCACCGAGTAGGAGATACGAAGCGGCAGCGTCGAAGGCGAGCTGGCAATGGAGAATACTCGCGACTCCGGCCAGAACCGGCTCGGGTCATACTCGTCGAGGGCGAGATGAAGGAATTGGCCCGGCCGGAACGCGGGCGGCTTTGTCTCCGGTTCCAGTTCAACCGAATAGACCTTATCGCCATGGTCCGTGATGTGGTCGACTCGGCAGCGGAGCTTCCGCGGGACCGACATATCAGGCGCGCTCCCCGGCCATGAAACGCTGGAATGCCTCGGCGATCATTTGCAGCTCGGTTTCGCCGATACCGGGGTAGAGGCCGATGAAGAAAGTGTTGTTGGTGATGATGTCGGTGTTCGTGAGGTCGCCGACCACCCGATGCTCGATGCCGGCAAATGCCGGGTGGCGAAGCAGGTTGCCGCTGAAGAGATTGCGGGTCTCGATGCGGTTGGCTTCGAGGTAGCGAGTCAGGTCGTTGCGGGTGAAGCCCGCGTTCTCGCGCACACTGAGGACGTAGCAGAACCAGGATGGGTCGGAATTGGGCGTCGCCTTCGGCAGCAGCAACCGGTCCTCGTATGGCGCGAGCATCCGGGTCAGGTGGTTGAAGTTCTCTTTGCGCCGGGAGATGAAATGGTCGAGCTTACCCAGCTGGGCACAGCCGATTGCCGCCTGCATATCGGTTAGTTTGAGGTTGTAGCCGACGTGGCTGTACACGTACTTATGGTCGTAGCCGGCAGGCAGGGCGCCGTACTGTCCGACAGGCGTCGCCGCGGCCCATTGCTGGCTGAACCGTTTGCCGCAGGTGTTGTTTTCGCCGCCGGCACAGTAGCAGTCACGGCCCCAGTCGCGAACCGAGCGGGCAATCCGGGCCAGGTCCTCGCTGTCGGTCGTCACGCATCCGCCCTCGCCCATCGTAATGTGATGGGCTGGGTAGAAGGAGAAGCTCGCGACCTGGCCGAACGTACCGGTCAGCTTCCCTCGGTACTTCGAACCGAGGGCATCGCAGTTGTCCTCCACCAGCCAGAGGTCGTGTTCTTTCACGATACTCATCACCGTATCGAGGTCGAACGGCACGCCGAGGGTGTGAGCCATCACTATCGCGCGCGTCCGGGGTCCGACCGCCTCGCGTAGGGCCTGCGGCTTCGCCGTGTAGTCACCGAGGTTGACGTCGACAAAGACCGGGACCAGCCGATTCTGGACAATTGGGGCGACGGTGGTCGGAAACCCGGCCGCTACCGTGATGACCTCATCCCCGGCCTTGAGCCGGCGCTCGCCGAGTTTCGGCGATGTGAGCGCGGTCAGCGCCACAAGGTTGGCAGAGGAACCGGAGTTGACCAGCAGCGCCTCGGACAGACCGAGGTACGCGGCGAACTCCGCCTCAAACCGTTCCGCGTAGCGGTTGGCAGTCAGGTAGAAGTCGAGGCTGGCATCGACAAGGTTGCGCAGTTCCTCGTCGTCAAAGACCCGACCGGCATAGTGGACCAGGTCCCTGGCCGGGTCGAACCGGCGGCCAGCGAACTGCGCCTGATAGTATTCACGAACCAGCGCCAGTATCTGCTGCCGGAGCTCGGCTGGAGGAGGCATCAAGCTTCAAGCCTCATGCTTCAAGCTCCGGATTCCGGGCATGCGGCATGCGGCTTGGGGCTTGCGGCTTGCTCAGGTCGCGCCGCCTCGTAGTCGGCGATCTCTTTCCGGCAGGCGTCGTACATGGATCCGTTCGGATTGCGGTAGTAGCTCTTGTACCAGGTTGCCGCGCGCTTGACTGCTTGCTCCAGATTCCAGCGCGGGCACCATCCCAACTCGCAGACCGCCTTGTCGATGCTCAGGCGCAGGACGCCGGCTTCGTGAGGCTGTTGCGGATCGCTCCTGTCCTGCCAGCGGCCGCCTCCCCAGGCGGCACAGAACTGCTCGACCACCTCTTGAACCGTGGCCTCGTCATCCGGCCTGGGGCCGAAGTTCCATGCCGCGCACCACTTCGGGTCGTCACTCGACAGCATGGTGGAAGCCAGCGTCATGTAGCCACTCAGCGGTTCAAGCACGTGCTGCCAGGGACGCACTGACCCGGGGCTGCGTACGGGCACCGGTTGCCGGCTGCTCAAACTCAAGACCGCGTCGGTCACAATCCGGTTCCTGCCCCAGTCCCCGCCGCCGATGACGTTGCCGGCCCGGGCCGAGCCGAGCCTCACGCCATGCTGGGCCAGTCGCTCGGGATTGAGGAACGAACGGCGGTAGGCCGCAACCAGCAGTTCGGCCGCGCCCTTGCTGGCGCTGTAGGGGTCATAGCCGCCCAGCGGGTCGCTTTCACGGTAGCCCCATACCTGTTCCCGGTTCTCGTAGCACTTGTCACTGGTAACCACGACAACTGCGCAGGGTCGCTTCAGCTCCCGGACCGCGTCCAGCAGACTGGCAGTGCCGATGACGTTGACCTCGAAGGTCTCGCGCGGAGTGTCGTAGCCTGCCCGCACCAGCGCCTGAGCCGCAAGGTGAAAGACGACGTCCGGACGGCAGGCAGCCAGTGCCGCGGCCAGTCGTTTCCCATCCCGGACATCGGCCTCGTAGTGGCCTGCCAGTCTGTCTCCTAAACGTGTGGCTTCGAAGTTGCTGGGCCGGGTGGGTGGGGCCAGCGAGTAGCCGGTCACGCGCGCCCCGAGTTCGGTGAGCCAGAGCGCAAGCCAAGATCCCTTGAAGCCGGTATGGCCGGTGACAAAAACCGACCGGTCCCGCCAGAAGCTGGGGCTGGATTCAGGGATTCGAGGATTCGAGGGGTCGAGCGTGCGGACAGGAGTCCTGTGTTCCTTGATTCCCTGCCCCTCTCTCTTCTTCTTCATCCCCACACCTTCCACGCCGCCTTGCCTGACTGCCACAGGTTTTCGAGGTCACGGACGTCGCGGAGCGTGTCCATGCAATGCCAGAATCCCTCGTGGCGGTAGGCGGCGAGCTGGCCGTCGGCGGCCAGGCGTTCCATCGGCTCGCCTTCCCACAAGGTCGCGTCGTCCTTGATGTACTCCAATGCGCCGGGTTCAATGACAAAGAAGCCGCCGTTTATCCACCCTTCACCGACCTGGGGCTTTTCGGCAAAGCGCGAGACCAGGTCGCCTGCAAACACGATGCCGCCGAACCGGGCCGGAGGCCGCACGGCGGTGACCGTCACCAGCTTGCCGTGGCGGCGATGGAACTCAAGCAGTTGCTGAATGTTGATGTCGGCGACGCCGTCCCCATAGGTGAGGAGGAACGTCTCGCCGCCGATGAATAGCCCTGCTTGTCTCACGCGCCCGCCGGTGTTGGTGGCCGGACCGGTGTCGAGCAGGTGGACGGTCCAGTTCTCGCACTCCTTGCCGTGGACTTCCGTGCTGCCGTGGGGCAGACGCACCGTCAGGTCATGAACGCGGTAGTGGTAGTTGATGAAGTAGTCTTTGATGACCTCGCCCTTGTAGCCCAGGGCGAGCACGAATTCGTTGCAGCCGCGCGCCGAGAAGATCTTCATGATGTGCCAGAGGATGGGCTGTCCCCCGATTTCGACCATCGGCTTGGGTTTGACCGCCGTCTCCTCGGTCAGTCGCGTGCCCAGACCGCCACAGAGGATTGCGACTTTCATGAAACTAGGCTGAGGTGGAGGCTAAGGTTAAGTTCAAGGAACGTCCTTGGTCCTCTCGTCCTTCGTCGGCCGGCTGGTCGTACCTGGCCTCCAGCGAGATTGCCGTCCGTGTGGTCACCACGCTGGGGATATTAGGACACGCACGAGGAGAGTCAAGCAATTCGAACGCTGGGCCGGTGCTTGTGGCCGAAGCTCTGCCGGCAGGACCAGGTCCGCCATTCTGCCTTGCGGTCTAGGGTCTCGGTTCTCTGCCCGGTCCGGCTGTTTGCGGCGTGGACCCAGCGGCATACGTTCCTAGTTCTTTCCCGACAGCCAGTTCACCAGCGCGGCGTTCGGGTCGCGACCGTGGCTGATGGTGTGGGACAAGTACTTGCGGATCAAATCCCTCAGCCGCAGCAAGTAATAGCGGAAGAGATAGCGTGAGCCTCGGGACGCGGGGTAGCGAGCAGCCATCTCCTCACGGGTAAGGAAGACCAGATGCCGGAGCACCGTGACTTTGTCCCCGAGGGACTTCGCACCGTGCAGGTCGAACGGGGGAATCGATTGGCTGAAGCCGGTCCGGGCAAGAACGGATTCTCTCGCCGCTCCAAGAATGCGCGGGTCAATGCCGCCCGGCACCAACTGCTCGAGCACGCAATCCGGCACGTCCGCGCGCAGCATGACCCGGGCCAGATGAAGCGCCAATCCCACGTGCCTGGCAGCACCCCATCCACGGGCACGGATTGCGACTTGCGCCCAATCCAAATCGTCTCGGAAGTGACGAACGGTCTCAGCAATGTCGCAGAAGGAGCGCAGTCCCTCTTCGAGAAAGTGCTGATAGCAGACGTGCAGGCACAGATGCAGCAGCAGGTCCTCGGGCGACAAAGCCAGCACCTCTTCTCCTGCCACCACGGCCGGGCACGCTCTTTCCCAGATCCCGGTCATGTCTACTCTCACCGGTCCGACCGGCAGGGTGATGGCCCAGTGGATCTCAAGACGAAGTTCACGCAGGGTGAACTGAGCAACGTGCAATCTCTGCCTGTGGCGCGACTCGGTCATTTCGGACGGCTGTTGGCCGACTCCCGCGTCGCGCAATATCGCCTGCGCCCTTGATAGATCCGCCCGCGAGACCAGGATGTCGACGTCGGTCATCGGCCGGTCTGCGTCCTCGCTGTAGATCGCCGCCGCGAGATGAGCCCCCTTCAGCACAATCACCCTGATGCCCGAACTGCGCAGAGGCCTGAGCACCTTCCGGAGATTCCCCCAGAGAGAGGCATTCCTGACGGCGCTGGCGAAGTGGGCTCGTCGCAGCCGTTCCCACACGTCGGCCGGAGCATGGGCGTGCAAGCCGCTCTCCTTCAGGCGCTTGTACAGAAGCGGAGTGAGGTAGAGGTCAGCAGCCAGAGCGGCGACCTCGGACCAGTCGGCAGACGGTAGACGGCTAACGGCTGGCGGCTCACGGTTCGCGGTCAGACAACTCAGCAGGAATTCCGCGGCGGCGGGGCGAGGGGCGTTGCGCGTTGCCGGTTCTGGATTGTAGTTCGCAGACTGGCCGAGGCGAGGCGAGGACGTGGGGTTCGAGTCCGAACCGCCGCTCCCGGACTGCGACGAGGGCGGCTGCGACTCAGTCGCCGGATTCCGCTGGCCGTAGACTTTGTACATCTGCCTTTGCTCGCCGTATCGACATCTCGATGCGCCGGTAGCGATTATACCAGTGCGTGCGCGTCGCGGCAACGACAGCGGCCTGGACCAACTGCGGGCCGGGTGCAGTTGAGCCTTGTGACGGTAGCATCGCCGTCGAGCCGGCGTTCGGGCCGGGTACAGAGAACGGCAGGCGGCGGAGTGTCTTCTACGCCGCCCGCCTGGTAAATGCGGTCAGCCGTGCTGCCGGCTAGCCCATCACGGGTCGACTTCGATGATGACGGGCTGTATGTCGAATCTCAGTGGCATTGGTTTGCCCATGAAGAACATGCTCTGGATGTCGAGGAAGACCCCTATCACCTGACCCGCGCCGGGGATAGGATGCCAGCCCTCTCCGTACAACAAGGCCTCATCGTGCATCGTCTTGGCATTGCCGATGAGCGGGTGGTCAAGCGGCAGTTTTGGGTCTTCCGGCGTCAGCAGCCACCAGATCGCCACCTGTATATCGTCTGCTGTCGCACCCGGCAGCTTGTGATTGAGCAGGTAGTTGACGTTGTCCCAGCGGTCCGGGTGGATGTCCGGGTACCCCGGCAGCATCCAGTTCTCCGTCGAATGCAGTTTGGTCAGGTATTCGTTGAATCCGTTGAAAACCAGTATACCCTTGTCGTGTTCAGCGCACCAGCCGGGATAGGAGGTGTCGGGGTAGTTCCACACGTCGTAGAAGGTCTCGGTGATTCCCGTGAGACTCACGGTGAAGGTGGAAGGAGGGAAGTAGGGGAGTGAACCTTCGTCGACTCTCGCACGCACAACGTAGTCCGGCAGCCGCACGTCTTTGATGTACCTTCGGTACTTTATGTACTTGGCCCAGTTCCTGCCCGGGAAGTCGTGTGGCCCGGCCCAGCCGGTCTGCTCGTTCACGTATTTGCCGCCAACAAGCTGGCTGACAACGCAGTGGGTAGCAATGTAGAGTTCGGTTCCCTCCACCCACCCGGGCTTGACCGGAATCGCGTACGTCCAGGTCTGCACCTTCGGGTTGAAGGTGTTCTTGAATTCGAACTTGCCCGGACTCGGATTCCCGTTCTTCTGCGGGATGCCGCCAAGCGATGTGGCCGCGTGTGCATGGGTTTCGCTGATCCACCAGTTCCCGGTCGTCTGGTATTTGATGTAGAGCTTGGTCTGGTCGAACCACACGGTCACGTTCCCGGCATTCTGGTTCTGCCCGGCCCAGATCGTGAAGGTCGCGGGCTGCAGATTGGGGATCCAGGTCGATGCGACTCCCACCCTCTGGGTAAGGTCGCCCTGCCTCTCGCAGCCGGTGACCATCAACCCGGCTACCACGGCGATTGCCAGTACCGCCAGCAATCTCGTTCTTCTCATCTCGTCTCCTGTCTCGGTGACGCCCCACGCGTAAGCCTGCGCGGCCTCTGGGACCTCACACATTACTTGACCGAAGAGGCTCGGTACTTCGCTGCCTTTGCGGTATTGTGCGGAATCCAGGAGAACTGTAGGCGATTACGTCCTCGCCGAACCCATTGCGCGGCTGACGGCTCAAATCCGGCCTGCCGTCCGAGCTACGCGCACCTACCCGGAGAGATGATACACAGGGCGGTCTGTATGTCAAGCACAACAGAGGTCGGCTCTTACGAGGTGCGACATTTCCAATGCGCGGCCTGGCATGCCGCCTCTCTCCAGCCGGAATGCGGTAGAAGGAGACGGCGCGTCAGCGCCGCTGTCGAGCGGAAAGCGCGGCGGGCGGCAGAGCGTTTCCTCCGCCGCCCGCCTGGTAAATGCGGTCAGCCGTGCTGCCGGCTAGCCCATCACGGGTCGACTTCGATGAAGATAGGCTGTATGTCGAATCCCAGTTGTGTTGGCTGGTCCCCCCCTAAGAACATGCCCTGGATGTCGAGGAAGACCCCTATCACCTGACCCGCGCCGGGGATAGGATGCCAGCCCTCTCCGTACAATAGGGCCTCATCGTGCATCGTCTTGGCATTGCCGATGAGCGGGTGGTCAAGCGGCAGCTCCGGGTCCTCCGGCGTCAGCAGCCACCAGATCGCCACCTGTATATCGTCTGCTGTCGCACCCGGCAGCTTGTGATTGAGCAGGTAGTTGACGTTGTCCCAGCGGTCCGGGTGGATGTCCGGGTACCCCGGCAGCA
>Ga0194126_10007911_pt1 | contig 14623 bp, 7 predicted proteins | sample TA2KigC150mmetaG_FD_148641 | JGI IMG/M metagenome (GOLD analysis project Ga0194126, IMG submission 148641) | Freshwater microbial communities from Lake Tanganyika, Tanzania - TA2015035 Kigoma Deep Cast 150m | ecosystem: Environmental > Aquatic > Freshwater > Lake | place: Tanzania: Lake... | reverse complement strand
ACTGCTGGGCACAACGACCGGGGCGAGCCCGGTGGGACAGCCGGGCGCAACGAGCCGGCGGGGCCGCACCTTCGCGATCTTTGCGTCTTGGTGTTCGTCTCTCCGGCTCCGGTTTGGGCTGGAGGGCGGGAGCGGGCTGTGGGAGGCTGGCGCGGCGAACGGGGAGAGCACATGCGCGCGATGATCCGGATGGCGGGGATGATGCTGCTGGCGGCCGCAACGGTGGCGACGGCGCAGCGGATCGAGCAGGACTTCAACGGCGGCTGGCGCTTCGCCGTCGGCGCGCAGGCGGGCGCGGAGGCGCCAGGGTTCAACGATGCCGCATGGACCGAGGTGCGCGTCCCGCACGACTGGGCGATCGCCGGTCCCTTCGATCCCGCCCTCGACGGCAACACCGGGATGCTGCCGTGGCGCGGCGAGGGCTGGTACCGCAAGCGCTTCGCGCTGCCGGCGGACGCCGCGGGCCGCCGCGTGATCCTGATCTTCGACGGCGTCATGGCCAGCCCGAAGGTCCACGTCAACGGCGCCGAGGCCGGCGGCTGGACTTACGGCTACAATTCGTTCTGGCTCGACGTGACGGCGCACGCGAAGCCGGGCGCGGAGAACGTCGTCGCCGTCCATGCCGACACGCGCGAGCACGGTTCGCGCTGGTACCCGGGCGCGGGCATCTACCGCAAGGTCGCGCTGCGCATCGTCGATCCGGTGCACGTGCCGGTCTGGGGCCTGTGGGTCACGACGCCGAAGGTCGGCGACCGCGCGGCGACGGTGCGCGTGCGCACCGAGATCGCCAACGCGGGCGCGGCGGACGCGGCGGTCGAGGTGGAGACGACGCTGCTCGATCCGACCGGGGCGGTCGCGGCGACGCGGCGCGATCCGGTATCCGCGAAGGCCGGCGCGACGGCGCTGTGCGACGTGTCGATCGAGGTGGCCGATCCGAAGCGGTGGGATGTCGATGCGCCGTGCCTGTACCGCGCCGTCGTGCGCGTCCACCGCGGCGGGACGGCGGTCGACGAGGCCGCGACGACGTTCGGCATCCGCACGTTCGAGTGGACCGCCAACGACGGGTTCCACCTGAACGGCCGGCGCCTGCAGCTCCACGGCGTGAACCAGCACCACGATCAGGGGCCGCTGGGTGCCGCGTGCCTGCCGCGGGCGGCGGAGCGGCAGCTCGAGATCCTGCGCGACATGGGCGTCAACGCGCTGCGGACGAGCCACAACCCGCCCGCGCCCGAGGTGCTCGACCTCTGCGACCGGATGGGGATCGTCGTGTGGGACGAGCTCTACGACAAGTACGGGAAGACCGCCGGGGTGCCGTGCAGCACGGCGGAGTACGTGGAGAAGCACGCGGAGAAGGAGGTGCGGAACTTCGTCCGCCGCGACCGCAACCACCCGTGCGTCGTGATCTGGTCGATCGGCAACGAGATCCCGGACATCCTCGGCGACGCCGACGGACGCGCCGGCGAACACGTCGCGCGGATGGTGGCGTTCTTCCGCGCGAACGACGACACGCGCCCGACGGCGATCGGCTGCCACATGCCCGGCGGGGCGGCGAAAGGAAAGACCATCCTCGACGCGCTCGACGCGACGGGCTGGAACTACCAGGCGAAGTACCGCGTGGCGAAGGAGCGCTACCCGGACAAGCCGGTGATCTACAGCGAATCGGCCTCCGCCTTCAGCACGCGCGGCGGCTACAAGCTGCCGCTCGCGAAATCGAAGACCGACTGGGGCGACGACGGCGTGCTGAACGCCTACGAGCTGACCGCGGCGTCGTGGGCCGACATCCCCGAGCACGAGTTCGAGTACATGAAGACCGACCGCTACGTCGCCGGCGAGTTCGTGTGGACCGGCTTCGACTACCTGGGCGAGCCGACGCCGGTCGGCGGGAAGGGCTGGGCGCATCCCGCGCGGGCGCGCAGCAGCTACTTCGGCATCCTCGACCTCGCCGGCATGCCGAAGGACCGCTTCTTCCTCTACCGCTCGCATTGGAACGGGAAGGCCGCCACCGTGCACCTCGCGCCGCACTGGACCTGGGAGGGGCGCGAGGGCCAGCCGTTGCCGGTGATGGTCTACACGAGCGGCGACGAGGCCGAACTCTTCCTGAACGGACACAGCCTGGGCCGCCGCGCCAAGCGCAGCGCCGAGGCGATGAAGGCGGCGAATCTCGCGTTCGGCAGGACCGCGAAGGCGTCGAGCGAGGAGATCAAGCAGGACGCGGGCGGCAACGTGCAGGCGGAGAACCTCGCGGGCAAGGCGTGCGACGGCAACCCCGGGACCCGCTGGTGCGCGGCGGACGGGACGCTGCCGCAGACGTGGCAGGTCGACCTGGGGCGCGCCGCGCCGCTGGGCGCGATGCGGATCGACTGGGAGGCCGATGCGGCCGGGTACCGGTTCGGCGTCGAGGTCTCGCGCGACGGCGCGGCCTGGAGCGCGGCGGACGGTGACGCGACAGCGAAGTCCACGGGCTGGCGCAGCCAGATCGATCTGCGTGGCGTCGAGGCCCGGTTCGTGCGGGTCACGATCACCGCGACACCGAAGAAGACATGGGCCGGCTTCCGCGACGTCGAGATCCGCGCGCCCGGCGATGCCGGGGCGGACGAGAACCCCTACTACGCCGTGCTCGATGCCTACCGCCTCCGATGGGCGGCCGTGCCCTACGAGCCGGGGGAACTGAAGGTCGTCGCGTACCGCGGCGGCGCGAAGATCGGCGAGGCGGTCCAGCGCACCGCGGGCGCGCCGGCGGCGCTGCGGCTCGCGGCGGACCGTCCGGCGATCCGGGCCGACGGCGACGATCTCGGCTACGTGCAGATCGACGCGGTCGACGCGAAGGGGACGCCCTGTCCGCACGCGGCGCCGGTCGTGACCTTCCGCGTCGAGGGTCCGGCCGCGCTCGCCGGCGTCGACAACGGCGATCCGCTGGGGATGGACTCGTTCACGGACGACCGCCATCCGCTCTTCAACGGACGCGCGGTGGCGGTCCTCCGCAGCCGCGCCGGCGCGGCGGGGACGGTGCGCCTCGTGGCGTCGGCGCCGGGGATGCCGGAAGCCACGGTGACGCTCGAGTGCCGGTGACAACGAAGAGGAGACGAGCATGAAGCCGAGCCGGAGGCTGGAATCCTGCGCGCTCGGGGCGATCCTTGCCGGCCTCGGGGCCGTCGCCCCCGCGCAGACGAACACCTATCCCGACAGCCCCTATCCCCGGGTCAACCCCGCGGCGTGGTACGAGGTCGACCCCGCGTGGCCGCAGCGTCCGCCGGGAATCGGGTGGGGCGGCATATCGGGGCTCGCCCTCGATGCGCAGGAGAACGTGTGGATCTACACGCGGACGAACCCGATCGTGCAGGTCTACGCCGCCGACGGCCGCTACCTCAAGGGCTGGCCGTCGCCCGGCACGAACGCGGTCGCGCACGGACTGCGGATCGACCGGGACGGGCACGTGTGGCTGGTCGACGTGGGCCGCCACACCGTGACGAAGCACGCGGCGGACACGGGGCGCGTGCTGCTGACGATCGGGACGGAGGGCGAACCGGGGTGCGACGCGACGCACTTCTTCAAGCCCACCGACGTGGCGTTCGCGGTCAACGGCGATCTCTACGTCTCCGACGGCTATGGCAATGCGCGCGTCGCGCAGTTCGGCAAGGACGGGACGTTCATCCGCGAGTGGGGCGGCCTCGGGGGCAAGCCGGGGCAGTTCAGCATCCCGCACTCGATCGTCTGCGACGCGCGCGGGCGGCTGTACGTGGCCGACCGGAACAACGGCCGGATCCAGGTCTTCGACACGCGCGGACGGCTGCTCGAGGTGTGGGCGGACGTCATGGTGCCGTGGACGCTCTGGCTCTCCCCCGACGGCGACGTCTGGGCATGCGGCTCGTCGCCGATGACGTGGGGCTTCGACCCGAAGTACCCGACCGCGCCGCTCGGATGCCCGCCGAAGGACCAGATGGTCGTCCGGTTCGATTCGTCGGGCCGGGTGCGCCAGCTCTGGACCTTCCCGAAGGCGGCGGACGGCGAGGAGGCCCCGGGGACGCTCAACTGGCTCCACAACGCGGTGCCGGACTCGAAGGGCAACCTCTACTGCAGCGACATCATCGGCTGCCGCGTCCAGAAGTTCCTCCGGAAGACCGGTCCCGCCGCCGCGCCCTGAGCGCGATCAGGCCAGGGCTGCCTTGCAGAACTGGACGCACTTGGCCACTTCGGCCACGGCGTTCGAGCCTTCGGGGATCTTGTACTCGAGCTCGATGTCGGCGGGGAAGGTCCACTTCTCCTTGCGGATCAGGTGGAGGACTTCCTTGATCGGCGTCGTGCCCTGGCCCCAGGGCAGGTTGCCGCCCTCGGCCGTGCGGTCCTTGAGATGCAGGCTGACCATGCGGTCGTGATACTTCTCGATCACCGGGATCGGCGAGAGGCCCTTGGATCCGGCGACGTAGTGGCCGATGTCGAAGTTGAAGCCGATGTAGGGGCCGATCTCGAGGATCGGGTCGGGCTTGTCCATCACGGGGTAGTTGTTCGTGTGGTTGTGGAAGGCGACCCAGATCTTGTGCTTCTCGGCAAACGGCGCGAGCTTGCGGGCCATGTCCTCGCTGCGCTCGAGCGAGACGCCGATGCAGCCGAGGGCCTTGGCGACGAGGAAGCTGAACTCGATGTCCTCGTTCGACGACGATCCGAAGCCCATCTTGTGGATGTGGATGTTGATGCCGGCGTCGTTGTAGATCTTCCGCAACTCGCGGCACTTCGCCAGTTGCTCCTCGCGCTGCGCGTCCGTCGGCTTCGCCGGCGCGGGGGCGTCCTTGCCCTTCTTCCCGCCGCCGCCCGGGATGCCCGCGAACTGCTGGATCGGGCCGCCCATCAGTTCCACCTCGCTCAGGCCGCCCGCCAGCAGCGCCTGGAGGGTCTCGTCGGCCGTGTTGGCCATGCTGCGGTAGCTGTAAGTGATGCAGCCGATGCGGACGCCGCCGAAGACCGAGTTGGGCTTCCCGGCCGCGGGAGCGGAGCGGGGAAGGGCGAGGGCTGCGGCGAGAGCCGCCGCGCTGCCGAGGAATTCACGCCGGGTGGGGGAGGTGCCGGAACCGTTGGGTGTCTTCATGCGGTGTTGTGTGCCACGGGCGGCGGGTGATTTCAATCCGGAAGTTCAGGGGCGGCGATGAGCGATGAGGGATGAGCCGGGATGAGTTGCGGCGGCGGTGCAAGGTGGTCATCACGCTCCGCGTGATGATCCCGGACGCCGGCGAAGACCCTCACGCGGAGCGTGAGGACTACTTTGGGTCGCGCACCCGGCCGTAAGGACGCTCCTCGTTCATTGCTTGGCATTGCATGGGCAGGGGGCGCTCGGCTAAGGTGCTGGGACATGGGCGCGCGGGGCGGGCCCGGGCGCCGCGATGGAGGATGGAACCATGCAGCGTCGGAAGTTCCTTCAGTCGGCAGTGACCACCGGGGCCGGATTGCTCATCCTCCCCACCGGCACGATCGCGGGGACGAACGCCCCGGGCGGGAAGCTCAACATCGGCATGGTCGGCGTCTGGGGCCGCGCGCTGGCGCACTACGACTCGCTGAAGAACGAGAACATCGTCGCCCTCTGCGACATCAACGAGAACCACCTCGCCGACGCGGCGAAGAAGTACCCGGGCGCGAAGACCTACGTCGACTGGCGGAAGATGCTCGATCAGAAGGATCTCGACGCGGTCATCTGCTGCTCGGCCGACCACACCCACGCGCATGTCGCGACGTGGGCGATGAACCGCGGTCTGCACGTGTACTGCGAGAAGCCGCTGGCGAACAGCATCGAGGAAGCCCGCGTCGTCCGCGAGACCTACCTGAAGAACAAGGGCAAGCTCGCGACGCAGACCGGCATGCAGCGCCATGCCGACGAGAATTTCGACCGCATCCGCGAGCTCGTGCGCGACGGCGCGATCGGCGAGCTCAAGGCCGCCTGGGCCTGGGGCAACCGCAAGATTCCGCGGCCCGGCTACCTGCCTGCCGAGGGCCAGCCGCCGGCGCACCTGCAGTACGACCTCTGGATCGGCCCGTCGCCGATGCATCCGTACAACCCGGGCTATTTCAGCGGCGGTCCGGGCGCAAATTGCCTCCAGTGGAACATGTACTGGGACTTCGGAAGCGGTCAGGTCGGCGACATGGGCAGCCACACGATGGACCTGGCGTGGAACGCGATCGATGCGGACCGCCCGACGTCCATCACCGCCACCGGCGACGAGTTCCATCCCGATGTCACGCCCGTGATGCTCGAGGCAACGTTCGAGATGCCGAAGAACGACTGGCGGCCGGCGATCCAGCTTACGTGGTGCCAGGGCGGCGCGATGCCGAAGAACCCGAGGGACTACGTCGACCTCGGCAAGATCGGCCACGGCGCGATGTTCAAGGGGTCGACCGGCTTCATCGTCTGCGACTTCACCACGCGCCTGGTGATGCCCTACGGCAAGGGCGCCGACATGACCTACTACAAGCCGCGCGCCAAGGAGCAGCTCCACGCGCCGATGGGCCACTTCCAGGGCCAGTGGGTCGACGCGTGCAAGGGCAGCCTGAAGACGACCTGCAACTTCGACTACGCCGGCACGATGATCGAGACGATGCTGCTCGGCCTCGTCGCCTACCGCGCGAAGAAGAAGATCTCCTATGACGCCGCCGCCGGCCGCGTCACCGACTGCCCCGAGGCCGACGGGTTGCTGAAGCGGAAGTACCGCGACGGCTGGCCGCTGAACGGGTAGGAAGCCCGCGGGGCCGGCTGCCGACCGCGACCACCGGTCGCGGCTGCAGGGAACACCGATGAAACGGGTGCTGTAGCCGGGGCCGGTGGCCCCGGCCGTTCGGGGACGTTGGGCAGAAAGGGGAGTCAGCGTGAGGCATCTCCGGTCCGTCCTGATGGCCGTTGCGGCGTCGGCCGCCGTCGCGTCCGCGTCCCCGCGGCCGAACATCCTCTTCATCCTCACCGAGGACCAGGGCGCGCACATGGGCTGCCTCGGGACGCCGGGGCTGAAGACGCCGCGCATGGACGGCCTCGCCGCCACCGGCATGCTCTTCCGCAACGGCTTCATCGCCTACCCGGTGTGCTCGGCCTCGAAGGCGGCGCTCTACACGGCGCTTCACAACCACGCCAACGGGATCCTCAACAACACCGTCAACATGCACAAGCCGGCGGAGAAGCTCACGCCGGCGGAGCGGAAGGCCCCGCTCTACGTGACGAATCGCATCCGCCCGGAGATCCCGACGCTGACCGAGATCCTCCGGACGAACGGCTACTACCAGGGCACGATGCACAAGCTCCACGTCGCGCCCGTGGAGAAGTTCCCCTACGACGAATTCCTGCCCAACCCGACCGGGCCGCTCATGAAGGCCTTCCTCGGCCGCGCCGCCGCCGCCGGCAAGCCGTGGTTCCTGCTCTACAACATCCCGAACACCCACCGGCCGTACCCGGACAGCGACAAGGCCCCGATCCGCGTCGATCCCGCCGCCGTGAAGCTGCCCTCGTTCCTCCCCGACACGCCCGTCGTGCGGAAGGACTGGGCCGAGTACCTCGCGGGGATCGAGGAGGCCGACGCGCTGACCGGGCAGGCCCTCGACGTGCTGCGCGAATCCGGCCAGGCGGACCGCACGATCGTCGTCTTCCTCGGCGACCACGGTCCGACTTTCCAGCATGGCAAGATGACGCCCTACGACCTCGGCCTGCGCGTCCCCTATGTGATCGCCGCGCCCGGCCTCCGCCCCGGCGTCACCGACGCCCCCGCCAGCTCGCTCGACCTGATGCCCACGCTGCTCGACCTCTGCGGCATCGCCGTTCCCGCCGGCCTGCACGGGATCTCGCAGCGGCCGGTTCTCGAAGGACAACCGGGCGCAAGGGGGCGCGAGTTCGTCTTCGCCGAGATCTCGCACAAGGGCAACCTGCCGAACGACGGCATGCAGGAGCGCGCCGTGTTCGACGGGCGGTGGAAGCTGATCTACCGCGAGCGGACCGATCCGCCGTGGCGGCAGGTTCAGGCCGACAGCAAGCTCTGGCCGAAGTGGGGCAACCGGACCTACGACGAAACCGTCCGCGTGAAGGACCGCTTCCCCGAGGCCTACCGCGTGCTACAGGGCCTCGACCCGCAGACCCTCGGCGGCTCCGTCCCCGCGATCGAGTTCTATGACCTGAAGGCCGACCCCGACGAGCAGCGCGACCTCGCCGGCAATCCCGCGGTTCGTGCAGACCTCGACCGCCTCTACGCCGCGCTTCGCGCGTGGGTGACCGCCACCGCCGATCCCGCCGTCTCGCCGCCGGCCGTCCGGCCGGAAGCGGCGGGTGGTGGGGGAAGATAGTGGCAAGTGGCGAGTGTCGGGTGCCGGCCCGGAGGATGGCGAGCGAATGGGGACGCCGGCCGGGAGGGCCGCGCTCCGCGCGGCCGCAGGCTGAACCACGGACAGCACGGATCCCACGGATTCGATGAGGACGGCCCGGAGGATGGCAAGCGAATGGGGGCAAACGAATGCGGACGCCGGCCGGGAGGGCCGCGCTCCGCGCGGCCGAACGAGGAACCACGGATTGCACTGATCCCACGGATTCGATGAGGACGGCCCGAAGGATGGCAAACGAATGGGGGCAACCGAATGAGGACGCCGGCCGGGAGGGCCGCGCTCCGCGCGGCCGCAGGCTGAACCACGGATTGCACGGATCCCACGGATGGGAACGCTCTTTCCGGGACTTCTCTCTATCCGTGAAATCCGTGTAATCCGTGGTGTCCGATGGCCGGGAGGAACGACCACGGATTGCACTGATCCCACGGATTCGATGAGGACGGCCGGGACGCTGACAACCGAATAGGGACAACCGAATGAGGCCGCAGGGCCGGGAGGGCCGCGCTCCGCGCGGCCGAACGCGGAACCACGGATAGCACGGATCCTATGGATTCGATGAGGACGGCCGGGAGGGCCGCGCTCCGCGCGGCCGAACGCGGAACCACGGACGGCACGGATCGCACGGATCCGATAAGGACGGCCCGAAGGATGGCAAGCGAATGGGGGCAAACGAATGAGGACGCCGGCCGGGAGGGCCGCGCTCCGCGCGGCCGAACGCTGGATCCATGGTTCGCCGCGTTTCCGCGGAAGAGATCCGTGCCCTCCATCCCCGGTTGGCCGTGGGTTATTGGATGTTGATGTTCTCCGCCGATCCGTGGGAAAAAGGGCCGGGCGCGGCGGATGGCGAATCGTCGTCCTGCGATGAAGGGAGCCGAACGATGAAGACACGGATGATCGTCCTTGCGATGCTGCTGGCAGCTTCGGTGGCGCAGGCCGCGGGACGTCCGAACGTTGTGCTGGTCATGGCCGACGACCAGGGCTGGGGCGACACGGGCTACAACGGGCACCCCGAGCTCAAGACTCCGAACCTCGATGCGCTTGCGGCGGGCGGCCTGCGCATGGACCGCTTCTACACCGCGCACTTCAACTGTTCGCCCACGCGCGCCAGCATCATGACCGGACGCCACCCGCACCGCATGGGCACCTTCGGCCCCGGCTCGCCCATCCGCGCGCAGGAGATCACCGTCGCACAGGTCCTCCAGTCGGCCGGCTACGCGACGGGCCACTTCGGCAAGTGGCACCTCAACGGGAAGAACGGCGACCGGAACACGAAGGAGATGCCGGGCCGCGCCATCCTGGCGGCCGATCCGCTCTCGCCCGGGAAGCTCGGGTTCGATGAGTGGGTCTCCGCCGACAACTTCTTCGACCTCGACCCCGTGCTCGGTCGCAACGGTGTGCCGGAGAAGTTCCACGGCGACGGTTCGGACATCAGCATGGATGAGGCGCTGAAGTTCATCCGCAAGCAGGCCGCTTCGGCGAGGCCCTTCTTCGTCGTCGTGTGGTTCGGCAACCCGCACGTGCCGCACGAGGCGCTTCCCGCCGACAGGGCGCCCTACGCGTCGCTGCCGGAGGGCGAGCAGAACTACTGCGGCGAGATCGCCGCCATCGACCGCAACGTCGGCAAACTGCGCGAGGCCCTGCGCGAGCTGAAGGTGAGCGACAACACGCTGCTCTGGTACTGCAGCGACAACGGCGGGGCGGCGGGGGCGAAGTCCACCGGCGGCCTGCGCGGCGCGAAGGGCACGCTCTGGGAGGGCGGCCTGCGCGTGCCCGGCATCGTCGAGTGGCCGGCGCGCATCCCGAAGCCGTTCACCAGCGGGCTGCCCTGTTGCACGTCCGACATCTACCCGACCATCCTCGCCGCCGCGGGCGCCGAGGCGAAGAACCAGGTCCGGCCGCTTGACGGCGTCAGCCTTCTCCCGTTGTTCGACGGAACGATGAAGGCGCGCCCCGCCCCGATCGGTTTCTGGAGCAGCGCGCGCAGTCCGCAGAGCCACGCCGCGCTGCTGGACTGGCCGTACAAGCTGCATGCGAACCCCGCGGCCGGCCGCGGATCGAAGGGCGACAAGGCCGGCAAGGGGAAGAAGGGCGGCACGTCCGACGAAGCCCTTCCGGGGGTGCTGCTCTACGACGTCTCCAAGGACCCGAAGGAAACGACGGACCTCGCCGCGCAGGATCCGGCGCGCGTCGCGGGGATGACCGCCGCCCTGGAAGCCTGGAAGGCCTCGGTCACGAACAGCCTTGCCGGCGCCGACTACGGCGCCGCGAAGGCCAAGTAGGCCGGCGGGCGGGCCGATGCCCGGCCGGGTGCCATCGTGTCCGGCACGCCGGCTCCGTCGCGGGTCCGGGATCAGGCGCCTCCGTGGTTGCCTGCGGGCCGGGCGTCAGGCATGGTCGCGGCATGAAGCGTCCCCATCGAGGTTCTTTCCGGCGCGCGGGCCGGATCCTGCTCGTGGCGACGGCGCTCGCCGCCCCGTTGCGGACCGCGGCCGACCGGGTTCTGGCCGATTTCGAGGGGGCCGACTACGCGGGATGGACGGTGGAGGGACAGGCCTTTGGCCGCGGCCCCGCGCGCGGCACCCTTCCGGATCAGCAGCCGGTCTCCGGGTTCACCGGCGGCGGGCTGGTCAACATGTACCTGGGTGGCGATAACTCCACGGGAACCCTGACGTCGCCGGAGTTCACCGTGGACGCGGCCTGCATCAACTTCCTGATCGGCGGCGGCGGCTTCCGCGACCAGACGTGCATGGAACTGCTGCTCGGCGACCGCGTGGTGCGCACGGCGACGGGGAAGAATCTCGAGCTGCTGGAGGCGTACACGTGGGACGTGACGTCGCTGCGCGGGAAGAGCGTCCGGCTGCGCGTGGCCGACCGCGCCCGCGGGGGCTGGGGCCACATCAACGTCGATGACATCCGCCTTTCCGACACGCCGCACGCGGAGCCCCTTGGAGACGAGGGGGCGGAGCGCCGGCGGCAGGAGGCGCAAGGCAGGGAAGCCGCCGCCCGGCTCGTGTCACTCGGCGTCGACAAGATCGTCTTCGCCGTCCGGATGGTGGACTCCGACGGGCACTGGTACGCCAACTTCGGCACGTGGTCGAACGACCCCGACCGGAAGCTCTACCACGACGGCGGCAGGCTCTGCCGGATGGATCTCCGCACCGGCCGGGTGACGGTGCTGCTCGACGATCCGCAGGGCGGCGTGCGCGATCCGCAGGTGCATTACGACGGCCGGAAGATCCTCTTCTCGTATCGCAGGGGAGGCCAGCCCTACTACCACCTCCACGAGATCGGGTGCGACGGACAGAGCTTGCGGCGGCTGACGGACGGTCCGTTCGACGATCTCGAGCCCACCTACACCGCGGACGGCGGGATCGTCTTCTGCTCGTCGCGCTGCAACCGGATGGTGAACTGCTGGTACGTCCGCGTCGCCGTGCTCCACCGCTGCGAGGCCGACGGCTCGGGCATCCGCATGCTCTCGTCGAACATCGAGCAGGACAACACGCCCTGGCCGCTGCCGGACGGCCGGATCCTGCACCAGCGCTGGGAGTACATCGATCGCAGCCAGGTCTGGTTCCATCACCTCTGGACGATGAACCCCGACGGCACGGGCCAGATGGTGTACTACGGCAACCAGCAGGTCGGCACGGTCATGCTCGACGCCAAGCCGATCCCGGGCACGCGCAAGGTCGTCGCCTCGTTCTCGCCCGGTCACGGCCGCAACGAGCACGAGGGCCATGTGACCGTGGTCAGTCCCGCGCTGGGGCCCGATCAACCGGCCTCCGCGAGGCGGATCAGCGAAGCGTCGGATCTCCGGGATCCGTACCCGATTTCGGAGGATGCGTTCCTCGTCGCGCGCGGTACCGAGATCCTCCTGATGGACGGCACGGGCGCCTGCCGGACGGTGTTCGCGCTGCCGGAGGCGTGGAGGGCGCCCGACGGCCGCATGCGCGTCCACGAGCCGCGGCCCCTGCAGGCGCGGGCGCGGGAGGCGATCCCCGTGAACCGGGTCGATCCGTCCCGGCCGACCGGCGTCGTCACGCTGGAGCAGGTCCACCTCGGCCGGATGATGGACGGGGTGAAGCCGGGCGAGATCCGCAGCTTGCTGGTGCTCGAGGCCCTGCCCAAGCCGGTGAACTTCAGCGGCGGCTGGGAGCCGGTCAGCTACGGCGGCACGTTCACGCTCGAGCGCGTGCTCGGCACGGTGCCGGTGGAAGCCGACGGTTCGGCCCACATGGAACTGCCCGCGCTGCGGAGCCTGTTCTTCGTGGCGCTGGACGCGCGCGGGCGGTCGGTGAAGCGGATGCAGAGCTTCCTCACCGTGCAGCCCGGCGAGACCCTGGGTTGCGTGGGCTGTCACGAGGACCGCACGCGGACGCCGTCCGGCGGCGCCCTGCCGCTGGCCATGAGGCGCCGGCCGAGCGTCCCCGCGCCGGTCCCCGGGACGCCGGAGGTGTTCGATTTCCCGCGCGACATCCAGCCGATCCTGGACCGGCACTGCGCGGACTGCCACGGCTACGCAAAGACGGCGAAGGGCGGTCCCCGGGCCGGCGGCGTAGTCCTCACGGGCGATCGCGGCCCGTTCTACTCCCATGCCTACTTCATGCTGACGATCCGCGAGCAGTTCCGCGACGGACGCAACGCCGGCGGCAATCTCCCGCCGCGGGCCATCGGGTCGTCGGCCAGTCCGCTGCTCGACAAGCTGGAGGGCGGGCATCACGGCGTGAAGGCCGCGGAGGCCGAGCGGACGATGGTCCGGCTGTGGATCGAGAGCGGCGCGCCCTACCCGGGGACCTACGCGGCGCTGGGCACCGGCATGATCGGCCGCGGCACGCCGGTGGACGGATGGGGTCCGGCCACGGCCGCGGTTCTGCAGCGCCGGTGCTCGGAGTGCCACGACAAGGCCACGCGGCTTCCGCTCTCGCCCGGCGACGATGTGCTGGGCGTCGGCTTCGGCGGGACCCGCATCAACCACAAGGACCCGCGCTACCGGTTCTCGAACCACATCCTCTACAACCTGAGCCGCCCGCAGCTTTCGCTCCTCCTGCTCGTCCCGCTGAACTCCGATGCCGGCGGCTTCGCAAGGCCGGGCGGCGGCGCGCATCGCCCCGTCTTCGCCTCCAAGGCCGATCCCGATTATCGGACCTTGCATGCCGCCGTCGGGGCCGCGCGCGCCCAGTTGGAGCGGATCAAGCGATTCGACATGCCCGGCTTCCGGCCCAACGAGCATTACCTTCGCGAAATGGCCTTCTACGGCATCCTCCCCGCCGACCGCCCGCCCGGCGCGCCCGTCGACTGCTACGCCACCGACCGGACCTACTGGGACTCCTTCATCTACCGCCCGTGAGGCGCCGGAGCGAAGGAACGGATCGCCGTGGGGCAGGCACTCCTGCCTGCCTGGGCGGACTCAACATCCAACAGCCAATCTCCAACAACCGACATCCAACCGGGGCGGGGAAGCACGAATCTCAAGCGCTGATCGACACTCGGCACTTGCCCCTCGACGCGGCCGGCCCCCGCCCCTCGCCCCTCGACTCCCGCCCCTTTCCTCATTCGTTTGCCCCCATTCGCTTGCCATCCTCCGGGCCGTCCTCATCGAATCCGTGGGATCCGTGCTATCCGTGGTTCAGCCTGCGGCCGCGCGGAGCGCGGCCCTCCCGCTCCGGCGTCTTCATTCGTTTGTCCCCATTCGGTTGTCATCCTCCGGGCCGTCCTCGTCGGATCTGTGCGATCCGTGCTATCCGTGGTTCAGCCTGCGGCCGCGCGGAGCGCGGCCCTCCCGGTCCGGTGTCCTCATTCGGTTGCCCCCATTCGGTTGTCATCCTCCGGGCTGCCACCCGCCACTGTCCTTCCTTCCCGTTGGCTGTTCGATGTTGTTTCACCGCCGGTTCCGTGGGACAAACGGGCCTGCGGCGCGCCGACGGCAGCCGCGCGAGGGGAGAACGAACGATGAAGCGCGTGCTGGCGATCATGGCCGTCGCATCCCTGGTCCTGTCCGCCGCCGCGCCCTCGGCGGAGGCGCCGAAGGCGGCGAAGCGGCCGAACATCCTGTTCATCCTGGTCGACGACGAGTCGCCGTTCGACCTGAAGGTCTACGATCCGACGTCGCCCCTGCAGACCCCGAACCTCGACCGGCTCGCCGCCGAGGGCATGGTCTTCGACGGCGCCTACCACATGGGCTCCTTCTCCGGCGCGGTCTGCACGCCGTCGCGCCACATGATCATGAGCGGCCGCACCGTGTGGCACCTGCCGATCGGGCCGGGCGCGACGGCCCACTGTCCGCCGAACC
>Ga0194126_10007891_pt1 | contig 14655 bp, 12 predicted proteins | sample TA2KigC150mmetaG_FD_148641 | JGI IMG/M metagenome (GOLD analysis project Ga0194126, IMG submission 148641) | Freshwater microbial communities from Lake Tanganyika, Tanzania - TA2015035 Kigoma Deep Cast 150m | ecosystem: Environmental > Aquatic > Freshwater > Lake | place: Tanzania: Lake... | reverse complement strand
AGGGTCCGGGTCTCCGCGGCCGAGAAGTCGCCCAACCGTAGCGACTTGGCCTTGATGTTGAAGGCGCTGCCGCCGGTGATGGGGCTGGCCTCGGAGGAGGCATGGATGCGGTAGTCGCGCAGGTCGCGCACGCCGCAGAGGATGACGGTCTGGGGAAAGTGGGCGGGCCGCTGCGGATATCCGGCGCGCAACTGCCGCAGCAGCGAGACCAGGGTGTCGCCGATGAGGGCGTCCACCTCATCGAGTAGCAGAACCAACGGCTGCGGGGATTGGGCGCACCATTGCCGCAGGAAAGTCTCGAGCCCGCCCAGGCTCGCTGTTTCCGCGAGCACCCGTCGGGCAAGCGATTCGACCTGAGTGTCCTCCAGGCGCCAGGCGGCGGCATTGGCGATGGCCTGGACCACGGCTGCCATGCCCGCTTCAACCCGTTCGCGCGCCGCTTGCGCCCCCTCGATATTGACGTACAGCGCCCGATAACGCCCCTCGCGGTTCAGGTACTCCGTCAGCGCCAGCAGGCAGGTGGTCTTGCCGGTCTGGCGCGGGGCGTGCAACAGGAAATACTTCTGGCGCTCGATCAGGGTCAAAATCTCGTCGAGATCCCAGCGCCCGAGCGGCGGGAGGCAGTAATGCAGGTCGGCCCGGACCGGGCCTTCGGTGTTGAAAAAGCGCATCCAGTCAACCTCTCGTGGTGGTCAAACCCGTTGTCATCCCGACAGGGCAATCCGAAGTAGGCAATTCCTCCTCGGGCGCGGGCGTTGCGTGGAGGAGGAGTTCCTCACTCTGCGCGGCGCATTCCAACCCCGGTGATTGATGCAAAACGGCGCAAGGGTAACCGCGATCCACCGGTCCGCTCCGCTTTCCCACCAACTCCGGACCAACACGGGATGTCGCCACACTAGGCCGAGATAACGATCGGGAAGGTCAAACCCACGGGGCCGGATCAAGCGTCGATGGCCACGATCCTCGGCACATGCCTGCCGCCCTCGAATGGAGTCGCCAGGAAAGTTTCGACTATCGTCTTCGCCATGTCCAGGGTGACAATGCGCTGGCCGATGGCGATGCAGTTGGCATCATTGTGCGAGCGGGTCAGGAAGGCGGTCTGCTCGTCGAAGGTGTAGCCGCAACGGCAGCCCTTGACGCGATTGGCAACGATAGCTTCGCCGTTGCCGCTGCCGCCTAACACGATGCCGCGCTCGACCTCGCCCTTGACCACCGCCTCGGCGCAGGGCCGAATCCAGGTCGGGTAATCCGTGCGTTCATCGCTGTAACAGCCATAATCCTTGACCTCATGACCCAACGAGGTCAGCCAGTGCCGTAGCGCTTCCTTGTACTCGAAGCCCGCGTGGTCGGAGGCAATGCCGATTTTCATGTGATTTCTCCTCTGTGAAGTGATGGAACAAGACTGCCGAGCTCATTGCCGGCGGATGTACCGAAGGACCTGCCCGCCAGCACTCTGATGTGATCTAGGATACAGAAATCCCCAGCGTCTGGGGATTCCGCACACTCCATCTACCGACCCTAAAGCTGCAAAATCGCACGTCCTAACAAGTTAGACGAAAATTGATTTTCCATGTCCAAGATCAGCACTCGATGGGCAAGATGAGCCGAAAATGCAAGAACATTCGCCTTGCAGGGCGTGAGGAAATTATCAAGCCACCGACCGGGACCGGGTTCAAGCGATCATCAAGGTTGCCCCTGACCCGCCACTTGACGAAAGACCTCATAGGTTTTCGAGGCGGTTTCCTTCCAGGTAAATTGAGCGGCACGTTCCAAGCCCTTTTGTCGAAGTTCACGATGCAAATGGTCGTCCTCCAGCAGTGACAACATGGCCTGGCTTAATTGGTCAATATCCAGTGGTTCTACCTGAATACCCGCGTCACCCACGACCTCGGGTAATGAGGCCCGATTTGAGGTAATGACCGGCGTACCGCTGGCCATGGCCTCCAGGGGCGGCAGGCCGAACCCTTCGTATAGGGAAGGATAAATGAAAGCCCTGGCGCCGGAATACAGCTCATTCATATCACTGTCAGGGACAAACCCCAGCAACCTAACCTGTCCCTTCCGAATCATGGGTGCCATTTCCCTGTCAAGGTCATCGGTCAGCCAGCCTTTCATGCCGCCAATCACCAGAGGAAAGCGTTCGCGCAGTTTGTCAGGAAGCAGGGAATAGGCCTTCAGCGCGGAGATCAGATTCTTGCGGGGTTCGAGGGTGCCTATGGCCAGTAGGTAATGGTCAGCTACCAGCGCATGCCGCCGCAGGATGGGCGCCATGATCTCCACGGACACCGGCCTGAACTGATTCCTGACACCCAGAAGGGTGGTCGTGATTTTACCGGCGGCCTCGGGGAAATATTCAATTACCTCGTTTTTCACGAAGTCCGAATCGACCAAGAGAGCCGAGGCGCGTTGAATGGCCGGGGGGAGGCGTTCCGTAAATATTCTGACCTTGTTGGCCGTGTGTGTTTGTGGAAATCGTAAAGGGGACAAATCATGCAGGGTTATGACTAATGGCCCATTTACAAAAAGAGGTAGAAAGTTCGGCTCATGGTAGAGATGGGCATGACTACCTATCGACCCAGAGGTAAAAATAGCCCTACGTGAGATACCGAGACATTTCTGGACAAGCCACGATTTCTCGGACCAGTCATCCAATTGAGCAAATACGCCATTTTGTCGAATGCTTAAATCATTCGACCATGCATAGCCGTAAAAGTATTTACAGGATACCGCAGGCATTGCCTTGTAAAGCTGATAGATATACTGACCCACACCCGATAAAGGCCTGGCCAAGGGTAAAGCATTCACTATCACTTTCATATAATCATTCGTCATACGGAAACACCGATACAATACTCAATGCAACCCCATGAAGCTGAGGTATATCCATAGGCATCAGCAGCTTGTCGACAAGCACTAAGTGCCGGGATTTTTCAATTGTCCCGGAATGAGTCAAATGCCCCATTCATCAGGCCAGCAGACGCACTCGGTCAAGCGGAGGTCGGCCCAATTGCGCAAAATGCCGCGAAAAAAACACCCGGGCTATCCATAACTCACTTTTACGCAGGTGAGAATACTTCATTTTGAATTCCCCTCTCCCCTGCCCTAGACCCGTCGTATAGTTATGGATAAATGATCTGATCAACTCCCTCTCCTTCCGGGAGACCTGTCCTGAGCGAAGTCGAAGGGGGGCTAGTGAGGGGATTTCAAATGAACCTTTACCAGTTCATCCATCCATACAACCAAGCTAGCGTACCTTCAATTTCTTAAACAATCCCTTCAGGCGTTGCCAGGTTTCCACATCCAGCGCACCATTCCAGTGCCATGTCGCATAAACAATGAAACCCAGTAGTTGGACTCCATAAATATACTTGTTGCGTGACCGCAGGTACGGCGCCACATCCATGTGAATATAGGCATAATGAAAAAGCCACGGCGAAGGGACCCGACCCAGTGTGCGACGGAACATATCATTGGTCTCGCGAACCACGGTTACCCGATCCCTCAAGGTCTTATTATCGGCATACAGGCGCGAGCCAGCCAATTTCTCGCGTAAATAATAAAATTTGGCTCCGCCCCGTGCCAACCTCAGCCAGTATTCATAATCGAGGCAGTAGTGCAGGGATTCATCCAGAAGTCCGAAACGTTCGACTACTGATGGCCGGAAGAAAACCGCGGGCTGACACAGGTAACAGGTTTCCATTAAGCGCTCCAGACACCACGGTTCAGTGGGATAATCCTCAAAAGGCCGATCATCCAGATCGATATGATCCGCTAGGCCATATACAACATCGACTTGCGGATGTTGGCTGAATACCTCCACCACTCGCTGAATAGCCCCCGGATAATAGACATCGTCCGAATTCAACCAGCCAATGATTTCACCACGGGCGGCCCGCAGTCCCTTGTTCACGGCGTGGGCCTGACCTCGATCGGGCTCCGAGATCCAAGTGAGCGGTTGCGGGAATCGCCCGAGAATGTCGACGGTTTCATCCTGGCTACCGCCATCAAAGACCAAGTGCTCGACCGCGATGTCCTGGGTCCGCTGCATGGCCACGCTGTTCAAGGTTATCTCGATGAAACGCCCCTGGTTGTAGGAAGGAGTCACAATGCTGACCAAAATCAAGGGCTTTCTCCTGTAGAAGTAATCGTCTCCCCTTTGGCGCCTGTCGTTCTTCAGGCATGGGGAACCATACTCAAATAGTCCCGCACACAGGAGTCAGTGAAATGCCCATTGGGCTTCACCGGCCTCTGTTTTCGATGTTCATGGCATGGAGCAGTGATTCATTCAAGGCCAATATCGATAACGCCAAGGTATGGATAAGTGAGAAGGCCCCCTATCCACCCCCTCTCCCTCCGGGAGAGGGCTGGGGTGAGGGGGTTTCAAATGAACCTTTACCAGCTCATCCATCCATACTTGGCTGCCGACCTATGTCGACTTATTTAGCCGCTGGATTTGTGCGCCCACCATTTTTTCGACCATTTGCTCGAAACTGATGGTCGGCTCCCAACCCAATCGCTCACGCGCCTTGGTAGGGTCCGCCAGGGTCTGGCCGGATTCCAGAGGCCGTACCAAGGCCGGATCACTGACCACACAGTCCAGCCAGTCCTTGCCTACACAGCCATAAGCCGTCTTGCATAGGTCCTTCAGGGTATGCAGTTTACCCGTGCCGATCACATAGTCCTCGGCCCGTTCCTGCTGCAACATCAACCACATGGCACGCACGAAGTCCCCTGCGTAACCCCAGTCGCGGGCGATGTCCAGGTTGCCCAAGGCCAGCTTGCCTTGCCGCACGATAGGCTTCCCCATTTCGTTCAGGTCAGGCGAATTCTGAATACCTAGCGCCGCGCAGGCCGCGCCATAGGCCACCTTCTGGGGAAGGAAATGCAAGGGGCGGCGCTCGCTCTCATGGTTGAACAATACCCCGCTCACGATATAAAGCCCGTAGCTCTCGCGGTAAATCTTGACCATTTGATGGGCGTAAACCTTGGCTGCGGCGTAAGGGTTGACCGGATTGAACGGCGTCGCCTCATTCTGGGGCGAAATGGCGGTCTGGCCGAACATTTCCGAAGACGAGGCGTGGTATACCCGGCAAGCCGGGCAATGGTGACGCACCGCTTCGAACAAGCGGACCGCGCCGAGGCCATTCACGACCATGGTTTCCGGAGCCCGCGCCCAGGATTCACCCGGACGCGACTGCGAGCCCAGGTTGTAAATCTCGTCGGGATGGGCATCCTGGACAGCGGAGGCAATATCCACGCCCTCGGCCATGTCGCCGAACAGTATCTCGATCTTGCCCGCCAAATGAGTAGCGTTGTTGGACCGGTACCAGCTCTCGCGCCTGGATAGGCCAAACACCCGATACCCCTTTTCAAGCAGCAGCTCCGCCAGGAAGGAGCCGTCTTGGCCGGTGATACCGGTGATTAAGGCTGTCTTCATGTTATCGTTCTCAATTTGGTATTGGAAGGCCAATACCTTTGTTAATACGGTCTAGAAGTGGGTGTTGATCCACAGCCTCCTCATCCAAATGAATATATTTCCACAATCACCTACGTATCGTTATGTGGCGAAGAAGGGCCAGCAATCTTCGTGTATCACCGTTAGGCTGAATCGATACGTCTGCTTCGTCAAGAATTCTTAATCGAAAGTGATTCGGTCCTGGCTGTAGTTTGATATCAATTCTCCACTGGCCGCCTTCAGAGACTGCGCGTTGCGTATGATGACCTGTACCATTTTCCAGGAGGAACTCGACTGTGCGCCTTTTATCCAGGCGACTTGGTCCAGGTATCATCTCAAGGTCAATATTGATTGACTGTTCACGTGTTGATGACATCACTCCGCCCAGACCTTCTTTATCACCCTGACCAAGCCAAACGATTGAACCTAGCCCGGCATAATCTCGTTCTATACCCCATGGTGGAGTATCCAACAAGGGACTCGCACTAACGACATCTGCCAATGAATGCTCAACCACAATCAAGGGTCTGTCACTTGGAACAGCGTTGCTGGAAGCTGATAGCAATACCTTATGACTGGATTTACCGGCTTTTACAAACCTGAAATCTCTGATCGAGAAAGAAGAGTATGGCACCGTGAAGTTGATCTCACGCCATACCGAATTACCCAGCCATTGAGTCAAGGGTTTGTAGTTAAGTCCAGGGGTAAAAGTATCAACGATAATGATGGCGCCTATGTCATGCAGAGTTAGACTATCAGGATAACGAAATGCGCTATTGTTATTAGACGCCGCTATGTGCATGACGCTACGTTCGCCTTTTGAGAGAAGCGGCCATAAAAAAAAGGGCGATTTAGAACCAGCCAATTTTAAATACAGCGGTAAAGAATACGTGGCTTCAAAGCCATAAGGTGTTCCGGAGTCACCCGCCATGAGAATAGTCTGATCTGCAGGTACGTTCTGTACCAAGAACTCGATCATCCTATCAGTTGCCTGGGTCTCCGCCGTGAAACTGCCGACAGTTGTGCTAGTTGATCTGATACCATCAATCAGAATGGGTAGAATCAATAACATACCAATAACCCACAAAGGCCACAAGTACCACCGTCTAAGCAAGATCGATAATCCCAATGCAATCGCAGCGGCAACACTGACTATCGCCGGGAAGAGATAGCGCTCGTATATACCATTTGTATAAAGCACCATTTGGGGGATTAGCCACGCTGCAAATATTACAGCAATCGCCGGAAGGCATTTGCGGTTAAATTCTTTGGAGAACCATAGCCCAACCCATACCGCAGAAGCCAACGCAAGTGGCTTGCTCAACTCAAGTGTTGAAACCAGAGACATCCACTGTCTGGGATCAAAACTTGCAGAAGACAGGTTGCTCGCGCCGGCACTGTAGCCCCCTGGCTTTGAAAGCAACACAGTCATAATCATCAACATTTCAATCATGAAAATGAGTGTACCGGCCGTTATCCAGCCCCGAAGACTGTGCAGAGTCTCTCGCCAAGATTGACCATTGATAAGTAATTTCTGACATGTCCAGCGCAGTATAAGCAGCGCTGGGATGAGAATCACAAAACTCTCTTTGACGAGTCCGGCCAAGGCCATGGCAATCAGCGCCAAGATACCCCATTGGCCAGCATGCTTGCGCTGTGAAGCGAAAACGATAGCCCAAACCGCGATGGCAGACAACAACATTCCAATAGTTTCCTGTGGAATAAGATTAAGCCAAATCCAGTTCTGAGTGCCGCTTAACAATAGCAAAACAAATATGAATGAGGAAGCTACATCGGCACCCAGCCTGCGCAGAGCAATATATAATAAGTAACACGTCAGGACTCCCCACAATATCGCGGCAGCGTGCCAAAGGTGTGGGTTGGTTCCAAAAAAAATATTACCCACAGCAATATATATCCAGTATGCTGGTCGGAACCGTGTAAATAGTTGTATGTCGTTCTTAATATGTGTCACCCAGTCGAGGATACTCCTGGATTTCCCCTCAAGGAGCAAGTGATCTTCTACAATATAAAATTTTGCCTGAAGAGCGGGGCCGAACAGAATTAAAAATAAGCTTATGATGACCGTTAAAGCTATAATATATTCTTTCCTAGATACTATTGAACGAGAATTGAGATAAGCCACCTTGCTAGCCGATAATGTGGCTTTATTAATAATTGAGCTTATTTCTAAATTACCCAGACTAGAATTAGTATAGAGGGGACTTTTCTGATTTTCACTCCGCACATAATCCGGTGCCATGCGCTCACACATGTAAGCATCGGCCGGCTTAAAAACATAGTATTTATTCATCAGGTATGAGGTAACAACATAAACAACGCCAGCGAATATTTGGCTCATACCCTCATGTAGCCCGACCTTGTGAATGAGAATTACAAGGATTGCAAAATTTGAAGAATAAGCAACAACAAAGACTGCAAGAAAGCGAATAATTTCTGTAGTTCGACTTTGCTTGCTATTGAAAGTAAAGTTTCGATTGAGAATATAGGAGACGATCAGGCCGATTGTATAGCCAGTCATATTACTGGCTTCGGGAGACATCCTAGCCAAATACATGCAGGCAAAAATAACACAATAACCGAATAAGGTATTGAATACCCCAACCATGATGAAACGAGAAAACTGCTTCATGGTAGGCGTTTTGCCTGTATCCAATACTGGCCACCCAATGGAAGCCAGCCAAGCCGACCTTCCAATTGAGCCAACAAGGAAAGTTTAGGAGGCACAAATAGACAGTAAGCTTTCCGTTGTACAGATAATCCAGCTTGGAACAGTAGCATTATCAACTCGGATGGTTTCAGAAGTACCGCATCCTCATCATAAGGGCAATTGTTTACTATACGCCGCGTGACTGGATTGAACGGGTTGTGCTCAAAGACGAATAGCGAACCCCCCGGCGATAATCGCTCGAATAGTGTTCGTGTCACTTGTGGTCGCAACTCCATAGGCACGTGGTGAAATACACCAGCAACGAAAATTAGATCAAATGGTTCCATGGTTGGAACAGCTTCACTTTCTTGTATGAAGTCAACCCCCATATTATCCCGACGCGCGACATCAAGACTCACATTAGAAATATCCGAGCCAACGATCACCGCCTCAGGAAAAGCGTGCTGCAAGAATGGAATATTCCGACCGATCCCACAGCCATACTCCAGTACTCGGCTTACCTGTGAGAGTACCTGCTTGCGCACTATGTCAGTTTTATATCGTGCAAAATACTCCTCGTTTGGAGAGAAAAATCGGGTTTCCTGATTTAGCAAATCATTATAACTGGAAGTGAATTTGTCGAAATCAACACGATTACCCATTATGAGATATCTCCTCTTCTATAATATATCTTGGTCGCCCCTTAACCTCTTCATATATTCCCCCTATGTATACGCCAATAATGCCCACTACAATAAGTTGTATACCACTAAAAAGGAGTGTGAGGGCTACCAATGTTGTCCATCCGCTCGGGATAGTTTGGTCAATGAAGTAACTGGTCACGGCCCATATCAAGAATATGAAAGCCAGTGCGGCAAATGCGACCCCGAAGAAAATGCCTGTCTGCAAGGGTTTAGTACTGAATGATAAAATGCCGATCATGGCCAGTTGCAGCATCCTTGCGATCGAATACTTTGAATTTCCGGCAAACCGCCGTTCGGCGGTGTATTCCACCCCAGTTTGCTGAAAACCCATCCAAGAAAACAAGCCCCGAAGGAACATGTTTCGCTCCTGAAATCCAGTCACCAATGTCTTCGCTACACGACTGGAGATTAACCTGAAATCCGCGGCATTGGCATTGATAGGAATATGGGAAAGTTTACCTAATATATGGTAAAAAAGATTTCCCGCCATTTTCCTAATAAACCCAACCTCTTCAGTATCACGGCGAACCGTGTAAACTACTTCAAATCCGCGCCTATACTCGCCAAGCAATTCTGTAATCAACTCGGGAGGATGCTGCAAGTCGCTATCCATCATGATGATGACGTCCGTATCCAGAGCATTCTCAATTCCGGCCAATAAGGACATCTGATGCCCAAATCGTGAGGACAATGCGATAACTCTCGAGTAGGGATCACTGGCTACTAATTCCCGTAACACATTGAGTGTGTTGTCCGTACATCGATCGACAACAAACAGTATAGTTGCCTCAATGTCCTTCAACGAATCCAGCACGCGTCGAGTTCGTGCATGGAAGTGACCAATGACCTCTTCTTCATTGAAAACCGGCGTAATTACCGTGAGTTTAAGTTTTGACACAGGTTCTCCGCATTTCCAATAATTGCATTGTATTTTCGATGTTGGCGTAGATCGATGGAACATCATAACCAGTACGATTTGACAATTCAGCCGCTTCCTTCACGATCGAAACATCAAGTTTGTGCATGGCAAGATAGCGAGCAAGCATTTCGCGCATCGTAACTGGAATGCCACTAGCAACGTGATAGACTCTTCCAGACTGGGCCTGTGCTGCAATAGCAATTATCTGATCGGCCGCCTCGTCGGTGGACACATAATCCCTGATAGCGGAAAGTGATCCAAGTTCAATCACAGACCTTTGCCCAGCCAGTACATCATCGATCTGCTTCTGTAGTCGGCCAATGAATAGCCGTTCTGAAAGACCCGGGCCATCCAAATTAAAGATACGCGCCACAACAACATCAACACCGCGACTGGCATACAGCCCTGCAAGCTGGGTCTGCCATGCTTTTGTCAGACCATACATAGAAACAGGCCTTAGTATCCGATCCTCTCGAATTGGATTTTCTTCTGGCCGCACAACGCCATACTCGGCGGCGGACCCAACCAGAAGAATACGTAGACGCGATTCTGACTGCTGTGCCGCTTCCAGAAGATGCCGTGCGGCCTCTACATTAATAGCATAGGCCTCGTTAAAATCGTTTGTAAATGTTGCAGCAAGATGCAGCACCCAATCCGGATCAATACGCTTTATCGAGTCAGCAATCTGCTCTGGGTCTCGTACATCTAATTGAAGATCACACGTATCACAATAATGGCGACTGGTAGCAACTACGTGGTAATTACTGTTGCTCCTCAGGCGCTTAATAACTGCCTGTCCCAACGAGCCATTCGCGCCGGTAATCAATACGGTCGTCATTGCGGAATACCTAGCTTTGCCGAAAGCTCGGTGAAGTTTTCGTCCGCATATTCGTAATCATCAGGACGTCCAATATCCAGCCAGTACCCAGTGAAAGGGCGAATGTCAATGCTCTGTCGATTTGCAAGTCCGTCAATCATCAGATTGTCAAAGCCATAGGATACTCCACGTGGCAAAGATTCAACCACCGAGCGGTTGATGCAATAGATACCCATACTAACGTCAAAATCGAGAGTAGGTTTTTCCTGGAACCTACAAAGCTGGCCTTTCTCATCATAATGCAGTACACCAAAGTCTATTTTCACCTGTCTGCGGTACGCCGAAACGGAAATCCGACTGCCAGCTTGCACGTGGGTATTAAAGAAGGTCCTATAATCGAGATCACAAAGAATGTCACCATTCATTACAAGAAAGTTTTCAGGCAAATCATCAACCAATGTTAACGGCCCAATGGTGCTGAGATCGCCCTCTTCCAGCGAATAGTCAAGCTTGACGCCTAAACGCGAACCATCCCCAAAATAAGCCATAATGAGCTGGGCAAGGTGATTCACAGCCAGGGTAATATGTGCGAATCCTGAACGTGCCAACTGCATGATAATGATTTCCAGGATTGAATATTTCCCACCCAATGGCACAAGTGGCTTTGGAATAAGAGCGGTATAAGGGCGAAGCCTGGTCCCTTTACCGCCCGCAAGAATGATTGCTCTCATACGCCAACTTCTCTAAACATTGTATATCCAGGCCTTATAGCGCGCCAAATTATCAGGCTGCCTAAACCAATCTATCGCATCAAGCAGACCTGCATGCAACGTATGACGAGGACGCCATTCGGTAAGATTAGTAATCAAACTATTATCACCCAATAGTCGAAAAACTTCTGATGCTTCCGGCCTTAGCCGTTGCCCATCTGTAACAATGTATGCACTCGGATTTATTTCTGAAATCAGAATTTGAGCAACATCTTCGATCGAATGCTCTATTCCGGTAGCTATATTGATTTCTTTGCCTATCGCAAAGTCAGTCTCGGCTAGAGCAACGAAACCCTCAGCCGTATCCTTCACGTAATTGAAATCTCGGGTAGGTGTAAGGCTGCCAAGACGCAACTCTGTGTGCCCTGTAAGAAGTTGGGTAATGACTGTGGGTATTACAGCTCTTGCGGATTGACGCGGCCCGTATGTATTAAATGGCCTCACGATTACAACCGGAGTATCAAATGACCGATAAAAAGACTCAGCCAGTCGATCTGCCCCAATCTTGGTGGCGCTATAGGGTGATTGCCCTTGAAATGGATGTTTTTCGTCGATAGGCACATACTGTGCGGTTCCGTAAACTTCCGAGGTTGAAGTTACAAGGACACGCTCTGTACCAAGCTGTCTGGCCGCCTGTAGGACATTCAACGTCCCTTTGATATTCGTATCGACATAGGAATCCGGGGAGTGATATGAGAAAGGAATCGCTATAAGTGCGGCAAGGTGAAAAACAGTGCTACATCCTTTCATGGCTTGGAGCACTCCATTTGGATCGCGTATGTCTCCCGAGAAGATTTCGACCTGAGCCAAGATGTCCTTTGGAAGAGTATCTAGCCAGCCCCAACTATTGAAAGAGTTATAGAAAACGAACGCCCGTACTCTGCAACCACGTTGCAATAGCATTTCCACTAAATGGCTACCGATAAAGCCATCTGCCCCTGTCACCAAGACATTTGTGTTAGCAATTTTCATTCTTTAAACTCACCATATGATCAACCGTTAAAACTCATAAAATGGACTTATGCTTAAACGCTCGCGACCACTATCAGCAGTGCCTTACCGAGTTGAATGACACAAGATAAGGCATTTCTGCGTAAGTACCGCCTTTATTTTCGCACTGCCACACTGATCACGCTGAATGGGTCACCAAGATACAGGGAAGCCGGCTTGAAGCGCACCTCAATCCATGCCCGAGCTCCGGTGGGAAGTTCCTGAAGGCTGGCGAACCCCTTACCACCCTCCCGGCTGTTCCGAACTAAGCCATCGAACAGATCGCGTTCGAAGCGCGAAGCGAATTCCCTTGGTTCCTCGACGACCAGGAACGGATTCCTACCCGGCGGTAGGCGAGGCTCCAGAAACCGCTGGACTGCGATCGTCTGCTCGAAGGCGAAGATGAGCCCGGGAGCAATGAAAACAATCGGACATTCCGGGCAATCGTAGCTAAACTGCACGATCCGGTCGAGGTCGGCCTGGAAAGCCCTCCCTCCGTCCCGGGTTTGCATCGCCACATCCCGCGTCTGCGGAGCCTGGACGATGGCGGCGAACACCGGCGCCGAAAGTGCCAACCCCAGAACACCGACCCGCACCGGGCTGGAAAGCCTCTGAAGCGCCCCAGAGAGAAAACTGAACGCCAAGCCGAGGACGACGACGACCGCGAGATTCGCGGGCATCAGGTAGCGGTACTCCATCTTGCCCATGGCGCCATAGGCGAGCCACTGGGGAACAAGCAGCATGACCAAGTCCAGGAGAACGAGCCCGGCCAGCATCGCCAAGCGGCGGTACCGAAAGTCGGGGGCAAAACCCGGGCATAGAGCCCAGGCTGCCACCGCCAGCAGCACAGGGACAGGAAACCAAGTATCTCGGGTGAACGTCGCCAGCGAGTCCACCGCCGTCGCCGCAACTGCGGCGAGCGTCGTTGATTGTCCGTAGATGTGACCATGTCCGATGTAAGCGGCGGCGGTCCAGGACAACTCCAGCAGGACACCGAGCACCGGCACGGCCAAGGCTACGACCTGCCACCCTCTAAGCACTGTTAAGCGGCCTGGTATCGGCCCGCGAAAGCGCGGCAGAATCAGGTAGACGAAAACCAGGACAGCGGCGGTGATAGGTATGAGGGGCTCCTTTACGAGCCCTGCGGCAAGAAGCAGCAACTGGCCGGGCAATAACTCGGAGGGCAAAGCACGTTCAGCCGCCAATCGAGCGGTAATCCAAGCAAAGCCCCCAAGTACCAGGGGCATGCCATAGGCTTCCTGCAGCCCCAAACGCAGCCATGCCTCGCATTGGCTACCGGAGAAGAACGCAAGTGCCACGACGGCAGACTGCCACGGCCGCAGCCAGTGCCGTGCATTACCATATATAAGTGCGCCCGAAAGCAGCGCCAACGCCAGCCGGGTCAGGCGCCAGCCTGGCGCCCAGTCGCCCCAAAGATACGTCTCGCTGAAATACAGCCCCCAGTAAAGTGGCCGGAAACGGCCGGGATCCTCGATAATTGCGGTACAGGTCTGCTCGAGGGCCGACTCAGCGGTGATCTGCCGGTCAGCACCCAAAGCAAAAGCGATCCAATGGTCCCAAAGCGTCAGGGGCGCCGTCGCGGTTGGTCCGATCACGAACAGGACGTAGGCGGCCGGGAGGCAGAACGGCGTCCAATCGCGCAATCCCCGCATAACCTCGCGTATCGAAACAAGCCCTGCCGCACTGGGCAGCCAGGTGAGTAGTCGCATAAAAAGATATGTGGTCGGTTTGAGTGGATTACAGCTAGATATCCTGTTCAGAGAAGATATTTGTATCCTGCAACAGAAACGCCAGTTCACGATTATCTACATCCCTGACAAAGCCGGAGAAATCTATATCGATGCATTCCTTGCCGGCCTCATCCGCCGGGAAACTGGCCATCCCGCAGTGGTCTTTCATAAATGTAAAGCGAAGAATCTCTTTACCGCCCGCCTTAATGCTCATGATTTGATCAATGGGTGCGATACCCTTAATGTGCAAGATCTGACCCGGAGATCGTATTTTTGGTACAACCATGACTTTCGGCTCCAGCCAGTTGTCGGGTTGGAAGCCATAAACCGAAGCCAAGGGCTCCCGCAAGCGGCCCGTCGTGGCGAGTTTCCGCCACAGTGCCGCGCCGATTAAGCTTGTGTGAAATCCCAGGCGGTCCAAGCGGCGGGTCGCTTTGATAAGAACGTATGGCGCCAGTTCAATGAAAGAATACCGATCCTTTGCGCGCCGGAACTGGCATGACCGGTAATAAATCGAGGTCAGTAGTCGCAGAAATAGGCTGAACAGGGTCCGCCTTTCGTTAATGTGATGAAATAGA
>Ga0194126_10007890_pt1 | contig 14655 bp, 12 predicted proteins | sample TA2KigC150mmetaG_FD_148641 | JGI IMG/M metagenome (GOLD analysis project Ga0194126, IMG submission 148641) | Freshwater microbial communities from Lake Tanganyika, Tanzania - TA2015035 Kigoma Deep Cast 150m | ecosystem: Environmental > Aquatic > Freshwater > Lake | place: Tanzania: Lake... | reverse complement strand
TCGTGGGCGTCGAGAGCCTCGGCAACGGTGACTTGCTCAGAAAATGGTGGCAGGGGCACAAGAAGCTTCATGAGCTTCGCCTGCTGAATGCCCTTCGCAGTTGTACCAGTTGCATTCTGGGCAAGCTGTGACTGAAAACCTGTAGACATCAGCTCGTGCTTCAGAAAATCGTTGAATACCCGCTCGGGTCTGGCTTTCAGAAGCAGAACGCGCTGACTGAGGATGTACTTGCGATCGTCGGGGAGTTGAGCAACGTTTCCCAGCGGTGCTTCCATCGTTATGATAATGTCACCCTTGGCGCAATTTCCTTTTGTCATCCAGCGCCGATAGAGCTTTTCTGATCCGTAGTAGGTTTCCTTGGAAAAGTTGATTCGCCCCATCTCCACGTTGTTGGCCGACAACGCAGGAATGTTACCGCCTCCCCACTCCATTCCGATCTTCAGAGGCGTTTTGCCCCTGAAGTCAATCACATCGTACAAAAGCTCAGAAATTTGACAGGCCTCCCACTCCCTCGGAATCCTCCCCACCGGCGACTCCTTGAACTGCTCCGGGTGCGCGGCCGGATCACGCAACCGGCCGTGCGCGTCCAGCCCGCGCGTCAGCAGGTCGTGCAGCAAGCCGGCCTTGATCTGCTTGAGCTTGGCAATCAGCGCCTCGGTCTGCTGGATGGCCGCGTCGGCGGCGTCGAGGATGTCGGCGATGCGGTGTTGTTCGGGAAGTGGGGGAAGCGGAATGGGAAGCGTCTCAATCTGTTCACGCTCGACCCCCTGAATAATTGTTCCTTGCGCGAGGCGTTGAAGAACGGGTCCAAAACGAACCAACTGGCGGTAGAGATAGCGCGTGTCAACGATTTGGCTGTCCGGCAGAAGACCGGTGAGGTCCTGGCTAATCGCAACGTCCACTCCCGCAATGCTGACTTTGCCGACCCCGGTACGAGTTACCAGCAGAATGTTTCCTTTCGGGACTATGTTGGTGGAACTCTCGCGCACGCCTCGCTGTGTCACCCGTTTCCGCGCATTTAACGTGATCTGTTGCTCGGCATCAGCTCCGGTAATCCAAGGGATACTTCCATTCCAGTAATCGGGGTTTGCCGTGCTTGGAGTTCCGCCGTTGAGGAACTTAAGCACTAAGTTACTCAACGGCTGGCATGTCCAGTCTGTAGGATAGGCTTCAGCCGGCATATCCCATCTCTTTCAGGAAACCGTTCAATTCTGCGGCTGCAAGGTCGCGCGCCCTCGTAATGTCGGCTACAGGCACCCGGTACTTGTCCCACCAGTTCTCCACTACGGCTACCACCTGCGCCCGGTGCGCGGCGATGTAACGCTCCAGCTCGGCAGCCAACTCGGCGCGGGCGATGTTCAGCACCAGCCGCCGGCACGCCTCAGGGGTCAGGGCCAGGCGCGCCCAGTCCAGCCGTTGGAGGAATTGCGCGTGCAACGCCTTGAGGGTCTTGCGCGCTTCTCGCAGTTCTGTCTTGAGCGCCTTGAGCTCGGTTTCGCCCAGCAGTTCGTCCGGCTCGACTTCGGCGTCCGCGCCTTCCTCTGTTTCCGGCGGTTCGGCCGCTTTCAGCCGGCCCTGGAGCTCGGCGACCCGGTCAGCGGCCGCGGCGACCTCGGCCACGTAGTCGGGCAGCAGGCGCGCCACCAGCTTGTGCGCCAGTGGATCGAAACCGTTCTGGCGGGCCTCTTCGTCCTCGAGCGCCGCGCGCACGGTAGCGGCCCAACTGTCCACCAGCCCCGCGAACCCCTGGCTGGCCAGCGTCCGCAGGTCGTACTGGCCCGCGTTCCACCAACTGGCGATCACCCCGTCCACCTGGAAGCGATCAAGTAGGGGCGATCCCTCTGTGGTCGCCTCGCCGGGGGCGGGCACGCAGGCGCCGCCCCTACCGGTCGCCCCCAGCAGCGCTTCAGCGAACGAGACCAGCAGCCGGGCGCGCACGGCCGTCAGGCTGTTGCTCCCTGCCAGGCCGGCCAGCAGCGGCTCGTGGGCCTGCCACCAGCCGGCAAATGCCTCTCGCAGCCGCGCCTCCTGCGCCCGCACACCGGGGTTGGCCTCGATGACGGGCTTGATCTGCCCGCGGTCGGTCAGGGTGGGGAGGAAGTCGTAGTAAACCTCACCCCCCTGCCCCCCTCTCCTACCAGGAGAGGGGGGAGCGGCGGCTGAGTCCCTCTTCTCGCCCCCGGCAGGAGAGGGGGGAGCGGCGGCTGACTCCCCCTTCTCTCCCCTGCCAGGGGAGAGAAGGGGGCTGGGGGGATGAGAGAGGTCCTGCCCGCGCGGCACGAGGACCGCCGACACGTCCAACCCATGCGCCTGCAATAACTCAGCCTTGGCCTCGACCTCAGCCTGGGGAACGCCGCCCAGCAGATGCGCCCGCACGTCGTGCAGCTCCGGCGGCGGGGCGTTGTCGGCGTAGCGGCGGATGTTCAGGTTCCAGTCGTTGGCCGCCAACTCCGCCCGGCTTACCACCGCGGCGTAGCGCAGCACATCGCGGAATGCGTCGAACGTCGAGACGATCTTTTCCACGTGCTCCGGGCGCAGGTAGTTTTGGGCGCGGCCGGCGTGGTACTCGGCGTCGGCGTTGATGAAGAGCACTTTGCCCCGGCGCTCCGGTGGCCTGACACCCTTCGCCCGCAGCACCAGAATGCAGGCAGGGATGCCGGTACCGTAGAACAGGTTCGGCGGCAGGCCGATCACAGCCTCCAGCAGGTCGTCCTCGATGAAGCCCTGGCGGATCGTCTTCTCGACGCCGCCGCGGAACAGCACGCCGTGCGGCATCACGGTCGCCATCATCCCGCCGGGCCGCAGCACCGCCAGCATGTGCTGGGCGAACATCAGGTCGGCCTTCTTGCCGGTCTCCGGGCAGAAGCCGTAGCGGAATCGCTCCGGGAACTTCAGGCCCTCCCGTGTGTAGTTCTGGCTGAAGGGCGGGTTGCTGATCACCCGGTCGAAGCGCATCAGCTCGCCGCCGTCCAGGTGCAGCGGGTTCAGCAGGGTGTCGTCGTTCTCAATGCGGGCGTCGGGAATGTCGTGCAGGATCATGTTCATCTTGCAGATGGCCCAGACCCCGCCGTTGTTGTCCTGGCCGTGCAGGCTCAGATTGCGGGCGTTGCCACCGTGCTCGGCCACGTACTCCTTGGAGAGGATCAGCATGCCGCCCGACCCCACGCACGGATCGTACACGCGCATCCCTTCGGCCGGCTTGAGGACGCGCACCATCAGCCGGACGACGTCGCGGGGCGTGTAGAACTCGCCGCCCTTCTTGCCCGCCGAATCGGCGAACTGGCCGATCAGGTATTCATAGGCCGCGCCCAACAAGTCAGGGAACTCGAAGTCCTCGTTACGCAGCCGGTATTTGGAGAAGTGGCGGATCAGATCGCGCAGCTTTTGGTCGGGGATGCGGGTCTTGCCGACGCGGCGGTTGAAGTCAATGTGCTGGAGGACGCCTTCCAGCGCGGAGTTAGCGTCCTCCAGCGCGCCCAGCGCCTTGTTCAATCCGTCGCCCACGTCGCGGTGCAGCTCATCGCGCAAGTGATCCCAACGCGCTGCTTCTGGCACGAAGAAGGTGTCCTTGTAGAAGGCCGGCGATTCGTAGCGCGCCCGCGCCTCGGCCACCGACCGGCCGCGCGCCAGGTTGGTCTGCTCGATCTGGCCGCGGCGCTCGTCGAATACGTCGGAGCAGCGCTTGAGGAACAACATCCCGAAGATATATTCCTTGAACTCAGAGGCGTCCATCTTGCCGCGCAGGATGTCGGCCGCGGCGAAGAGGTGGCGTTCGAGTTGGGGGAGGGTAAGCTTGGGCATGGGCGATCTTCAGTGTGAACAGGATAGGCGCCGATCGGTCGGTCTTCAGTCTATCATAAGGGGGTGAAAAGCACAACGATTCACGGGTCTATCAGGAACGTTGACAAACTGCGCCCCTCCATGTATCATCACATCGTCGCTACCAGAGGCGGCGTCATGAAGAGAGTATCTTCTCAATTTGTAGGGGCGCACCCTCGCGGTCGCCCCGGTGGGCAGGCGCAAGGCCGTGCCCCTACCCCGGATTATTGAGAAGATACGAGACCAAGAAGGCGCTGGATTTCGTGGCCGATATCAAGCGAGCCGGCAAGTCCTGCATCTTCATTGACCATAACATCTTCCACGTCTATCCGGTCGCCGACCGGATCGTCGTGTTGGACCGCGGAGCTGTGGCCGGCGAGTTCATGAAGGGCGAGCTGACTCTTGATGAACTGCTCGACCGGCTCTATCTAGTGGCGCGGACTGGCGGGCTTGGCGCGAGAAGGGGAGGGGCGAGCGATGGGCGCGGAAGCTGAAGTCGCACAGGCAGTGGGCAGGACTCGCCGAGCTATGGGAGCTCTCGGTCGCACGTTCAGACGCTTCGGGCTGCAGATCGGCATCGGTGTCGTGGCTCTGGTTGTCTGGCTGCTCTTCTTGATCGGGTCGCCGGTCACGTTCCTATCCTACCCGATCTATAATGCGTTCATGTCCACCACTCCCTACTTCGCGCTGATGGCGATACCGTTGACCCTGGTCGTCATCACCGCAGAGATTGATCTATCGTTCCCTTCTATCATGGCATGGGGCATGGTCGTCTATGCGCTGGCGTATTCGCTCACGCATAGCCCGTTCATTGCCTTTGTTGCCTGCCTGGCTGCGGGCGTCCTGACCGGTTGGCTCAACGGTCTGATCATCACCAAGATCGGCATCCCCTCCCTGGTGGCCACTCTGGGCACGCAGTTCTTCTGGCGTGGAGTGGTGTTGGTGATTCGCGGCGGCAACGGCGAATCGCTGGTGCCCTCGAAAAACACCTGGCTAGACGGTCTTCTCGTCGGCCGGTTCTTTGATCTTATCCCGGCGCAATTCATCTGGACGATCGTGATCGCTGTTCTGATCTGGTTTTTCCTCAACCGGCACAGGTTCGGCGCACACGTTTATCTGACGGGCGACAATCTGGACAGCGCGCGGCTGATGGGCGTGAATGTGGACGGGGTGAAGATGCGCTGCTTTGCCATCGTCGGCATGTTTGCGGCGTTTGCCGGCCTGGTTCAGAGCCTGGATGTCTCTTACTTCTGGCCGACGGTGGGCGAGGGACAACTGCTCAATACGCTCGCCTCGGTTTTTCTTGGGGGCACTTCGGTGTTCGGCGGCGCGGGCACGATCTTCGGAACCTTCGTCGCCTCCTTCATCATCGGCGCCATCAACGCCGGCATCGTGGCGGCCGGCCTCACCGGCTTTTGGACGCAGTTGATCTACGGGCTGATCGTTGTCACCTCGGTAGGCATCCAGACGGTGTTGAGCCGGCGGCTCAGATAGGCTATCTCAAGGAGCTAATTCATGAAACCAACTACACTGGGTTTGATCGTGGGCAACCGGGGCTTTTTCCCGGCTCACCTGTGCGAGAGCGGCCGCCAGACCGTGTTGAAGGCGCTGGCCGAAGAGGGCATCAACGTCATCGCCCTCGGGCCTGAAGACACGAAATTTGGCAGCGTGGAGAGCGTGAGCGACGCGGAGAAGTGCGCGGCGCTCTTCAAGCGCCACGCCGATGAGATCAGCGGGGTGCTGGTGACGCTGCCCAACTTCGGCGACGAGCGCGCAGTGGCCAACGTCATGCGCTGGAGCGGGCTGGATGTGCCGGTGCTCATCCAGGCCTTTCCCGATGCGGCGGGCCAGATGACCGTGGCGGACCGCCGCGATTCCTTCTGCGGCAAGATGTCGGTCTGCAACAACCTGCGCCAGTACGGGATCAAGTATTCTCTGACCACCCTCCACACCGTGGATCCCACAAGCGCCGGCTTCCGGGTTGACCTGCGCAGCTTCGTGGCCACCTGCCGTGTGGTGCGTGGGCTGCGCGGCGCGCGCGTCGGCGTGATCGGCGCGCGGCCGGCCGCGTTCATCACCGTGCGCTACAGCGAGAAGCTGCTGGAGCGCGCTGGCATCTCGGTCGAGAGCGTTGACCTCTCGGAGATCTTCGGCCGTGCGCACAAGCTGACCGAGACCGATCCGAAGGTCAAGGCCAAGGTTGAGCAGATTCGCGCCTATGTGTCTGTGAAGGATACGCCGGTGGCTGCCCTGAACAAGATGGCGCGGCTGGGCGTGGTCATTGACGATTGGATGGCCGAGAACAAGCTGGTCGCCAGTGCGGTGCAGTGCTGGACCTCGATGGAGGAGTTCTACGGCGTGGTGCCTTGCACGCTCATGAGCATGATGAGCAACGACCTGTTGCCCTCGGCGTGCGAGACCGATATCGCGGGTCTGATCGGCATGTGCGCGATGGCGCTCGCGTCTGGCAAGCCCAGCGCGCTTGTGGACTGGAACAACAACTACGGCGAAGACCCCGACAAGTGCGTGGTTTTCCACTGCTCCAACTTGCCCAAAGACGTCTTCGCGCCAGCGCCGATCAAGCCGGAGGATGTCATGGTGATGGACTACCAGGCGATCATCGCGGGCACGGTGGGCAAGGAGAACACCTTCGGCACGGTCGTCGGCCGCGTCAAGGCCGAGCCGTTCACCTATTGCCGCGTCTCAACTGATGACTATTCCGGCCGCATCCTGGCCTACCTGGGCGAGGGCGAGCTGACGAACGACCCGCTGAATACCTTCGGCGGCTTCGGCGTGGCCCGTATCCCTAACCTCCAGGGGCTGCTGCAACACATCTGCGAGCAGGGCTACGAGCATCACACCGCGATCAACCTATCCCAAGTGGCCGGCGCGGTGAATGAGGCGCTGGGGAAGTATATGGGGTGGAGTGTGTATTGGCATCGGTAGATTGGTAGGTTGGTAGGTTGGTAGATTGGTAGGTTGGTGGACGGGGCGGTGGTGAGTACCAATCTACCAAGTTACCAAGTTACCAATCTACCAAGTAACCAATTTACCCATCTACCCCCAAGGAGTGACCCACATGGCAAAATACGCGATCGGCGTGGATTTCGGTACGGAATCGGGGCGGGCGCTGCTGGTGGATGTGGCCGACGGCCGCGAGGTGGCGTCGGCCGTCCACGCCTATGCGAACGGCGTCATAGACGACCGGTTGCCTGGCAGCGGTCTGCGGCTGCCGCCCGACTGGGCGCTGCAAGACCCCAACGACTACCTGGAAGTGCTCAAACACGCTGTCCCGGCCGTGCTGAGAGAGAGCGGCGTCTCGGCTGACGATGTGATCGGCCTGGGCATTGACTTCACTGCCTGCACCATGATGCCGGTCAAGGCCAGCGGCGCGCCGCTCTGCTTCTTGCCGGAATGGCGCGACAACCCTCATGCCTGGATCAAGCTTTGGAAGCATCACGCGGCCCAGCCGGAAGCCGACAGGATCAACGAAACCGCGCGCCGCATGGGCGAGGCGTGGCTCGATCGCTATGGCAGCAAGATTTCGTCCGAATGGTTCTTCTCCAAAACGCTGCAGATCCTCGACGAGTCGCCGGAGATCTACGAGGCGGCCGATCGGCTGATCGAGGCGGCAGACTGGGTCATCTGGCAACTGACCGGCGTGGAGACGCGCAATTCCTGCACGGCCGGCTACAAGGCCATGTGGTCGAAGCGTGAAGGCTTTCCGAGCAACGACTACTTCCGGACGCTCGATCCGCGGCTGGAGAACGTCGTGGACGAAAAGATGTCGCGCGACATCGCGGCGCTGGGCGGCAAGGCCGGCGGGCTAACCGCAGAGGCGGCGAAGTGGACGGGCCTGAAGCCGGGCACGGCCGTCGCGGTGGCCAACGTGGATGCGCATGTGGCCGTGCCGGCGTCCACCGTGGTGGAGCCAGGCCGCATGGTCATCATCATGGGCACCTCCAACTGCCACATGGTGCTCGGCGTCGAAGAACGCACTGTGCCGGGCATGTGCGGCTATGTGGAAGATGGCATCATCCCCGGCTTCTTCGGCTATGAGGCGGGGCAGTCGTGCGTGGGCGACCACTTCGCTTGGTTCACCGAGAACTGCGTGCCGGCGGCCTATGCGCGGGGAGCGGCGCAGCGCGGGGTCAGCGTCCACCAACTGCTGGAGGAACGGGCCGCGGCGCTGAAGCCGGGCGAGAGCGGGCTGCTGGCGCTCGATTGGTGGAACGGCAATCGCAGCGTGCTGGTGGACGTGGACCTGACCGGCATGTTGCTCGGCGCGACGCTGGCGACCAGGGCCGAGGAGATCTATCGCGCGCTGATCGAGGCGACCGCCTATGGCACGCGCATGATCATCGAGACATTCCAGGCGAACGGCGTGCCGGTGCACGAAATCGTCGCTACCGGCGGCCTGCCCGACCGCAACAAACTGCTGATGCAGATCTACGCGGACGTGACCGGCCGGCCGATCAAAGTCGCGGGCACACACCAGAGCGGCGCGCTTGGCTCCGCGATGCACGGCGCCGTCGCGGCGGGCGCGGCCGCGGGCGGCTACGCCTCCATCGTGGATGCGGCGAAGAAGATGGCTCATCTCCGCGCCGACGCCTACACCCCGAACCCGGCCGCAAAAGCGGTCTACGACCGGCTCTACGCCGAGTACGCGACGCTCCATGACTATTTCGGCCGCGGCGCCAACGATGTGATGAAGCGGCTGAAGACGTTGAAGGCGGCGATGCGGGGGTAACGAGGTAGACAAGGAAACAGGGTAGACAAGTAGACAAGGATACCCTCCCTTGTTTCCCGGTCCACTTGTTTCCTTGTTTCCCCGTCTCAAAGGATCGAATTTATGACCAAACTTGCGGGCATCATCCCGCCCCTGGTCACGCCCTTTACCGCCGATGAGGAAGTGGACGAGGCCGCGCTGCGCGCCGATGTGCGCTACATGATCGAGCAAGCCGGCGTCCATGGGCTGGTGGTGGGCGGGAGCACGGGCGAGGGGCATACGTTGACCACCGATGAGCTGCGCTGCGTGGTCGGCGCGGCGGTGGAGGAGGCAGCCGGTCGCGTGCCGGTGCTGGCCGGGCTGATCGTGGACAGCACGCGGCAGGCGGTCGAACGGGTGCGCGCGTTGGCCGACCTGAAGGTGGCTGCGCTGCAAGTGACGCCGGTACACTACCTGTTTCGGCCCTTGGACGACATGATGGTGCGCCACTTCGCGGCGATCGCCCAGGCCGGCCGCGCGGCAGTGATGATCTACAATGTCGTGCCGTGGTCGTATTGTGCGCCGGCGCTGCTGGTTCGCATCATGACCGAGGTGGACGGCGTGATCGGCGTCAAGCAGAGCGCGGGCGATCTTAAACTGATGGCCGATCTGCTGCTGATGCTCGACGGCCGCGGGCTGGTGATGTCGGCGGTGGATGCGCTGCTCTATCCGTCCTTCGTCCTCGGCGCGCACGGCGCCATCGCCGCGCTCCTGACTGCCGCGCCGATCCAGTGCGTGCAGCTTTGGGATGCCGTGCAGCGCGGGGATCACGCGACGGCGCTCGACCTCCACAAGCGGTTGCTGCGCCTCTGGAACACGCTGGTCGGCGACAATCTGCCGGCCAATGTCAAGTATGCGATGTCGCTCCAGGGTCGCGATGGCGGGTTCCCGCGTGCGCCGATGGCGCCGAGCTCCGAGACGCAGCAGGTGGCGATTCGGGCGGCGATGACGGAGACCATACTCCTCAAGCCGCTACGCGTGGTATCCGTAGGACAATCCCGAGATGCAAAAGAAGAACATATGGTTACCGGCATTGCGCCGACGGAGGAAAGCATGGTGGTAGTATTCGTCAACGACGATACTGATAACTTCGCCTAGCTGGATGGGCACCCCAACGGCTTTGTTCTGAACCTTGGCGTCCATCCTCACACAAGCCCGGATCCACGGATAAACCAGATGCTTCACCGGGCAACATGTAGGAGTATCAATAACAACAGAACCACCACGGGACCTGTATGGAAGAAAGTGTGTTCCACGAACAAGCAAGCACTGGTACAGTACAGAATAAAACAGGAAGGCGTAGCCACCTCATTTTGTATGAAGTGCCAACCATAGCGCGGCCTTCCGCCGCAGCCTGCGCAGATACGTGTGCAGAATTGACGTCTGACCAAAACCCGTGTACAATCGTATACGAATTTTGGTCAAGAGAGACGTGCGATGTTGGAGCTTTTGTTTTCCTCTGCGGCCAGAGTTAAGGTGCTGGCGCTGTTCCTGTTGAATCCCGACACCAGCTTCTACCAGCGCCAGATCAGCAGCCTGACCGGATTGCCGATCCATGCCGTCCAGCGCCAGGTTGAGCGGCTATGTAACCTGGGGCTGCTTGCCAGTTTTCCGCGCGGCAACCAGGTGCACTTCCAGGTGAAACGAAACTTCTTCCTGTTTCCCGAGCTGAAAGGCATCTTCTTGAAGACAACTGGCCTCGCCGCTCTCGTCGGCGCGGCCTTGCGAAAGTCCGAAGGGATCAGTCTGAGTTTTGTGTATGGCTCCTATGCCGCGGATCGCGAGACCGCCGCGAGCGACATTGACCTGCTAGTGGTCGGATACCTGTCGAGCCGCGCCCTCCACGCCACGATACAGGAGGCCAGAAGTGTGGCGCATCGCGAGATCAATTATGTGCTCTTCAGCCCGGAGGAGTTTCGGATGAAAGCCCAGGCGCAAGACGGGTTTCTGCAGAATGTGTTAGCCAGCCCCAGACTATTCCTGGTCGGAGATGAAGATGCCCTACGAACGCTTATTGCGTGAAGGACGCATTCGCCCCCATCGCACGAACCGCCAGGAGGTGGCCGGCTTGTTCCAGGTCGTGAAGCGCGACCTGGCCGATGCTGCAATCACCGTGCTTTCGGCCGACCGTCGGTTCGCCATCGCTTACAATGCCGCTCTCCAAGCCGCCACGGCGGTTATGTACAGCGAGGGTTATCGAGCGCACAGCGTCGGACATCACTCCAGCGTCTTCGCGTTCCTCGGCGAGGCGATGGGAAATGACACATCTCAACTGGCCGACTACTTCGATGACTGCCGCCGTAAGCGTAACCGGGCTGACTACGTAGGCGCGGGGGGCATCTCCATCACAGAGGTGGAGGATTTGCTCAAGGAGGCCCGCGCATTCGCTGCGCTGGCGCGGCAGTGGATAGATGCTCATCACCCTGAGCTGACCTGATCTGAGGACAACTTGCTCGAAACCATACGCGAACAACTCTACCACCTTCACCTTGAGCTGCCCAAGAACAACCTCGTCACCTGGACCGGCGGCAACGTCAGCGCGCGCGACCCCGAGACCGGCCTGGTGGCGATCAAGCCTTCGGGCGTGCGCTATGAAGATCTGCGGCCCGAACACATGGTGATCGTGGATTTGGACGGCAGGATCATGGAAGGCGACCTCAAGGTGTCGTCCGACACGGCCAGCCACCTGTACATCTACCGCCGCCGGCCCGACGTGGGGGGCGTGGTTCACACCCATTCGCCCTATGCCACCGCGTTCGCTGCGCTGGGCCGGCCCATTCCGGTCTACCTGACCGCGATGGCCGACGAGTTCGGCGGGCCGATCCCCTGCGGCGGCTTTGCGCTCATCGGCGGCGAGGAGATCGGCAAGGTGGTGGTGGAATCTATCGGCCGCTCGCGGGCGTGTCTGCTGAAGAATCACGGCATCTTCACCATCGGCGCGGATGCCGAAGCCGCGGTGAAAGCCGCGGTGATGGTCGAAGATGTGGCGCGCACGGTCTGGCTGGCGCTTCAGCTCGGCCAGCCCGAGGAGATCGCGCCAGAGAACGTCGCCAGGCTGCACTACCGATACACGCACGTGTACGGGCAGAAATGAGAATCACCCGTGAAACGTTCCGAGATCAACGCGCTCATGCGTGACGCCAAGGCTTTCCTGACCCGCCGCCGGTTCCACCTGCCGCCTTTCGCCCGCTGGACGCCGGCGGACTGGGCCGCCAAAGGCCCGGAGGTTCGCGAGATCGTGGAGAACAAGCTCGGCTGGGACATCACCGACTTCGGCCGCGGCGACTACCGCGAGTGCGGGCTGCTGCTCTTCACCATCCGCAACGGCAGCCTGGCGAACCTGCGGTCGGGCCAGGGCAAAACCTATTGCGAGAAGGTGATGCTGGTGGATGTGGGCCAGGTGACGCCGATGCACTTCCACTGGGGCAAGACCGAGGACATCATCGTGCGCGGGGGCGGCGCGCTGATGATCCAGTTGTACAACGCCACGCCGGATGACGGTCTGGCTGAAAGCGATGTGACGGTGAGCGTGGACGGCGTGAGGCGCACCGTGCGGGCCGGCGCCACGCTCCGGCTCCGGCCTGGCGAAAGCATCACCCTGCCCAGCCGTCTCTACCACGAGTTTTGGGGCGCCGAGAGCCGCGTGCTGGTCGGCGAGGTTTCACTGGTCAACGACGACGAGCACGACAACCGGTTCTATGGCCAGGTGGGCCGCTTCCCTGCCATCGTGGAGGATGAACCGCCGTTGCACCTGTTGGTCACCGACTATGGCCGGTACTATCGGCCGGAAGCTGGCTGAGGAACATCAGTTTTCCCAGACGCCTGCTGGGATTCTTCGACGCAGAGATCCAACGAAAGAAACAGAACAGATGGACGCCCTTAACCACCCCAGCGTGATCGCCTGGAGCCTGGCCAATGAGCCGCACTCCAACCGTCCGGCGGCCAGGGATTTCTTCCGCAACCTGTTTGATCTGGCCAGGTCGCTCGATAGCACCCGGCCAGTCACATTGGTCAGCATGTTGGGCCTGGCCGAGGAGTCGTTCGAGTTCTGCGATTTTCTGTGCCTGAACCGTTACAGCGGCTGGTATACGGAGTCGGGCCGGTTGGATCAAGGCGTGGCCAGGCTATCGGCCGAGCTGGATGCGCTGCACGCCAGGTTCGGCAAGCCGCTGGTCTTGAGCGAATTCGGAGCGGACACGATCGCCGGTATGCACGCCCAACCGCCAGAGATGTTCTCGGAAGAGTATCAGGCCGAGATGTTGACACGCTACATCGAAATGCTGCGCAGCAAGCCCTATGTCGTGGGCGAGCATGTGTGGAACATGTGCGATTTCAAGACCGGCCAGGCGGTGTTCCGCATGGGCGGCATGAACCTGAAGGGCGTCTTCACTCGCGATCGGCGGCCGAAACTCGCTGCCCACCGGTTGCGCGAGCTGTGGCGCAGGGCAGGATAGCAGCAGACGAGGAGGGTTCACATGGCTGGCGAGACCATTGCCATCATCGGCGCGGGACTGGCAGGGCTGGCGGCCGGCGTCTATGCGCAGATGAACGGTTACCGGGCGCACATCTTCGAGCACCACAGCCAGCCGGGAGGGGTCGCGGCCACCTGGCGCCGCGGGGCCTACACCATCGAGGGCGGCATCCACTTTCTGATGGGTCATCGCCCAGGGAATCCCATGTACGACCTGTACCGGCAGTTGGGCACGGCCGCGCCGGGCAGCGTGGTAAACATGGAGGATTACGGTCGTTTCGTTGACGAGACAAGCGGCCGGATCATCACCCTTTCCTCCGATCTCGACCGGCTGGGGGCCGACCTCAAGGCGTTTTCACCTGCCGACGCAGGGGCGATCGAAGACCTGGTCGCGTGCGGCAAGGCTATGCGCGGCCCGGAGCTCTGGTCGCTGGGGATGGGCGACCCGCCGGAACTCAGCCCCTGGTGGGGTCAGATCAAGCAATTGTGGGCCTTGCGCCGCGTCTTCCGCTTCTATGGCGGGAAATTCGGCCGGCCGGTCGTCGAGTTCAGCAAGTCATTTCACGATCGCTGGTTGCAGCAGGTCGTGAACAACCTCTTCATGCCCGAAGTGCCGGTCTGGTTCGTGGGCATGCTGCTTGGCCTGCTGGCCGACCGCCAGATGGGGTTGCTGGTCGAGGGATCGCACGGCTTCGTCCAGCCGATCGTCCACAAGTTCAAGAGCCTGGGCGGCCAGATCAGCTACAACGCCACGGTGGAGGAAATCGTGGTGGAGGACGCCGCGGCTGCCGGGGTGCGCCTGGCGGACGGAGCGGTTCATCGCAGCGATGTGGTCATCTCGGCGGCCGACGGCCACAGCACCATCTTCAAGCTGCTCGGCGGCCATTACGCGGATGCAAAGACCAAAGCACGCTTCCGCGATTGGCGTCTGGTGCGGCCGTTCGTGATGCTCAGCTTCGGCGTCGCGCGCGAGTTTCCCGGTGAGCCGCACTTCACGGCCTTCCTGCTGAAGGAGCCTCTCCAGGTGGGGCGACAGACGATCGGCGGCCTGGGGCTGCGCATCTTCAATTACACCGACCGCTTCGCGCCGGCCGGCAAGTCGGTCATCCAGGCCAGTTTCGAGTCGGAGTGGGATCACTGGAACGCTCTGCAGAACCGTGACCGGTCAGCCTACGACGCGGAAAAAGCACGCTGCGCCCAGGAAGTCCTGCGCCGGCTGGATGCACGCTTTCCTGGCATCGCGTCGCAGGTCGAGGTCACCGATGTCGCCACGCCCTACACGACCTGGCGCTACACCCGCAACTGGCAGGGCGCGTATGAGGGTTGGCTGCCGACCGCGCGCCAGATCATGACCCCGGTGACGCGCACATTGCCCGGCCTGCGCAGCTTCGTCATGGCCGGCCAGTGGGTGATGCCCGGCGGCGGCGTGCCGCCGTGCCTGGTCTCCGGCAAACAGGCGATTCAGATTCTGTGCAAATGGCATCGAAAGTCATTTGTGACCGGCTGAAAGGAACCCATGCGCATCATTGACGCCCACAATCACCCCGACTGGCATCGCCATGATCTGGCGGCCTTTCTGCGCAACATGGCCCAGTAC
>Ga0194126_10007884_pt1 | contig 14667 bp, 30 predicted proteins | sample TA2KigC150mmetaG_FD_148641 | JGI IMG/M metagenome (GOLD analysis project Ga0194126, IMG submission 148641) | Freshwater microbial communities from Lake Tanganyika, Tanzania - TA2015035 Kigoma Deep Cast 150m | ecosystem: Environmental > Aquatic > Freshwater > Lake | place: Tanzania: Lake... | reverse complement strand
CACCCGCGCCTGAAGTTCGGGTGTCAGCTTGGTTGGTGCGCCTCGTTCGCCGTCAGCCATCTCATTCACCCGGGAAGGGGAGCCCGGTCGCCTCCAGTGTCGCCCGCTTCCCCGTCGCCTTCTGCCAGCGCTTGACCGCCACATCCACGTAGCGGGGCTCTATGTCCATGCCGTAGCAGCGCCGGCCCAACTGCTCGGCAGCGATGAGCGTCGTGCCGGAGCCGAGGAAGGGGTCGGCGACAGTTGTATCCCCAAGCCGCCTCAACACATCCGCGACGACCGCGAGTGGCTTCACGGTTGGATGATACAACGGTCCATGATGGTCTGAGCTCTCGCCGTCCTGTATCGCGTTGCCGTGAATGGCCGAAACGATGCGATAGCAATCTTGGGCATACGGCTTCACGTCTCGCCACGAGCCGCCTCCGACCGTGCAGACCAGTAGCGCCTCGGAAGTCATTATCCAACCGCGCCACGGGAACGTTATATCTGCCGCCTTGTAGAGCCACAGCATCCGCTCAAACTTCCATCCCGCCTGTCGTGCCGCGTCAAGCGCAACCGGAAACGTCCTCGGCGAATGGAAGCAAACGAATGTGCACTTTGCCGCAGAGGGCAGGAGCGCGATGAAATCCTTGTGTAGGTCGGCGAAATCCTCGTCGCCGAGGTCGTCTCCCGCAATGTCTTTCCCCATCTGGTAGGGGGGGTCTGTAAGAATGGCCTGAACCGTTGCCCCCTGCATCAGCGCCGCCCAATCCGTCTCCACCGTAGCATCCCCGCAGAGAACGCGGTGCTCGCCGCAGAGCCACAGGTCGCCGGGGCGCGTGACAGGCTCCTCCGGCGGGTCCTCGGGCCCAAGGTCCTCCAACGGTGCTCTCGTCTCGGTCTCCAACGACGCCAGCAGCGCCTGCAAAGCGTCTCCTGTCCACCCCGTCCCCGGCAGTTCCCCCGTGGCGTCGAGGTCTTTGAGCAGGGTAGCGAGTTGGGCCTCATCATCCTCGGCCAGGCGGCTGAGCTCATTGTCGGCCACCATCAGCTTGCGGGCTTCGGCGTCCGTACCCTGGAAGATGTGGACGGCCAGATCGGCCTGTCCCTCCGCCTGGGCGGCGGCGAGGACCCCGTGCCCGGCCAGGAGCGTGCCGTCCGGTCGGGCGACGATATTCTTGTACTGCCCAAGCTCGCGCAGGGACTGGCGGATGTGCTCGACCTGCGGCCCGGGGTGGCGCCGGTAGTTGTCGTCGTTGGGCTTGAACCAGCTTAGCGGCTTCGTCTCTATGCGCACGGGGCACCGCCCGGTAGCTTGCAGGGCCAGCGCCGGGAGGACACTGGCCCTGAGGGGGAACGACACGCAGCCGCTGTTTTCGGTCCTGGGCCGCGGCGCGCCCAGAGGCGCGAAGGCCGCCCTCGGGGAGGACGGCCTGTGTGCAGTAGCGATCATACTGACTGCTGTGGCTTGGCTATAGCACATCTGGCGGGGGGGTGTCAAGGGGTAAGGCGGGGCCGGGAGGGTGAACTCCCGGTCCCGGTCGCTCCTTGCCGGTGGTACTCTCTCCTCCGTTGGCTCGCTCGCCGCGCGTGGTGCTCTCCCTCAAAATGGCTTGCTCCAACCCTCTGGTGCTCTCACGCGCCAGGGCTCGCTCCCTCACTGTGGTGCTCTCTTCCGGAATGGCTCGCTTCTCGCCAATGGTACTCTCACCACCCGTGGCTCGCTCCTGGACCGTGGCGCTCTCGTCAACGCTGGCTCGCACCCTCCTCCTGGTACTCTCTGCGCATGTGGCTCGCTCGCTACAGTTGGTGCTCTCAGAAACGACGGCTACCCCCAGTTCGGCGGTGCGATGTAGTGTGCGTGGCCTCCTTCCTGAGTCAGGATGTAGGGCTTCGGCGGAGCCTCCCCGAACGCGCTCTCATACGCGACGTGATGCCAGTGCGCCAGGAACAGCTTGCGCGTCCACCGCTCCGCCCGGGCCTGTATCTGCCCGTCCGACAGCCGCCCCGCCTCCAATCGCTCGCGGGTTAGCGTGCCGCCCCGGTACTGCTTCTCCGCGAGTTGGCGAGCCGCCGCCTCCGCGTTCTCCCCTGCCTCGTTGCGGGCGATCTCGTACTGCTTGCGCTCGCCGAGTAGGCGCCCATAGAAGCACTCATCCCGGTACTGGAACTTGTTGAAGCTCTGGCCGATATGCCAGCACAGCGTCTTGAGGCGGCTATTCCAGGGCCGCCGCGCCGCGCTGTCCGTGACGTGCTTGACGGTCAGCGGGCGCGCCTCGCCGGTCTTCTCCACGTTCCAGCGTCGTAGGGTCTCAGCGGAGATGTTCACGCGCCGCGCCACCTCCTGCAGCAGTTCCTCCCCCGTGTATCCCGTCTCCGCTACTACAGCCTTGACGATTGCCTCTGCGCCCTTCGCCCCGTACCAGCGCTGCGTCGGATCCTGCCCCGCGAAACGCCAGACGTGGCCCACGGTCGGGGCTCGCCGGATATCAATGTGGGCGAGCAGGCCAGCAGCGATCACGGGACCGATCCCGTAGATGCTCATGGACCACTGCCCAACGGGCTTCGTCGCCGCGTAGTAGCCGAGATATGCCTTGATGCGTTGCTCGCGCTGCCCCATATCATCCGTCAACCACTCCAACAGCATGGGGCGTGCCTGGTCCTCGTACTCCGTTGCCGTGATCTGGTTGGCGGCAGCCTTGCGATAGTCCTGGTAGGTGTAGTACTGGTCAACCAGGTAGCGCGCCTGGGCGTCACCCATCGTCTCGGCTTGCTTGCGCTCTTCTGCGCCGATCCGAGGCAGCTTGAGCGGCGCTCCATCGTACTCGTATTCAGTTGTGGGTCCATCTATCATGCTCATCACCCTTCCCTCGGCCCGCCGTCCGGCGGGTTCGAGTCGCCGAACCCTTGCCGCAGTTCTCGCAGGATCGCCCCAACGCGCGCCGATACGTTCATCAGAGCCTGCTCGACCGATGTGCCCAGGATCGCCGGATCCGGTCTGGAGACCCGCCACCCATTCAGCTTCCCGATGGGCACATACTCCCCTGCCGCCTGGCGCTCCAGGGCGTTGACTTCGGCGCAGAGAATGCGCAGCTTGGCCATGCACACCTGCGGCATCGGCGGCAAGCCGGCGTGGCGTTTAGGGCGTCCCATGCTTCCTCGCCTCCCGGCGTCGCTTCTCGGCTGCCCGCCAGTTCGCGGCGGTGTGCCGTTGCCGGCACTGCCGGCAGCGTTGGCTGTCTATGCGCCCGGCGGCGAAGACTACCCCGCAGTCCGTGCAGGTCAGCGGGATCATCTGCCGGGTCTTCTGCTGGTGGGCGTCGGCATAGGCCCCAGCGGTGACGCGCGCGCGAACTTCCAGCAGGAACGCCGTGATCGGCCCCATCGGGCCATCAGTAGACATCGGCTCGCCTCTCCTGCCGTACCCACTCGCGGCCCGCCTGTGTTAGCAGCAAGCACCTGCATGCACGATCCGCCCACTGCGCCAAGCCACGCTCCACGAGCCGCTCGGCCACGGGATAGGGGTACGAGTTGCCCCTGACATCCAGAGCCCGCTGTTCCCAGGCTTCCTGGCTCCAGCAGTGCAGCAGCAGCAGCTTCTGCCCATGCCCCAGGCCCTTCGTGTTAGCCATCGGTATCTCCCTCATCCCAAAACCCGAGCACATGCTCCTTGAAGTCCGCGAGCCGCAGAACAGCTGCTGCCCCATTCGGTAGCCGGTAGCAGGCCAGCGCCTTCATCAGGTGCCCGCCCTTCAGGTGTATCAGCGCGCAGCATAGCGGATCCTCCTGCCGACAGGCGACGAGATCCGCCTTGTGTTGAAGGCTCAGATCGAGCGCCGCCTTCTCCACCTGCTCCAGCGCCCGGATGGCTACCTCCACGATCCCGCCGTGCTGTTTGACCCAGGCCGGTGCGAGGCCCTTGACCTCGATGGCCCACCACTGCCCATCATAGTCCTGCTCCCAGGCGTCGTGCCGGGCCTGCCAGTCGCGTTTGGCATCCGGACCGAACGCGAGCTTGATAAGGGCGAGCTCGTGCCGCTTGCTCAGGGCAAGGGTGCTACTCTTCATGGCCATCCTGCGACACCACCTCGAAGTGGTTCAAGTACATCGTCTCCGGGATACCGCTGGGGTTCAGGTGGCGGAGGAACCGGTAGAGGTGCTCTTGGGCGGTCACAATCCCGAGCGCTGACCCGGTATCATCCATCGTCAGTGCGAAGCCGTCCGCCACCGCAAAGCCGTCCGTGAGAGCGTACAGGAAACTGGGCAGGGCCGGCGTACGTCGGAAAATGAACCGCCCTTCATCTCTGAGGTGCCACTCCTCTATCGCGGTCACTCGCACCACGATCCCCGTCCGCTCGGGGCCGCCTTGGCGAAAGCGGCTCCCCGTCGTGAGCATATACTGAGCGCCGATCTTGAGCGGCTTCGCCCGCAGGGTGTGGCGTTTCGTCCCATCTGCGACCGCGTGGTAGCCGCGATAGCCGAACCGGGACCGAGGAGTCATACCGAGCAATCTCATCGCGCCTTCTTTTCCTTCACGCCATCGCGCTTAGCTCGGCAACGCGCCGCTGCCATGACCAGGGCCGGCCCGATAGCATCGGCCAACTCGGACGTCAGCGTTAGCCCTTGCCGCACTATGAACCCCTGAGCAATCACCACGGTGATCTCCACAGCCACGAAGGCTTCGCAGACGCGCACCTCACAAGCATCCTCCCCTATCCGGAGCGCAAGCAGCAAGTCCAGGTCATCGCCTGCCATAGCTCAGCATCTCCTCCTCAGCGCCGCAATGCTACCACTGCTGTCAGTTCCGCCGCCATGGCCTCCGCCACTACCTCCACGGGTGTCCGTTGGCTATCCGCTATCGTCGCCCCCCGTAAAGCCATGAAAGACGGATCCGTCTCAAGGCTCGCCATTCGACTGATCACCGCCTGCCGCCACTCCTCCCACTGCTCCTCAGGCAGAGCTGCTATCCGCGCCCTCCGGGCGGCATCCCGCTGCTCGTGTCCCTTGGCAAGCAACTCTGTCGCGTTGGCCGCGACACACTCAGCATGAGCTTGTCGGGCCTGCTGGAGGTTCGCCTCCGCCCGCGCAAGCGCCGCCTTGTTCGCATTCGACTTGTTGCGCATCCACCTCTGTCGGGCATCCCCACATGCTTGCGCGCTACTCTGCAGTGCTAAACGGCTCTCATAGAGTGTCATCATAGGTGCTTCTCCGCCCAGCCTTCAGTGACGCGCTTCACGTAGTTCAGGGCCGGTATCGCCTTCTCGGTCGCCACTCGGAGCCCTTGGCGTAGCGCCTCGTCCGAGGTGCCCCCGGCTAAGTCGGCGAGTTCAGCAAGGACGGCCACTTGTCGCCGCAAGGACATCCGCCCGGACTTGTTGTGATCACAGAGCATGTCAAGGTACTGCTGCACATCATCGGCCAGTCCGGAGTCATTGCCGAAGTAGAGCATATAGCCTTCGTGAAGGGAGGGGAGTTCCTCCTCCGGGATGGAGGCCTTGACGGTCTTGCGTTTCGACTTGGGGGCGTCGGGCGAAGGCGCGTCAGCGCCGTGCCCGACAAGAGGAAGTTCTTCTAGTCTAGCCGTTACGTCTTTTCTATCTGCCGTCCCTGGAGGAACAACTGTGTTCCCTAGGGGAACGGGGGTGTTCCCTGGGGGAACAACTGTGTTCCCTAGGGGAACGGCTTCCGGGATCGGCGTGTTCCCTAGGGGAACAGGGCTGTTCCCTAGCGGAACGATGGGAGGGCCAAGGGGAACGTCTTCGACCAGCAGAACGCCATCGGCACGACGGCTCAACAGGTTGCGCTCCAGGAGCAACTGCAGGTGCTCTCGCATGTGTGATCGAGCGAGTTCCGTGATGCGCTCCATCGAGCATAGGGACATGGCCCTGCCATCACTGTCGAGCAACGCGCCTTTGTCCGGACCATCCCACTGCGCCCAGGTGTAGAGCTGGATGTAGAGTAGTTTGGCAGCAGCGGGGAGGCCAGAGAGGGGGCTATCTTTCATGGCTACTCGGGGCCACTTGACCCAACCAGGCATGGGCCAGCACCTCCAAAAACCCGAACCCCCCGAGGGCAGTGCCTTCCTGCGAGAGAAGGGGCCACTATCGCCTTGCGGCGACGGTCCTCGGGGGGTTCAGGTTTTCGTGTAGGTGTTGGTGGTTGCACTGCCGCTGCCTTCTCTCGCACCTGCCATTGTACCCCACCGGCGGGGACAGGTCAAGCCGTCGGGCGCCGGGGGCACATGTCCACGCCCTTCGGCTCCAGTGACGGGACTGTGCCATCCGCTGGAGCGCGGACGACCTCCCACAACAAGCATGAGAAGCCGCACTCGACCTCCAGGGCATAGCGGAGCGAGCGCAGATCGGCCGCTGAACCTTCGACGCGCCCCGCTATGGTCATCCCATCAGAGCGCCGGTATTCGAACCGGACTTCAATCGGAACCACAATCCACCTCCTCTGCGGCGACGGAGCCCGTCGCGCCCTCCCGCCCCCTCATCGCGTCCATGTTGGCCTGCAGCTCCTGCAGTTGCGCCCAGTGTGCCGGGCAGTACCAGCGCTTCCCTCGGACACCCCAGTCCTTGAGTAGCGCCTCCGCTGCCACGAACCGGGCAGATGTGTGCCAGCGCAGCAGCAACTCTTCCATACAACCGGCCACGTCACAGATCAGCGCGTAGCACTTCCTCAGTCCCATATCCGTATCACTCCTTCGGTATGCGCTTGCGGCCTACACCAGCCGGCCCTCGCCGATCTGCTGGCCGCCAGGGCCGTAGACGGGTCCGGCCTCCTCGTCGGCGAGGGGGTTCCCCTTCACATCCTCGGGCTCCGGGTCGGGCGGCGTTGGCTCTTGCGACATCCCGAGCTCGGCGATCCTCTCCCGAACGAGCGCCTCCAGACGCGCCGGCACGCTATCAAGCGTGTAGTTCCCGAGCCGCGCCAATAGCTCCATCAACTGCGGCGCCCGCAGGTTCGCCTCCTTCGCCCATAGCAGGATGTCTGCGCTGGCGAGGAAGCGCGGGGGCGGCGGGACCTCCGTCTCCGTCACGCTAAGTACACGCGCGTTGATCTCCGGCTGCGGGATGTCTTCCAGATCGCTCTCGGTGGTAGCTATACTGCCGAGGGCCTCAGGGCAGATGCGCTTGATCGCGCGCGATACAGCCCGGTTCCACAGCATATCCCGCCGCCGCAAGTGCCAAGGGCTCTTCGGGATGGGCTTCCCATCGCGATCAACTGGCGGATAGTAACCCGCCACGGTCGCCTCCTCCAGCGTGAAAGACACCTCCTCACTCACACCCGTGTGGCTATTCGTTACGCGGACGGTAGCGATCTCTTCGGTGGCCGTGACCGTCTCCACCTTCCCGAGACCGAGGGCATTCATTCGCCCTTGAAGGGCGCGTGTGAACCACCCGATCCGGTTGTTGATCACGGTGAGGCTGTTGAGGCTCTCAATCGCGGCCATCCCGAGTTCGATGCCCGCGAACATGGCGATTGTCGCCGCCGGCTTGCTCATGCCCTTGGGCAGCAAGTCGGCCTGGGCCATCAGGTCAGCCAGCTGAGTAAGGTAGGCCCTCGTCTGCGCATCGAGGACCCATGCCGGCGGGGTGATCTGTACCATGCCCGCTTGCTCGTAGCCTGTTGGGGCGAGCGCCGCTCCCCATCGCTTCAGCATCGGTGCTGTGCTCGGTGGCCCGGGCGGGGCCTGCATATCCTGTCCGGGTATCGCGTCTTGCTCTTGTGCCATCGTTCTCATTCCCCTTTGCCGGCCTTCAGCAGGCCGGCCGCAATCGTAACTATCAGCCGGTCAGTCGCCGGCTTGGTCTCCCGCAGAACCGGCGAGACCAGCTCCTCGCCATCCGGGCCCAGATGGCGCACCGGCGGCACGACCTCGCCGGTCGCTGTATCCACGACCGTTCCGCCGCGCAAGGCGAATCGCTTGCGTACCTGCGAGCGGCTCACCTCCAGCACGATCCGCACACAGCCATCCGTCAGCAGGGTCTCATCCTGTGCGGCCAGCGCCCGCACGGCATCCTCCGATACCTCGGTATGCGCGCGGCTTTGCGCCAGGCCTACGCTGCCGGCGGGGAACTGGTGTGTCCGCGACTTGCCGGCATCGCCTCGTGCGAGGCGCCAGTCTCGGAGCCGCGCCTCGAAGTAGTCCCGGATCCGCCCGGCCGCCTCCTCCGTGCGGCAGATGAAGGCCCTATGACGCTCGATGGCCGCCCGACTGGGGGCCATCTCTACCTCGGTCATTCGCTCGGCCCAGGCGATCCGCAGCAGCTCCCGGTTCACCAGATCACGCTCCAACTCCAGATCGCCGCCGGCCTCCCTCAGGATGCTCCCCAAGTCGCCGGCCTCGATGCGCGCCTGCAGCTCGTCTGGATCCTCAGCATCGCCGCGGACGAAGATCTCAGCGGCCAGCTCGTCAGTCGGCTCCGGGGGGGGCGCAAGTAGGCGTCTCACCCGCGGTCACCTCCATGCCGCCGAAGCGTGCTGCTATGGCTTGCATCTCGTCATCAGTGGGGCGGCGGATCTCGCTTGGTGCGGGCGACGTGGGTATGAGGCGGGGAGGATGCGCAGGCAGGGTGCCTACCGTCCACTTCTCATGGAGCGCCCCGTACTCGGGGTCAAAGGGCCAGTCCACGAAGCCGGCCCCGAGCGCCCGCGCCGCGGCTTCCAGCGCCTCGGGGTACACTTTCCCGATGGACTGTACCAAGGCCACCGCGCGCGCGCGCGTGAATCCTGGTAGATGCACCTTCGCATCGGGTGTCACGAGGCTGGGAGTCCCCTCCGGCCGCTCGCTTTCCACACACTCCAGCGCGCCCTCGGCGCGCGTCCAACTGAAGCAGGTGGTAGCCATGTCGTTCCCCTCGATTGGGGCCGGGGCGGACCCAGGATTGGCGCCGTACCGCCCGCCCCGGCCAGCATTGCCCGCGCTGATGCGCGGGGTACGAATCCTCAGCCCCTATGGGCCATGTCCGCCTCGGTCAGCGCCCATAGGGGGTCCTCAGCGACGCGTTCCCGGTCGTCGTCGGAGACCCAGGCGCCGCCGGTCTGCTCGCATACCAGGGCAGCATCTACGCGCGTCTGCGGCGCGCTATCGCCGCTATGGACATGCGTCAGCCCGGCGGCCTCAGCCAATCGGCTGTGCATGAGTTGCAATCGCATGATCAATCACCTCCATCCGGCGCCGCTACTGGGCCGCCACAGCTATCCGCACTCGTCCGCCCGCGTTGCGCAGAGCGGGGCTCCGATGCCATCTATCCACCCAGACCGAGCAGCCGTTGGCATCTGCGAAGGCGGCATCGTTGCCGCGCCCGCCGCAATCGAGTACCTGGCGCAGTTCCCAGTGCGGCGCCATGAGCAGCACCCACGCGCGTCGGCGCAGGCGATTGGCGGCCAGAGTGCGCTTCGTACAGGGTTGGCCGTAGGCATCCACCCGGCCTTGCCTGCCTTCATACGGCCCATAGTGTGTCCGCCAGGCCATCATCGTTCGCGTCGGCCCTCGCAGGATCGCCTCATAGCCTTTGGCCTGCCACGGCGCGAGCTTGCCGAAGTCGCCGCGGAGGGCCTTGGTGGCGACCTGCCGGGCCTGGGCGATGAACGGGTCGGGCCGGGGGGCGGAGACCAGGCTGGCTGCAAGCAGGAAGGCGGTCATTCGGGCTGCCCCTGCGCGCAGCGCTCGCACAACCATTCGCCATCGCGCTCCACGAAATCCAGGGTCTCTGCCAGTTCCGCTGCCTCCCGCAGGTGCGGGAAAGCATCCCACTCATCATCTGCCCGCAGCTTGCACTGCGAACAGCGGACCATAAAGTACACGCGCATCACCAACCCTTGCGCCTCTCCAGGTACCTGCACTGGCTCATCTTGCACCGGACAGGTTGGGGCAATCTGCGCGAGCAACGCCTCAACCCGAACGACGCTGCTCGGCTCCCGGTCGAGTACGATATCCCCGAAGCGCCCCAGCCCGAACCAGTCGAATAGGGCGGCATCCCACCAGTCGGCGTCCGTACAGTCGTCCGCCGGCTCCCGGAGGAGCGTCACCGTGTGGGTATCGTCTACCACGCAGTCGCCCTCGGAGTTGGCCAACCGCAGCTCCTCGGCGATGATGAGCGTTCGCTCCTGGCTGATGATGATGTCCTTCACCCGCAACACTGGCAGGGGAGCATCGCTATCCCATTCCCACCGCGGCGCGCGGTAGGCCAGGCCAGCTTGGGTCAAGGCACAAAGTACCTGCTCGCGGATCATCGTAGCACTCGCCTCTCGGGGGGCATAGCGGCGGGGTCAACGGGGAGGCCACGCCTGGCGGCGGTTGCCGGGCGAATGCCAAAGCGGAAGCGCCACGACGGGCAATCCGTTATTCGGCAAGCTCGAATATCCAGGTAGCTACTGGGGCAACAGCGCCGGCAGTGGAGCCGATGGGCGCGAAGCGGGGAGATCAGCCGCCGCTTGCGTCGGGCAGCCGCTGCTATCGTCTGCGCTACGGTCGGAACTGTGTCCTCCCGGACACTGTTTCCGGAGGCGGCCCCATCAGTGGTAGTTTGGCCCATCTTCGTCCTCCGGAGGCCTCTAAGCGGCGTCTGACGGCTCGGGGGCAACCGGCTTCGGGGGACGTCCCCGGCGCGGCGGATGCGCCTTGCGGGAGAGGCGGAGCGCCTCTACCGAGGACGCCTCCACCACGACCATGCCGCTGACTGGCACCCGCTCGAGCAGGCCCCGGCGCAGCCAGAGCCTGACGCTATCTTTGCTAACCTGGAGCCGTTGGGCCGCCTCCAGGACCGACATGCCGACGACGTGCTCGTCCATAGCATTCACCACGGCCATTGTACTATGGTCGCCGATGATTGTCAACCGCTTTCCGCGGCGCGCTCTTCGGCCCAGATGTAAGCTACCAGGTCCTCGGCGTCGCGCCGATGATTATCGTACCGGCCGGTGACGCACGGAAGGCCCCTTGCCCTACACCGCCTGCAGTATGCCTTGGCGACCACGGGGATTATCTCCTCTTGGGTCCACCTTAGCCGGAAGCCGTTCCGGGCGATGACCTCGGGATGGTCGATTGCCTCACTATTCATCTCAACCGCCTCCTCCGCCTTGCGAGCCAGTTCGGCCCGCGCCGCCCGGAGCTCGTCGCGCAGGGCCTCCTGCCCGGTGCCCATGCGCTCGACCATGCTACGCCAGGCCGCCCTCATGCGCAGGAGCTTTCTGCGCTGGTCGAGCGCCAGGAGCCCGAGCCCGAGGACTCCGAGCCCGAGGACCCAGATTGTGCCGCCCATCATTGCCTCGTTCATCTCATCATTCTCCCTCTTGCTCGATACAGCTGATGAGCAGGCTTTCCAGCTTAGCCGCGAATGCGGCGGGAGCCTGGCCTCCCGATTGCTTCATCGCCAGTTCTGCGCTCAGTTCTACGGCCCCGAGCGGGCCGCGGTATGCGTGGAGGATGCCCGGCCCGCACAGCTTCGCCCGCCATTCCTCCTCGGGTATCCTGTGCATCACCCCCGGCCCCCATGTTAGCCGGGGCATCCAGCCGCTCGTATTGTTTGGGCGAGTGAGCTTGTAGACCATCATCTCGTACCTCCCCCACAGGGTTCGTTCAGGCCAGCGCCTGCAAAGCATTCTTCGCGCAAGCGCTGCAGATGCCGACCGTTGCCATGCTCGCCCCAACCAGTCCTGTGTCGCCCTTCCGAGGGCGACGCCAGAACCGGATATAGGTCGGCCAGCAGGTGCCGCACTCCTCACACGCCTTGATCGGCTTCGGTCGTGCCATCATGCTATCTCCCGTAGGTCCATAAGGGCTACCGGCGCACACCGGTCCTCGCCCCGCAGGTCCTCGCCGAGGGTTCGCAGGCCCTCGCACCGGACAATGCCGAGGAAGTCCCAGGGCCGGGCCGAGGCCCGGCGCACCGCCTCCTCGCCGGAGAAGACGCGGGCGACCTCCCGTTCGCCATCGCCCGGATCCCAGATAACCAGATAGCTCTGCATCTGTCTCACTCTCCCGTTTCGGCCCCTTGGGTCATCATCAGCGAGAGCTACTCCTCGGGCTCCTCCCATACGCCCCCCTGGCCCATTGTGCGCCCCTGGCTATCAACGAGGTAGTGGCTGATGTAGGTCTGGGCATTGGCTCGCTGGTCCTCCGCCCAGATGGCCTTGATTGCCTGTAAAGCCTCGCCAAACTCCTCGTATTCCTTGCCCTCGGAGGTCGCCCAAGGGTCATTCGGGCCCCCGATCCGCTTGGAGGTCCGGATGATCCAAGGGCCTTCGCCCGTGTCCTGACCCCACTCGACCCAGGCTCGTTCGGCCTCTGCCGGGGTTGTCTCAAGCGCCAAGGCCCGGATGCCGTCTGCGTCCGTTGGCTTCCAGGGCAGATACAGCCACTCCCCGGCGACCCGATAGAGCCGGGCAATGTCCAGGCCATTCCAGATGATGTCCTCCGCCTCCGCCTCGATGTCTCCAGGGCCGTAGTAGTCCACCCAAGCAGTGACCTCGTGTTCGTAGGCCCCTTTGACGAGCCAATGCACTCCCACCAACGTTTCGATCCCATCGTCTGACTCGCGGAACCAGTCTCCGCGTTCCGCCTCCACCTCCGCCTCTGTGATTGTGCGTATCTGGGTCATCTGTCCTTGCCTCCTCGGTCGGATAGCTCCCCCGGCGGCCCCTCAGCAAGTCTACTGATTGTCGAGCTCCTGCGCCCCCGCCCCATTGCGGCTGCTGTACCAATCGCCGCCATAGCTCTGGGCCTTCCCGCGCGGCCCCTTCGCCTCCAGCGCCTCGGCCTTGGCCTCCGCCTCCTCGCGCGTAGCGGCGTAGAGGCCGGTATTCAGGCCGTCCTGCGTGACCTTGTACCCCGGCCCCCCCATCGTGATCTCCACCTGGATGCCGTGCGCGAAGCTGCGGCGCGGCTCCAGCGGCGTCTGTACCGAAGCTGGGAGGAATGTCTCGGCCTCCGGGCACGGCACGAACAGGTCGCCCTTCTTCCCGAGGAGGCGGGCGGAGGTGGCGAACCCCCACCCGTGCGGGGCGATCTGCTTCGCTATGGCCAACTCGCGCCGACCATTGAGGCCGACCCAGATCAGCGTGCGCCCGTCGGGCGTGGTCTCCGTCTGAGCGGTGTATGTCCCGCTGGGCCGTTCGATTGTCAGTGCCTGGTTCATCGCTGTGCCTCCTGGCTATCTTGTCCCCGTGCGATTATATCATAAGCGGTCGCCGAGCTTTTGTCAAGGGTTTTTTCGCCCTCCGCCGAACTTTTTTATTATGTAAGCTAGGGGTCCCCCAGAACCCACAAAACCCGCCCCGGCGGGTAGCCGGGACGGGCAGAGGGACGACATGAAGGCCGGTATTCAGGCACGCCGACGCAACAGGATCGTCGGCGGCCCCTGGCTCACATCATAGCCCAGGGCCGTAGCGAGAGCGCGGAGGTCTACGCGCGTCACGCCGCCGCGTCCCTCCGGGTGGCAATCAATGGGGGCCCCGCCTTCCAGGGCAACTGTCAGCGCCGGTTCGGGCGCGGTCAGACTGGCCCGGAAGCGCGTCCCATTCAGCAGCACGCCGGGGCACGACTTATTGGCGAAGTCCCGGTGGAAGCGCACTGCCTCGGGACCGACGCGCATTCGTTCGAGCAGCGCGGAGACGCAGAGCTGAAGGGCCCAGAGGCCGCCCCACGACCAGGGGTCCTCGTCGTCGAAGTTGGCTATGGCCGCCACGCCGAGGTGGCGGTTCTGCCCCTTGCAGTGCGCCCCGGCCTCCATGAAGGGCCGACCGTTGTACACTGCCCCGTCCGGGCCGATGAGCAGATGGTAGCCGATGTCATCCCAGCCGCGCCCCTCCATGTGGTAGCGCTGGATGCCCTCCACGGTCGCCAGGCCCCGGTACTGCGCTGAGTTCGGGCGCCACGTGTGGTGCAGTATCACGCGCTTGGCGGCGGGGTTTACGGGCTGCCGCTGGCAGTAAAGCAGCCCCTGAGCAGTCGTCCGCTGCGTGATGGCAGTGGGCATCAGACAGGCCCCCTCGGCGGCCGGCCGGCCTTCAGATCGTGCACCGCCGCCTCGATCATCGCATCAGAAGCGCCCGGCGCAAGCCCAGCAGCGACACCCTTCTTCACTGCGCCCGACCCGCCGACCTGCTCCGCCGCTCGCACGGCCACTGCCGCCGCCTGCACCGCCCTGTCCTGTTCGAGCCGCTTGCGCCAGGCGTTCAGGGCGGCAATCGCCACGCCCGCCAACGCCCCCACAAGCGCCACCCCCCCCGCTATCAACGCATCCTGTATCGGCTTGGGTATGTCCATAGCTGAGCACCTCAGTTCGCGCCAAAGTGGCGCAAGAGTACCACGACCATCACTGGAGAGACGACAGCGGTCAGCACGAACAGCGCGATCCCCCCATAGATCTTGAGCCCGAGCAGGGCGCGCTCCGCGGCGGCTACACGCTTGTCCATGTTGTTCACCTGCGCCTCCAACAAATCGAACCGCTGCACATGGTGCCGCTGGCAATCGTCCATGCGTTGCGTCAGCACGGCTACACCTGTTCGCGCTTCCCCATTGCTGGCATCCATCTCGGCCTCCCACCCCCGCTACTGTTCTGTATCGGCTTCCTCCCGCCACGGAAGCGCCCGAATCACGACCTCAGCCGCGACTACGCTCGCGCCCTCGATCACCACGCGCGGCTCGACGCGACAACGGTACTCCCGCAGTACCTGCACGAG
>Ga0194126_10007878_pt1 | contig 14679 bp, 10 predicted proteins | sample TA2KigC150mmetaG_FD_148641 | JGI IMG/M metagenome (GOLD analysis project Ga0194126, IMG submission 148641) | Freshwater microbial communities from Lake Tanganyika, Tanzania - TA2015035 Kigoma Deep Cast 150m | ecosystem: Environmental > Aquatic > Freshwater > Lake | place: Tanzania: Lake... | reverse complement strand
ACCTCCCCTTAAGGGTGCTGTACAAGAAGGGCAACCTGCTGGTTAAGGCCCTCTTTGACTACGACACCGGCTCCCCCGAGGCCGGCCCCTCCCCCTGGAAATTCCTGGGCGAGGAATCCACCTTGGCAACCAAGCCGATGTAACCTGGAATTACTGAATCCGCCAAAAAAAAGACGGGCGCTTTTAGCCCGTTTTTTTTTATCCCCAGATTGCGCCGTCAAGGGTAGAGCCTTCCTTTTCCCGTCGGCCAACGCCGCCCCGACTATCGCAGCAGCGGCCCCAAGAGGCTGATGCCCCAGTTGCAGATTAAAGTTCCCACTCTCCGACGTTGGGGCAGGAAGATGGCGGTGATTGTGGATCGGAATTTCTTTGACGCCATGGGAGAAATGGATAGGGTAGGGGACATGTCAAACTGCGACATCGCCTGGTTTGTGGTCAAATACCGGGAAGACGCGACAGAGGCCGTCTTGGAGCCTGACTTTGTACAGTTTACAACTTTGGAAAGGGCAGTGGAAGGGCTAACGGGAGGGGTTCCCGTTTCTTTGGGGGAGTTTGAACTGCGGATAAAGACGAAATTGCAGAAAATGTCCCTGGGGAAGGGCTGATTAAAAATTCCTGCAATTTCGCATGGTGGGTATTCTTCATGGGGATTTTGCGGATCAGGAATCCGTGTCGAGCCGCAAGTTCCTCCACCTCCGGGGCCTCATCGTACGTCATCAGAAATCCCCCCCGGGCGGAGGCCATCAGGGCGAATAGAGCCTCATGGTCTACTTCATTATAAGCATATAACCGCTTACCAGCCCTTTTACCCCCCGCGGTATAAGGGGGGTCTATGAAGAACACGGCGTTTGCTTCCGGGAGAAAGTCAGGGATGATTTCAAAGGCATCACCGGGGAAAAAAGTAAGCCGATGCCGCTTTTCATAAATGGATTGAATCCTTTTGGCCAGGGTTGCGGGATACCAGCGCGAAGCAATGCCCCGGCCATTTTCACCGGCCTTCATCAGACTCGCGCCTGGGGCCATGATACCCCCCCGCTGCACCCGGTTGCGCAAGATAGTCTGAAAAGCCCGGTCTTTTAAAGAAAGAGGAGGGGAGGCTAAAACCCCCTGGACGTTCTCCAGAGAAAGTTTAAATTCCAATATCCTGTTTACCAGCCAATCCGCGTCACTCAGAATTACCTGCCAGACCGCGGCCACATGTTCATCCCGCTCCACCATTACCGCTTTTTCGGCCAGGTCTTCAAAGACCGCGGTTAGGGAGGCGATCCCTCCTCCGGCAAAAGGCTCCATGAAGACTTCGGGCTTTTGGGGCAAGGCTCGGAGCCAGGCGCGGATTTCCGGGACCAACCAGGTCTTGCCCCCTGGATATCGAAATGGACTCCTTTGGGGCACGGTGGCTACATTGGTGATGCTTCCGCTAGTCATTTTCATCCCCGGTCATCAGTCAACCATATTTTACCATACCTTTTGGAGTATATTAAAATTATTCGGATAGTCGGAGACATACATAAAAGGGCTCATGGTGTCATTGTCCGACAAAATGACCAATTTAGTCCTTTTTGTTGCTTTCGATCGGAGGAAATTACCGGTTTCTGAAATAGAAATTTTTGGAACCTGCGGAATCGGGGGCTTATTTGCGCAAGACCTGATGGTGGGAGGAATAGCCCGGTTTGTCCAGGACCACCTGAAAGCCTCGATGGGTACGGAGGTTGACGACCAGGGGAGCCATGAGGTTGGCGGTCATGTCCCGGGGGCGGCCCGGAGGGATGGTGAGGATTACCAGGACCCTGATATTCCTGGGGTCTTCCAGGTTCCAATCTTTCAAGCCGGCGGCGCCAGGTTTCAGGCTAAAATCCGCCACCAGGTGGACGGGGTCGGTGACCACAAAGGCCACTTCGGGACGGTCCACCGATTGGAGGCAGAGGAAAGGGGAAGTAAAGGAATATTCCAGCAGGACGAAATGGAGACAGTCTTCAAATCCGGGCAAGCCCACGGGAAAGACAATGATTTCCTCCCGTTCCACCTGCCGCTGGCCCAGGTCCCGGGTGGTGATGGTTAATGACCTGGCTTCGGAAGGCTTGTTCTCTACCGGAGAAATCATCTGCTTTAATTATCTCCAAGACTTGCTGACCTCTTCCAGGTCGCGGTACTGAAAGGCGGAGGCCTGGAGGTTTTCCTGGGTGAGACGCTGATGAACTTCTTCCCGCAATACCACCACCTCGTCGGGGGCGGCGATGCCGATGCGCACCTGTTTGCCGCGGACTTCCAAGACCACGACTCGGATGTCCTTGCCAATCAGTAGGGCTTCGCCCAGCTTTCTGGTAAGTATCAGCACGTTGATTCCCAAGACCGGGGGTAAGCTGGTTCAGACTCTTACCTCATCGCGGATGCGGCCCGATCCCGTTCCCTCCCTTGATAAGATTTTTATTTTATATCTTCGGTTGCAAATTTCCATAAATTAAATAAAAAGGCTGAGGTAACCAGGATTAATATTATAATTTCCCCAATAGCAATTACTTGGTAGAAATAATTTCTAGAATAAATCGAAAAGCCGGGCAACCTTTAAATATCCTTTTGCTTCAATGTTTGTGCAAATTCCCTGCCAAGTCATTCAGGACTGCCGGAAGGAGAGTTCCTTTTTGTTCAGAAAATCATACTACAAAAAATATGAGTTGGGAAAGAGTATTTTAATGTTCAATTTTATATACTTTTACTTCAGCCAGCGCCGGGCGACCATCCCAGCACTGCCGGATTATAGTTAGTTACAAGGTTGGGGGGTAACTATGGCACATGAACCCCTGGTTTCCGAGCTCCCAGATAAAAAATCCGTCATAAAATTCTAGAGCCAATCTGTATTAACGAGGAAATTTGTGGGAAAATATAAGGGAGGCGGCTGAAGATTATTCAGGTGGAAAATATCTCGCCTCCTCGGTCATTAATCTATCGAACTTTCCTTTCAAGCAGGGGTCTTTACTGCCCTCTCTATCCTTGAAAGATCGGCCATATGGGTTATGTTTTAAAAATGGAACAAAATATTGCTCCAGGCGCTCGCTGGCAGGAACTGGTCCCGGTTCTGGCCCAAGGAATAAGGCAAATTTACCTCGGGGGTCTAACCCAGGGAGCCGGGGCATATCTGCTGGCGCGCGTGTTTCAATATCTGCACCATCCGGTCTTGATTGTCACGCCCAATTCCGGGGTCCATGAATTTATCCAGAAGGACCTGGCCTTTTTCCTGGGGAATGGCGAGGAAGAATTCCTTGGGGTTCCTCGCCTGCTGGTCTTTCCGGCCCACGAGGTCCTGCCCTTCCGGGATCTTAGTTTTGACGCCGACGTCAGCTGCGCCCGGATAGGCGCGGCCTACCGTCTCCTGGCCCATCGGGACCCTTGTCTGGTGGTGGCCCCCGCCGCGGCTTTGCGCCAGAAGCTCCCCCCGGGAGAGCGCCTCAAGGACATCCTGGCTTATGTGGTGGTGGGGGAGTCCCTGGAACGGGAAGGATTCCTGCGCCATCTCCTGGAAGGGGGTTATGAACGCCGGCCAGTGGTGGAAGCCCGGGGGGAATTCAGCGTCCGGGGCGGGGTCATTGACCTCTTCCCGCCCCTTTATCCCCATCCGGTGCGCCTGGAGTTCTGGGGGGACGAAGTGGAGTCCATTCGCGCCTTCGATCCTGCCAGCCAGCGGTCCCTGGGGTTGAAACTGGAGGACCTGGTGGTGCTGCCGGCCAGCGAAGTGGTGCTGGACGCCCCGGCCCGGGACCATGCCCTGGCCCGGCTGCGGCGGCGCCAGGACCCCCAGCTCTATCATAATATTCAGACCGGCCAGCATTTCCCGGGAATCGAACGCCAACTGGCGGACTTCTACCCCCAGCCCCAGACCTTGTGGGACTTTCTGCCGGAAGACACGGTGGTGGTGGAATGGGACCCCCAGGGGCTGGCCGGGGAACTGCAAAAGCTGGAGGAACTGGCGGCTTCAGAGCCGCCGGGCTGGCTGGACGAAGAGTCTTGGGAGGCGCGGCGCCGGGACTTTGCCACCCTCTTTTGCCCGGTGCTCCCTTGGGAACACCCGGATGCAGTCCAGTTTGGCTTCCAGGTGGAAAAAAATGACGGGTTGGCCCCGGAGCTGGCCCAGGCCGGGGCCGAATCCGGAAGGCTAATCCCGGCCCTGGCCCACCGCCTGGAGGACTGGCGCCGCCAGGGCTTCCATGTGGTCCTGGTCTCCATGAGCCGCCACCGGGCCGAGAGGTTGGCCCGTCTGCTAACTGACGAAGGCCTCCAAGTCCAGGTCACGGCCCAGCCGGTCTGGGAAGCGGGTCCAGGGGTGGAAATCACCGTGGGGGAACTCTCCGGCGGCTTTCGCCTTCTGTCTCAGGGGCTTATCGTGCTCACGGAAGACGAGGCTCTGGGGTTCCGCCCCGAAGGGCGGCGCCGCAAAGACTCCCGGCCTCCCCAGCACCTCACCTCCCTGGCGGACCTTCAGGAAGGGGACTTCATTGTGCACCTGGACCACGGCATCGGCATCTACCGGGGTCTGGTGAAGCTCACCGTGGGCACCCAGGTCAACGACTTCCTGGAAATGGAATACCAGGGGGGCGACCGCCTCTATCTGCCGGTGGACCGCCTTAATCTGGTGCAGAAGTACCTGGGGGTGGAAGGGGTCCAGCCCCAGGTGGCCCGGTTGGGGGGCAAGTCCTGGGAGCGGGCCAAAAAGAAGGTCAAGAAGGCGGTGGAAAAGATCGCCCGGGAGCTGGTGGAATTGTATGCTCTCCGCCGGGTGTTGCCGGGTCACCATTTTTCCCCGCCGGACGCGGTCTTCCGGGAGTTTGAAGCCGGTTTCGAGTACGAGGAGACCCCGGATCAGCTCCACGCCATCCAGGACGTCCTGTCGGACATGACCTCGGAGCAGCCCATGGACCGCCTTATTTGCGGCGATGTGGGGTATGGCAAGACCGAGGTGGCCATCCGGGCCGCGTTCAAGGCGGCCATGGACGGCAAGCAGGTGGCGGTGCTGGTCCCCACCACGGTGCTGGCGGAGCAGCACTATGAGAACTTCGTCCGGCGTCTGGCCCACTTTCCCCTGGAAGTCCGGGCCCTGAGCCGCTTCAAATCCGTTGCGGAGCAGCGCCGCATCCTGTCGGGTCTGGCCCAGGGCAAAATCGACATCGTCATCGGCACTCACCGGCTTTTGTCCAAAGACATGGCCTTTCAGGATCTGGGACTGGTGATTGTGGACGAAGAGCAGCGCTTCGGGGTTAAGCAAAAAGAGCGCCTGAAAGAGTGGCGGCGCACCGTGGACGTCCTCACCCTCACCGCCACTCCCATTCCCCGGACCTTGCAGCTATCCCTTACCGGTCTGAGGGAGCTGAGCCTGATTAACACCCCGCCGGAGAACCGCCGGGCCATCCGCACCTACTTGTGCCGCCCGGACGCCCCGGTGATCCAGGCGGCCATCCGCCGGGAGCTGGCCCGAAACGGCCAGGTCTTTTTCGTGCACAACCGGGTCCACAACCTGGGGACCTGGACCAGATACGTTAGAGAAATGGTCCCCGAAGGCCGGGTGGCCATGGCCCACGGCCAGATGCCGGAACGGGAACTGGAGCGGGTCATGATCAAATTCTGGCGGGGCGAGATCGACGTCCTGGTGTGCACCGCCATCATCGAGGCCGGCCTGGACATCCCCGCGGCCAACACCATTATCATCAACCGGGCCCACACCCTGGGGCTGGCCCAACTCTATCAACTACGGGGCCGGGTGGGCCGCAGCAAGGCCCAGGCCTATGCTTATCTTCTGGTGCCCGACGAAGCAGCCCTGCCCGTGGAAGCTCAGAAGCGCCTCAAGGCCTTGATGGAGTTCACCGAGCTGGGGTCCGGCTACAAAATCGCCCTTCACGACCTCCAGATTCGGGGGGCGGGGAACCTCCTGGGCCAGGCCCAATCCGGGCATCTGGCGGAAGTGGGCTACGAGCTTTACCTCCAGCTTCTGGAGCAGGCCATTCGGGAGTTCAAAGGGGAGCCGGAGGATCTGGTTCCCGATCCGGAAATCCGGGTGCCCCTGGCCGCTTACCTCCCGGAGGATTACGTGCCTGACGTCCAGGAGCGCCTGGCCCTCTACCGCCGCCTCTCCGGCCGCCTTACCCCGGAGATGATCCAGGAGATGGAAGGAGAGCTTCTCGACCGCTTCGGGCAACTGCCGGTGGAAGGCCGAAACCTGCTGGAGGTGGTGCGGCTTAAATATTTGCTGCGCTCGCTGGGGGTCAAGCGCCTGGAGGTGCAGGACAGCTTTGCCGTGCTCCAGTTTGCCCAGCCCGACCATCTGGACCTGCCCCGGCTCATTGAATTACTGCGGCGGCGGCCGGAGCAATTTCGCCTCCGGCCGGACCAGTCTCTCCGGGTGCGCTTGCCGGAAACCGACTCCTTGTTGGCACGGGTGGAAAACTGCTTGAAAGAAGTGGAGACTTTTGTTAAGGCAAAAGAAGAGGTGTCGCATCATGGATAAAAACCACCACCGCCGCATGTCAATTTTAATTCTTGCAGGGCTGGCTCTGGCGATCATGGCCGGATCGGCCCTGGCCGAAGTCGTGGACCGCATCGTGGCCCAGGTTAATGATGAAATCATTACCATGTCGGAAGTGGAGGCCCTGGCCAAGTCCTTGGAGTCCGAAGGGGGCCCCCCCAAAGGCAAGGCTTTGCAGCAGTTGCAGCGGGAGATGCTGGAGGCCCTCATCGACCGGAAGCTGGCCATAGCCGAAGCCAAGCGTCGGGGCATCTCCGTCAGCGACAAGGATTTGGATCAGGCCATGCAAGAATTCAAGCGGCGCAATAATATCCCGGACGACGCCACCCTGGACAAGGCATTGACCCGGTCCGGCCTCACCTACAAAGACCTGAGGGACCAGATTCAAGGGCAACTCTTGCAGGAGCGCCTGGCCAACGTGGCCGTGGGCGGCAAGATGACGGTAAGCGACGCGGAGGTGCGCCGCTACTATGAAGAACATGCCAAGGAAACCACCGGGGCGCAGGTTCACCTGCGCATGATGACCTTAAACATCCCGCCCAACGCCACCTCGGCCCAAAGAGACGAGATCCAGCAAAAAGCTGATAATATTTTGAAAGAAGTGCGCCAGGGGGGTGGGAGGTCCCTCTCGGAGGTGGCTCGGAAACATGAAGTGGAGGCCATTGACCTGGGCTTCATGTCCGAAACCGACGTGGCTCCCCAACTGGCTGAAGTTATCAGAAAGGGCAAACCGGGGGATATCGTCCCGGTTCAAACCCCCAAGGGATTTCAGTTTTTCCAGATAGGGGAGCGTCGCACCGGCAAAGCCATACCCCTTGAGGAAGCCGCGCCCCAAATCCGCCAGATGCTAATGCGCCGGGACCTGGAAAAGCTCTACACAGAGTGGGTCAAGACCCTGCGGAGCAAGGCCGTCATTAAAATCATGATGTAGTGAGCAGTGAGCAGTAAATGCCTGGTGGTCCGACTCCTCTCATATAAATGACAGAAAACAGAAAACAGAAAACAGAAAACCACCTCACCACCATCGCCGCTTTGGGGAGCCACGTGGGCCAGGTGGTGACCCTCCAGGGCTGGGTCTATCACCTGCGCTCCAGCGGCAAGGTGCGCTTCATTGTGGTGCGGGACGGCACCGGTCTGGCCCAGGCAGTCCTGGTGAAGGGCCGGGTTCCCGAGGAGGATTTCGAGAATTTCGGCCGTCTCACCCTGGAATCCTCCCTTATCCTGGATGGCCAGGTCCGGGCCGACGCCCGGGCTCCCGGGGGCTATGAACTGGAGGTCACCCGGCTCCAGCCGGTGCACATCGCCCAGGAATACCCCATCGCGCCCAAGGAACACGGGGTGGGTTTTCTGTTGGACCACCGCCACCTGTGGCTCCGCTCCCCCCGCCAGCAGGCCATCCTTAGGGTCCGGGACGAAGTCTCCCGGGCCTGCCGGGACTATTTCCATGACCGGGGCTTTGTCCTCATAGACACCCCCATCCTTACGCCTACGGCCTGCGAAGGCACCACTAACCTGTTTGAAACCAATTATCTGGACCGGGGCAAGGCATATCTCTCCCAGAGCGGCCAGCTTTACCTGGAAGCCGCGGCCATGGCCCTGGGGAAGGTTTATTGCTTCGGCCCCACTTTTCGGGCGGAGAAGTCCAAGACCCGGCGCCACCTCATGGAGTTCTGGATGGTGGAGGCCGAGGCCGCGTTCTATGCCTTGGGAGAAGTGATGGTCCTGGCGGAAGGGCTGGTGCGGTTTATTATTCAGCGGGTTCTGGAACACCGGGGAGCCGACCTTGAGACCCTGGAGCGCGACCCCGGACCGCTTAAGACCGCGGGGGCCGGGCCTTTCCCCCGGATTAGCTATTCCGAGGCTCTACAGCGATTACAGAGCCAGGGTCTGGAAGTCCCCTGGGGAGAAGACTTCGGCGGTGACGAAGAGACCGTGCTCTCCCGGATGTTTGACCGCCCGGTCCTGGTGCACCGTTACCCCCGGAGCTGCAAGGCTTTCTACATGGAAGCGGACCCGGAAGACCCCCGGCTGGCCCTGTGCGTGGACATGCTGGCTCCGGAAGGTTACGGCGAGATCGTGGGCGGCTCCCAGCGCGTCGCCGACCTGGACGTTCTCCTAAACCGCGTTGCCGAGCATCACCTGCCCCCGGAACCCCTGGAGTGGTATCTGGACCTGCGCCGCTATGGCAGCGTCCCCCACGGCGGCTTCGGTCTGGGCATCGAGCGGGTGGTGGCCTGGCTCTGCGGCCTCCACCACGTGCGGGAGGCCATTCCTTTTCCCCGCCTGCTGGACCGGCTGTACCCTTGAGCCGCCAATTGCTTCGATTGCCCGCGGATAATCGGAGAAATCTGCGTAATCTGTGGATGGGAGAAAGACTATGAGCATCCGCGCCTACCTGATCTTTTCCTACGTTGTTCTGATTCTTCTGCTCAGCCTGGGCATGTGGGCGGTGGACGAGTTCGTGGTGGAGCGCATGGAGGCAAGCAACATCGCCTTCGCCGAAGAAGGGGTGATGGAAATCACCACCGCCAACTACCAGCTCGCCAAACAGATTCTCACCAGCTACGGGGAAGCTGTTGTGGAGGACAAGGCCGAGGACATGGTTCGGGAACTGGGTTATTTACTGAAGGGAAAGAAAAGGTTCGATTACTCCCAGATGCGTCGGGACAAGGTTTTGCGGGACTTGTGCACCCAGGAGATCCGCTCCCGTCATGGGGTGGCGGGCTACCTGGACCTCATTGATAATAAGGGCTACGCCGTCCTCCATCCCAACCGCGCGGTGGAGGGCAAGAATTTCCAGGTGTGGCAGGAACAATACCCCAAAATGTGGGAACTGGTGCGCCAGTCCTTCTCCCAGCCCCGGGTGAAGGGCTACTACACCTTCATGGACACCCAGAACCGCATCCGGGAAAAGTTCATGGTCCTGCAACAGGTCCCCGGGACCCCATTCATCGCGGTGGCGGCGGTGAACATTGACGACTTCTTCCTCCCCGTGGTGTCCAGAATCCGCCAGGCCAGCCAGGAAGTGGTCGCCAATGCCAAGGTTCAGATTAAAGATCATGCCGCCAAAGTGGACTATCAGGTCAAGGCGGCGGGCCTGGTGGGCGGCCTCGTGTTCATCCTGCTGGCCCTGCTCTCGGCCTTCTATTTCGCCCATGCCATTTCCCGGCCCATCTTACACCTCAGGCGGGGGGTGGAGCAGGTGGGGGAAGGCAACTTTGCCGTGACCGTCCCCGAACGGGGCGCTCGGGAGGTCATCCACCTGGCCCATTCCTTTAACCGGTTGGGGGAACGACTCACCGATTATATCGCCAAACGGGACTTCATTCGAGACACCTTTGGCCGTTATGTGACCATGGAAGTGGTGAAGAAACTCCTGGAAGACGAAAGCGCCCTGGAAATGGGGGGCGAAACCCGGGAAGTCTCCATCCTCATGTCGGACATCCGGGGTTTTACCGCGCTCACCGCGGGCATGGCCCCGGAAGACGTCATAACTTTTCTTAACCGCTACCTAAGCAAGATGATCGAGATTCTGGTGGATTATCACGCCGTTATCGATGAGATTGTGGGCGACGGTATCCTGGCTTTCTTCGGCGCTCCTGAACTCCAGGAGGACCACGCGGTGCGGGCCGTGGCCTGCGCCCTGGAAATGCAGGCGGCCATGGAGGAGATCAACCGGGCCAACAAGGCGGACGGCCTTCCCCATTTGGAGATGGGCGTGGCGGTGAACACCGGCCAGGTGGTGGTGGGCAACATCGGCTCGGAAAAACGCGCCAAGTACAGCGTGGTGGGGGCCCACGTCAATTTCACCAGCCGCATCGAGTCTTACGCCCTGGGGGGTCAGGTGCTCATCAGCGAGGACACCTACCGGGAGGTGAAGGATGTCGTCACCGTGCGGGACACCCTCAAGGCGGAGATGAAAGGGGTGCCGGATCCGGCCACCCTTTATGAGATCGGCGGCATGACCGGGCCTTATAGTATCACCCTGCCGGAGAAACTGGATATCCTGACGCCGCTGCCGGAGAAACTGCCCATCCATCTTTACCGCATTCATGAAAAGATCGTGGCCGGGGCCACTGAGGGAGCCTGGATCACGCATATTTGCGAAACCGGGGCCGCCATCGGGTACGAAGGCGACCTGTTGGAATGGGAAGACGTGAAGATTCACCTGCTGGATAAAGAAGGCCGGGAAGAGACCGGGAAGATTTACGGCAAGGTGACCGCGGTGCAGACCGGCCCCGGGGGGGGCCATGAAGCCGCCATCCGCTTTACTTCGGTCCCCCCGGAAACCGCCCAAAAGATCCGGGGGTTGATGGGGATAGGGATGGGGGAAGGGATGGAGGGTTAAAAGGGGGAATAGGGGAATAGGGGAATAGGGGAAAAGGAGAAAGATTCACCACCAAGACACTAAGACACAAAGTTTCACCAAGAATTTTTTAAAACTCGTTCCCCAGCTCCCGCTTGGGAACCCAGGTGTAATACTTGCTAGTGGTGGGGCCTCCCTGCCCGCCGGAATAGGCCGAAAATTATGGCAACCCACCTGTCCCTATTTTGCTCCTTATCCCTCACCCGGTGGCCATTTTCCGGAGGCGGATGGCCGCCGGAGTTACTTCCACCAGTTCATCGTCATTGATAAACTCCATGGCCTGCTCCAGGCCGAACTGTCTGGGGGGGACGATACGCAGGGCCTCATCCGAGCCCGCGGCCCGGATATTGGTCAGCTTCTTCTCCTTGGTGATGTTCACCCACATATCTTCGGCCCGGGTGTTTTCGCCCACCATCATGCCCCGGTACACCGGGTCCCCCGGCTTCACAAAGATCGTCCCCCGGGGCTGCAGGTGAAAAATGGCATAGGCCACCACCTTGCCGGGCCGGTCGGCAATCAGCGCCCCGTTGGGCCGGCCCTTGATCTCCCCCGCATAGGGGGTGAAGCCCTCCAGGATGGTGTTGAGCAATCCGGTCCCCCGGGTATCGTTTAGAAACTGGCCCCGAAAGCCGATGAGGCCCCGGGAGGGGATGTGGAATTCCAGGCGCACCCGCCCGTAACCGTGATTGACCATCTTGACCATCCGCCCCTGGCGGGCGCTCATTTTTTCGGTGACAATGCCGATAAACTCCTCGGGAATATCTACCACCGCCAACTCCAGAGGCTCCGACAGCACTCCGTCCCGCTCCCGGGTAATGACCCGGGGCTTGCTTAGGGACAGCTCAAACCCTTCCCGCCGCATCATCTCTATCAGCACCGCCAGTTGCAGCTCGCCCCGAGCGCTGACCCGGAAGGCCTCCTTATTTTCCGCCTGCTCCACCTTGATGCTCACATTGTAAAGGACTTCTTTGTCCAGGCGTTCCTTGAGATGCCGGGAGGTGAGAAGCTTCCCTTCCCGGCCCGACAACGGCGAGGTGTTTACCGAAAAGACCATGGAAATGGTGGGCTCTTCCACCCGGATGCCGGGAAGGGGCCGGGGGTCTTCCGGGTCGCTTAGGGTATCGCCGATAAAGGCCGCCGGCACTCCGGCCACCGCGGCCAGGTCTCCGGCCTCGATGGAGTCGCGCTCCAGGCGTTCCAGCCCCTCAAAGTTGTAAACCAGGCTGAGGTGGGCCTTCCCGGCCAATTGCCCCTCCTTTAGGAGGGCCACCTCCCGGCCCCGCTTCAGGGACCCGCTGACGATTTTCCCCACCGCGATCAGACCCACGTAGTCGCTGTAATCCAGGCTGGTGACCAGAAACTGTAGGGGCGCGGCCGGGTCGCCGGCCGGCGCCGGAATGGCCGCGAGAATGGTGTCAAAGAGGGGCGCCAGGTCCCGGCCCTCCCCCTCCGGGTCGGTGAGGGCAATGCCCGCCTTGGCGTTGGTGTAGAGCACCGGGAAGTCTAACTGCTCCTCGGTGGCGTCCAGGTCGATGAACAGGTCGTAGATTTCGTCCAGGACCTCCTTGATGCGCCGGTCCTGGCGGTCGATCTTGTTGATAACCACGATGGCCGGCAGCCCCTTCTCCAGGGCCTTCCCCAGGACGAACCGGGTTTGGGGGAGCGGCCCTTCGGTGGCGTCCACCAGGAGCATGACCCCGTCCACCAGGTTCAGGGTGCGTTCCACCTCGCCGCCGAAATCCGCGTGGCCCGGGGTGTCCACGATATTGATCTTCACCCCTTTGTAAGTGATGGCCATGTTTTTGGCCATGATGGTGATGCCTTTCTCCCGCTCCAGGTCGAGGCTGTCCATGACCCGTTCGGCCACCTGCTCATTTTCCCGAAAAATGCCGCTCTGCCAGAGCATGGCATCCGCCAGGGTCGTTTTGCCATGGTCCACGTGGGCAATAATGGCGATGTTTCTTAAATCGTTTCGGATTTGCATAATAAGTCGGCAAAATAGCGACCGCTGCATAAGCGGCCGCTATTTCTATGCTCCTTTGCGTTAGATAAGCTGTCAGCCGTCAACTAAAATAGATACAAATAATTTTGTCTTTTGCTGAAAGCTGAAAGCTAATAAAAGCGATTCCGGGTAGGACGAGAGGAGGCCCCTCCGCTTGATCTTGGCTGGCTGTGTCCCGCGGCAAGTTCCCGGCAGCAATTTTATCAATGGTCAATTATAACGGTTGGCGTACTGATTTAACAAGTGGCCTCGAGAGATAGAGTGGGCTGGACAAGCCGAAGCTTAATGGGCAAGAGCGTTCCGGCCAGGAGCCTGGCCGCCCTACACCTCCCGCCCCGCCCACCGGCCCTGTGAAATTTGGTAATGCCGGTGGCACTTGCGACTTGCGGCCAGCTATGACAGGTACTGTGGAATGGAATATTTCATGGACGTTCCCTATTTTCCTGACAGAAGAATAATGATTATGATAAAGTAAAAAACTAAGTGAATCAGAGAGGTTGCTCATGAGTCGGATTGCCTTTGATATTCCGGAGGAAAGCGTTCTAGCCTTAAAGCTCACGCCTGAGGCGCTGGCCGAAGAGTTGCGCATGGCCGCGGCGGTCAAGCTTTTTGAGTTGGGACGACTATCTTCAGGCGCCGCGGCCCGCTTGGCGGGAGTGCCTCGAGTCCTATTCCTGGCCAGGCTCGCCGACTATGGAGTGGATACTTTCCAGTTGACCGAAGATGAACTCCAAAGGGAGACGCCCCTTGCCTGAAGTAATCTGCAACACCTGCGATTCCGTATCAGTCCCACCACCCGTGCTGCGGTTCTCAAACTTGCCGGGGAATCCTGACTAACCGGCGCGAGCTTTCCTTTTCCCCTTTTAACCTTTTCGCCTTTTTCCCGTCTGTCTTTGGCGCGATATATCTCTAAATACCATTTTCATTTTCAGAAGTTACCCGCTAAAATCATAACACTTTGATAATCCTATATTTTTTAACTAAAAACTAAAAACTATAAACTAACAACTACTTAGCATGAGCAAATCCTCCTTCTTCGGCCTCCAAATACTAGTCTTTTCCCTGGTGGCCTCGGCTTTTGCCAACGTTTATATCACCCAGCCGGTCCTGCCGGTGATCCGGGCGGAATTCGGGGTGAGCGCCTCGGTGGCCTCCCTCACCGTGTCCGCCACCATCCTGGGCATCGCGTTAGCCAATATGCCCTTCGGCATGTTGGCGGACCGTTTCCCGGTGCGGGTTTTCATCCTGATAGGGGGCCTGGTGGTGGCCGGCGCAGGATTAATCTGCGCCGCGACCCCTTATCTCGAGGCGCTGGTGGCGGCCCGCTTTGTCCAGGGGCTGTTCGTTCCGGCGCTGACCACCTGTCTGGCCGCGTACCTGGCGGCCAACCTGCCCCTGGAGCGCCTCAACGTGGTCATGGGCTCTTACGTGGCCTCCACCGTGGTGGGGGGCTTGACCGGCCGCCTGCTGGGAGGCTGGATTCACCCGCCCCTGCACTGGCGCTACGCCTTTGTCACCGCCGCGCTTCTGGTCCTGGCCGCCTCCCTGGCCGCGGCGCGCTGGCTGCCGCCGGGACAGGGGCGGGCCGGGGCCGCGGAAACTGAGAGCTTCCTGGACCTGCTCTCCCGGGCTGATCTGCGCCGGGTCCTCTTAGTGCCTTTTGGCGGGTTCTTCGTGTTTTCCTCTATCTTCAATTACCTGCCATTTTATCTGTCCGCCAAGCCCTTTGGGGCCTCCACGGAACTGATCACCCTGCTTTATCTCACCTATCTCCTGGGGGTGCTCATGGGGCCCATGTCAGGG
>Ga0194126_10007873_pt1 | contig 14684 bp, 11 predicted proteins | sample TA2KigC150mmetaG_FD_148641 | JGI IMG/M metagenome (GOLD analysis project Ga0194126, IMG submission 148641) | Freshwater microbial communities from Lake Tanganyika, Tanzania - TA2015035 Kigoma Deep Cast 150m | ecosystem: Environmental > Aquatic > Freshwater > Lake | place: Tanzania: Lake... | reverse complement strand
GTCCCCGAAGGACATTCCTGATAGTGTTGCACAGGGAAGTGCAACAGCAAGTAAAGTTCTTGCTTTGATGTCAAAGGATAAGTTACTGACTGACCCAATTGTAGCAAAAGTAGACCAGATAAGATGCATAGGCTGTAACAAGTGTATAATGGTTTGTCCGTTCAAGGCTATCGAAGAATTAAGTTTAAAGGATAGAAATGTTGTACAGGTTATAGAGTCTGTTTGCAAGGGCTGCGGTCTCTGCGAAGCTACATGCCCTATAGACGCTATAAGTTTAAGCGGGTTCACGGATGAAATGATTCTTGAGGAATTAAATGCATTTTCTTTATTTTAAATATAAAGAAGTTTAAGTATAGATAAAATAAAAGATTCTAAATTAAGGGATTGTAAATTAAAAGATTATGAATTTTTTTTTAAAAGTAATCTTAATTAAAAATACCCTGCAGATATATTTATTTTTTGGGTATTAAAAGTAATTAAAATAAAAAAAATATGAAAAGAAACACTGATACCAAAAAAGAAAAAAATGAAAGTAAAAAATAACCTGATTGATGATAAACCAGATAAAGTAAGAATTGTTGCTTTTTTATGCAACTGGTGCTCTTACGCTGGTGCTGATGCTGCAGGAACTTCAAGATTAAGACAGCCCGAGGATGTAAGGATTATAAGAGTGCCATGCAGCGGAAGAATCAACCCTCTTTTTATTTTAAAAGCTTTCAGTCTTGGAGCAGATGGGGTAATGGTTTCAGGCTGCCATCCCAATGACTGTCATTACAGCGAGGGTAATTTTTATGCAAGAAGAAGGCTTGAAATATTAAAGGAATTTCTTCCTGCAATTGGAATTGACGGCAAAAGATTTGTTTACCAGTGGGTTTCAGCATCTGAAGGCCAGAAATGGCAGAAGGTAATAACAAATTTTATCAAGAGGATAAAAAATCTGAAAGAAAAGGGTATCTGAGAACTCAAATAAAAGAAAACCCTGAAAATATTAAACAGAAAAGCATGATAGAATCAAAACTGAAGGAAAAAATAAAAGAGAAGTTTGATACCCTTGAACTTGTTATTGCTTATTCAGGAAGCAGTAAAGCTCTGAGAGTAAACCCTTTATTCATAGAAAAAGAATCAGATATAGATAAAATAGTTTTTAATAGTTTGTGTGTAAATAACCTTGCAGCTTATGCTTATTTCAAATCCCGTGAAATTAATGGAAAAATTGGGATTGTCTTAAAACCCTGTGACGCAAAATCAATTGTTCAGCTTATTTCTGAGCAATTAATTAGCAGGGATAAAATCTTTTCAATTGTTGCAGGATGCAGCGGTGTGATAGATTACAAAAAAATTTTCAAATTTACCGGTGGTTTAAAGGTGATATCTGCAGATACAGATGATACAGGTATCAGGCTTAAGACAATAGATAAAGATTATAAATTAAATTTAAATGACTTTTATGCAGATAAGTGTTATAGCTGCAGAATTTATGATAATCCAGTTTACAGTGATGAATTTATAGAAAATGATAAAAAGCCTAATCTTGAATCCGTAGAAGAATATGCAGACATTGAAGAATTTGAAAAGTTAGGTCTTAAAGAAATTGAGTCTTTCTGGAAATCAGAATTTTCAAGGTGTATAAGATGTTATGCATGCAGAAATATATGTCCGCTGGAAGTCTGCAGGGACAGGTGCATAGCCCAGCTTGAAAGCCCCCACTGGCAGTCACAGAAAATAAATACTGATGAAGGTAAGTTTTTTCAAATGATAAGAGTTTTTCACCTTGCCGGAAGATGCACAGAATGTGGTGAGTGTGAAAGGGTCTGCCCGGCAAATATTCCACTGGTAAAACTGATGAAAAAAGTTAACAGGGACATATTAAAACTTTTTGGATACAGACCAGGTTACAGTATTGATGAAAAACCTCCACTGCTGACGTTTAAAAATATCGAAGAAAATATTAGGGAAGAAAATTTAGTAAATGAATAAATTAATAACTATTTTAAGAAAAGAAAACTTTATGCCTCTGCTTGAAAAAGCTGGTAAAAATTACGATGTTTATCTGCCGCTGCATGATAAAAAAAATGGAATTGTGGATTTTTGCGAACTTTCATATATGAGTGAAGATTATGTTTTAAATCCTGGGGAGAAAACCAGAAAAAGCCCGAAGTTTATATTTTTTCCGCAGACAGAAAAAATTTTTGATTTTGAGTATATAAAAGATTTACAAAAACCTGATAAGGTTCAAATTAAGCTTAAAGAAAAAACTGATAGTTCTGAAAAGGATATTAAGAAAAAAATAATATTTGGTTTGAAACCCTGTGATACCGCTGGAATAAAAAGCCTTGACCTTGTATTTGGGGAGGGTGATAGAAAAGACCCTGCCTATATTCAGAAAAGAGCCGGTTCCATTCTCATCTCTATAGGCTGCAATCTGATTTACCCGGACTGCTTTTGCATGGCTGTTGGTGGAAATACATTCAATTTTGAATTTTCAGATATAGGTTTAGCTGACCTTGGTGATTATTTTGTAATTTTGAAGAAATCAGAAAATAACGAAGTTGCTGAATTTCTTAAGGAGAACTGGAATTTTTTTGAAGAAAGGAATTTAAGCATATCAGAAGAAACAAAAATAAAGCAGTTAATTTCAAATTCTGAAGAAAAATGCAGACTTAACTGGAAAGAAATTGATGCAGATAAAATAAATATTATTATGGATAAGAATTTTAATGATAAAAAAACATGGAAGGAAGTAACAAATAAATGTATAAGCTGTGCAGCCTGCACATATGTCTGTCCTACATGTGTTTGCTTCAGTATTGGAGATGAGCTAAGAGACATGGATGGTGAAAGATATAAATGCTGGGATTTTTGCACCAACTATTATTATACACTTGAAGCAAGCGGTCATAATCCAAGAAGTGAAATATACCAGAGATACAGAAATAAAATTAACTGCAAATATAACTATTTTTATAAAAGAAACAAGATTCTTTATTGTGTGGGGTGCGGCCGCTGCATAGATGTCTGCCCTGTGGGAATTGATATAAGAGAAGTTGTTGAAGCTTTTTTATAATAGCTTTTTTATAAAGCTTTTTATAGGAATTAAAATTTGTATCTTATTTAGACTTTTGTATTTAAAAAGTTAGTACAGGTAAATATTAATAGATATAAAAAGATATTTCGAGACAGTTTAAATTTAGAAAATTTGCTTATGTAGTTAACTCATAAAATTATGATATCTTGTGTTATAAATGGGTCTTATGTGTTCCTATATAAAGCAGTATGTCAAGCTAAGTCAATAAGAAATTTAAACAAAATAAATAAAAAAAATAAAAGTGGCCATTAATAAGCTAATTTTAAAAGAGTGAATAATTATAAATAAAAATGGATAAATTAAAAAATTATCTGTTGCCTGAAATAGCAACAATAAAAAAGATAATTAAAGAAACACCAAATATAATTTCTCTTCAGTTAGTGCTGGATGACGAAAATTCAATGCGAGATTTTTCTTTCAAGCCTGGCCAGGTTGGGCAAATTTCAGTTTTTGGATTCGGTGAATCAACATTTGTAATTAATTCATCGCCTTCAAATAAAGAGTATCTCCAGTTTTCCATTCTGAAGGCAGGATTTAATACAACAGCAATTCATAATCTAAGCGAAGGTGAAAAAGTTGGTTTAAGAGCTCCTCTCGGAAACTGGTTTACTACTGAAGATATGCAGGGTAAAAGAATAATATTTGTAGGCGGGGGTATTGGACTTGCACCACTAAGGCCATTAATACTTCATACAATTGAAAATAAAAATAAATTTAAAGAGCTTACACTGCTGTATGCTGCAAAAACTCCGGAAGATTACTGTTTTAAATATGATATTGCAGAATGGGAAAAATCCAGTGATATAAAGCTTATACAGACAGTTGATAATGTATGCTATGGATGGGATAGAGAGGTGGGGCTTTGTGCAGATGTTCTTGAGAGGCTGGCTCCATCTCCAGCAAATACTGCAGCTGTGGTCTGCGGACCGCCAATAATGATTAAATTTGCCCTTCAGGTTTTAAAAAAGTTAAATTTTGCTGATGATATGATTTATACTACCCTTGAACGTAGAATGAAATGCGGTATAGGAAAATGTGGCAGATGTAATATTGGGGAAAAGTTCGTTTGTGTTGATGGACCTGTGTTTACCCTGAAAGAATTAAATAACCTCTGCGAAAGTTTTATCTAAATAGTTAGAATTCCCTTTTTCGGGATTGTAAATAAGTTATTTAATCAACGGCTGGATATTTCAAAAACACGCAAAGCTTTGTCCAGGTTAGTCAAAGCTTGCTCTGTTTTAGTCTGCCGTTAAACAACCAGACTTAAGTCTAGTGATGGATAGGATTTTTATATCTATAAAAGATAAATGGTGCTCTCAACTTCAGTCGGGGGAGTTTTACTATTCGCTGTCCTCCCGAAGCAGAAAGAACCGTCCCTGCTCAGAGAAAGAACCGTTCCCGCTCACTGTTTAAGTCTTTTCAAAAAAATATATATCATGGTTATGGTAAATAAAATACCCAGATAGATATATAGAATCAGGTTTCCAAATCTTGCATAAAATGTTTTGTAAGGAATCAGGTAAATATTTCCACAAATTACCCCCTTTTTAGTGAGGTCAATTTTTTTAACAATGTCGCCATCCGGTGATATAATTGCAGTTATTCCGGTATTTGTAGAGTGAACAAAATAGCAGCCGTTTTCAATGGCTCTTATCCTGCTGAAAATAAGGTGATGCCATGGAGCAATGCTGTCATTTAAGCTTGAATCATCTGATAGTACTATAATCGCTTCAGCATCATTATTTCTAAAACGGCGAGCTATATCAGGCAATGTGGACTCAAAGCATATATTTATTCCCAATTTGCCCTTACCGGGGATTTCAAGCGGTGAATAATCATCACCTAAAATAAGGTTTATTTTTGAAAAATCAAGAAACTTAAGAAAACTTAAAATACGGGGATAGGGCATATACTGGATGAAAGGTATTGGGTGAATCTCGTGATATATTCCGGTAATTTCAAGCTTCGGGTTGTAAAGTACTGCCGAATTATACCATTCTGTTTTTGATTCGTTGTGATAATACTGCCCCAAAATAAGGTGGAAATTTTCGGTTTGCGCTGTGCTACCTGCCCAGTCCTTAAAATCAGTATTGTTATCAAGCTTACCCCATATAACACTTTCAGGAAATATGACAAGCTCGGTACCGGGCTGAAAATATTCCAGCCCTGAATAAGGCTCCGGTATGATTTCAACACCTTTATCTGAGTACTTATCACCAAAAGAAATATTGGGCTGAACTGCTGCTATTTTAATTTCTGTAAAATTTTTATTCTTAATTACACGGTCAAGATTGCTATTTACACTTATTATCCCATAAGTGACGAATAATAATAGTATGGAAAGGCTTACTGCCAAGAATCTAAAATTAAGTTTTTTATTATTTAAATAAAAAATTATAGTTTCAAAAACTGTTACATTAAACAGTATAAGTATAAAAGAAACACCATAAATTCCTGTAAATCTGGTTATATGCATCAGCGGCAGAAAGTTATGCTGGCTGTAGCCCAGTGTACCTATTGTAAATGCAAGAAAAGTCTGGGACCTTAAAAATTCTATGGATATCCAGACTGCAGGAATTAAAAAAATTCTTAGATATATCTGTGATATCTTATTTAATATAAAATGTATTAGAATTCCTGTAATTATCAGATAAATACTTGCAAATAAAAAAATAACAGGCCATATATATTTCACGAAGAGTTCGGTAATCCAGTAAGTTAGCCCAATAAAAAATCCGATTCCAAGTATAATGCTGCAAAATAGGCTATGCCTGAATGTTGATTTATATAATGCAAATAAAAATGGTAGCAGTGAAAACCATGCAAAAAAACCAAGCTCTTTAAAACTTAAAAATAAAAAAAGTGCTGATAAAAGGCTAAGAATTAACTTCTGGTATAATTTCATTCTTCAGTATTTTTTAATTAGGTTGTTAAGTTTCAACAGATAAGTTATTTTTAAAATACTGCAAGCTGTTCATCAGGGTTTAGAACAGATATTGCTGCATTGCTTCCAATAACCTCAACTTTTATTATTTTTTCAGGTTTTTTTAAATCAATTTTTTCCCTGTCAACCACATCTGTAAGTTTGATAATTAAATCATCATAACTCATTTTATGATAATATCTCTTATCAAGTTCCATCTTCCACTTCTGGTTTTTACCTATTTCTGGAACCAAAGACTTAACTGCTGACTGCATGTCAGCAACTCTTGATGCTACCCACCTGTCTACTGGGATATAGCGGTGTGTTCTTCCAAAAATATCTTTGTCCTTTTCATACAGTTTTTTTAGTTTCTTAACAACTTCTTTTGGCTTTGCCACATCAATCAAGAAAATTCCATTATATTTTGATTTTAAAAAAGCGGGTGATGCACCAACAGCACTGATTGCATTTGTAGCACTTTGCTTACATGCAGATGTGTGGGCAGGGTCATAAGTTACAAGTAGTTTTATATCCATGATAACCTCCAGAATAAAATAATAAAATTTATTTATTATAGTTATAGCCTGAAAATTTAAATACTTTTTGTTTTATTATATTTCATAATGAAATTTAAGTCACCAGAAGTGAAAAAAATGTTAGCATCTAAAATTTCGTGATAAAAAAAATTATTGCTATCACAAAATTTTAGATGCTTCCAAAAAATAGTTTTTTACAGCAAGAACTTTTTTAACTAAAAATGGTAAAATATTTACAACTTAGCGGAATTAATATCTGATTATTATATAATCACTATATAACAAGAAAATTTGCATAACGTGTTATATCAGAATCAAATAATGAATTATGAAAGAATATCATCTAAAAGAGCTTAAACCGCTTGCTGAGCGCAAATACAAAATAGATTATGCAAAGGAACTTAACAAATCACAGCTTCAGGCAGTAGAATTTAAAAAGGGGCCTGTTCTTGTTATAGCTGGCGCTGGAAGTGGTAAAACAAGGACTCTTGTTTACAGGGTTGCCCGCCTGGTTGAAGACGGTATTAAACCTGAAAATATTTTACTTCTTACTTTTACCCGTAAAGCTGCACAGGAAATGCTCAGGCGTGCTTCAAATCTGCTTGATGAAAGATGTGGAAATGTTTCGGGTGGTACATTTCACTCATTTGCAAACCTGATATTGAAACGCTATGCAAAGTTTGTAGAATTTAATGAAAATTTCACCATACTTGACAGGAAGGATTCAGAAGATGTTGTTGGCTTTATAAGAAATGAACTTGGATTTTATAAAAGCAGGGTAAGATTTCCACAAAAAGGCACAATTGCTGATATTATAAGTAAAGCTATAAATAAAGATTGCCAGCTAATAAGCATTATAAGAGATGAATACCCCCATTTTTTACACCAGTATGAAGATATTAATAAAATATACCGGGAGTATTCCTCATATAAGAAAGCAAAATCATTAATGGATTATGATGACCTGTTAATTTATATTGAAATGCTCCTGCGTGAAAATAAAGAGATTAAAGTAAAGGTTTCAAGCTATTACAATTATATAATGATAGATGAATTCCAGGATACAAATAAACTTCAGTCAAAAATTGCCTACCTGCTTGCAAGCCAGTATAAAAATATAATGGTTGTTGGAGATGACTCACAAAGTATTTATTCTTTCAGAGGCGCAAATTTTAGAAATATAATGGATTTTCCAAAAGTATATCCTGAGGCACGAATTATAAGGCTTGAACAGAATTACAGAAGTACACAGCCAATCCTTGACTTTACAAATCAGATCATAAGGTATGCCGGGGAGAAGTATGATAAAAAGCTTTTTACAAAAAAAGAGGGTGAGCAAAAACCAGTATACATTGAAGCAGAAAATGAAAACTGGCAGTCCAAATTTATTGTTCAGAGAGTTCTTGAATTAAGAGAGGAAGGGGTTGCACTTGATGATATTGCAGTCTTATTCAGAAGCTCATGGCAGTCAATGGATCTGGAGATCGAGCTCAATACTCACAATATTCCATTTATAAAATACGGTGGAATTAAGTTTACTGAAGCTGCCCATATAAAAGATGTTGTTGCCCATCTTAAGGTTGCTTATAATCCGATGGATTTTGTAAGCTGGATCAGGATATTGATGCTGATTGAAGGGATTGGACCTGCTTATGCTTATGAAATTACCAGAGAAATTGTGGAAGGCAGGGGAGGGATTAAACAGCTTGCAAGTGATTTTTATCTTTCCAAGAAGTTTGGAAAAAACCTGTTAAAACTATATGAAGTTTTATCCTGTGTTGAAGCGTCAGCCAAAGAAATTAAACTTAACATGAGTAAATTAAAAAAGGCGGATGAAAATTCTGCTACTTTAGATTTTTCTGAAAAATTAAGGCTTGTGATAGACTACTATAAGCCGCTTCTTAAGGAAAAATACGATGATTACAACAGACGTTTGGATGACCTGACATCGCTTGAAATTATCTCACGGAGGTATAATAACCTTGCAGATTTTCTATTTGACCTGACTCTTGAGCCTGTAGATGAGCGGCAGTTTAAAGTTACTCCTGAAGATAGTGAAGATGAGAAATTAATTCTTTCAACCATTCATTCAGCCAAGGGTCTGGAATGGCATACAATTTTTATAATCTCCCTTATTGATGGTTACCTGCCAAGCTCCTATTCAATGAACTCAACTGAAGAAATAGAGGAGGAAAGGCGGCTTCTATATGTGGCTTCAACACGTGCAAAGCAGAATCTCTATCTTATAAAACCCGGAACCGGCAAGTTCTCGGGCAATTATTTTGAGCCTTCTTTCCAGAGATTTTCTGAAGTATGCCGCTTTTTAAAAGAGGGTGATATCCTGAACAGTTATGTGGAAAAATGGGTTTTGAAAGAAGGCTAAAAATTTAGTTTTTTAAGGAAGCATCCCCAATTCCGTGATAGCAATAAAAGTAAAACTTTAAGGGCCAGGATGTGTTATTAAGAAAACCTTTTGAAGGCTGAAGCGGGCACGGTTCCTCCTTCAGGAGGAGAGCGAAAACTGAAACAGAGCAAGCTTTGACTCGCCGGGGCAAAGCTTTGCGTGTTTTTGAAATAACCCATCCTGGCCCATTAATTTATTTTTTATCACGGAATTTTAGATGCTAACGTTTTTTAAAATTCTATTTTTAATATTGTTATAATTATGTATAATAAATACTTATAACTTTTTATATGATAATTTTACAAAATTTCTTAAAGGATTTAAGGAAGGACAAAATGAGAAAAAACAAGCTTTTTATTATTTTTACTGTAGTTACAATACTGACTTTTTTAGGAACTGCAGCTACCTGCAATCTGTGTGGATTAGTGCCGGTGGAAACAACTTCTGAAGAATCCGAAGAGGAAGTTTCAGGGGGTCAAAGAACTGAAACCACTTCAGCTGGAACAGAAGCTGAAGAAACTGAACCTGCAGATGAAACGCCGCCTGCAGATGAAACGCCGCCTGCAGATGAAACGCCGCCTGAAGATGAAGAACCCCCTGAAGATGAAGAACCTGATGAATCATTTGGTGATGCAGGTGGAGAAGGGGTCGTTTTTAACCTGAAAGTTAACAAAAACTTAAGCGGTTATGTTACGGAAGATGGCTCGGTGCTCACAAGGACAGTTCTTATAGGTGATAATGCATCAGACAAGGCTGTGAAGGGATTCATAAGCTTTGATATAAGAGAATTATTCGATTCTCCCATTGCAATTGCAAGAATAAGTATTACAAACATTGTAGCAGCTGTTGACCCTACTTTTGCAGACCAAATGATTATCAAGGTTTTTGATTACGGAAGCTCTTTGAATGCTTCAGCTTTTGCAGAAGGGGGCACCCACCTTGCAGCCATTCCAACTGCAGGATTGACCAGTATAAATATTTCAGGTGATAATTTAAAAGCTCTTGTAGAACAGTGCAATAATGATGGCAAAGACTATTTCCAGCTAAAGCTTGGCCTGAACGATTATTCAGATGATGATGGAGTTGCAGATATATTTGCAATAAATTTAGACAACGCGCAATTAATAGTTGAACAGTAATAAAATTTAAGTCGGGTGATATTTTAATTCCAGCTCTTGAGAGAGCACTTGAAATAGGTCATTAGGGTAAAGATTCAGCTTATTTCAATAAGTTTATTTACTTCAACTATCTTATGGTAGTAGTGCCCTGACGGCTTTATTTTTCTTATAAGTCCTGGTGATTTAAAATCAACAGATGTCAATCCGAATCTTCTTGATGGGCCATGGGCTAGTTCAAAATTATCAAAGGTGGACCAGTGAAAATATCCCAGCACCGGAACACCTTCATCGCATGCTTTTTTAATATAAAAAAGGTGATTGTACAAACTGTGTTTTCTTAATTCGTCATCATCTGTACATGTACCATTTTCAGTTATAAGGATTGGTTTTTTATACTTTTCATAAAAGAATTTTATCTGTTTATAGATTCCTTCAGGATACAGTTCCCACATATCATCATGCCCTCTTCCAAGCTCATCAAGTTTTTTTCTGCCCCGTTCCTCATAAGCTAAAAGCGGGTATCTGTCTACTGGAATTCTTCCATAATAGCTGAACCCAATATAATCAACACTTGTACCTTTTTTTGTAAAGTATTCATGAACATGTTCATGCTCTATAAAATCAAAAAAATTTTTAATGAAGTTTGCAGCAATATTTTTTTTATCCATCACCTCAACTATCATATGGGCATGTGAAATTCCCACCATTATTTCTGGATACTTTTCCTTTATATAATCATAAAGAACACCATGAACATTTGCCATATTTGACAATGCCATATTTCTAAGTATCGGGTTTATCTTTTTTGGCGGGAAACCTTTAAGAAGATATGTCATGTTTACATATGCATTAGGTTCGTTAAAAGTGTTTACAATATCAATGTAGTCAGAGTAGGCTTTTAGTACTTTTTTTACATAATCAAAGTAAATTTCTACAGATTTTTTATTTGTCCAGCCGCCGATTTTAGAAAGCCACAGGGGATTTGAGAAATGATGTAATACAAGTAGTATTTTTTTGTTATTTTCTTTAAGTTTTTTAAAAATTTCTTCATAATGCCTTAAAGCATCATTATCCAGAGGAAAAAAAGGTCCTTTCTGAAGCTTTGACCAGTCCATTGAAAACCTGTAAGCATTTCCAAGATAAAGAATGTATTCTAGATCTTCCTTATATCTATTATAGTGATTTATTGCAAGACCAAGTTTCGTGCCGTCAGCCCCAATAAAACCGCTCCACTCTGTTTCTCCTTCTCCCTCAATCTGAAAAGCTGATGTTGCAGTTCCAAAAATAAAATTATCAGGAAAACTCATTAATACAGCCTCCGCATGTTTATCGATTTATTTCTTTATTAATTTATTCTTAATATTTTTATTAACAGTTCAGAATAATAAGAATTACAAAAAGCCTGACTTCTTTTATTTCTATATATGCCAGTTTCCAATTGTTTTTATTAAATGTTTATAGAAAATATACCAGAAATATAATAAAAAGTAATAAAAAACTATTATTTAAGAATCTTATTTAATTTATAAAAAATTTAATGAGTAGAAAATTTTTGTTTATAATCGGTTTTGATTTAGAAAAAAATAACGCTATAATTAAGGTATGGAAATTAATGAAAAAATTAAATATGCAATAGAAAAAACAGAAATTTTAAAACAGCCAAAAAAGCTTCTTTCAACTTATGAGTCAACAACAGTTCATTACTATATATTAACAGTTCCGTTTTACCTTGAATTTGAGGGCAAAAATCCAGATTCTGAAACTGTTATAAGAGAGGGCAGAATAACCTGGCAGAAACCGCAGTTAATTACCCCTTCATACATATTAAGAATGGAAGGCTTCAGCGAGGAAGCTAAAAAGGCTTTCAGAATGCTTGCGGGTGAAAATGCAGATTTAGCACTAATGCTTTACAAACTTAAATTTGTTAAGGATTATGACAAAATGGATATAATATCAACACCCATAGCAGAAATTGCAAGAAAAATAAATGAAGAAATAGAAAAAAGCCAGGACCCTTTCACTGCAGTCATAAAGGGGGTTGATGAGTTCTGGGATGTATCACTCACAAAATTTATCTATGATCTTGCTGTCAGCAGTGCTTATTTCTCCCAGTTACCTGAGTTGAGCAGAAACAAACTGATTGATATCAGTTCTTCAGGACTGACATTTCTCTCAAAAGATAACCAGGGTATCCCTATTGCAGCGAAAATAGAAATTGAAAAATTGTTTGGCCTTTATGAAAAGGGTGAAATTGAAGCAAAAATATTAAAGGAAGAGCTTGACAGCTGGGGTTTATTTGATTATTACCAGGACAGATTTTTTAATTTATTTAAAAAAAGAAGATAAAAATTGGGTGAATGAAAATGAATGATAAAATCAAAACAGCAATGGAAATAGCAATGGAAAAAGCAGCAATGCTTGAAGATTTATCTGAAGAAGAAAAAGAAAGAATTGAAAATGAAAAAAAACTTTCTCCAATCATGGCAGGTTTTTACAAAAATGAAATTGGGCCTGAAAAAATATGGGAAAAATTAAAAAACGAAAAGCTTTCGCTTTTAAAACAGGCGCAGTTAAATCTTATAGAATCTTTAAAGTTTACCCTCGAGCAGGAAGAATTGAAAAAAAGAAATAAAGGTATAATTGCTGTTGAATCACTTAAAAAGGATCAAAAAACTCCAGCTATTCAGCAGGGCTTAAGCATGCTTGAAAACCTTAAGAGGCAGGCAGAAGCAGAAAAAAACCAGGTATTTAATGATTTCAAAAAAGCAATGGAGAAAAACCCCCAGGCAAGAACAAGAATTATAGATCAGGGTGGTGCCAAAATTGTCCTTAAGCTTTCAGCTGAAGATGCAGTCGCCCAAAATCCGCAGTGGAAGCAATTTTTGGCTGATTTTGAAAAAAGGTATGAAGGTGAATTCAGCAGGATTACCGGGCAGGTAAAAAAATATATTATCTGAAGCTTAATATGAGATTTTTTAAAATATTTAAAAAAGTTATACGACCGGTTGCATTTAATTAAGTTTTAGAGCACTTAGATATAAATTAACAGGTAAAATTTCATTAAGTCTGACCCTCATCGTTTTCCTCCTGGCCTGCTGTTAGTTCCCCTGCATCTATTAAAACAAGGCTACCAAGCAATATTACGTTATTTATCTCAAACTGTTTCGATGAGGATACAACCAGTTCAGTGGACTCAAGCTCATCGGTGTCAAATATCGAAGCTGTAAAACCAAAGACATCCATATCTCTTGGGCTAAAGTTTACAAAATTTTCCCATGGAATACTTGCCTCTATTATGAAACCATCTTCAATTTTACCTGATTTTATTTCAATCCCTTCTGGCGATTTTGAAGGAAAATATACAAAAGCTTCCGGTTGTATGCCTGAAAAATTTCCCGGTGAGAAATCTATATGGAAATCATCACTATTATAAAATGGAATATTTAAATCTCCTGGAAGATCAGTGTCAAAAACCAGTGTAACACTGTCACCATTATTTATCTGATTTCCTATAAAAGTCTGTCTGAATACATCATCTTTAATCTGCACAGCAAAATAAAAATTTAAATCATCCCAGCAGGTATAGATAACACCAGAGCAGTCTGCAATACTTGTGAAATTTTCTTTTTTAATTGTTGGATTTGAAATCGGTGCTCTATCATAGATTTGCCATTCTTCCAGTATTCCATCAATTACAGGAGGGCTGTAGCATTTAAATGAAAAAATAGGTGGCCCATTCTGTGCCCTGTATCCTGAATTTTCTAAAGCCCTCTGTTTTTTTTCTTCAATTTCCGGGCTCCTTGCAATTGTTTCAATTGTTTCACTCAAATATTTAATAGTAAACGATACTTCATTTGAGCCTGATATGACAATGTCATTATTATCAACAAGATTTGCTATCAGAATATATTCTCCTGGCTCTTTTGGTTTCCAGTTATATTCATAAGGCGGTGAACTGAACACTTTAATTGTATTTTCATCATTTATAACCAGTTTTAGTTTATATTCAAGATTTTCAATATCTTTTGATTCTATAATTATGGGGATAGTCTCATTTTCGTTAATAAGACTAAAAACCCGTTTATCTGATGGCGATGAAATATAAATTGAGTATGATTCGTGCTGCTGTTCTTCATTCTGTATTTCCCCTCCTGAAAAAAACACCATTGGGAATTTAGACTTAAAAACAAGCATGAAAATTACTGCAAGGCCTATTATTAAAAAAACTGCTATGAATGGAAGCCTGTCACCAATACTGGTATATTTATTGTATTTTCTCCTCATTCTTTATCCTTTTGTTCTTTCTTTTTCTCAATCAAAGGCTGTGCAAGGTGTGAAGGCAGCTCGTCATAATGTGAGAATTTCTGGCTAAAAGTTCCTCTTCCCTGAGTAATTGATTTTAAGTCTACAGAATAATTAAAAGATTCAGACTGTGGAATTGTTGCTCTTATCACCTGCATTTTGTTTGATTCCGGAGTCATTGTAATTATTTTCCCTCTTTTGGAATTGATATCCCCGATAATATCACCCATATATTTTTCCGGAACTGTTACTTCAAGCTCCATTACCGGTTCAAGTATTACTGGATCTGCTTCAGCCATACCCTTTTTAAATGCCA
>Ga0194126_10007872_pt1 | contig 14690 bp, 17 predicted proteins | sample TA2KigC150mmetaG_FD_148641 | JGI IMG/M metagenome (GOLD analysis project Ga0194126, IMG submission 148641) | Freshwater microbial communities from Lake Tanganyika, Tanzania - TA2015035 Kigoma Deep Cast 150m | ecosystem: Environmental > Aquatic > Freshwater > Lake | place: Tanzania: Lake... | reverse complement strand
CTCTCCTCACACTCGAGTTTACACCATCAGCAGCAATGACATATTCTGAAACTATTTCGATTCTTTCCCCACCAATATTTGCCTCAACTCTATATATGGTATTGTTTAATGTAATCCCATAAAATTCTCCTTCTATTACATGTGCACCGTGTTCTTCTGCCACATTCCTTAGTACTCTGTCAAACTCTCCTCTCTCAGTAATTGCAAGACTTCCACCTCTTAATTCTATATCAAGCTTTTCGTCAAGGGGTGAGATAAGCCGAATACTCTTCACCTCTTTTTTTATAAGGGTTTTTGGGATATCAAGTTCATCAAATGTACTTAGAGGAATCCCTCCACCACAGGGTTTTACAAAAGAAAAGTTCTTTTCAAGGAGAATAACCTCTCTCCCAGATTCTGCAAGAAACCTTGCAGCAGTGGAACCTGCAGGGCCTCCACCAACGATTAATATCTTTGTTGTAAGCTTCATCTGAACGTATTCAAGAATATATATATCCTATTTTAATCTAAAATTACGCAATTGAGCTTATTCAGGTTAATCTAAGTTGGGTGTTGAGGGATTAGTAACGTTCTTACTAATCCCTCAACATCAATCCTACACAGTTTTTCAGAACCCCGGAGGGAATGGACAGTGTATCCTTGCCTTTTTTACAGAGCTATTTCCGTTAAGGAAATGCGCAGATATTTTGAAGAAAAAATCACTCACAGAACCTGATATCGTACCATCTCTGTTTTCGCCCCATGGCATTGTTTTTTCATTATTATTTATCGCAACGATGAGATAAATACGTTCGAGAATCATTCCTTTGATGTCCTCTGCACTCGGTATGGGAAGACCCTTTGTCGGACCAAACTGTGTATGAGAATGAAAGTCACCTATTATCTGTAACTTATCAAACCTCGATAGTATTTGCTCTATTTTTTTATGATTCTTCTGGTTGTATACAACACCTTTATGTCTTCTGTTCGCTGTCTGGACGCTGAATGCGTGATCTACTATAAACCGGTCCTCAAGCTTGTATCCGAGTAAAAACCCAAGACACTCCCTTTTGTATACCTCTGCCGAACTAATAAGAATATCAATAAATGCATTCTCAGAGATATATACACGCATAGCTTACCACCCCTCTTACTACCCTTTGTATGTTGGAATCCTCACAGTAAGGACAGGGCATGGTGCATATCGGACAACCTGTGCAGCAGTGCTTCCGAAGAGCACTTTCTCAATGCCTTTTCTGCTGAGTGTACCCATTACGATGATGTCTATCTTGTTCTCATTTGCAAATTTTACAATCTCTTCATATGGGATACCCTTATGCACTATACGCTCTACGTTTTTGAGACCGCTTAGTTCATCGAGACCATATCCTTCGAGTTCCTTTTTTGCACCTTCCTCTAAATCCTTATACATTTTGTCCATTGGCGGGTGAGGGACATGCCAACCTGATCCCTTTGCTATGTCGTAGATAACATGAATAAGGTATAGCTTGGATCCATAACGTTTTGCCATATCAATGGCATACTGGAGTGCATGTGACGAACCCTCCGAAAAATCTGTTGGAAAAAGAATCTTTTTAATCTCCATTATCCTACCTCCCTTAGATATTTTGCTGCGTTTTCAGGTGATGTGTACAGGATGAAAAATCCTGAACCCCATTCAAAACCAGTTCTCCTAATAAGCCTAGGTACTATCTCGAGGTGCCAGTGGAAGTCTTCGCCGAGCGTATGCCAGAAGTTTCTCCTTGGCACTTGGTTTGGGGCTGTATGCAGAAAAAAGTTTAATGGCAGGTCTTCTTTGAATACAGCCCTCAATTTTTTTAAAACGGACATGAGTATAAACCCCATGTCTTCGATTTCATCAGTTGTGATATCACGAAAGTCACAACTGTGTCTCTTCGGGATGATCCATGACTCGAACGGGAACGAACCTGCATAGGGGCAAAAGCCAATAAAATTTCTTGTCTCGAGAATTATCCTGTCACCTACCCTCATTTCCTCCCTCATAATGTCACAGAATATACACCTCTCCTTGTACTCGTAATATTGTTTCGCATTCTCAAGTTCGTCTTTAATCCTTTTAGGGATAACAGGTGTTGCCATTAAATATGATATAGGATGGGTGAATGTTTCACCCGGGTCTACTCTTGAATTTTTGTATATGAGTATATACCTCAATCTGAGATCTCTACTGAGGTCAGTAAGGCGATCTCTGTAGAGTGTGATTAATCTTTCCATTTGCTCAAGACCCATGTCTTCAGGCTTTATGTTATGCTCAGGAGATTCAATAATGAGTTCATTTGCACCAACGCTATTCATCCTATCATAAATCCCTACCCCTCTTCTTCCAAGATCTCCTTCTACCTGAAACAAAGGTTTAAAGCTCGGGATAGCCCTTACCCACCATCCAGGTTTATTGGGGAGTGTGTCATTCATTCTGATTGATGCTATTTCAGAAGGAGTCTCACTTTCCCGTCCAGAACACAGGATGCAGCTCTGTTCAGTCTTACCACTAACTGGTGGAATATCATATTCTGATGGTGACATAGATTCTGACAGGACTGCGACCCATCTTCCGAGCAGGGGGTCTCTTCTTAGCTCATGCATCTTTGTTCCTCATATATAGTATCTTTAATCCCTCAAGTGTAAGATGTTGTCTTACACTATGACCTCTCCTCAAAAATTTTGAAATCATATCTCCATATCCACCTGTTACAATAACCTTAAGTTCAAAGCCGCATTCTTTCTCTATCTCATAGAGGAGCCTTTCAATAGCACCTGCAGTACCATAAAAAAGACCTGATTGAATGCATTGAGTTGTATCGGTGCCAATCGCTGATTCCGGTGAGCTGAGCGTAACCTCAGACAATTTTGAGGTGCCTTTTGCAAGTGATTCATTCATAAGCCCAATCCCCGGCATTATTGCACCACCAATGTAATTCAAATCCTTTCCTACAACACTTATTGTTATTGCTGTACCACAGTCTACAGCTGCCACAGGACATTTATAAAGCTCATATGCAGCTACAGCGTTAGCAATTCTGTCTGTTCCTAATTCTTCAGGCCTTGAAATGTCAAATGTAAGACCTGTTTTAATTTCATGGCTCAGTATCAATGGATCCCCTGTTATTACCCCTTTAATTGCTTCTCTTATGACTTCACTATAGCCTGAGACTACAGAGGATATTATAACTCCTGAGGGACTTTTTTCTACAGAATTTTCTGATAAAAAGTCCCTGAAAATTGAAAAATATTCCCCAGGGGTTTTTACGGGATGAGTTTCAATTTTTTGGACAAAAAGTTCCTTATCAGTAAAATAACCTATATTTATCAATGAGTTGCCTATGTCTATCGCAATAAGTCTCATCTTTTTGTCTATTATTCTGCCATTTATCAGTATTTATAGCAATAGTCAATATTATCCTCATAGTTAGAATAAATAGATAGTAATATCAACAGGTTAGAGATAATTTTCTCAGTAAAAATGAGAGTAGGCAATCCTTAAAGACAATCTTTGATAGTGAAAGGTATATAATTTCTAAAACAGTGCCAAATTCCTATCTCACTATTGTGATATCCCCTGTACTTATCTTTTTCAGCAGGCCGTCTGGAAGCCTTAATTTTAACATCCCTTCATCATCTATAGATTCGGCTAAACCTGTAAAGGTTTCTTTACCTGTGAGCACTTGAACTTCCCTTCCAAGCGTTGATGTCAACTTCTGCCACTCAGAAAGGAGCACATCTCTTTTCATTTCTTTCAATGTTTTGTACCAGTGGCCAATCTCGTTTAACATTTCTGCAATGATTACTTCCCTTGAATATAGTTTGCCAGTCTCATTTTTAACTGATGTTGCTATTTTCTTTACATCATCGGGAAGTGCCTTTACATCCATATTTACATTTATACCTATACCCGTGACAGCAAAGATTATTTCTTTAGGGGCAGTCTTTACCTCTGCAAGAATTCCTCCTAACTTCTTATCATAGAGTATCAGATCATTCGGCCACTTTATCGTAACGTTGAGTCCTGTTACTTTTCTGAGTGCAGCGGTACATCCGACAGCAGCCATTATTGTAAGAAGCGTCACATCTTTAGGTTTTATCTTCGGCCTCAGGATTATACTCATATATATGTTTACACCAGGCGGCGATACCCAATGTCTGCCGAGTCTCCCCCTGCCTTTTTCCTGGCTATCAGCAATGATTACCGTACCTTCCTGAGCACCTTTTTCAGCGAGCTCTGCTGCAATTGTATTTGTTGAACCTACAGTCTCATAAAAAAAGATCTCTCTGCCCGTTTCACCTTTTATCCCTGCTTTTATGTCCTCTATTTTCAATACTATTCTTCTTGAAGTATTACTACCTCAATCTTCCCTTTCAGCCCATCTGCAAAAGTCTTTGCATCATTCCTTGAGCCCACAATTGAGCCATAGTGCATCGGAATTGCAACCTTTGGCTTCATATCAAATGCAGCCTTAATAGCCTCGTCTGCTGTCATCACATACGTACCTGATACGGGCAGAAGTGCTATATCAACCTTAAAATTCTTCATCTCAGGGATATAATCAGTATCCCCCGCAATATAAATCCTCTGACCTTTCACTGTGAATATATACCCAACCCAGCCATTTGCCTTTGGATGAAACTGCTTGTTTGTGTTATACGCAGGCACAGCCTCAATCTCAATGCCTTCAACGTTAATCTTATTACCTGGCTTCACAAACTTTATCTTTCCTGATAACTTTTTTGCACAATCCGAGGTTGCAACAATTACCGTATTTGTCCCTTGAATCTTTTTCACATCTTCTGAAGAACAGTGGTCAAAATGTTCATGGGTAATCAGGATAATATCTGCAGTGTCTTTCTTTTTAATCTTGAATGGGTCTGTGTAGATAACCTTTTCACCAACGATTTTAAATGTATCATGCCCGAGCCAGTGAATATCCTTTACCATTGTTTTACCCCCCCCTTACTTCTGCCATAGCAGAAAATGGCAACAGTAAAATTATAATAGTTGAAAAAATAATATGTAACATGACTTTTAACCTCTTCCTTTTAAAGGAATTATATCACAAATTATTGTTATAATAATTGAGTTTCATCCCCGCAAAAACTATGGGAAAAGTTATCACAATAGTAAACCAGAAGGGTGGTGTTGGAAAGACCACGACTGCCATCAATCTTGCCGCATCAATTGCTCTCGCGGGGAAAGATATACTCCTCATAGATACTGACCCCCAGGGAAATGCAACAACCGGACTTGGTGTATCAAAGGAAGACCTTGATAAAAGCCTCTATGATGTTTTTGCAGGAAGATGTGAGATCAGTGACACTCTGGAAACAACTCCCATGGAACATCTCAATATCTTACCTTCCACCATTGACCTTCTCGGTGTGGAGGTAGAGCTTGTGGGTAAAGAAGGAAGGGAGAGAGTTCTGTACAATGCGATAAGCTCGGTCAGAGAAAAATATCGTTATATATTTATTGACTGCCCTCCTTCACTCGGGCTACTCACATTAAATGCACTTGTTGCTGCTGACTCTGTCATAATCCCTGTGCAGTGTGAATATTATGCACTTGAAGGTCTTGGACTTCTTACGAGGACACTTCGTCTCGTAAGAAGTTCTTTTAATCCTGACCTCGATATCGAAGGAATACTGCTCACCATGTTTGATGCGAGAAATAATTTATCGAGTGAGGTTGCTGATGAGGTGAGAAAGCATTTTGGTGATAAGGTGTATACTACTGTAATTCCGAGAAATGTGACACTTGCAGAGGCACCAAGCCATGGAAAACCAGCAATTTTATATGATGTTCGATCAAGAGGAGCACAGAGTTATCTATCCCTTGCAAAGGAGATATTGAATGAAGACGGCGTTGGGCAAAGGTCTTGAAGCCTTAATACCTGAAAAGGGCGAAGAGGTTATTTATTTAACTATTGACCGTATCTTTCCAGGAGAACATCAACCGAGAAAGGCAATAAGAGATGATTCACTCAAGGAGCTTGCCGCATCTATAAGAGAGAGAGGAGTGCTCCAGCCTATAATAGTCTCACGTGTTGGAGATGGCACCTTTAGACTCGTCACTGGTGAACGTAGATGGCGTGCAGCAGCACTTGCAGGACTTAAAAAAATACCTGCCCTGATAAAAAACGTCGCTTCAAAAGATTCTCTCGAAATAGCCCTTATAGAAAACATCCAGAGGGAAGACCTGAATCCCATCGAGACTGCTGAGGCATTCAGAAGATTGACTACTGAATTCAACCTGTCACAGGAAGAGCTTTCTGACAGGGTAGGAAAGGATAGAGCAACAATTTCTAACTACCTGAGGCTTTTAAAATTGCCAGAAGAGATTAAATCTCTCATTTATAACGGTTCTCTGAGTATAGGGCATGCAAAAGCGATCCTCGCAATAGACGGGAAGGCTCACCAGATAGAGGCAGCAAGAAAGGTTATCAAGAAAGGCCTTAGCGTGAGAGAAACTGAGACGTTAACTAAAAAAGTCTCCAGGCCTCTAAAGGTAAAAGCAACTAAAGATCCTCAGATTTTATCACTTGAAGAAAAGTTGATCAAAAGTCTTGGTACAAAGGTCAGAATATTTCATAAAGGTAAACGGGGGAAAATTGAGATTGAATATTATTCCCTCGATGAGCTTGACAGGCTCCTAGGGATTTTAATAGGATGAGAAAAATCCTGAAGTGCGGGTTTGAGTCAGGTTTTTAAATGCACCTTATAAATCTGACTTTCATCAGATGAGATGTAAGGAGCTTGTTTCTTGCATCAATATGTTCTATCTAATCAGCTGACCTATGTGGAAAGAAAAATATAGTACCCCTTGTAGGAATTAAATCCCGAGAATCGGGATTTAAAAAACAAATAGTGTGAGAGTAAAAAAAGATGGTACCCCCTGCAGGAATTGAACCTGCGACACCAGGTTTAGGAACACTAAAAAAGGGATTTTACAAAGGCTTGAAAATACCGGATAAATGCTTGCCAATCAAGGTTTTAAGCGGATTTTGTGCTTATATATAGTTTGCTGTGTTTTGATATTTTTTGATATGTTCATTTCACGATTTTTTCACGTAAGCTTGTCACTCATAGAAAAGTCTCTCTTTATGGAGGTTGACAAATGTTAACATGGATGTTAACATAGCACTGTGGGCAAAACGGTAATCTTTTATAAGACAGCGGAAGGGAAATGTCCTGTTCAGGACTTCCTCGATTCTTTGCCCGGAAAGGTTGCACAAAAGGTTGCATGGGTTCTGAGTCTCCTGGAAGACCTGCAAGTTGTGCCGTCGACATATTTCAAAAAACTTGTAGGCACTGAGGAGATTTGGGAATGCAGGATTCAGTTTGCTTCAAATGCTTACCGGATATTCTGCTTCTTTGAGGAGAATTCGGTGGTTATTCTGACCCACGGCTTTGTTAAGAAGACCCAGAAGACTCCGGAGCAGGAAATAGAGAAAGCCGAGGCCTACAGAAGGGATTATTTGAAAAGGAGGTTAAAAAAATGAGTGACCTGAAGAAATATATTCATGAAAGAAAAAAGAGGGACAGAAGTTTTGCCGAAGGGTACGATGAGGGGTACGAGCAGTTCAAAATCGGAGTAGTGCTAAAAAATGCCCGCGAGTCTGCTGGTCTCACACAGGAAGAGCTTGCCAGGAGACTAAAGACAAAGAAAACTGCTATATCCCGGATCGAGAACCATGCTGAAGACATCAAATTGTCAACTCTTGAGAAGGTTGCTTCTGCCCTGGGCAAGAGGCTTGAAGTGAAAATAGCTTAGAGTTACAGACTTCGGTGTGCCTGCTCCGCTTCGAGCAAGCCTCGGCCAAGCCCCTTTTCTTGTAAACTATTGGCTCCTTTATGTTATATATTGAATAAAAAAATCTTGGAGAGTTAAATTGATTTTATTCCTCGGAGCAGGTTTTTCAAAGTGGACAGTAGGGTTGCCAGTTGCAAGAGAATTATTTGATTTTAAAATCGATATATGGGGATCGAGTGATGCTCGAAAGCTTGATATAATTAAATCCCTTAAAGAAACTTGGGATAAAACACATCCTGATGGGCAAGCTGAGCAGTTCATCGCCGATGCGCTGAATTTCAACCAGAAAGAAAAAGAAGCCGTATTATGGTATCTTGGTCGTAGACTTTCAGAACCATTTATTTGGAAAGAATTCCACTCAGGGCGGTGGCGCAGACATGTGTTAATGATTGATGAGCATCGAAAATTAGAAATTCAAGGTGTTATGAAGGCAAGGAACTTTCTTCAGCGATTTTTTACACCTACATTATCAGGCATAATTACTACAAATTATGATCTGCTTGTTGAATATATACTCGGAACAAAAGGATTCAATTACGGTATCTTAAATCAAAAACTTATAGGAAGAGGACCTTACCCTGTTTCGCAATGGAGAAATCCCGTTACACTTAAAGGAAAAGTTAACTTAGCAAAAATCCATGGTAGTATTTCATGGGATGAAAATGGTTACTACACAGACGGAAGACGCGCAATAACAGGGAATGCTTTAATCGTTGCTCCAACTCCCGAAAAACATCCACCAGAATCTTTAAAATTTGTTTGGGATTTGGCTGAACGTATTCTTATAGATGTTAAGCGATTAGTTGTTTTCGGGTTTGCATTTAGCCCTTACGATGAAGCAGTTTTAAACCTATTGCAAACTGCGGGACAAAAAATAAAATCCGTGCTACTAATTGATATTGAACCCCAGATTGAGCGAGCTCATCACTTATGGCCTAAAGCTACAATCATATCGTGCCTTCCACCTCCAGAAGGGGACCCGATCATACAAAGTTGGCTGGGTTGAATTGTTTAAAAATTGAATTTAATTTATAATTTTCAGACAGAATTTGACACATCTTAAGCATTAAACCAGCCTGACCCACATGCCTTACCGATAATTATTTCGGTGCGAAGATATCAGTCGTCATAGTAAAACCTTGCCCTTGCTTTCAATGTACTTTGTGAAACGATTAGACGGGCTTAAAGGTATTAGATCGAGGGGGATATGCAGTTCTTCTTCGAGCTTGGCCGCCAGTTCAAAAAGCTTCCACCCTTGTACACCATCACAGGCTATATCGAGGTCTTTTGCCCCTTCCGGGTCTTCTAAGGCGCTACCAAAAAGAATTAATCTATTTGCACCATAAGATTTTGCTAAGGATGTTATTTTTTCTATTTGAGCTTGGGTTATCGCCATTATAATGCCCTCCAATCTACTGCTGCTATATAATAATACATCAACTCAACAATCCTGAGCTTCCAATAGATCAAGTAGGAATCATGGTCACGCTGCATAAACTACCATTGCAGAACTCAGAATCGCATTCTTTCTTATATAATTTCTGCTCGATTCAATGCCTCGCCGGCTCACTACGTCCACATCACGCCCGAATATTTCTTTTAGTTCTTCCTCCATGTGAACCAGGTCAAATAACGTATGTCTCGTGCTTTCATCGAACGTCACAAGTACATCAATGTCACTGTCAGGGCCGAAGTCTTCTTTGAGCACAGAGCCGAAAAATGAGAACTCACGTATTTCCCATTTTTGGCAAAATTCGACTATTCTTTCTTTTGGGATTTCAATATGCACTCTGCCCATTATTCCATCTCCAGTATCTTCAGACTTTCAGTTTCCCTTTACCTACAATTTTAACAGCAATATGCTTGTTATATATCCAATCTTAAAAGTTAATGAACTCAACATGGGCTTAATAATAACATATCACCGGTCTCATCGAATTTCAACAAAGGTATTTATACCAATGCCCCTTTTCTTGGCAAGCTCATGAGGAATTCTAACCCAATACTATTACCCCACTGTCCTGTCTTAACAATCATAGTACATCCTTCCTAAACCGGCCAGTTGGTTGCATCTAACCACCTTTTTAAGTTATACAAAATATATGGAAAAAGTCTGGAAAAAGCTTTTCAGTGTTCAAGATTTGAGACTTGTAGTTGATTGTCCCGTCGACTTACTTCATGGTGCTGGAGTTATTGGACCATATGATTCCCACCAGTAACCGGCTGCGACTCTCCTGGCAGCATATATCTCCTGTCCATCTGTCCTGACATTAATCATGCCATGCAAACGTCTTTTGAAATAAATCCTTCCCAGCAAATTTGCATCTCGAGTTCGAGCATCAAGGGTCTCCAGCCCCTTTTCACTACTACTTTCCTTTTTATCTTCTTTTTCCTTTGCTTCGACAAATGTTGCAGCGATTTCTGTAGAGAAAACTAAAGGCTTACTCGAACGGGAAAGTTGACCTAAAGCCCCGATGCAGACTGCCCTTGGATGACCGTGATCTGGTTCGTCACCTGAGGAAATCACGGAGACCTGAGGTCTTACCACTTCAAGAAAAGTGCGGTAGAAATCATGGCTTCCGTGATGAGGCGCCTTATATATATGGGCGCTTAAATTAGCCTTGATTTTCGGATCATTAAGGAGAATTTTGGAGCCCTCAGTATTTACGTCGCCGGTAAAAAGGATCGAAACATGGCCATAGGTCAGACGCAGAATTACTGAATTGCCATTGATGGTTTTGGATGCGTCCTTAAGCCAGTAAAGTGCAGGCCTATTTTTATAAATATCGGGACATGGACCAAGGACTTCAATTGCTATATCGGGGTCTCCGATATCGATATAACCTGTTTTACTTGATACAGCATTGTAAGACATACCTTCATCAAGGACGGCCTGTTTCCATACCTCAAAGGTTTCATCTAATTGAAGGCCGTTCAGATCATTCACTGTATCATGCATGGTCACTAAATATTTATTGCCCGGATCCAGATCGCCCAATTCTGTCTTGAACGCACCTTCCTTAAATGTAGCAATGCCATTATGGATTATTCTGCGTACATTAACCTTGGGATGCTGAATTATCGGTATCAGTCCTTTGATATGGTCTTCATCAGCATGGCTGAGGACCAGGAGATCAATATCAACAGGAGGACCATCTTTATCAAAGCGATATTTCCAGGCAAGAAAACCAAATGCCCGGTTGTTGATGCCGCCGTCAATAAGAATTTTTTTGCGGCTTGGTGTCACGATGAAGGTTGAATCACCTTGCCCTACATCAATAAAGTATAATTCGAGGGCAGGCTTATCACCCAGATGATCTTCATCGACAAACCCTTGCATATTGCGAAATTTCGTCTTGATCCTGCCATTGACTGATGAGCCGCTTGTTTGAACTTCATCACCGAAGATTAGTATTGCAGATCGCTTTGCTGTTGTAGATTCCTCATAGAGCATTGAGGTTTTCGTTGAAATATACTTCATAGGCATTGTCTTTCCCCTTTTTAAATGACTACCACGATTCCTCCACTTTCCTTTTGTAAAATCAATGCTATCAAAAATATAAGCTTTAAGCAACTGCCGATAAAACAGGTAAAAGCAGCATGCTGAGGATATTTATAATTTGTGTTGAATAGATAGGAAAGTGTTGGCCGCGCAGAAGATTCAGGAGTGGTTGTTTCAGCCACTGACAAACGTTGAGGTGATAACGGATATTCTTTGATATGCTCACAGTAGTCCACATTTTTGCAAAACCTAATAATAATGTTTATTTCTCTCAGAATTTGATAATCCCTTTTTAATCAGGTTTTCTTTGTTTCAGGGGTGGCACTATATTTTTCGATCTTGACATATGTAACCGATGAGGTTACACTAAAACAGATGATAAAAACGTTTTCCCATAAGGGACTGGAAAATTATTTCTATGATGGCATAAAGAAAGGAATACAAGTTGCACATGCACAGAAGTTGGCGGATATTCTCGACAGACTTGATGCTGCAAAGGAAATAGCGGATATGAGATATCCCGGCTCCGATCTTCATAAACTGAAAGGAAAAATGAAGGATTTATGGTCAGTAAAAGTCTCTGGAAATTGGCGGATTGTCTTCAGTTTTAAAGAGGGCAACGCATATGATGTAAATTACATCGATTATCATTAGGGAGGTGAAAGGATGAGAACAAGAAAGAGGCCCCCGACTCATCCGGGAGGCATTTTAAAAAGGCACTATATGGAGCCTTTGTCGCTGACAGTTTCAGAACTCGCATTAACTCTGGGGGTGACGAGAAAAACCCTCTCGAAAATTGTAAATGAGCGAGGCGGCATAACGCCGGATATGGCTCTGCGTCTCTCAAAGGCGTTCAAGACAACCCCTGAATTGTGGCTTAACCTTCAGCAGGCATATGATTTATGGCAGGCTTCACACAAATCCGATGCTTGGAAGCTGGTTGAAGCAGTCGCTGTTTAGGACAATCCTTAAATATAAAGACTATGCTTGCTATGAAAACAATTTACCTATGCAATTTCACGTCCAAAAATCCTTTTATATAAATGTTCGGAACCTAAATGTTATTACATATTTCTTTCGAAAAATTATCATTCTTTTAAAGATTGTCAGAGTGTTTGGCAGCATGTATATTCAAAATTTTGGATGATGTTTCTTCCCTGTCGACTTTAGTCAACTACAAACACTCCTCCTGAAAATAAGTTCTATTCGACAACATTGCAAAGATGACTCGCATGAGCTTATGAGCTGTTGCAAAGACAGCCTTCTTAAATGGCTGTCCTTCGTTTCTTTTCTTTAAAAAGTATTTCCTAAATGTTGGATTATGATTGATTACTCTCATTGTCATAAGCCAAATCACTCTCCTAAGATGCCGATTCCCTCTTTTTGATATCTTGCTTGCACCTTCATATTTGCCTGACTGGTAGACTGTCGGATCAATTCCCGCAAATGCTATCAGGTTCTTGTGCGATGCATAATTATCGATTTGCCCTATCTCTGCCAGAAATGTGGTTGCGGTATTATTGCCAATGCCAACTATAGAGGTGACAATCTTGAGATCCTCTATGATGGATGACTCGCAATACTTGATTAGGGACTTGCTGAGCTCATCACGCCGCTTCTGAAGATGGAGAAGTGTATCAATCTTCCCCGACAGTATTATCTCCTTCCCTGGACTCACCGTTGCAATTGATTCTCGTGCAATTTTTATGATTTCTGAAGGTGTGAACCTTATCCGGCAACTGCAAGGTTTTTCCTTTAATGTCTTTGCGATAATATTTGGCTTTGCCACAGTCACAAGACGTGCAGAAGGAAATCGCTGTATGAAATGCAGCATTACCTTTGTAAAGGGATTGCACATAGACTCCAGTTCCGGGAATGTTATGTGGAGAAGCCTCCGTATCTCTACCTTTGTGGCAGATATCTGATGGCACAGGGATTCCCGCTCCCTTGCCATATCTCTGATATCCTGCAGATCCTGAGTGACAGCAAGCTGCGTTACTGAATCCTGATGTGCAAGGATAAATTGGGCTATAGTGCTTGCGTCCTTCTTGTCTGTCTTCGCCTTCCTGAGTGAAAGCTTAGAGAAATTTGTGATCAACAGAGGGTTGATAATAACTGTCTCAATACCTTTTGCCGAAAGAAAGGAATACAGATTGATGTGATAACATGCAGTGGATTCCATCGCTACCACAACATTTTCATAGCTATCGCTGTTTGCCTCAATAGACTTCAGAAGTTCAGCAAACCCGGCACTATCCATGTCAAAGGAGATATCAAAACGACTCTTGCCGTGGTCATCAATCCCATTGGCAGATGACCTGTCCTTTGAAACGTCTATCCCTACATAGAGCTTACCCATAAATTACCTCCTCCTGCTATTTCAGGATCAGGCAGGGCATGCCTCCAAACCAATCCTCTCGCGTAACAAGGGTTCAGAGACCCAATCAACTTATCATGGTTTGAGGAGGCAGGGAACAAACTAAAGTAAGGGCTCAGAGGCCCAGGGAGAAGTCAGCTCTCCTGCCTACACCCTTTTCTTATTTTTATATCACATTTGTTGGTAAGAGGGAGAAATGCTTTTTCTAATTTTGATGTCTTAGAATGCCCCTTGAAATTTCCATTTGGACGTCGTTCTGCATGCATATGTAGCAGAATGTATGTACAGATCGGAGTAAGATATATTTATGCATAACTTTTGCAGCGCTAATGACCAAGGTTCTCGCTTTCTTGTGGCGGAGGTTGCATACTCTTTTGTCAGGGTAAAATAAATACCATGGACTTTGATTCTGCTGTTAAAACCATAAACAGACTACTGATAAAGAAACAACCCTCGATATTCAATAGTTCTTGGATACGAGGATATGCTCCTCATATTTATCGCTTTTTTCAGAAAAGCATCAGAAGGGAAAGCGGCGGCATAGACTGGGACAGGATCACCCGTGGTTTGGATCGTAAATTTCAAAAAAAATGGATTACATCCCGGTGTAACGGAATCAAACTGTATCAGAGTAAGGCCGAGGTTAAAATGATTCTTCATAAATACGATGGGAAACTCTATACCTTTCTGACTCCGGCTGATAAAGATAATAATTCTATACGGGATATTATTAGTATTGCGTTAGTAAGAATTGCTCAAAAAGGAAATGTGGCAGCCGAACAGGAAATTATCAAGTTGGTCAGGTTTACTATTGATGAGTGGATCGAACACTCCCCCAAAATTTCTCGTTGGAAGGGATATGAGTATTTAATTCAAAAGCGTATTGAGGGCTGTGTGCGTTGCTATCGCTATTCGGGATCGTTCATGGGTTATTTATTTAAAACACTTGAATATGCAGGCAGAGGATTACGGCCAATAACCCAAATAAT
>Ga0194126_10007871_pt1 | contig 14691 bp, 10 predicted proteins | sample TA2KigC150mmetaG_FD_148641 | JGI IMG/M metagenome (GOLD analysis project Ga0194126, IMG submission 148641) | Freshwater microbial communities from Lake Tanganyika, Tanzania - TA2015035 Kigoma Deep Cast 150m | ecosystem: Environmental > Aquatic > Freshwater > Lake | place: Tanzania: Lake... | reverse complement strand
TGATCATCAGGCGGCTGACGCGCTCCCGACGGCGAGTGCGTGCGTTGTAGATCGTATCGCCCTTCTTTAGCTGTCCGGAATAGACGCGGAAGAACACGAGTTTGCCAGCGTAAGGATCGGTCCAAAGCTTGAACGCAAGCGAGCAGAACTTGGCGTTGTCGTCTGACGCGGCCACGACCTTGTTTTCGGTGCCCGGCTCGTGGCCCTCAGCCTGCGGGATGTCAATCGGGCTGGGGAGGTAGTCAATGACCGTATCCACCAGCACCTGCACGCCCTTCTTCTTGAAGGCCGAGCCGCAAAGCACGGGGATGAGCTCAATCTTGCAGGTGAGACGGCGAATGGCAGCCTTGAGCACCTCGGGGGAAATGGGCTTTTCCTCGAGCACTAATTCGGCGATGGTATCATCCTTGTTTGAGACTGCGTCAATCAACTCGGCCAGTGCGGCCTGAGCTTTGCCCTTGAGCGCGTCAGGGATTTCTTTGACCTCGTAGTTAAGACCTTCGTTGACGACGTCGCCCTCACCCCAGACAAACGCCTTCTGATTTACAACGTCGATAACACCGGCAAACTTGTCCTCCGCGCCGATCGGCAGGAAGACGGGAAAGGCGTAGGCCTTGAGCTTGTTCCGCATGTCCGCGAGCGCGTTGTCAAAATTCGCGCCGGTGCGGTCCATTTTGTTCACGAACGCGATGCGCGGAACTTTGTATTTGGTCGCCTGCCGCCAGACGGTCTCGGACTGTGGCTGCACGCCAGCGACGCCGCAAAACACGGCCACGGCGCCGTCCAGCACGCGCATGGAGCGCTCAACCTCGGCGGTAAAGTCCACGTGGCCAGGGGTATCAATGATGTTGATACGGTGCGGGACGTTGTTGAAGGCTTTGTAAATGCCCTCTTCACCCGGCTTGGCAGACTTTTGCGTCCAGAAACACGTTACCGCCGCAGAGGTGATGGTGATACCGCGCTCGCGCTCCTGCTCCATCCAGTCGGTAACGGTATTACCGTCATCCACGTCGCCGATTTTATGGATCAGGCCGGTGTAAAAAAGAATGCGCTCCGTGGTCGTCGTCTTGCCCGCATCAATGTGCGCGGCGATGCCGATGTTGCGGGTACGCTCTAACGAGTATTGCCGGTTGGGCGAGTTGACGGCCTGGTTTTCGGCTAGGGTGCTCATGTAAGTTCAGCTTTAGGATGGGATCTTAGTCAAAAAAAACGCCCCGATGCGTGGTGCGCCTTCGGGGCGGCAGAAACTAGGGTTTGCCTACCAGCGGAAGTGCGCGAAGGCCTTATTCGCCTGCGCAGTTTTGTGAACTTCGTCGCGCTTACGGATGGCGTTTCCCTGCCCTTGGTAAGCGTCCATTATCTCAGAGGCAAGGGCTTGACTCATGGGAACACCCTTGCGGGCGTCAGCAAAGTTCACAATCCATCGCACAGCAAGCGAAGCCTGACGATCGGCGGGGACTTCCAGCGGCACCTGATAGGTGGCACCGCCGACGCGACGGGGCTTGACCTCGAGACGCGGCTTGGCGTTGTCCACGGCGCGCTGAAGGATATCCACTGGGCTAGCATCAGGCACCTTCTCAGCGAGCGAATTAAAGGCCCCATAAACGATGCGCTGGGCGACGCTTTTCTTGCCGCACTGCATGACGGTGTTGATGAGACGACCAACGAGCACGCTGGTATAGCGGCCGTCGGGGATGATTTGGCGTTTACTGGCTTGGCGACGACGGGACATGGCAGAGCTTTCTGTTTATGACTGCTTACGCGGCCTTCTTGGCGGCTTTTGGACGCTTGACGCCGTATTTGGAGCGGCTTACCCGACGTTTCTCGACGCCAGCGGCGTCAAACGTGCCGCGAACGATGTGATAACGCACGCCGGGGAGATCCTTCACGCGGCCGCCGCGCACGAGCACGATCGAGTGCTCTTGGAGGTTGTGGCCCTCGTCGGGGATGTAAGCAATGACCTCGTAGCCGTTAGTAAGACGAACCTTCGCAACCTTGCGAAGCGCGGAGTTAGGCTTCTTGGGCGTGCGGGTCATGACCTGCACACAAACTCCGCGGCGAAACGCGGAGCCTTCGAGCGCGGGCGACTTGGACTTATAAACGATCTTTTTGCGGCCCTTGCGAATGAGCTGGTTGATGGTCGGCATTGCTTGTCAGCCTTCAGTTGTGCACCCCGCCCCGATTTTGGGAAAGGGACGCGGATTGTTAGCGAACGCTTTTTATGTGGCAACCTGTTTTTTGGGTTGAAGGGAACATTTGATCTCAGGCCAACAGCGGCGCCGGAGCCGGTGCATCGCTAACAGGCACTTCCTCGACCGGTAGTTCCTCGACAGTGGGCTTCAGTGTTGCACTTCGGTGCATGGGGAAACCCGTGCCCGCAGGAATGATATGGCCCATAATGACGTTCTCCTTGAAGCCACGCAGGTAGTCACTCTTGCCCATGGTTGCAGCCTCGGTCAGGACACGCGTGGTGTCTTGGAACGACGCGGCGCTGAGGAACGACTCGGTCTCAAGCGAGGCCTTGGTGATGCCCAGCAACACGGGCGCACCCTCGGCGGGCTTGCCGCCCATCTTATCGACGCGCGCGTTTTCTTCATCAAAGACGATCTTATCAATCTGCTCGCCCCAGAGGAACGTGGTGTCCCCTGGCTCGGTAATACGAACCTTGCGGAGCATTTGCCGAATGATGATCTCGATGTGCTTGTCATTGATGGTCACACCCTGCACACGGTAAACCTCCTGAATCTCATTTACGAGATGCTCTTGGAGTTCCTGCGTGCCGCAGACGTCGAGGATTTCATGGGGTACCACTGGGCCTTCGGTGAGCTGTTGTCCCTTCTTGACGAAGTCGCCCTTGAAGACGATGACGTGCTTGCCGATGGCGATCAGGTGCTCTTCCTCAAGGCCAGTCTTGGCGTCTTTGACGAGGATGCAGCGCTTGCCGCGCACGCTTGCACCGAAGTCCACTATACCATCGATCTTTGCGATTTCGGCGGCGTCCTTCGGGCGACGCGCCTCGAACAGTTCTGCCACGCGCGGCAGGCCGCCGGTGATATCCTTCGTTTTGGAAGACTTGCGCGGCGTCTTTGCGAGCAACGAGCCAGCGACAATGTGATCGCCCTCATTGACCACGATATGCGCGCCAGCCGGGATCGGATACTGCGCAAGCGGCTCGCCGCGCTTATCCTCAATGATGATCTGCGGGTGCAGATCTTCCTTGTGCTCGATGATGACCATGGCCTCTTGGCCAGTCGATTCCTCGAGTTCTTGCTTCATCGTCACACCTTCAATGATGTCATTGAAGACAATGTTGCCCGCTTTTTCGGAGAGCACGGGAACGTTGTAAGGATCCCACTGCACAAACGTGTCGCCCTTCTTTACCTTGCCGCCGTTACGAACAGAGATAACGGAGCCGATGACGATGTTGTGCGTTTCTAGCTCGCGGCCGTCGCTCGCCAGCAGCGTGAGCGAGCCGTTCTTATTAAGGACAATGCAGTTGCCATCCTCTAGCTCAACAATGCGAAGATCGTTGAAGCGGACGGTGGCGTCCACCTTGGTCTTGATCTGCGGCTGCTTAAACGTGCCCTGCGCGGTGCCGCCGAGGTGGAACGTGCGCATGGTGAGCTGAGTACCCGGTTCACCGATGGACTGCGCGGCAATAATGCCAACAGCCTCACCCAGCTTAACGGTCTGACCGGTGCCTAGATGGCGCCCGTAACAGAGCATGCAGCAACCGACCTTGGCCTCACAGGTGAGGACAGAGCGGATCTTAACACGCTCAACGTTGGCGGCCTCGACGGCTTTGGCCTTGAGCTCATCGATCTCCTCGTTGGCCTTGACCAGTTTGGTCTTCGGGCTAGTCGGATCTACGATGTCTTCAGCAGCGTGCCGGCCAATCAGGCGCTCGGCGAGCTTCACGACGACTTCCTCGCCCTCACGGATTTCAGAGACCCAGATGCCGTTGGTCGTGCCGCAGTCGTTCATGCGGATGATGACGTCCTGCGCCACGTCCACGAGCTTACGGGTCATATAACCGGAGTCAGCGGTCTTGAGGGCGGTATCAGCGAGGCCCTTGCGCGCGCCGTGCGTGGACATGAAGTATTCCACAACCGTGAGGCCCTCGCGGAAGTTAGAGAGAATTGGCTTCTCAATGATTTCCCCGGACGGCTTGGCCATGAGGCCGCGGAGGCCGGCCAGCTGCCGGACCTGCGCCTTGTTGCCACGCGCGCCAGAGTCAACCATCAAATAAACCGGGTTGAATTCCTTCTTGCCCTGGTTTTCCTGCAAGGTCTTGAGCATGACGTTAGCGATCTGATCCGTGCAGTGAGTCCAGATGTCGATCACCTTGTTGTAACGCTCTCCGCCAGTGATCGCACCGGCACGGTGCTGTTTGTCCACTTGGTGAATTTGCTTCAAAGCGACATCAATCTCCTCCTTTTTGGCGTGAGGAATGATCATGTCATCGATGCCGATGGACACGCCTGCGCGGGTAGCCTCGCGGAAGCCCAGCTCCTTGAGCCGGTCGAGCGCCTCGATGGTTTTCTCGTGGCCGCAAGCCTTGTAACAGTTCCAGATCAACTCACCGATCTTGCCCTTGTTAACGACGATGTTCGGGAAACCCATGCCTTCCGGCCAGATTTCCGAGAAGACCACGCGACCCACAGTGGTCTCGATAACCTTCTTATCCTGCGAGCCATAAACGGTGCTCCTCCCAAGATCGGGATTGGCGATGACGATGCGATCGTGGGTTTTCACATCGCCTTCCTGATAGGCGAAGATGACCTCATCCTTGGAGCCAAATAGCATCGGGGTCTTCTTGGACTTCCCGGCACGCGGTTCAGCCGTAAGGTAGTAGCAACCGAGCGTAATGTCCTGCGTCGGCGTCATGATGGGTTTGCCGGAGGAGGGGCTGAAGACGTTGAGCGGCGCCATCATTAGCATGCGCGCCTCTAACTGTGCCTCAACCGAGAGCGGCACGTGCACGGCCATCTGGTCGCCGTCGAAGTCCGCGTTGTAAGCGGTGCAGACAAGCGGGTGAATGCGAATAGCCTCACCTTCAATGAGCGTCGGCTCGAAGGCTTGAATTGAGAGACGATGCAACGTTGGGGCGCGGTTGAGCAGGACTGGGTGCCCGCGCGTGACTTCCTCGAGGATGTCCCAAACTTCGGGCGACTGGCGTTCGATCATCTTTTTGGCCGAACGCACCGTGTGCACATAACCGCGCTCCTTGAGCTTGCGGATGATGAACGGCTCGAACAACACGAGCGCCATCTTCTTCGGTAAGCCGCACTGGTTGAGTTTGAGTTCGGGACCGATGACGATGACTGAGCGGCCCGAGTAATCTACGCGCTTACCCAGCAGGTTCTGGCGGAAGCGGCCGGATTTGCCCTTGAGCATGTCAGAGAGCGACTTAAGTGAGCGATTGCCCGCACCGGTGACAGCGCGACCGTGGCGGCCGTTGTCGAATAACGCATCCACGGCCTCCTGCAACATGCGCTTTTCGTTGCGGATGATGACCTCGGGGGTCTTGAGCTGAAGCAGGTTCTTCAACCGATTGTTCCGGTTGATGACGCGACGGTAGAGGTCGTTGAGGTCGGACGTGGCGAAGCGGCCGCCTTCCAGCGGCACGAGCGGACGCAGGTCCGGCGGAATCACCGGCAGCACCGTGAGGATCATCCACTCGGGCCGGCTCTTAGAGCCGATGAAGCCTTGGTGGAGCTTGATGCGCTTGGCGAGCTTCTTGCGGATCTGCTTCGACTTTGTCTCAGTCATCGCGACCTGCAACTCGTCTATGGTCTTTGAAAGGTCGAGCTTGGCCAACGCGTCGCGAACCCCTTCCGCGCCAATCTTGGCAACAAACGCGTCGGCACCATAGGTTTCCTTAGCCTCGCGATACTCATGCTCGCTGAGAAGCTGGTGCTGCTTGAGCGGAGTGTTACCAGGGTCGATTACGAGGTAATCCTCATAGTAAATGACGCGCTCAAGATTTCGGGCGGTCATATCCAGCATGAGGCCAAGTCGCGACGGCATGCACTTGAAAAACCAGATGTGCGAGACGGGAACGGACAGCTCAATGTGGCCCATACGCTCGCGGCGCACGCGGGCCAAGGTGACCTCGACGCCGCAACGGTCACAAACGACACCACGATGTTTGATGCGTTTGTATTTGCCACACGAGCATTCCCAGTCCTTAACGGGACCGAAAATGCGCTCGCAGAACAGACCACCCTTCTCGGGCTTAAACGTCCGGTAATTGATGGTCTCCGGATTTTTGACCTCACCCTTGGACCAAGTGCGCATGGTCTCCGGGCTGGCGACGGTGATGCTGACGTAATCAACCAAGTTAACCTTGTCCAGGCCGAGCAATTCGCGGGCGGTGTCTTTGGCGTTAATCATGATCTTGAGTTCGTTGATTGTTACGTTAAATCAGAGGGCGGCGAGCAAAGCCTGCGGGTTAGGTGAGGCTTGTTCGGAATCCACCGGGTTGCTGTAGCCGACCTTCACATCGAGGCCGAGGGACTGCATTTCCTTTACAAGCACATTGAACGATTCGGGTACACCAGCCTCGAGGGCGTTGTCGCCCTTGACAATGGCCTCGTAAATGCGTGTGCGACCTTGCACGTCGTCAGATTTCACGGTTAGGAGCTCCTGCAACGTGTAAGCTGCGCCGTAGGCTTCCATCGCCCACACTTCCATCTCACCGAAGCGCTGGCCGCCATACTGGGCTTTTCCGCCCAGCGGCTGCTGAGTGACAAGCGAGTAAGGCCCAACCGCACGGGCGTGAATCTTATCTGCGACCAAATGGCCGAGCTTCATCATGTAGATGAAGCCGACGACGACCTCTTGGTCGAACGCTTCGCCAGTGCGGCCGTCAAACAAAGTCGCTTTGCCATGTTCGCCCACCAGCGGGTGACCGACTTCTTTCTTGTGCAGATCCCCAGCTTCCTTGAGGTATCCGCGGATCTCCTTTTCCTTGATGCCGTCGAAGACAGGCGTGGCGAACTTGAGGCCGAGGAACTTCGCGGCCCAACCCAAGTGAGTCTCCAGCAACTGGCCGACGTTCATGCGCGAAGGCACGCCCAGCGGGTTGAGGACGATGTCCACCGGAGTGCCGTCCGCGAGGAACGGTAGATCTTCCTCGGGCACAATCTTTGCAACAACGCCTTTGTTGCCGTGGCGGCCCGCCATCTTGTCACCCACCGAGAGCTTGCGCTTCGAGGCGATGTATACCTTCACCTGCTTGATGACGCCTGGATCAACGTCCTCGCCGGACTCCGCGCGGCCGACTTCTTCGTCATGCTGCATCTGCAGATCGTCGAATTTTTTCTTAAACGTGCCGATGATCTCGTTGATCTTGTTCCGAATTGGTGACGGGTCGATTTCGATCTTGTCATAGACCTGCGCGAGCTTGCGCAACAGCGTCTTGGTAATCTTACGGTTCGCCGGGATGATGATCTCGCCGGTCTCGGCATTGGTCACGTCCAGCGGAATCTTCTCGCCGAGCAAGATGTTCGAGAGTGCCTCGGTGAGCTGGTCACGCAGGGTCTCAATCTTGCCCTTGTATTCCTCCTCGACGGCCTTTTGGGCACGCTTGGCGTCCTTGTCCATTACCTTGGACGAGGTGGTCGAGCCGTCGTTGGGTTTCTTTGCCGAGACTTTTACGTCCATGACGATGCCATAGGTCCCAGAGGGAACCTTGAGGGAGGTGTCTTTGACGTCGGCAGCTTTCTCACCGAAGATGGCACGCAGCAGACGCTCCTCAGGAGCAAGTTCGGTTTCGGACTTTGGTGTGATCTTGCCGACTAGGATATCACCTGGCTTGACCTCCGCACCAACGCGGATGACGCCGTCGGGTCCGAGGTTTTTTAACGCCTCTTCACTTAGGTTGGGGATGTCGCGTGTAATTTCCTCCGGGCCGAGCTTGGTGTCGCGAGCGCCAACCTCGAACTCATCAATGTGAATGGAGGTGAACACGTCATCCTTCACAATGCGCTCGCTGATGAGGATAGCGTCCTCAAAGTTATAACCGTTCCAAGGCATGAACGCGACGAGCACGTTGCGGCCAAGGGCCAATTCGCCGCCGCCGGTGCAGGGGCCATCAGCAATGGCCTGACCCTTCTTCACGCTATCGCCCTTGGCAACAAGCGGACGCTGGTTGACGCACGTGGCTGCGTTCGAACGCATGAACTTGCGCAGGCGGTAGATCCAAATGCCATCCTCTGGCGCGTGCTTAAGCTTCTTTTTAGATTCGGGAATTTTGCCGTCACTCGTGATGATGATCTGATCGCCAGCCACACTGGCAACTTTACCGGCTTCCTCAGCAACGAGCACTGCCATCGAGTCTCGCGCAACGCGATCCTCAAGGCCAGTCGCGACGAACGGAGCCTCGGTGATCATCAGCGGCACGGCTTGACGCTGCATGTTTGAGCCCATCAGGGCTCGGTTTGCGTCGTCATGCTCAAGGAACGGGATGAGGCCAGCCGCAACGGAAACGAGCTGCTTGGGCGACACGTCCATGTAATCCACTTCCTGCGGTTCGACATCTACGAAGTCGCCCTTGCGGCGGCAGGTGACGGTCGGATTAAGGAAGTGGCCTTTGTCGTCAAACGGCGCGTTGGCCTGTGCGATCGTGAAACCTTCTTCACGATCACCAGTGAGGTAATCCAATTCACCGGTGATGCGGCCCTTCACGACTTTGCGATAGGGCGTTTCGATGAAGCCAAAGTCGTTTACTCGCGCAAAGGTCGCGAGCGAGGCAATGAGGCCGATGTTCGGGCCTTCAGGCGTCTCAATAGGGCAAATGCGGCCGTAGTGGGAAGGATGCACGTCACGAACCTCAAAGCCCGCACGATCACGCGAGAGACCCCCGGGTCCAAGCGCGGAAAGGCGGCGTTTGTGGGTCAACTCGGCCAGCGGATTTATCTGGTCCATGAACTGCGAGAGCTGCGAGCGACCAAAGAAGTCGCGCACCACGGCGGAGAGCGCCTTCGGATTGATGAGCTTGGCGGGCGTCATCGTGTCCACCGCTTGGTCGAAGAGCGTCATGCGCTCCTTGACGAGGCGTTCTGTGCGCGCAAGACCAACGCGACATTGATTGGCGAGGAGTTCGCCCACGGTGCGAACGCGTCGGCTACCAAGGTGATCAATGTCATCTACACTGCCCTGCCCTTTTTTGAGCTTAAGAAGATACTTGGTGGATGCGACAAGGTCCTGCTTGGTAAGTATGCGCGAGGTGGCGGTATCACCGAAGTTAAGCTTCTGGTTGATCTTGTAACGACCCACGCGGCCAAGGTCATACCGCTTTGGATCGAAGAATAAGCGCTTGATCAGCGCGCGTGCGTTGGCGGCGGTGGGTGGATCACCTGGACGGAGACGGCGATAAATGTCCTTTAACGCTTCCTCTTCGTTCTTGGTCGGATCCTTTTTGAGACACTTGATGACGATGCCGTCATCCACCGAAGTGTCCACGACCTTGATCTTGGTCACACCTAATTCAGCGATCTGCTTAATGACCGCCTTGGAGAGCGGCTCGAAGGCGCGGGCGACGACGATATTCTTATCAGCGTCAATGGCGTCCTCAACTAGCACCTTATTGGCAATGTCCTCAAGGCCCTCAGCCTTCTTTACCGAGATTTCCTCGATATCATAGAAAAGCTTTATGATTTCTTCATCCGTACCGCGCACTACATCCTTTTTGGGCTTTTCATCACCATCCAGGAAAGCCAACGCACGGAACAACGTGGTCGTTAGGAATTTACGGCGGCGCTTTTTGCGATCCAAATATACGTAAAGCATGTCGCTCGTATCAAACTGGGCCTCATACCAGGAGCCGCGATCGGGAATGATCCGGAAGCTGTGAAGCTTTTTACCATTCGGGTGTGTCGTCTCCTCGAAGGCAAGGCCCGGTGAGCGGTGAAGCTGGCTAACAATAACGCGCTCAGCACCGTTAATAACGAACGTTCCCTGCGGCGTCATCAGAGGCAACTCGCCCATGAACACCTTCTCTTCTTTTGCGCCGCGCGTCTCATCGCGGAGGCGAAAGGTCACATGCAAGGGCGCGCCAAAGGTCAGGCCTTCGCGGATACTGTCGAGCCAGCTTAACTTCGGCTCGCCGATTTCGAAACCGGTGTATTCGAGCACGGTTTTTCCATCGTAACTTTCGATGGGAAAGACCTCATTAAAAACGGATTGTAACCCGAGGTTCTTGCGCTTCGAGGGCGCGACCTGTGTCTGCAGGAACTCAACGTAAGAGTTGACCTGGATTTCGATCATGTTCGGCGGAACCACGGGTTCCTTGATTTTACCGAAGTTGATGCGGGCTGCGTTTCGCGTTGCCATGGTCTTTTTCGGGCTAGCCCGACACCTGCCGAGCGGTTTTTTTCTAACTAATAATGGCTCACCAACGGGTCGCCCCGAAAGTTGGCCTCTACAATCACTGAGTTTACTGCAATAAATCTGGTACCCGCGCCGCGCCGCCTCCCGCGGGGGAAGGGCGAGCGGCGGCCGGTGTGGCCGCCGCCCGCTCAACGGCAAACTTATTTGACTTCAACCTTAGCGCCGGCGTCTTCGAGCTTCTTCTTGGCGGCTTCAGCGTCCGCCTTGTTCGCGCCCTCTAGCACGGGCTTGGGAGCGCCCTCGACGAGCGCCTTGGCTTCTGCAAGGCCTAGGCCGGCCTTGACCTCACGGACGGCTTTGATGACGCCAATCTTGTTGGCGCCAGCCTCCTTGAGGATTACGTCAAAGGTGTCCTTTGCGGCATCTGCGGGCGCAGCGGCTCCGCCAGCGGCGGCTCCACCAGCAACGGCGACGGCCACCGGCGCGGCGGCGGTCACACCCCACTTGCCTTCCAACTGTTTTACGAGGTCGGCGGCTTCCAGAACGGTTAGCGCGCTCAACTCATCAACCAACTTTGCGATGTCTGCCATGTTTTCTTTCCGTAGTCTCGTCGCCCCCGGAGCCCCGGAGATTTGAGCCAGCAGCCGCTAGCCGACGATTCACTCTATATGTTTCGTTGTTTGTTTCCCCACCGGCCAACATGCCGGCGGAAATGGTGTTTAGGCGGCCTTCTCCGACTTGGCCTTGATGACCCGCGCCAACTGCGAGCCGGGCGTATTGATTAGAGCTGCCAGTTTTTGCGCTGGGGCCTTGAGCGCACCCAGTAACTTGCTGCGCAAGACCTCCAATGACGGCAGGTCAGCCAAGGCGAGCAACTGCGCGCTTTCGAGACGCTTGCTGCCAAGGTGTCCGAACTTAAGCTTCGGCTTCTCGAACTCAGCGGAAAAATTTTTAAGGGTCTTTGCAGCAGCGGAGACGTCCTTCGCGCCGGTGATGACGGCGAGTTGTCCTGCGAGCACTCCGGAGAGATCGGCCAAGCCAGCCTCCTTTGCGGCGACACGGAAGATGCTGTTCTTTACAACGTGCAGCTCGGCCCCGCCCTTGCGGAGACGACTGCGCAATTCATTAAAGTGCGTTACGGTGAGGCCCGTGTAATCCACCACGATAAAGAAGGGCGAAGCATTAAGCCGGGCAACGTATTCGCTGGTGATAAATTTTTTTTCGGCGCGCATGGTAAGTGTCTCGTTTGGGGTTAGGCGGCGATAAACTCTTTGGTGTCTACGCGGACGCCTGGGCTCATGGTGGCAGAGAGGGTACAACTCAGGATGAACACGCCTTTGGCGCTGGCCGGCCGAGCCTTGGCAACAGCGTCAATGACCGAGCGGGCGTTCTCCTCGAGATGCTCAGGCTTGAACGCCGCCTTGCCGACGGGGACATGGATATTGCCGGCCTTATCCACCTTAAACTCAACGCGGCCCGCTTTAACTTCCCGAACCGCCTTGGCGGTGTCTTCAGTCACGGTGCCGGTCTTGGGGTTGGGCATCAAGCCACGCGGACCAAGTACTTTGCCGAGCTTGCGCACCTCGACCATCGCCTCGGGCGTAGCCACGGCGATATCAAAGTCAACCCAACCGGAATTGCACTTGGCGATCATGTCCTCGAAGCCAACGTACTCCGCGCCCGCCGCACGGGCGGCTTCGGCTGAGGGGCCGGGCTTGGCGAAGACGAGCACGCGCACGACCTTACCCGAGCCATGGGGTAGCGGGACGGTGCCGCGCACCATTTGGTCACTCTGCTTCGGATCCACTCCGAGGCGGAACGCAAGGTCGATAGTCTCGTTAAACTTGGCCTTCTCGAACTTGGCGAGCAGCGCACAGGCCTCCTTGAGCGGGAGCGACTTGACGCCTTCAACCAACTTCGCGTTTTTCTGATAACGTTTGCTGGGCTTTCTGGGCATTTGTTGGAGTGCGGTGCAAACGGACGCCGAAGCGCCCTCCCGCGTTTTTGGTTTAACCGATGACTTCAATTCCCATGCTGCGAGCCGTGCCAGAGATCAGGCGCACGGCGGCGTCCTCGCTATTCACATTTAGGTCTTTCTGCTTCATCTTCACGATGTCGAGGATCTGTTTGCGCGTGACCTTGCCGACTTTGTCTTTGTTCGGCGTCTTGGAGCCGGCAGCTATGCCAGCGGCTTTCTTGAGCAGGACGGAGGCGGGCGGTGACTTATAAACGCATGTAAAAGACTTGTCCTGGTAGACGGTGATGATGACGGGAATTACAAGGCCAGCCTGGTCCTTGGTGGCTGCGTTGAACTCCTTGCAGAAGGCCATGATGTTGACGCCATGCTGGCCAAGCGCCGGCCCAACAGGCGGCGCGGGGTTGGCCTGTCCAGCGGCTATGGCCAGCTTAATGGATCCGGTAACTTTTTTTGCCATATGGGGATGAAAATGCGGTCGTTAAATTGCGCCGGAAAGGATGCGGGTCACGCCTTCTCCACCTGCCAATATTCAAGCTCGACCGGCGTGTTGCGGCCGAAAATATTCACGGTGACCTTTAGTTTACCGCGCGCAGGGTCGATCTCTTCAATCACGCCGCTGAAGTTCAGGAACGGACCGTCGTTAATCTTGATGGTCTCACCAACCTCGAAGTTGACCTTCGGCTTCTCGGTGTCCTCAGATTCTGAGACTTGGGCCTTAATGACGTCAATTTCCTCTCGGCTGACGGGCACGGGACGCTCTCCGCCAACAAAACCAATAATGCCCGTTGTCTCACGGATGAAATACCATGGGCGGTCAAGCAAACGGCGGTTTTCATCCAGCAGCACCATGTCGATGTAAACGTAACCGGGGTGCAGCTCGCGCGTGGTGACGGTCTTTTTTTGATTACGAACCTCGACGACTTTTTCCATCGGCACGAGGACTTCTTTAATGAACTCCTGCATTTCATCGGTCTTGATGCGCTTCTCGATGTTGTCACGCACCTTGAGCTCCTGGCCGGAGAGGGTGTGAATAGCGAACCACTGACTTTGCATGGCGTTCGTTAAGTTAAAAGTTGTTCAGCATCTTCACGAACATGCTGATAAGAAGGTCCACCCCAACGGTGAACACGGCTACAAGGGCAGCACTAATAATGACCACCACGGTCGAACCTTTGAGCTCTTCGCGCGTGGGCCACGTGCACTTGCGCAGTTCAACCTTCGTTTCGTCCACATAATTGCCCATCCGCAGCAGGTGGCCCTTCTGCCATGCCCAGAAGAAGACGGCGACCACGACGCCCAGCAGGATGTATTGCCAAATTTGCACGCTGTTTTTTCGTTTCTGCTTAGACTGCGTTCGTTCTGTTGGCGGAGGGGGAGGGATTCGAACCCCCGTTGGGTGTTTAGCCCAAAGCGGTTTTCAAGACCGCCGCGATAGACCACTCTGCCACCCCTCCGGGGGCCGGGCACTGGCACGGCGTGAGGGACTCGAACCCCCAACCAACGGTTTTGGAGACCGCTACTCTACCAATTGAGCTAACGCCGTATCGCCATTGAATGTTTGTATTCAGAGAGACGAAAGAGGACGCGAGATTCTCACCTCGCGCGCCTCAATTTAAGTGTTAGTGTTAGGAGACGATGTCGCTTACGCGGCCCGCACCGATGGTCCGGCCGCCCTCTCGGATGGCGAAGCGCTGGCCCTTTTCCATCGCCACGCCGACGATCAACTCAACATCAACGGAGACGTTGTCGCCCGGCATGACCATTTCCACGCCCGTCGGCAGCGTGACGTTGCCCGTCACATCGGAGGTGCGGAAGTAGAATTGGGGGCGATACTTGTTGAAGAACGGCGTATGACGGCCACCTTCGTCCTTAGTGAGGACATAGACCTCGGCCTTGAATTTTGTATAAGGCTTTATGCTGCCCGGCTTGGCCAACACCATGCCGCGCTCGACCTCTTCCTTCTTGGTGCCACGGAGCAGCACACCCACGTTTTCTCCTGAGCGAGCCTCATCAAGCAGCTTGCGGAACATTTCGATGTCCGTCGCCGTTGTTTTACGGGTTTCCTTCAATCCGACGATCTCAACTTCTTCCATCTTCTTAAGGATGCCGCGCTCCACCCGACCGGTAACGACCGTGCCGCGACCTTCAATGTTGAAAACGTCCTCGATGCACATGAGGAACGACTTATCAATCTCGCGCACCGGCTCTGGAATGAACGTGTCGATTGCCGTTAAAAGTTCCTGCACGGCCTTGTCGCCCTCAGGCTTACCAGCCAAAGCGGCGGTGGCGCTACCACGGATGATTGGGGTCTTGTCACCGGGGAACTGATACTTCGTGAGCAGATCGCGGATTTCCATCTCAACCAAGTCAAGCAGTTC
>Ga0194126_10007865_pt1 | contig 14699 bp, 11 predicted proteins | sample TA2KigC150mmetaG_FD_148641 | JGI IMG/M metagenome (GOLD analysis project Ga0194126, IMG submission 148641) | Freshwater microbial communities from Lake Tanganyika, Tanzania - TA2015035 Kigoma Deep Cast 150m | ecosystem: Environmental > Aquatic > Freshwater > Lake | place: Tanzania: Lake... | reverse complement strand
AAGGGGAATACCTGAAATATTAAACCTTTTTAATTTCTCGCTATTATCTCTTGACATCTAAACTACTTATTATATATTATATTGTTAAGATGTCAACATTAAGAAAAATAAAAGACTTGGAGAAAAAAAGAGCTGCTGCTCTTGGCAAGATACTGTCTATGCCCCTTATGGTGCCGGGCTCATACGGCAGGGTATATTGCAGGTGCGGCAAGCCAAACTGCTGGTGCAGAAGTGACAAGGGACATCCTTACAGCCGTATTGTCTTTTCTGAGGGTGGAAGGTCAAAAACTAAATCAATTAGTGAGGATAATGCCAGCTGGATTAAAAAAGTTACCAAAAATTACCGGGATTTTAAAGAAGGAATAAAAAAGATAAAAGAATATGACAGTGCCCTATTTGAGCTTCTTGGTAAGTATTTAAAAGAAATAGTTATGCAAACCCGAGATAAAAAAGAGTATAATTAAATCGGATTTTTTGCGTTTTTAACATGCGGAAAGACAGTTATAATGCTGTTTTCAATTAAATTACTGATTACAGTTAAATAGCCTGGACTACAGAAATATAAACATCAGTATTGTGGTAATTGCAAACACAACACCAAGAATAACTGTTATCCTGTCAAGTTTTTTTTCAACCAGGCCGGCGCCGTCAAAAGTTTCAACCATTCCGGAAAATAAGCCGGAAACTCCGCCTCCCCTTCCGGCATGAAGAAGGATAAAAAGAATAATGCCCACACATGCAATTATGTGTATTGCGTATACTATATTTAGCCATACTGAACCCATTTTTTATTACCTCACAATTAATAAAATTCTTAAATATTTTTGTAAATAATATTTTTATATTATTTTTATATAATTATCAATATTTAAAATTATTCAATCAAGTATTTTACCAAAAAAATATAAATAATCAAAATTTATTCAATTATCAGCGAATCGCCTGCCATTTCACCGGGCTTTTTTATATTAAGCAGCTCAAGAATGGTGGGGGCAATGTCGCAAAGCGCATGTCCGGGCCCGGCAAGTTTCTTTATCTGGTCCGAACATATTATAAAAGGCACTTCAGAGGTTGAGTGGGCAGTAATTGCACAGTGTTTCTCACAATCAACCATTTCCTCAGCGTTGCCGTGATCTGCCGTAATTATTCCAATTCCGCCGCAGCTGTTAAGTTTTTCAATAACCCTGCCAACGCATATATCAACAGTTTCAACCGCTTTTATAGCCGCATGAATATAGCCGGTGTGACCAACCATATCCGGGTTTGCATAGTTCATAATAATCACATCATAAATATTTTCACCAATTTTTTTTATTACAGTATCAGTGACTTCAAAAGCGCTCATCTCAGGTTTTAAATCATAAGTTGCCACCTTTGGAGAAGGTATGAGTATCCTGTCCTCCCCCGGACTGGATTTTTCCACACCCCCATTGAAGAAAAAAGTGACATGGGCATATTTTTCTGTTTCGGCTATCCTTAACTGTTTCATGCCATTTGCAGCCAGCACTTCTCCAAGGGTATTGTTTATTTTTGCAGGAGGATATGCAACAGGCGCATCAAAATCCTTATTGTAGCGGGTCATACACACAAAAAAAACATCGGGAGGATTTGGCCCCCGGTCAAATTCAGCAAAATCCCTGTAAATAAAAGCCCTGGTAATCTGTCGGGCCCTGTCCGGCCTGAAATTAAAAAATATGACAGAGTCGCCGCTTTTGATTCTTGTAGATTCCCCATCATCTGTTATTACGGGCGCAGGTTTTACAAATTCATCATAAACTTCTTTTGCATAGGATGTGCTTACTAACTCCTGCGCTGATTTAAAAGCTTTGCCTTTCCGGTAAACAAGGACATCATAGGCTTCTTTAACCCTGTCCCAGCGGCTGTCCCTGTCCATTGCATAATACCTGCCGCATACTGTTGCTATAAGGCCGATCTTTTGTTTTTTAAGATAATTATCAACCTGGTTTATGAATTTCAATCCGCTGTTGGGCGGAACATCCCTTCCATCCAGGAAAGCATGGACATAAAGCTTACTGATACCTTTTAATTTTGCAAGATCTGCAAGCGCTTTTAAATGTTCTATATGGCTGTGCACGCCGCCATCAGATACAAGTCCCATGACATGCAGGGAATTATTATTTTTTATTACATTATCCATTGCAGAAAGAAGAACTTCATTTGAAAAAAAGTCTTTCTCCCTTATAGATTTAGTTATTCTTGTAAACTCCTGGTAAACTATCCTGCCGGCCCCGATATTTAAATGACCTACCTCTGAATTGCCCATCTGTCCTTCAGGCAGCCCCACAGCCTCCCCCGAAGAATTCAGGGAAGTTGCCGGATAAATTTTCATGTATTTATCCATATTGGGAGTATCAGCAAGCCTGATTGCGTTTCCTTCTTCTTCATCGCTTAAGCCCCATCCGTCAAGGATTATAAGGCACAGGGGTTTTTTTACTTTCATGTCTGTCATAATATTACTGTACAGGAATCTTTTACTTCACTTGTTAATACGCTGCATTGCTAATAATTTATTATCGCACGGAAGTCTTCAACATTTATGCTTGCTCCCCCAACAAGGGCGCCATCTATGTCCGGCATTGACATAAGCTCAGTGATGTTTGAGGGCTTGACGCTTCCGCCATACTGTATCCTCACAGCTTCTGCAGTTGCAAAACTGAAAAGGCCGGCTATTTTTTTTCTTATTGCAGAGCACATATCGTTGGCATCCTCAGAAGTTGCGGTCCTGCCGGTGCCAATGGCCCATATAGGCTCGTAAGCAATTGTCAGATCTGCTGCAAGTTTCTCTTCAAGACCTTGGAGGCACTCTGTAATCTGTCCCAGTACAAATTCCTCAGCATTGCCTGATTCCCTGGTTTTAAGATCTTCGCCGACACACATAATGGGCAGCAGCTCATTTGCAAAAGCAGCCCTGACTTTTTTGCTTACTGTTTCATTTGTCTCGCAGAAATACTGCCTTCTTTCACTGTGGCCAATAATAACATAATCAATTTTTAGGGTCCTTAACATTTCAGGAGATATTTCCCCTGTAAATGCACCGCTTTTTTCCCAGTGCATATTCTGGGCACCAATTTTTACATCTATTTGATCGGCATCAATAATGTTCTTAATGCCTCTTAGTGCTATAAAAGATGGGCATATACATATTTCACAGTTATTTTTATTCTTAAATTCATAATAAAAATCCTGTATGAACCCGGTGGCTTCAATGTGCGTCAGGTTCATTTTCCAGTTTCCGGCAATAAAAGGCTTTCTCATATTAAGCTCCAATCAATTTATTTTTAAATAAATTACAATGAATCAATTTATATGTGCAGGCGCATTATTTGTCAAGAAGAGCCGCAACTCCGGGTAAAACTTTTCCTTCAAGAAATTCCATTGATGCCCCGCCGCCGCTGGATATATGGGAAAATTTTCCTGAAAGTGAAAACTTCTTAATAGCTGCGAGGGTATCCCCGCCTCCTGCAACAGTAACGGCACCGCTTTCTGCTATTGCCTTGCCGATTTCTTTAGTGCCGAAGGAAAATCTGTCAAATTCAAAAACGCCCATTGGCCCGTTCCAGAAAACAGTTTTTGCCTTTTTTATTTCCTGCGCATAAAGAGCCGCAGTTTTTTCCCCAATGCCCATTCCTTCCCATTCAGCCGGAATGGAGCCTGTGTCAACATTTTTGTAATCTGCATCTGCAGCATATTCAGAAGCTGCAATAATGTCAACAGGAAGCATGAGCTTCACATTATTTGTCTTTGCAAGTTCAATCATATCAAGAGCATACTGGAGCTGATCGTCCTCGCATATTGATTTTCCTATTTCAAATCCCTGGGCCTTTAAAAAAGTGTAGGTCATCCCGCCCCCAAGAATCAGGCTGTCAACTTTATCCAGAAGATTTTTAATTACCAGTATCTTGTCAGAAATCTTGCTGCCGCCAAGCACTGCAACAAAAGGCCTTTGTGGATTTTCAAGCAGCGAACCGAGCGCTTCCACTTCTTTTTTTAAAAGAAACCCTGACAGGGCGGGTAAAAACTGTGCAATGCCTGAAATTGATGCATGGGCACGATGAGAAGAACCGAAGGCATCATTAACATATACATCTGCAAGTGACGCAAGCTTTTGCGCAAAAGCCGTATCATTTTTTTTCTCCCCAGGGTTAAATCTCAGATTTTCAAGCATTGCAATGCTTCCCGGCTGCATTTCATTATCAATAAAGGATTTAATATCTTCAGAAAAAGTCTCATCAAATTTGATGACTTTTTTGCCCGTGAGTTTTTCAAGCTCTTTGGCGGCAGGTGTTAGCCTGTACTTTTCTTCTGCAGCATCTTTGGGCCTGCCAAGATGGGACATCAGTATGACTTTAGCTCCCTGCCCAATAAGATAATTAATGGTAGGAAGCGACAGCTTTATCCTTGTATTGTCAGTAACATTCATTTTTTCATCAAGGGGGACATTGTAATCAACCCTTACAAGCACTCTTTTACCTTTCAGGTTCATATCCTCTATGGTCTTCTTATTAAACATCTTAATACCTCCAAAATATTATAGTGAGATTATATAAACGAGTTTTTGGCCGGCAATAAAATATATGGACTTTAAGTTTTATTGCCTTATGCCTTGCTTGGCAATCATACCTTGCAGCCGCATGACCAACGGAACAATATAATAAATATTTATTGCATCATCACGTTTTTTTGACACCGCCAGGTCATAGGGCAAACAAGCAATCATTCATAATCTGTTTTTGTGCAGCAAGCTTTTTAGACACTTCAAATCATGCAATATTGCCTGCAAAATATATTTAAATCGTTTATTTAACAGCATGTTTTACAAGATCAAGAAGCCTTGTGGAATAGCCCCACTCATTATCATACCATGTAAATATTTTAATCATTTTCCCAAGCTTCATTGTTGCAAGTGAATCAAAAATGGAAGAATGATTATTGCCTACTATGTCTGCAGAAACAATAGGATCTTCGCAGTACTGCAAAATACCCTTCATTTTTGAACTTTCTGAGGCAGCTTTAAAAGCAGCATTGACTTCTTCAACAGATGCTTCTTTTTCAAGGTTTACAACAAGGTCAACAACTGAACCGACAGGCGTTGGAACACGCATTGCAACTCCGTCAAGCTTACCTTTAAGCTCAGGTATTACAAGACCTATAGCTGAAGCAGCACCCGTGGATGTGGGGATAACGGATACTGCAGCGGCCCTTGCCCTTCTCAAATCGCTGTGTGGAAAATCAAGTATTCTCTGGTCATTTGTATAGGCGTGGACTGTGGTCATAAAACCGTTTATAATCCCAAAACTGTCATTAAGCACTTTGGCTGCTGGCGCAAGGGCATTTGTTGTGCATGATGCATTTGAAATAATATGATGGGAATTTTTATCATAGCTTTCATCATTTACCCCCATAACTATTGTGGCGTCTGCGCCATTGCCCTTCATCGGCACTGAAACTATTACTTTGGAAGCACCTGCCTCAATATGCATGCCGGCTTGCTCTTTTTTCCTGAATACACCTGTTGATTCAATAACAACGTCCACTCCGAGTTCTTTCCATGGAAGCGCGGCTGGATCAGCTATCATGGTTGATTTAATCTTTTTGCCATCAATATATATTGATTCGGCATCGCTTTTTATTTCATTGTCCAGCACGCCATAAACTGAATCATACTTCAGCAGGTGGGCGAGGGTTTTGGAATCAGCAAGATCATTGATGCCGACTATCTCTATTTCCTTGTTTGCATCGTTTTTCATTAATGTCCGTGTAAAAACCCTCCCTATCCTGCCAAAACCGTTGATACCTACTTTTATTGCCATTTTTTCCCCCTTAATAATTAACTTTTTTTCTAATTTTATAATATAAATTAAGATTCTTTAAATAATAATTATAAAATCTCTTAATTTTTCTTTTATGATTTCCCAGTATATGACAAATACTTTACAAGCCTTTAAATTTTATGAATAAAACCTGAAAACAAATCCAGTAATTTTAACAAAATTATAAAAAATATTAAAGCTGTTTTTGGAGTCTATTCATTTTTATCTTTGTCTTTGTGAAACAGCTTTACATGGTAATTTTTCATTTTCAGGTAATCGTGAAGTTTCTCAGAAATAACAACTGACCTGTGCCTGCCGCCGGTGCATCCTATCCCTATGCCCAGGTAGCTTTTGCCCTCCTCAATATAATTGGGTATGAGAAAATCAAGAAGCCTTTCAAACATACGGAGGAATTTTTTTGCTTCCTCCTGGGACATTACAAAATTGATTATATCCTTATGGTTTCCGTCAAGGTCCTTCATCTCATCCATATAATAAGGATTTGGAAGAAATCTTACATCCATAACTATATCCATGCATTCGCCTGGTATGCCATATTTATACCCGAAAGATACTATGGATATCTGGAAAAGGCTGCTTTTTTCCTGGCTGCTCATAAGTTTTTCAGCAATTTCTATTTTCAGTTCTTTTGGCGATAAAAATGTAGTATCGATTATCACATCTGACATTTCCCTTAACTGGTACAGCTTTTCACTTTCTTTTTCAATTCCGCAGATTATATCGCCATCGTCTACAAGGGGGTGTTTGCGCCTTGTGAGGGAAAACCTCTTTACAAGCATAACTTTTGATGCTTCCAGGAAAAGAATTTTATACCTGATATCTTTTTCCCTCAATATTTCAAGGGTTTTATAAATTTCATCAAATAAAAATCCGCTCCTTAAATCAACGGCAGCAGCGATTTTATCTATTTCAATATTCTTTTTGCTGAAAAATTCAATAAGGTTTATTAGAAGGCTTGCCGGAAGATTATCTATGCAGTAATAGCCGGCATCTTCAAAATACCTCAGCGCAGCAGTCTTGCCAGCACCTGAAAGGCCCGTAATTATTACTATTTTTGTTTTCTTTTTCCTGGCCATATAAAATACAAGTACTGCAAATAAAAAACACTTTTCTCTATATTAAGACTTTAAATGAAAGCAGGCTTTTTATCAATATAAATCGTTATTTGTTGAGGCTGTTATAAATATTGAGGCCGTCCTGGTAGCTGAGCCCTTTTATATTTAAAAAATCTTCAAGCCTGCAGGCCTTAAGCTCTTCAAGTGTGCCGAATTTTGACAGCACAATGCTTTTCTTCTTGGCACCAATGCCTTTTATTCCGTCAAGTACAGATAAAGTCATACTGCTGTCGCGCAATTTTTTATGATAGTTAATTGCAAAACGGTGCGCCTCATCCCGTATTCTTATAAGTATTTTCATAAAATCAATTGATGCACCAGGAGTTATTCCGGAAGGATATTTATCGCAGAATACGGTTTCCTCTTTCTTTGCCAGGCTGATAAGGTCAATGCCGTCAAGTTTATCTTGTACAAGTATTTTTTTTGCAGAATTATACTGTGCCTTTCCTCCGTCAACTACAATAAGATCCGGCCAGCTGTAAAAACTTTCCTCAATTCCTATTTCATTTTCCCTGAGATACCTTAGCCTGCGAGCCAGGACTTCCTGCAGCATTGCAGAATCATCCTGGCCTTCTGCATGCCTTATTTTAAAATGGCGGTAATTGCTCCCGGCAGGGCTGCCGTCTATAAACACTGCCATGGATCCCACGGTAAAGGTTGACTGAAGGTTTGATATATCAAAGCACTCTATGCGCCTTGGTATTTTTTTCAGGGAGAGCGCATCCTTTAACTTTGCCAGCTCTTTGTATACCCTTGAATAACCTGAGCTTTTTTCAAATTTCTTTTTTTCAAGATAAAGTGCAGCGTTTTTTGCCGCCATGCCAATTATTTCTTTTTTTTCACCCTGGTATGGCACCTTAAACTCAATTTTTTTACCCTTTATCTCTTTAAACCACGAAGTTATTGCCTCCATGTCTTCAATTTCACAGGGGACAAATATTTTCTGGCTTATATTGTCAATACCTGAATAAAACATCTTTATAAACCCGGAAATTATTCCTGGACCGCTGACGTATTTTGTGTTTGATATAATAAAATTATTTATAGAAGCAAGTTCGCCTTCTTTGTAATTAAAAACACTTACTGCAGCCATGTTTTCTTTTTCGTCTTTTGCGTATGAAATCACGTCCCAGCTACCTGACATGCCAAAAAATATTTTCTGGCCGCTGTAAAGGGCATTTATTGCGTCAAGCCTTTCTTTTATTTTCTGGGCCTCTTCAAATTTCTCTAACTTTGCATACTGCTGCATTTCCTTTTTCAGTTCCCCTGCAATTTTTTTATCCCTGCCCTTTAAAAAAAGTTTTATATATTCGATGTTTTTCCTGTAGCTTTCTTCCGATATTTTACCGGCACAGGGCGCAGAGCAAAGTTCAATATGATAATTGAGGCATACCATGTTTTTTATTTTGCCTGCAACAGGTTTTTTGCAGTCCCTTACCTGGAATATTTTGCGCAGCAGCTCAAGCGACTCTTTTATTTTTTTTACATTTATATATGGGCCGAAATATTTTGCATTTTTAATATTACGGTTTCTTGTAATAAACACTCTCGGGAATTTTTCATTATCTGTTATTGCAATATACGGGTAGGACTTGTCATCTTTTAAAAAAACATTATATTTAGGCCTGTTTTTCTTTATAAGGCTGCTTTCAAGAATAAGAGCCTCAGTCTCATTATCAGTGACTGTAAAGTCAATTGAATGTATCCTGTCTTTAAAAAACGAAATGGGATGGTTTGGATCGCCTCCCCTGCCTGAGGGTAAAAAATATGATCTTATGCGTTTGCTTAAGTTTTTGGCTTTGCCAATATATATTACACTGCCGCTTCTGTCCCGGAAATAATATACCCCGGGTTTTCCGGGAAGTATATTGAGAGTATTTTTTATCCCGTCACTTATAATCATTTCCATGCTTTTTAAGGTTCTTTAGAAAAAGCGCCTGAAAATTTTTTTGCCCCTTTTCTAAGAGCTTTTTTTAAAAATTTTCCGGTACAGGAGGCTTTTATATCCGCTATCTCTTCAGGCGTTCCTGCGGCAATAATCCGGCCGCCTTTTTCACCGCCCTCCGGCCCCAAATCAATTATATAATCAGCAGATTTAATTACTTCGAGATTATGTTCAATTACAAGTACTGTATTGCCGGAATCCACAAGCCGGTCCAGTATTTTGAGAAGCTTACTTATATCGTCAAAATGAAGGCCCGTTGTGGGCTCATCAAGCAAATAAAGGGTACTTCCGGTGCTTTTCTTTGAAAGCTCTGTTGAGAGTTTTACTCTCTGGGCCTCGCCGCCGCTTAAAGTTGTTGATGACTGCCCAAGCTTAATATATCCAAGGCCCACATCATTTATAAGTTTGAGCTTGTTTCTTATCCTTGGAATGTTTTTAAAAAATTCAAGCCCTTCCTCTACAGTCATATCAAGCGCTTCAGCAATATTTTTAACCCTGTATTTTATTTCAAGAGTTTCCCTGTTATATCTTTTTCCCTTGCAGACTTCACAGGGCACGTAGATATCCGGCAGAAAATGCATTTCTATTTTAATTTCACCATCGCCCGAGCAGGCTTCACACCTGCCTCCCCTGACATTAAAGGAAAACCTGCCTGGTTTATAGCCCCGCATTTTTGCATCCTGGGTCTGAGCAAACAGCTCCCTTATGTATGTAAAAACCCCGGTGTATGTTGCGGGATTTGAACGCGGCGTCCTGCCTATAGGGGACTGGTCAATAACTATGACTTTGTCAAGGTTTTGGTAATCAAGTATAGCATCATGTCTTCCGGCTTTCTCTTTTGAGCGCATCAGCAGGGATGAAAGAGCGGGATACAGGATTTCATTAATGAGCGTACTTTTCCCGCTTCCTGAAACGCCGGTAACGGCAATAAATCTTGAAAGCGGTATTTCAACATCTATATTTTTGAGATTGTGCTGCCTTGCCCCTTTAATTATTATGCTTTTGCCGCTTCCGCTGCGCCTTTTTGCAGGTACAGGTATAAATTTATCCCCGGAAAGGTACCTGCCTGTTATTGAGCTTCTGCAGCCCGCAATATCTTTGGCAATACCGCTATATACTATCTTGCCTCCATGAATGCCTGCACCCGGCCCGATATCTACAATCCAGTCGGCAAAGCGCATTGTTTCCTCATCATGCTCTATGACTATTATAGTATTTCCCAGGTCCCTGAGCCGTTTTAAAGCAGACAGAAGCTTGACATTATCACGCTGATGCAGGCCTATACTGGGTTCATCAAGAATATAAAGAACGCCTACAAGCCCTGAGCCTATCTGTGTGGCAAGCCTGATGCGCTGCGATTCACCGCCTGAAAGTGTGCCTGCCTGCCTGTTAAGCGAAAGGTAATTGAGCCCGACTCCTTTTAAAAAATTCAGCCTTTCAACTATTTCCTTAATTAGCCTTTCGCCTATCATCATATCCCTGTCGGATAATTTAAGCATATTAATCCAGTCAAGGGCGTCCTGGACCGTTTTTGAAGAAAAATCAGCAATTGAAAGACCGTTTATCTTTACTGCAAGGCTTTCCGGCCGCAGTCTTTTTCCGCCGCATGCAGCGCACGGCTTGTCACTTACCATACGCTCGATTTTCTCGCGCTGCTCCTCAGATTCAGTTTCAATGTACCTGCGGCTTAAATTATTTGCAAGGCCCTCAAACTTCAAATAGTAGTACCTCATTTCACCTTTATGGTTTCTGTACCTTACTCTTATTTTCTCTCCATTATTTCCGTAAAGGATTATTTTTTTTGCAGAATCTTCGAGTTCATCAAAGGGAATGTCAAGACTGAATCCGTACTGTTCGGCAAGGCTGCGCATCAGCTGGGAGTAATAATTTGAATAATTCATATTAAAAAACGGTATTGCGCCGTCATTTACTGAAAGTGAAGGAAATTCAACAATGAGCGACGGGTCTATTTCTTTTTTTACACCCAGGCCGCCGCATTCCCTGCATGCGCCGTAAGGGCTGTTAAAGGAAAACATCCTTGGGGATATTTCTTCAAAGCTTACATCACAGTCAGGGCATGTAAAATTTTCAGAGAAAGTCAGTATTTCCCCGGTTTCAGCAAGCTCGACCCTTGCCAGGCCCTCGCTTTCCCTCAGGGCTATTTCTATATCTTCAGATATCCTTTTTATTGTGTCTTCTTCATCACTTATGGAAAGCCTGTCTATTATAATTTCAATATTGTGTTTTTTATTTTTTTCAAGTTCTATTGAAGGATTATCAGTTAGAGTATGCATCATTCCGTCCACTTTAACCCTCATATAACCGTCTTTTTTTATGGACTCAAATATTTTATGGTACTCGCCTTTCCTTCCCCTTACAACAGGTGCAAGCACCTGTATTTTTGCACCTGTCTTAAACTGCATTATCCTGTCCACAATCTGGTCAACTGTCTGTTTCTGTATGGGTTTGCCGCAGATATGGCAGTAGGGCACGCCTATTCTTGCAAAAAGAACCCTCAGGTAATCATAAATCTCGGTAATTGTCCCGACAGTGGAACGCGGGTTCCTGGATACGCCCTTCTGGTTTATTGACACTGCAGGCGAGAGCCCTTCTATCAAATCAACATCCGGCTTGTCCATCTGGCCTAAAAACTGCCTTGCATAAGACGAGAGGGACTCAACATATCTTCGCTGCCCTTCAGCATATATTGTATCAAATGCAAGCGATGATTTGCCTGAACCGCTTACGCCGGTAAAGACTATAAGCCTGTCTCTTGGTATTTTAAGGCTGATGTTTTTAAGATTATGTTCCCTTGCGCCTTTTATTATTATTTCAGTTTTCATGTTTTTATTATTGCTTTTATCCTTTTTATTTCATCCCTGATAACTGCTGCTTTTTCAAAATCCAGTTCAGCGGCAGCAAGATGCATTTCCTCTTCCAGTCCGCTTATTATATTATCTATTTTAGATAAATCCATATCATAAAGCCTGTCTTCATTAAATGCTGCAGCCTTTTCTTTTACTGCAGCAGTTTTTTTCAACTCCTTTTTTGATTTTATCCCGCCTGCAAAAAGTATGTCAGAAATATTCTTGATTATTGTTTTCGGGATAATGCCGAATTTTTCATTATGCTCAACCTGTATGCTGCGCCTTCTTGAGGTTTCATCAACGGCTCTTTTAATGGAATTTGTTATATTATCTGCATACATTATTACCATGCCATTGACATTTCTTGAAGCCCTGCCTATTGTCTGTATCAGTGATATTTCAGAACGCAGAAACCCTTCCCTGTCAGCATCCAGTATTGCAACAAGAGACACTTCCGGCAGGTCCAGGCCTTCCCTTAAAAGATTTATCCCGACAAGAACATCAAACTCACCTGCCCGCAGCCCCCTGAGTATTTCTATCCTTTCAAGAGTGTCAATTGTTGAATGAAGATACCTTACTTTTATGTTTTTTCCGGCAAGATAGTCGGCAAGGTCCTCGGCCATTTTTTTTGTAAGGGTTGTGACAAGGACTCTTTCCTTTCTTTCAACCCTTTTTTTGACCTCGCCCATTAAATCCTCTATTTGCCCCTTTGTGGGCCTGACAGATATTTCAGGGTCCACAAGCCCCGTGGGCCTGATTATCTGCTCAACAATAACTGCGCTTTCCTGCCTTTCAAAAGGGCCGGGCGTAGCTGAAGTGAAAACAGCTCTTTTTATCCTTGCCAGGAACTCATCAAATTTAAGCGGCCTGTTGTCAAGAGCGGAAGGAAGCCTGAAACCATAATCAACAAGCGTCTGTTTCCTTGACCTGTCTCCCTCATACATCCCCCTTATCTGGGGCACCGCAATATGGGATTCATCAATTATTATCATAAAATCTTCTGGAAAAAAATCTATAAGGGTGTTAGGTGTTTCGCCCGGCTGTTTCTGGAGAATATGGCGCGAATAATTTTCTATTCCTCCGCAAAATCCCAGCTCTGATATCATTTCCATATCATATCTTGTCCTTGATTCAAGCCTTTGTGCTTCAAGCAGTTTCTTGTTTTCCTTAAAATATTTAAGCCTTGCCTCAAGCTCTTCTTCAATGCTTGCCAGTGCCATATCAACCCATTCTGCAGTTGCAAGAAAGTGCGTTGCGGGCGATATTATGACAGAGTCAAGCTCGGCAAGTATTTCACCGGACACAGGATTAAACTCAAGTATTCTTTCAACTTCATCCCCGAAAAGCTGTACTTTCAATGCTTTATCCTGATATGCCGGGTAAATTTCAAGATTATCCCCCCTTGCCCTGAAGTTTCCGCTTGTAAAATCATAATCATTTCTTTCATATTTTATATTTACAAGGTTTTTTATGAGCCTTTCCCTTTTATACTGCTCGCCTTTTTTTATAAAAATCCTCTGTTTTTCATATTCAACCGGGGAGCCGAGGTTATATATGCATGATACGCTTGCAACCACTACCACGTCTTTTCGCATATAAAGGGAATTTGTTGTTGAAAGCCTGAGTTTTTCAATTTCCTCATTAATTGAAGTATCTTTTTCAATATACATATCCTTGCTTGGAATATATGCTTCAGGCTGGTAGTAATCATAATAACTTACGAAATACTCTACTGCATTTTCGGGAAAAAATTCCCTGAATTCATTGCAAAGCTGGGCCGCAAGTGTTTTATTCGGGGCAAGCACAAGTGTGGGAAGCGCTATATTGCTGATAACATTAGCCATAGTATACGTTTTTCCCGAGCCTGTTACACCAAGGAGGGTCTGGAGTTTATTTCCCTCCCTTATGCTTGCCGTAAGCTCTTGAATAGCTTTTACCTGGTCGCCCTGCGGGCGGTAATTTGATATTATTTTAAATTTATTTTTCTTATCAACATCCATAATTATATTATTTAAACTCAAGGATAGCCTGAAGGAAATAAATGATAAAAACCTTCTGTGTTTTTATTTGTGCCCTTTTATTTTTTCTGCTGCCTCTCTTATTTTTATATGAAAACTTCTCCTGTTGCCGTTATTTTCAATTATATGGTCCGCGGATTTTTCATCTATGTTTAAATGCTGCCCCTTTATTCTTGACTGTATTTCCACATCGCTTAAGCTGCATTTAGCCTTGAGCAGTTTTTCCCTTAATTGCGTGCCGGCCTTAACAAGTATTGTAATATCGCAGAACCTGTCAAGACGGGCTTCAAATAATACTGCAGCATCAATTATTATATATTGCTTTATTTTTAAGCCGCTAAGAATTTCCGGGATTCTTTTATTAATCCTTGGAAACATTATGCTGTTTAATTTGTCAAGTTCTTTTTTAGAACAGAAAACTTTATTGCCAAGAATCCTGAAATCAATAGCGCCGTCCGGGGAGAAAACGCATTGCCCGAAACTGTTTTTTATGTCCTGCACCGCTGAAGCATCAGTTATGTATATGTCTTTTGCAAGGCTGTCAACATCAAGAACAGCCGCATTGCCAAGGATTTTACACAGATAGTTTGCTGCAGTGGTCTTGCCGGAAGCTATGCTCCCTGTAATTCCTATTATAATTTAAACCGCCTCCTGCCTTATTTGAATTTCTCAGCCAGTATTAAATTTTAGCAGGATTTTTTGAATTTACACAATAAATAAACGGGAGTTTTTACAGCCTCTTTGTTTAAAGGCAATTTAACTCCCGTTTATATTCAATTAATATCTGTCTTTCCGCATGTTAAAAACGCAAAAAATCCGATTTAATTATACTCTTTTTTATCTCGGGTTTGCATAACTATTTCTTTTAAATACTTACCAAGAAGCTCAAATAGGGCACTGTC
>Ga0194126_10007863_pt1 | contig 14703 bp, 10 predicted proteins | sample TA2KigC150mmetaG_FD_148641 | JGI IMG/M metagenome (GOLD analysis project Ga0194126, IMG submission 148641) | Freshwater microbial communities from Lake Tanganyika, Tanzania - TA2015035 Kigoma Deep Cast 150m | ecosystem: Environmental > Aquatic > Freshwater > Lake | place: Tanzania: Lake... | reverse complement strand
AATATAAAAATTCATGGCATCTTCTTCCAGCTCAAGCTGGTTGTGATAACCCTTACTGGAAAGGAGTTTTGAGTTTTCAATTATCCCCTTTTTTATTTCCTCATGGTTTTCTATATCAAATATTGCCTGGTCCAATGCCATTTTTTTAAACTCCGGCAAACAGGGATCAAGTATTATAAGCCCATATTTGGAAAAAATTTTTGTTATAATAAATGAAAAGAAATCAGGCAGCCTTACATCCTGCGGGAGCATTTCAAGGCAATCAAACATAAACCTTTCAACTTCTTCAGTATATTCTGTTTTTAAAAGCAGTCCTGTAAGATCTTTTATTTTGCTGTAAATATATTCCTTTTTAATATAAAGTTCCGAATACCTGACCCCCTTTGATGCCAGGTTCGCTTGCTGTGGCTCGATTGTAATCTTTGGCAGGCTTCCCCCCATCGGTCCAAGCCCAACAGAATTAACAGCAGAAAAATTGCTGTCATCAGTGGCGTTCCAGAAAACAGGAACAGTCTTTATACCCATCTCTTTATTGCAGAAAATGCTGAGTTTTATTATCGAAATAATTTTATAAATTATATAAAGAGCCCCGCCAAATAGTCCTGGCTGCTGCCCGCCTATTATTACAAAAGTATCACCATCTTTTAGCTTTTCAATGTTTGCTAAAGTTTTTGGCCCGCATCCATATCTTAAGTTTGAATCTTTTAATACTTTTGAAACATCCTTCCGGTTTTTATTGTTATAATATGATAATATATCAATGGTTCGTTTCTTAAACTGGCCCGTATCATTGTAATTATAAAAAAAACTATTTTTGATTTTGGCATAGTTAAAAATATAGTCATGATATAGATTATTATAGTAGAAATGCAGGTTTTTAGTTTCTTTTGCGTAAAGCATATTAAAAATATATTTTAAACAATTTATTTATAAATGATAATATTAAAACCGTAATTTATAAATAATTTTTTATTTTAATTTTTATTTTTAAAAATTTGTATTAAAATATTCAAATACTATCAAAATATTTACTTACCCTTCGATAAAGGAGATGGATTAATGGAAGCATACTGCGTGAAATGCAAAGCAAAAGTTGAAGTCAAAGATGCAAAAGAAGTCACAATGAAAAACGGCCGTCCAGCTATTAGCGGTGTCTGCTCATCATGCGGCACAAAAGTTTTTAAAATCAAATCCAAGGAAGATAAATAGCTTTATTCTTCAGCACCTGTAATGCAATAATAAAGTTTCTGTAAATTATATTCTGTTGCAAGAGGGCATTTGTTGCATATGCAGCCTTTCTTTTCTATGCTGCAGGATGATTTTCCTTTTGCACAGAATATTTTTTGTACCTTAAGCTTCATGCATTTATCATGCGACGGGCATTTTATGCAGATGCATTTTACAAAACTTTTAAAATTTGCAGGAACTTTCATCGCAATTCCTTTCTTTTTATTTATTTTCATCATCAACATAACTTATTTTATTGAAAAAATAAATAAAATGGTTGAAAATATATAAAATTTTAAGATATTTATAAATATTCATTATATTTTAAGGGGCATTATGCAAAATAGCGAACATCCAAAATATGCTTTTTTTGAAGGCCGTATTACAGAAATTTCCAGGGCAAAAGTCGATATAAGGACAAATGCGCTCCAGTACGGCACTGCAATTTTTGAAGGTATAAGAAGTTACTGGAGCCAGAAGGATGGCTGCAATTATGTTTTCAGGATGCATGATCATTATAAAAGGCTTCATAAGAACTCAAATATAATGATGATTGATATAAAATACGATATTGAAAAACTTTGCAGCATTACCCTTGAGCTTATAAAAAAAGAAAACTATACTGAAGATGCCTATATCAGGCCTTTTGCATATAACAGCGGCTTAAAAATTGGGCCGAAGCTAACCGGCATTGAGCAGGATCTATTTATTTACTCCCAGCCTCTCGGACAATACCTTGACCTTGATAAACCCATTGATGTATGTGTCTCAAGCTGGGCAAGGATTCCAGATAACTGCATACCGCCAAGGGCAAAAATAGCGGGTTCTTATGTTAATTCCGCTATACAAAAAACAGAGGCGCTTTTAAATGGTTTTGACGAAGCAATTGTCCTTGATTCAAACGGGCAGCACATCAGCGAAGGAAGCGCAATGAATATATTCATGGTAAAAGATGGCATGCTTTTTACTCCGCCTGTAAATGATGACATACTTGAAGGCATCACGCGCGACACTGTTATAAGAATAGCAGCTGATAAGCTTGGTATTGATACCAAGCAAAGATCTATTGACCGGACAGAACTATATACTGCAGACGAGCTTTTTTTCTGCGGCACAGGAGCCCAGGTTTGCTCAATTGGAAGTGTTGACAGGAGAAAAATCGGGGAAGGTACAACGGGCGCTGTTACAGCAAGCATACAGGAACTATATTTTAAAGTTGTAAAGAATGAGGTTAAAGAATACAGCGGCTGGTGCACTAAAGTCTAAAGCATTTTAGAAATTCATTTATAATTCCAGGGCGCATAAACTGAAGTAAGGGCATTCTTTTTTGCATGAATCTTTAAGAGATGCTTCAAATTTGTATGCTTTTATTTTTTCTACTGCGCCCGCGGCCAGGTTTTTGAATAAAAGAAGCTCATTTTCTGAAAAAACCATACTGCTTATCTCTGCATCTTTTAAATACAGCAGGAAGTTAATTATATTTTCCGGAGCTGTGTTAAATATTGCGCTTATCCCGCAGGTATAAGCTTTTAGCTGGCTTATATATGAATCCGTTTTGGCAGCATATTTTGACTCTGATGCCTTATAATCGATAATCCTGAAATTTTTTTTGCCAATCCTGTCAATCCTGTCTGTTTTACAGTTTATTATAAAACCATTATTATTCCAGTAAAAAAGCTGCTCAATAATAATCTCTGATGCATCATTAAATTCAAATACACTGCTTTTATAAAAATTTTGGACAAGATTATAAATATTTTCTTTTGCTGCAGAATTTTTTAAATTGCACATATATTGTTCTTCTGTAATGTTTGAATCATCAATAAGCGGCGGGTTCACTATCTCTTTATACCTGATAGATGTTAATGCCTGTATATGCCTGTGCACTTCAAGTCCTGTTGCTGCATTTGCATTTTGGGGTTCAGGAATATTATAAAGGTAACGCCATTTATAATATGCAGGGCATTTAAGATAAGCGATAAGCTCAGTAAGGGAAAAATTATTCTTTATGTTTTTGCGCCTGCCGGGCTTTGCATAGCCATCATGGTGCAAAGTCTTTTTAATAAACTTTAAATCCTGTTTTAAATTTAATGGCATCAAGGCAAATTTTTCAATAAAAGCCTTATAAAAGCCGGGGTTTTCTTTTTTAAGCAAATTAATTTTACTGTTTATTTTAAGATTTGGAACAGAAACCGAATCAGCTGCAATTGAAAGTATTTTTTCATAATGCGACTGTTCTTCATCACTTAAATCACAGCCAATCCTTTTGCCGGATATCCTGGGTTCTGCATTTTCCAGATTATACAGATTCACAAAATAATTTTTAAGTGATGTGTAAAACGCGCCTGTATCAATATTAAAATGATTCTTAAGGTACGAAACTCCTAAGTCATTTAAACAGATAACATTGCCTCCTGATACAATTTCCTCTAAAAAAGCAAGCGCGCTGCCTTTAGTATTTTTATCGCCCTGATCAAGCTCATGGCTGCCTGATGACGATAGAAACAGAAAAACCTCCGCCCTGCTGCAGCCAACATAAAAAATCCTTCTTTCCTCTTCAGTGTTTATTTTTTTTAATTCCATATTAAATGACTTCAGGCTGGTAAAACTTTTAATATCCCTGTAGACGCTTTTGTCCTTTCTCAGCAGAGCCGGTATCTTGAAAATCCTTGAAATATTTTTGCCAAAATAATCATTTTTCTTAAGAGCCGGCATAAAAACTGCTTTAAATTCAAGGCCTTTTGCAGCATGTATGCTCATAATTTTTATGGAATTGCTGTTTGAAAACTCAAAGGTTTCAGGATTTTCCTCCTCTGTTTTTGCAACATCCTTAAGATAAAGTATAAAGCTCTCAAGGCTGGCGCTATTATCCTGGAGCTCAAAATCAGAGCTTAGCTTAATAAGTGTTTCTATATTTTTTATTTTTTGTTTTGAAGTTTTACTAAAACCTGATCTCAATTCATCAGCAAGCCCGCTGTTTTCAAAAACCAGGTTTATAAGCCCGCCAGGGTTAAGCAATGATGCCTGGCTTATGTATAAGTTCAGATCGTCAATAAATTCTCTGAGCCTTGCTTTAGATTCCGGGCTTATGTTTTTATTGGCTTTACTGTTATACACAGCGTCGATAAGGAAGGATTTGCTGCTTTTTTTAGATTTTTTCTGCTCATTATTTTTTTCTTCATCGTCTTTTTCGCACTTCTTAAAAACAGGAAAGTTTTTAAGGAAAAATATGTCCCTGTCAGAGATTTTATATTTACCAGACTGTAAAATATATATTAGATGGTATTGGTTTAATACATCCTCTATAAGCATGAGCCACGATACAAGGAAAAGTATTTCAGGCTCGTAGAAAAAACTCCTGCTGCTTATAAGTTCATACGTCAGGCTATTTTTTTCCAGGGCTTCGGTGATCAAATTAAAATTTTTTCTTCTTGAGATAACTGCAATATCTTTAAGTTTAAAACCTGCGGATAAAAGAGTTTTTATATTTTCTGCTATTCCTTCTGCCTCAGACTCATGATTTTGATAAGAAGAAAAAAATACATCTGAATGCTTATCTTCAGATTCAGGTTCCAGTTTTTTTTCAAACCTGTAATCATTGCAGCCTATAAGCCTTTCTATTGACTTTACGATATTTGCACCGCTGCGGAAATTGGTTGTCAGGTAAAAGTTTTTAAATTCCTGCTCTCTAAAACAGCTCCACTTATCAAAATTTAAAATGTTTTCCACGCAGGCGCCCCTGAAGGAATATATTCCCTGATCATCATCACCGACTATTGTGAGGCTGCTATAAGCCGGGTCATATATCATAGATACCAGGCAGGCCTGCGCCACGTCAGTGTCCTGGAATTCATCAATAAAAATATATTTATATTTATTGCGGTATTTGCTGAGCACAGTCTTATTATTTAAAAAAAGCATATAAGGCTTAAACACATGGTCATGATAGTCTATAAGGTTGCTCCCATCCTTGATTTCTTCGTATTTTTCATAAACAGCGGCCAACTCATCCTGGTATTGCATTATTTCAAGCTCCTGCCTGCTAAGGGCACTGCTTGAAAAATCCCTGATAATCTCCATCCTTTTATTGCAGTAATCTTTAAGTTCATTTGCAGAAATGAGATTGCTTTTCAAATCATTTATGTACCTCAGCAGCTCATTAAGAAACCTGGCAGTATCCTTTGGCACAGCAATATTTTTAAATTGCATATTGCCGGCTATTAGATACAGTATCTGCCAGGATTTTGAAATATTTATCAGCCTGTATCCGCTTCCCAGCCCCATTAAAAAACTGTTTTCAGAAATGATAAGATTGCCAAAAGAATTATAAGTGTAAATGTTAATTGAATTAAAATCTATTTTTTTATCAAGCTGCTGCCTTATCCTGGCCCGCATATTTTCAGCGGCATTTTTTGTAAAAGTAATTGCAAGTATTTCTTCCGGAGCGCAAAGGCCTTTTTTCAGCACCTGGACTATACTGCGGGTTAAAACAAAGGTTTTGCCTGACCCTGCACATGCAATAATTCTTTTAATGCCTCCGCTGCTTGAAAGTATTTCATCCTGCTGCAGAGTAGTTTTTATTTCTTCATTTATTTTTATATTCATTTTTTCATTTCTCTCAAGGCTCGGTACTAAACGGAAAAATAAAAAAGATAGATGCCGGCTTTTCAGCTTTCACTTTCAATTTTACCCTTGCAAATGAGCCCGAATTCGCAGTTCCTGCAGGCGTATTTATCATCAGGCCCCCGGCTGAATTCTTCATTTTCAATATTATTCATTAACGAGCTTAATTTTTCTTCAAAGCTTTTAAAATCAAAATTTTCATGCATAAATAACAGTTCCCTGCAGTCCCTGCTTCCAAGAAAAATGTACTTCAGTTCAATGTTTTTGCCTCTGAGCATTTTTAAATCAGGGCATTTTTCAATTGCCAGCCTGTAGAGTGGAAGCTGTATTTCATTATCTGTGTCTTTGTATGATGAGCCGGCATTGCCCGACTTAAAATCTATTAGCTCAGCATTATTCTTGTCAATTATTTTTACCTGGTCAATCCTGCCGTTTATTATCTTATTGCCAACCATGAAAGCAAATTTCTTTTCAAGCATAATAACAGGTGAAAATTGCTGTGAATATTTGTCATAATAATTCCTGAAGTTTTCCAAAGCCTCATTTAGAAGTTCGTTTTGAAGATAGCCGTATTCAAATTCATTTGAATTGAATTCAGCCTTTATAATAGTTTCAAGCCTGGGCCAGGATAACTGGAGAAATTTTGAACCAAAGAATTTCTTTATAATTTCATGGTATAAAATGCCTAATTTTGCATGTATGCTTTCAGGTGCTTCGAGGCCGAAAAAAAAACGGTATTTATACTTGCGCGGACACTGCATATAAGTATTTAGAGATGTGTAGGAAAATGACGGCGGTTTAAAAAAGCATGGACTTTTCTCATTTACTGTAAAATATTTTAAAGACCACCACTTTTTCGGCGGATAAGCAAATTTTAAATAAATTATTTTTTCCAGCAGTTTATTGAAATCAATATTTTTTTTGCTGCAAAAGCGACCTGTACAAACTATTGCTTTTTTTCTTTGAAGCCAGGCAGAATCCAATTCAGGCACGCGGTCCTGTAAAGATATATTACCTGCAGCTGCGCATTTATTGCCGGGGTTTAAAATACCTGATGCCTCTCTTTCTTTTGGGCAAAAGAGTTCCCGGGAACTTTTTTTTATTGTTTTTTTATTTATTAAATTCTTTATTTCAGCCGCTTCTTCAAAAAATGATGACTTTGCCTCTTTTTTAGCTGCAGAAATAATTAAAAACTTTTTAGCGCGCGACATGCCTGTATAAAAAAGTTTGCGCTCATCTTCAAAGTGTTTTTTCTTTAGTATTTTGCTGTGCATTGTTGTGCCTTCAGACATATAATTAAACACCTGTGTGTCATAAAGCTGGTTTTCTTTATATACTGTGGGTAAATAATCCTTATTTATAAATGGCAAAAAAACAGCATCAAATTCAAGGCCCTTGCACTGGTGGTAGCTCATAATGTTTACCATTCCAGTGTTTTTGATTTCTTTGGTGCTTTCCTCAATTTCTTCAAGAAACCCGCTTTCCTGTATTTCTTCCAAAAATTCAAGATAATGGCTTATGCTGTTTTTAGGATTGTTGCTGCAGAAAATTTTTACAGACTGCATAAAGTCCCCCACAATATTTAAAATACCGGCTTTACTGTAATCAGGCATTTTTTTGTTAAGCCAGGGTTTATTTACAATGCCGGTATTTTCATCATTTAAAAGCGCTGTAAAAAAATCAAAAGCATTCATGTCCTGGCGTATGCAGAATTTTTTTATGCTTGCAGAATATTGATTTAATTTTCTAATTGTTATGCTGCAATTGTTTAACTCAAATGCTAAAGGATTGCAGGCTTTTTTAAATCCGGGTTTTAAACTTTCCATGCTTTCCCAGAGATTTTTCCCTGGCGCTGCGAGTCTTTTGGCATAGAAAGGATTTATTCCTGAAATATCAGATGCAAGCAGGTGCGTGAGTGTTGAATTGATTTTGCCTATGCTGCCTGCCGGCGGCGGCATATTGTTTTTTTGGCCTGTTTTATTGCCGGTTAAGTTAAAAAGCAGGTTTGTAAGATATGCAAAATCCAGCATATATTTTACATACTTATTGTCAAGAATTGACCTTGAGCTTCTCCTTGTAAATAATATGCCGTTTTTTGAAAGCACATTTTCAAGCACACCTGTTTTATAACCTTTTCCTTTTAAAATTATGCAGATATTTTCAGCTTTAATTTTATTTATAACAATAAGTTTTTTAATATAACCGGAAATAAAATTTGCCTCTTCAAGTATATTCCTGAACTCTTTTAATATAACCGCACCCCTTGTATTACCGGACCTGGCCTGTGGTTTATGCAATCCTGGTATAGCATTTTTTTTAACCCTGTCTTCATTTAAAGATATAAAACTGCTGCAGAATTCATTTATTTCAGCACAGGCCCTGTAATCTGTGGAAAGGTTCAGGATACTGTCATATTCATTTGTCCCCGAGGCAAGGGAAAAAAATATCCTGGAAAAATGATTTACAGCAGAGCCCCTGAAGGCATAAGTGCACTGGTCGTCATTGCCAAAATAGACACACTTTGTATTTCCGGATACTTTATTTGCTATTTCAAGCTGGGCTTTATTGAATTCCTGGAGTTCATCTGCAATTACAAGGTCAAAGCCAGGCAAGCAATTATGCTCCCTTTTTAATTTCAGTATATCAACAGCTTCAGTTAAAAGCCTGCCATAATTATAAAGTTTACTTTGTTTTAGTGTTTTGAGATAGTTAAGGTATATGCCGCCAAGCTCAAATAGAATTGGCTGTGAGGAAGCGCTTAGCCTGTCAAGAAAATATTTTGGCTCTATAAGATTTTCCTGGGCTCTTAAAATAAAATCAAAGATTTCCTGCATATAGTTTTTTGACACAAAACTGCCTGAGTTCATAAACCTGTGGGTAAAAGGATATCTTTTGATGTCATTGATTTCTTTTATTGTTTCCCGCAACAATTTCCACTGTCCCGGCGCATTCAGTATTACAGTTGGCTGGCTGCATAAATTATGCTGTTCTATAAGTTTATTGCAGTAAGAAAAAAATGTTGTCACAGGAATTTCAAAAAAACTTTCTCCAATTATTTCAGCAGTCTTTTCCCTGATAATCTTTGCCCATCTCCTGTTAAAGCAAAAAACAAGAATTTTTTTAGGGTCCATTTTTTCTTTTTTAATTGCGTATTCAACAAGTTTTATAAGCTGGAAAGTTTTGCCGGTGCCGGGAGCCCCGGTAACCAGAAGCCGGCTCCTGCTATTTACAGGAGCTGCTGAAATAAATTTTTTTATTTTTGGATGCAGCATTAATTAAAGCGGCAAATATTACTGATGCCTGGAGCGGGGTACGGGAATCGAACCCGCCTCTTAAGCTTGGGAAGCTCATGTACTACCAATGTACTAACCCCGCTTTAAAAACATAAAAATTCAATTGTCAGATTCTTCACTTATGGCAGAGTCTGTAATTTCAACCCCGCTGCCGGCGCTGCGGCTTTCAAGATTATCTGCCTGCATTTGCTTCATGGGAACGCCTGGGTCAACGTGCTTTTCATTTTGTGCCTGTGCTCCACCGGCCTCTTTAACTGGCTGGGGCGGCATTGGCCTTACATGTTTAGTTTCATTGCCATCCGATATCAGGTTTGTTATTGTAAGCCTTGTATCTATAACACTTATATTAAGTTTCTCAGCACATACCTGTTTGGCGGCATTTATAATTTCTGTCATTTTTTCAGGAATATTTATATTCTGCATTACTTCCACAAGCATGCTTATAATTACTCCGCCTGATTTAGGTATAATTTCAGTTTTGAGATTTTTTATACCCCCAATGCCAAGAACTGATTCCTTAACCTGCTGGGCTATTGTTTCAACAGTTATCATTGCAATGCCTGCCCCAACCTTATTTATTTTAACTATTTTCCTTTTTTTCCTGTGAAACTCAAGAAGAAGTAAAGCAATGCAGACTGCTATGACAAGAAGCAGCAGCAAAACAGAAATATAATCTGGCAAATTGCTTGCAGGGTCAAAAACTGAAGCCGCAATACTTGCCCATGTAAAAGAACCTGTAAATACATTTACTATTGATATTATGGACGCAACAATAAAAAATATAAGAAGAAGCACCACGACTATCCTGTTAAATATATTCAATTTAATCCTCCTTAAATCTAGCCTGCGAAAAATTTATCTTAAATAATCCGGCAAACTTGCCGGTTTTGTTTCTGCGAAATTATTAATTATTATACCTGAATAAAAAAAATTAAAAAATCCAAAATAATATTTAAATTGGCAAATTCCATAAAATAGTTTTAATTTTTATTAAAAAACAATACAATTACAACTTATATGAAAAGTTTAATTATCCTTAACCCTGTATCCTGCGGCGGCAGGGCTGCCGGGATGAGGGGCACTCTTGAAAATATACTGCAAAGATTAAATCTTGACTATCATATACATGTAAGTATAAGTTCAAATGATGTAGCCGATACAGTAAAAGCAAATATTGGCAGGTATACAAATTTCATTTCTTTCGGCGGCGACGGCACTCTTCACAGCATTGCAAATGTGCTTGCTAAAACAGATAAAAACCTTGGATGCATACCTGTTGGAAGCGGAAACGATATTGCAAGAAACCTTGATTTACCTATGGATATGGAAAAATCCTGCATCGCCATAAAAAACTGCATTATAAAAAAAATTGATCTTGGCCTTATAAATAAAAAATATTATTATCTTGGCGTATCAGGAGCAGGTTTTGACTCGGTCGTAACTGACCTGGCAAATAACACAAAATTTCCTTTCCGCGGGCCGGCAAAATATAAATATGCAGTTTACCAGACCCTGCTTACATACAGGCCTAAAAAATTCCATATTAAATTTGGTGAAAATTATATAAACACGGAATGTATGTTTGCAGTGGTTGGCAATATGAAAATGTATGGCGGGGGAATGAAAATAACCCCGGATGCAAGTCCTGAGGATTCAATGCTTGATTTATGCATAATCCAAAAGATGAGCAAACTGCACTTTATAAAAACTTTCCCTCTTGTTTTTGAAGGAAAGCATATAAATGACCCTTTTGTCAAAAGTTTCCGCTCAAAAAGTATAGAAATCGACAGCGATTATAATTTCAGCGTTTATGCTGACGGTGAATATATCTGCAAATTGCCTGCAATATATGATGTTGTGCCAAAAGCCCTTAATTTCATAGTTGCAAAAAAATAGTTAATTGGAATACCTTACCCAGTCGCCATTTTTTATTATAAATACAGTGGAAAGAGGCTTGAGCCTTTCGCCGTTTGAATTAAACTCAATTTTGCCGCTTACACCATCAAGTGCGGTGGATTTTAATTTATCTTTAAAATCGACCGGCAGGATTGAATTTGCCCTTTTCATTGCATCGATAATAACATACACAGAGTCATAGGAATAAGGTGCATACTGGCCTGGACCGGTTAAAACTATTTCATCATCATCATCATCGATTTTATTTAAATAATCGTTGTATTTTCTCCAGAATTCAATTGCTCTTTTATCTTCAGAGTATTTTGCAAGAGACGGAGGTTCAGGAACTATGGCAATAAGGCCTTCAAGATACTCTTTGTTTGTAAGCGCGCTTATTCCTTTATTCATGCCGGGTTCCTCCGTTATAAAACCGCATAAAAGGCCAAGCTCCCTTACCTTTGTTATAAGCAGGGCAACTTCATTATAATTTGCGGAAAAGAAAACATAATCAGGCTCATCAATAAGAATATTTTCTGCAAGAATGCTGTACTGCTCCGGATCAAATTTTACTGAATACCTTTTGGCAAAAGATGCGTTTTTGCTGTTAAATATCTCTATGAGATGATCTGTTAGTTTTACAGAATATTCTTCTCCATTATCGATAAGCAGGAGTTTTTCAGGCTTTATGCTTTCAGTAAAAAATGATGCTATATTTTCAATTTTCTGGCTATTATTAATTATCATACGGTAAAAAATACCAGAAGCTGACTGAACTTCCACAGCCTGGGAGCAGGGAGCCAGCATTGGAATATTATATTCTGAATATACCGTCAATGCTGCTTTTGTGGTGCCATTAAATGTTGACCCTACTACTGCCGCAACATTTTCCTCAACAAATTCCTGTGCTACAAGGAATGCTTTTTCCGCATTTCCCTCATCGTCTTTTTTAACTAGATTAATCCTGTAATCAAAACCCCCGATTCGTACAGGAGAAAGTTCTGATACTGCTATTTCCATACTGATTGCCTGGTCCTGTCCGTAAAACAAATCATCCCCTGAAAACACAGCCTGGCTTCCAATTTTTATTACCTTCTCTTTGCTTTCACATGCTGATGCGCTAAAAATAATAAATATGGCAGAAAAAAGCAATATTGAAATAATAAAATATTTAAAAAAACTGTAAATATTTTTTATTGGATGATTTTTCATTAAACAGTCTCCCCTAAAAATTTTTTAAACGCAACTCAACCCTGCATACTATCTCCTCAAAATATCCGGTTTATACAGCAATACCGGGTTTTCATCCGGCACATGCATAAATTTAAAAAACATACTCTCTAAAAACGCCGTCTATTTAAGCAGGAATGAAGATAAATAAAGTTTACCAGTGATTATACACAAAAATAAAATAATTATTAATATATTATTGATTATTAATCCTACGTTCCGCAAGTAAAAAATACACTTTTTCGGCATTTTCCGCTTGTTAGGAACAGGTGTAATTATCCTTGGAAACAATAAGTAAATCAAGAATTTGTTCCTGAAGGGAAGAAATTTCATCGTAGAAACATTTCACTTCTCTGCCTTCTTCAAACAAAATATGTCTTCGCAGGTTTGAGAACAGATCTATTATTCTGGCCGTTGTCGGGTGTTTGCAATTTCGTTTCTCAGGATATATTGGCAATTCCTGTATATTTTCTTTATCCATAGCCAGGCGCAGCTCCCGCTCTATGAGCGCATTTAGCACAAGTACAATAAAATATACAAACATAAGGGCCTCAATTCGGTGAGGCAACTTTAAAAATACAGGTGCAGCTTCAAATACGCTTTTAAACTGCTGATGTCTTTTTTCAATATATGGCTGAAACTTGTATTTTTCAAGCACCTGTCCCATGGAGAGAATTTTATCGTCTATATTTGTAATTAATGGAAACATGCCATCACTTGCTGCATCCTCTTGTATTTTTGGGCCATTTGGCATGGCTTCAAATGTATATTTTTCTTTTATGAGCTTTATGTATTCGGTATTTTCTGAAGGCCGTCCCTTTTTTGCCTGCTTGTAGGTTTGGATTTCTTTTGTCACTATTTTTACATCAAACCATCTTTTTGATAAATATTTATTAAGTATCTCTTCAAGAGCACCCTCTATCTGTTCTTTGCCATATTTTCTTGCTTCTATCTTACTCTTAAGTGTATCAAGCGCTTTTATGGTCTTTTCAATCTTTAATTGCCTTCTGTAAGCGTCCAGGCCCTGTTTTTGGCTGCTAAGTATCCAGATAATGCGGTATCCTTCCTCTGATGCCATGGGGCACTCATATCCCCAGTATATATGCTCATCAGCATCAAGGCTTCTGGCATCAGGCTTTCTTGAAAGCTCCTGCCAGTCTACATTATGCGAGCATACATAGGACCTAAACCACTGGCACTCTTTTCTTGTCTCGGGGACAACTGATATAAACTTTCCGCCCTCTTTACAAATGTAGTCCATCTGGTCTCTTGTGGCAAGCTTTGCATCTGCAACATAAATAAAATCACTTCGCCCTGTTATTCTTCTTAGCGCCTCCCATGTATTAATATGGGTATTATCATCTGTTATGTTTCCGTCATAGCTTTTGTAATGAATTGGAACAGCGCCGTCTCTGCTTACCGTTAGGGTAAAAAGCAGCTGCTTTAAGTCCGGGCGAAAATCCTTGTTATGGCCCTGAAGCAGGCTAATGGAAGCTTTGCCATTATACCTGGAATAATTGCCCCTGTACTCACCATATACGGTAACAGTGGTAGAATCGTTATGAAGCTGCGATAGCTCAATGGAAAATTCTTCTACTGTTTTTAATACGGTTTTTGTAAGAAGAGATGCTCTATCAGCATCAAATAGAGCATCCAGGCTTCTTCCAACCCTGTCATCGTTTAATATATTTGGGTCTTGCTCTTTTAGTCCGATAAGATAAGGATCAAAACGGGCCGCCCATTCAGATAGTTTGTATAAAGGTTCCCTTTCAAGCAAAATATTGCGCACAAAGATTAGTATTGCATCTGCATGGGAAAACTTCTGGTTTTTGTTTAAAACAAGATAGGATGACAGAAGTTTTTTTAGCTCAATACGCTTAATAAACTTGTTTATGATTGGAAGTGCGCCAATTGCCTTTGAATCAAGACTTAGGCTGTCTTTGGTTTTTTCCATAGTTTCCTTTTTTAAAAAAGCTTGACATTATATTTATTGAAGTATATATTACTTCAAGTAGGAGGTCAAGGCTTTTGGCTAAAAAAGATGATTTGGAGAGAAAATATTTTGCCCTTAAAAGAAAAATTGATAAATTGGGGTTTATCTGTACAGGCAGTGTAATGCAAGTATTTAAGAGGTGCGGCAATCCTGGCTGCAGATGCAGTAAAGATAAATTGGGGCATGGACCGTATAATATCTGGACACGCAAAGTAAATTCAAAGACAATAACAAGGACTTTAACATCAGAGCAGGCAAAACTGGCTCAAAACTGTATTAATAATATGAGAAAGATGGAAGCTATTCTGCAGCAAATGAAGGATTTGTCTGTCCAATATATTGAAAGCTATCAAAAAGATTTAAGTGTGGACAAAAATAGGGAAAAAGTGTAATTTTTACTTGCGGAACGTAGGGTCTTCATATGGATCTTTATCTAATAACGCA
>Ga0194126_10007862_pt1 | contig 14711 bp, 12 predicted proteins | sample TA2KigC150mmetaG_FD_148641 | JGI IMG/M metagenome (GOLD analysis project Ga0194126, IMG submission 148641) | Freshwater microbial communities from Lake Tanganyika, Tanzania - TA2015035 Kigoma Deep Cast 150m | ecosystem: Environmental > Aquatic > Freshwater > Lake | place: Tanzania: Lake... | reverse complement strand
TGCATTATGAATAAAAAAAGGCATCTTCATTTCTGAAGATGCCTTTACTTTTGTTGTGGTACGTTTAGAATGTATAGCTGAATCTACCTTGGACCATTCTTCCGATTGCCGCTGCACCAATGAATTGCTGTACGCGATGATCAAGAAGATTTGTTGCAGTAAGATTAAAGCTCAAACCTTGGACTGATGGAATTGTATAATTCAAATTCAAGTCGAGCATGTGAAATGCTTGGACATCTCCGACATATACACCTGAATTCATGCGGAATGCATCAACCCAGCGCCATTGCAAACCAACATTCAAACCTAAATCGGCATTGCGATGCATGAATGAAAGTGCGGATTTATACTGAGGAGCATTGAGTGCGATAGTGTCTGCTCCGCCACCATCACCCAAATCGGCTCCTGTGAAGATATTCTGATTGATATAGGAAGCTGAACCTGATATTGCGAATTCAGGTGACAATTCATAGGTGAAAGCCGCATCGCTACCATAATAGGAGAGTTCTCCATAGTTACGATAAGCAAGAAGAATATCGCCTTTATGAGTTGTTTCATTTGGAGATACTGTACCTACAGGAACTTGGGAATATGCACCCCCAATCAATGCAGAGTACTGACTTGCAGTAGCTTCGGCCTGTGCATCAGTTATTCCTTGTTGCATAAGAGCACCTTTTAGCAATGGCTTGAGATATGTAGCGACATCATTTGCATTCATGAATACTGTAGGTGTGACAACTTTGAGTGGAGAAATGAAGTCGGTGACAGTAGATTGATACACATCAATGGAGAACTTAAATTTATCCGTCAATTTTCCTTGATATCCTAATTCGATAGTTTGTGTATTCGTTTGGCGAAGTTTATCGACATCCAATACATCTGCTGATTGAATAGGTATAAAACCTCTCGTTGTTGGATTCAATGTTGCAAGTGTGCCAGTGATTGCTGTCGGTGCAGCAATACCTGTTAAAAAAGGACGAAGTAAAGGTTTCAAACTTGCTGGAGCTTGAGCTTCCAGTTGTGGAAGAATCGCTTGTGTTGCTGCTCCCCAAGCAAAACCACCGGCAACATTTCCATTCAATGCTTTAAATCCTCTTGAAGGATCGAATTGAGAAATATAGTTTAATACTCCACCTGTACGATTGAATGTATATCCATTTCTTCCTGCTGAAGCACCCCAAACACCAACAGCAAATGCAGGATTTGCTGCGCTAAATCCAAAAGCATCTCTTATGGAAAGTAAGTCCAAGAACAAATCATTGGTTCCGGGATTGCTAAATGCTTGATTAAATGTTGCACGAACGGTTGAATTCTCATCAAGTTTGTACATCATTGCAAGGCGTGGAGAAAGTACCATTTCATCGATAACTGAATGTCTATCACCACGAACTGCGCCGAGTAAAGAAAGATCTTTAGTGAGCTTCACATCTGCCTGAAGATAGGCACCAATTTCATTATAGGTGTCATTCTCTTCATTCACACCATTGATTGTTCCTTCCGTAACGGGATTTGTTGAGAAGAAATCAGCACCATAAGTCAAACGAATTTCATCATTGACAGTATATGCATGTTGCAAACGAGCGCCGAGCAATGTTGATTTGTCAACAATCGGATTACCTGTACGAAGGAAATATGTTTGACCGGCATCACTCATATTATAGAATACTTGAGCGAATAAATCACCGGAAGTGAGTTGCGCATTCACATAAGAATATCTCCAATCTCTTCCATTTGCTGCTCCTAGACCAGTCATTTCAATGGTATTGAGTGATTGAGAAACGCCTGCATTGAGTTGGAACATCGAGTTCTCACCCAAATTATAATATGCACCTGCATCCACATTGAAGCGCTCATGTGTATTTTTTCTATTTCCAATCTTCAATGTATCTGCTTTTGCACCTGCAGTAATTGCTTTTGCTCTTTCAGCAACTTCTACGGGATCTTCAAATGCCCAATCATTGGCAGAGAAATATTGTCCTGAAATTTTATATCCAAAATCATCACTCAATGTACCTGCATGACGAATACCCATATTCATGAGATTCTGCAGACCGCCTGCGAGAAATACAGTAGTACCTTGTGAAGCAAATGGGGAACGAGTGATGATATTCAAAACACCTTGTGCAGCATTCGGACCATACAATGCAGATGCCGGACCACGTACCAATTCAATACGCTCGATGTCTTCATTTGAAGCAGGAATAAAGTAGCCGACATTCACGCGTAAACTTGGAACGCCTGAAAGACGATAATCTGTCAATGTTTGCAAAGCACCCGTGAACACATTGTTGAATCCACGAACACTCACGCTTTGCTGAGCAATACCTGTTTGTGAATAGTCAACACCGGTGATACCACGCAAATGCTCAACCGGCGTATTCTTTGGCGCTTCACGGATAGCCCTTGGCTCAATCACGGAAACTGATGCAGGAGCTTCCGAAGCTTTTTGTTGAACGCGTGATGCAGTAATAACAGTCACATCCATGTCAATAGAAGTTTCTTTTAGCTTCGCATTGAGTGTAGTTGCACCGGAAACATTTACAGTTGCATCTTGCTTTTCATAGCCGACACAACTAAATGAAACACCATAATTTCCATTTTCCAAATTCTTGATTGAGTAGCGACCTCTTGAATCGGAAAATCCACCTTTGCTTGCATTGCCTTTTGTGAGCTTAACTGCAACGCCCGGTACCGGCTGGCCATCAGGCCCTGCGATTTGTCCGCTAAGGACACCTTGTGCAATGGCCGTGACGGAAGTCACTACCAAAAAACACAACATGGAACAAACTCGTACGAAATACTTCATACATGCTCTCCGCTTGTGAGTAAAATAGAATCAATGTTCTGAAAGAACAGACTTGTAGATTGGATTAGATTGTGGCTGTGCTGTAAAAGCATATGCCTGTCCTGAATGTATACTCAATGAAATTGAAGATTGGATGCAAATCATCAAATCCACTTCATCAAGAGCTTATGAATTTCCTTGAATGATCGAATGCTGCTTCGAACATGGTGACAGGCAAGGAGTTGTTGGAAGACAAAATAAGAAAAGTGATTGAGTAAATGAACAGGGAAATGAGTGATTTTATGTGAAAATGAGGTGATTACTCCTTGTTTTTGATAAAAAGATAGAAATAAGGAGATATCTATCAAATAGAGCCATAATATGAATCTGCTTAAGCATAACTCAATTCATGTTTCTGTTTTTTCTATCACATACCACAAAACACAAAAGGCATCCCAGTGTTGCACTACCCATTGCAGGTGTAGTGACATACATGTAAATTGACATTATGAAAACATCAACATTCACAGAATCACAGATCATTTTTGCAATCAGGCAAAGAGCGTCAGCGACTGAGAAAAGGAGACCGAACTTACAAGAAAATAATACAGTATAAATATTGATTTCATTATTACTATGCATGAAAAGATACTTTATTGCATAATCTCGATAAATACTAAATTACTTTATAAATATTTGTTATTGATTGTAGATTTTTCATATTGATTCATTCTTCACCAACCAGAATGTATTCATAATTCCTTTTCCTTTGATGTTAAGTTCGCCACGTGGGATAAGTTTGAATTCTGGATATTCTTTTATAGATGCTGCAAATGCTTCACTGACGTTGATTCGCCCTGCTTCAGAGTTAGATTCCATTCTGCTTGCAATATTAACTGCATCACCCCATACATCATACGCAAACTTTTTCTCACCAATAATACCAGCGACTACACTTCCACAATGTAAACCTATTCGGATTTGTAAACTCTTAAACTGCTTTCCGAGATCTAATGTTTCTAATACTTCGCTTGCTTCTATTGCAAATTGGGTTGCACGGTATTGATGGTCTTCAAAAACTTCTGGAACACCACAGACAGCCATATAAGCATCACCTATGGTTTTGATTTTTTCTAATCCATATTTGGTTCCGATTCTATCAAATGCAGTAAAAATGGTATTGAGTCCTTTTACTAATTCTGCAGGCTCGATATTTGAGGAAAGAGTTGTAAAATTAATTATATCCGAGAAGAAGATACTAACGTTTTCAAACGATTCAGCAATGGTTTGTTCACCTTCAATTAAACGGTCGGCAATAGAAATAGGTAAAATATTATGAAAAATTCGTTCTTGTTCTTGAAAACGAGCAAGTTTCAACTGACGAGCTTTTTCATCTTCTTCAAGAATACGTCGTTGTTCAAAAATTTGAGCATTCTTTTTTGTTTCTTCGGAATTTATTTCTTTTTCGAGAGCAATATATTGTTTGTAATAGGAAAAGGCTTTCTCTATTTCTCCCATTTTTTCATACAATTCTGAATATTGTTGTAGATGATCTCTTTTCAAAAATTTTAAACCTATTTCAATTGATAAAGAATGAGCTCGATTCAAATACTCAAAGGCTTTAGGGTAGTCAGAAAGAAGAGAGTAAACCATCCCCATATTTCCAAGGTTAGTAGCTATACCATCTTTGTTACCAATTTCCTCATTGATGTGTAATGCTTTTGAGTAATACTCTAATGCTTTGGGGTAGTCAGAAAGACGATGGTAAACAAGCCCTATATTCCCAAGGTTAGCAGCTATTCCTTGTTTGTTACCAATTTCCTCATTGATGTGTAATGCTTTTGAGTAATACTCTAATGCTTTGGGGTAGTCCGAAAGATTCCAGTAATCAATCCCTATATTTCCAAGGTTAGTAGCTATTCCTTGTTTGTTACCAATTTCCTCACAGATGTGTAATGATTTTGAGCAATACTCCAATGCTTTGTGGTAGTCAGAAAGACGATGGTAAACAAGCCCTATATTCCCAAGGTTAAGTGCAATACTTCTTTTGTCCTCTAATTCCCTTTCGATGAGTATTGCTTTTGATAAATACTCTAAGGCTTTGGGGTAGTCCGAAAGATTACAGTAAACATTCCCTATATTCCCCAGAGAATGAGCTATTCCTCCTTTGTTACCAATTTCCTCATTGATGTGTAATGCTTTTGAGTTATACTCTAATGCTTTGTGGTAGTCAGAAAGAAGAGAGTAAACAACCCCAAGAATATTATAGACATTTGCAAGTGATTCGGCATCTTCTTGAATTGCAGGATTTTCCAAGAGATCATAAGCAAATGTCTTTGCTTCATTGAACTGTGAAGTTCTCTTCAAATTTTCTAGTTTGTCTATTGCTTGATGTATTTCTTCTTTTGTCATAGAATCCTTTCCATTTTGTATGTTTTTTGTCCTACTTCCTTTCTTTCTGTCTTCTTCTTATTTATACAGTATCAATTTGTCTTTTTTGTTAACTGTTGGTGTTTGGACGGTGATAAAATAAAGTCCTGATTCGTAGTCCATTGAATTCACTTCTATTTTCTTTTGTCCTTTATCTGTATATCGATAATCTTCTTTCACTATTCCTGTTGAATTATAGATAGACACAATTGTTACCCCATCTTCGACTAAGTTCAATTTTATACCGATGGGACCATTTTTTGGAAATTAAACTGGGATCTGTGTTTCCAATAGCCCGAATGAACAAAGTAAAACAATACATAAGAGAGTACCCGGTATTCTCATAATACACCTGTAAACTAATGGAATGTTTAAGCACCTGATAGAAGACAAGGAGCTGAATTTTGATTTACCTAATTCACCACCTCAAACAAAACAAATAACTTACATATCCCCTGTAAGAAAAAATCTACTCAAAAACTACTCAAAATGAGATTTTCTCATTCCTGAATCTCCTAAAACACAAAAGGCATCCCAATGGGATGCCTTTGCTTTTGTCGTGGTTCGGGAGGGAATTGAACCCCCGACACGCGGATTTTCAGTCCGCTGCTCTACCAACTGAGCTACCGAACCTTATTCAGTAAAGAATAGATGGCGAAAATAGGGAATTTGGGGAGATTTGCAAAAAGGAATTTCGGGATGTCCTGAGTCATACCTTGAATGCTGATGAATCGGGTCTTTGCAGCCATTCCGCTAGTGTTTGTGCTTGCATGTCTTTAATTGATAGTATCGGCTCGGTTTCTATCTCATGAACAGGCCATTCCAAAGCCAAAGCCGGATCATTCCAAGCTATGCACGACTCCGCCCTTGGATTATATATCGCCGAACATTTATAGACCATCTCTGTTCCATGTTCCATGGACATAAATCCATTGGCAAAACCGGGGGGGACCCAGAGTAAATGTGGTTCACTTGCACGTAATTCCACATGAATGGATTGACCCAATGTCGGTGAATTCTTCCTTATATCAATTTCTTTCACATGAGCCCTTCCGGAAGTGACGCGAAGCAATTTACCCATTGGCTTGTCCCATTGAAAATGCATGCCCCGAATTACTCCCAATGCGGAAACTGAATGATTCTCCTGAACAAATTCCTCATCTATTCCCAATGCTCGAAATGCTTCACGTTGATAACTCTCTATGAATATTCCTCGCTCATCCTCATAGACATCTGCTTGAATGAGAATGATTGCATCAAAATATGTTTCGATGATTGAAAATCCCATCTTCTTTCCTAAGGAAAATATCCGCGTTCGCGCAAACTGGTGAATGAATCTCCTGCAATGATAAGATGATCTAGCAATGGAATATGCATCATTGTTCCAACCTGACGCAATTGTTCCGTAAGCGATATATCTTCATTGCTCGGCTCGGTGTTTCCCGAGGGATGATTGTGCAAAGCAATGATGGATGCAGCACTCTCTATGATCGCCACTCGAAAGACCTCTCGAGGATGAACGATGCTCGAATTTAATGAGCCCTCGCTGATTTTCTTTGTTGAAAATACAATGTTTGAACTATTTAATAATGCAATGTAAAAACTCTCGGTTCGCGCGCCCCTCATTCTCGGTATGAAATACTTCGCAACATCGTCCGGAGATTGCAATATCATTGCCGGATTGAATGCCTCCTGTTGATATCGTCTGCTGAGCTCAAATGCAGCAGCTATTCCAATGGCTTTTGCCATCCCCATTCCCTTTACACCGCATAATTCCTGCACCGTTCGAGATCCCAAATCTTGTATGGATCCATATGCGTCAAGCATGCTTCTTCCAATGTCCAAAGCAGAAGAACCATGCGATCCCGTCCCAATCAAAATTGCCAATAATTCGCTGTCACTCAAACAACTTGATCCGAATCGCAACATTCGTTCTCTTGGCCTTTCATCTTCTCTCCATTCTCGAATGGACTTCGCCGCGCGTATGTTATCCGATATCATCGGCACCCCCTGATTCTTGCCTGTACTCCATTCCATGAATTCCCCCTTATATAACAATAGTCTCCGCCCACTGCGCATAGCCAACATGCAATATATCCCCATGAAAACTTGCGATATAAGGGGTTTCATATGGATGCATGCCCCGTATCAAAGCTGTCAATTGCTCTAAGTTCACATTATTTGTCTTGAACACAACCTCATATTCAGATTCCTCACATAATTCACCTTTCCAAGGATATATGGCCATATGTATTGGACGTATCCAGCAACAAAAGGCGAGCTTATGGTTTATTGATTCACGAGCCATCTCGGTTGCCTTGTCAATGTCCGAGAGACTTGTGCACACTTGGCAGAATTTCATGGGCAATTCCATAGTTTTGCAAAGATTTATGAATAATTATTGAACTATCATGATTGAATTATTCGTTTTCCATGTGCATGCCATGGCTGGACTGTATGCCTTCACCAAACGTTGGCAAGAAGGCAAATTGCGAGAAGGACTCATGGCGATAGCGATTTTCTTTTTGGTGTTCATCATCATGTGGACTCTTACCGGTCAAATCATCAAGGCACTTATGCCTCCGGAAGGGTTCACAACATGGTTCACCCGTGATACGGGATCGCTTGTTCTTGTGATCATTCCGGATCTTTTGTTCTTCAAAGTGTTTTTTCTGAATGATAGAACAGAAGTGAAACCTCTCGAAACTTGAAACGTAATCAGAGCACGTATTTTTCTTCGGCACTTATGTCAATCTTTCACTGCATTGCAGTTTTCACCACATGGATTCTAATGCTGACACCTGCCCTCGCACAGGTGTCTGTCGAAATTCGTGATTTGCGTCCAAATGGCATCACGATAGATACACTAAATTATCCCGTTCTTCGCGCATGGCTTCGAGCCAATGTGAATGGCAATCCTTATGCATTCGCCAAATCCGAATTATCCATCATAGAAAGTAATTTCAGTTCCAAAGCCATCTCCGTAGGACAACCCGATGCACAAGGGTATCAAGAAGTTATTTGGATGACGCGTTCTGAGGGAGCAAATCGAGCGGAATTCATCATCGCCACAAATACCGGAACAGGTTCAAGTCCATTGGGGAAGCATGATCGTGGTAATATCAGCCAAGTGCGATTCTGCGATCCTTTCGGCATTCAAATCGAAGAATTCAACTTTGGTTCTGCTGTAATGCCCGGTTCCTCTGATTATACAACATTACTTGTGAGAGCAATCGCCTCCAAAAAAAACAATCGCGGAGTGGAAGAAAGCACACAACTTGATTCAATTACATTTTCCAATCCTGATTTTTCATATCGTTGGATTGGATCTTATGTGTCCACAAATCCTCCGCCTGTCGGACTTTCTCCCGCAGTAGGATATTATTTCGATATCATTTTCAAGCCTTCCAGAACGGGATATTATAAAGAGTATGCTGTACTCCATTATGAAGGCGGACAAAAAGATTATCTGCTTTTGAGAGCCAATGGATTCGGCATGCCAGAAACGCGCTCGCTTAAGATCACCGAACCAAATGCAGATATTACTCTCACTCCTTGTGCTCCATATACAGTTAAGTGGAAAGGGTATCGCATTGGTGCTCCAACATATGTTGATTGGACACCTGACAATGGAAAAACATGGGATACGCTCGGTTTCAGCATGGATAGCACATTCTTATGGAAAACACCGGGCATCATCACTGATTCGGGAAGAATTCGCATAAGACAGGAATTGGGAAATTTCGATCAAAAAAATCTAATCCATCCTGCACTTCGAGCACCCGTTTCTACTATTGATTGGAATTCCGTTGGTGATAAACTAATTGCAGGATATGAATCCGGAAAAATTGCTGAATGGAATAAAGTTGATGGAATGCTGATCGACACATTCGTGGTTTCAGGCATAGCATTTCCGGTAAGCAAGATTCAGTGGATTGGCATTGGATATGTAAATGATTCGCTTGTTTATGGAGTTTATCGATCTCCTGCCACAAGTCAGGAAACATTTGTACTATTCAGTAAAGGTAAATTAGATCCGATTCTCTCAAGCAATATTTCTACTTCGACCATTCTAAGCTCGGTACATCGCATCAAGAATGAACTACTGCTCATTCCAAAACGTGGAAGAACAATTCGGAAACTCTCCATCTTGGATGGAAAAGAAGTGACAGGGTTCACATTTCCTGAGCCGATTACGGCATTCAGTCCGGGAAATGGAGATAAAGGAAGCATTGCTCTATTGGATGGATCAATTCATGTGATTGATCTCAATACGATGTCAATCATAACAACACTCTCTAATCCTGCCTTACCCCTCATGTCCAAAGTGTCATTGTCTCGTGATGGAGCATTTCTTGCAGCCGGCACCATGCTTAGTGAATCGAGTTTGTACAGTGCAGCTTCAACTGAAGTGCATGTATTCGACATTGCATCAAAAACAATCGTGCGTTCCTTGCGTAATTCATCCAGTGATGTGATTGCGCTTGATTTCAATGCGACAAATCAATTCCTTGCAACAGGTTTTGCAGGTTTTCCGCAAATTTCGGTATGGCGTCTTCCAACCAATGTATTCTTGGGACAATTGGCCAATCATTCCGGATTTCTTACAGATGTGAAATATGGTCCAGATGGAAAATCATTGGCATCCTCCGCCATCAGTGCTGATAATCTCAAAACAATGGAATTCGCATTTCCTGAAACGGATACTGCCAAAGCATTCATTCGCATTGAGCCATCGAAACCGATTATTGTTTCTGCTGATTTGGGTGATGCAATCATGATGCATCCGACTGATTCTGTTTTGAAAGTCAATCTTTGCAATGGTGGTAAAGGAGACATCTTCATTGATTATGCTTATTTCAGAGAAGGAATACATTTTTCTTTGATTTCAAAGATTCCGAATACCGTGAAAATCGCTCCCGGAGAATGCATCGATATAAACATAAGAGTTCTTGCGCGTGATAATGGACCATTGATTGATTCACTGTTTTTTGGTTTTTGTTCCCAAGAATTCTTTCTCCCGATCAAGGCAAATGGAGTATTGCGCTCCATCAATCCTCTTGCACAAGGAAAAAAACTCGGACCTGCCTGTTTGAATGAAACGATTGAAACTGACATTGAATTGATCAGAAATGATGACTCAGTTCCAGTGACCATCAATCGATTGCAGACAAAATCCCCGGCAATCAAGATTCTCTCCACCATTTCTGATACTATCCTGCAACCCGGTCAAAGTTTGTCTGTTAAGGTACGATTCAGCCCGAAACAATTAGGTGAGGAATTGATCGAAGTTTTGGCTTATCACTCGGGTCTGACATTGTATGAAGTCCCCATTGTGTTGAAAGGGTATGGAGATGGAACAGATGTTGCAGTCCCAAATGTGATTGCTTGCATCCCCGAGCTTAAACAAAGAACATTCACATTGTCCAATGCATCGATGAATGAAGTTCGCTTGGACTCAGTAGCAATAACAGGTACGGCATTCACGCTTGCCACAACATTGCCTTTGATTCTTCCGCCTCGTTCACAAAAGGACATTACAATCACATTCATCGGAGCGCTTCCTGATTCCGGTGAAATCATGTCATGTTCATTTTATCCATGCGCCACAGCAAAATCAATTCGCATCATTCCATATTCAGCCAAAGCCACCATTACGCTTCCTCAAGTCAAAGCAGATCCACGGGGTAGAGTGTCGATTCCAATCACTATTTCTATGAATGAACGCAATCCATATATTGGTAAACAAGAAGCAATAGTGGAATTCACATCAAATCAAGGAATATTTCTACCTGATTCAGTGACAAGCACATTCGGTGGAGTTTCCATCGTATCTCGTGAAGTGTGGGATGATATTCGGACGATCAGAATACGATTTGAAGGCGATATTCCCAATTCAGGGACATTATGCGTGATTTCCGGTTTTGTTGGAATTTCAACTATTCATGAATCACCATTGGACTTCACCGATTCAGTCACATTTTTCAGCAAAAGCATGCAAACCAATTTCGTGAATGGATCTCTGCAATTGACCAATATTTGTCCGGATATGTTCTTGACAGGTCAAAGAATGACAAAGATCAAGAGTGTTTTCCCACAGCCGGCTCAGGATATCATGCAAATGTCCGTGGAGGCTTTCGAAACTACGGATATGATGATAATGTTAACCGATCAAGTGGGAAGAAATCACACAATAATGAAATATCCTATGTTTGTTGGTAATAACAGTGTTCAATTCACCATTCCAGCACAGATTGAATCAGGTGCATATATTTTGAAACTCATGTCGGCTACATCCGGTTTACTGGATGCTCTCCCGATACATATCATTCGATGATCTATTTTACTTGATAGGAGACAGATTATGAAAACATTCTTAGTGTTCGCCGGACTATTGATCTTGGGCATGATTGGTTGCACAACAGTTGATCATAGATCAAATCTGCATTCAGTCAAAGAACAAGAAATGACAGTCGGTAAAGTGCAAAAAGAAATCCGCGTCGGCATGAGCGGAGCACAAGTTGCCGAAGCTCTTGGCTCGCCAAATATTGTCACCAAAGATGATGGAGGCGATGAAACTTGGGTATATGACAAAATCGCAACTGAAGCTTCATATTCAGAAAATTCCAGTGGATTATTTATCATATTGTATGGATCCTCAAGTCGATCCGGCGCTGCGGCAACCACACAAAGAACATTGACCGTTGTCATTAAATTCGATGCAAGCAGTAAAGTGAAATCATTCTCATATCATGCATCAAAATTCTAAACTGAAAGGAATAATGATCATGCACAAAAGTTCATATATCCTCATTGCTCTTTGCTCATTGATATTCGGTGCTTGCACGGTAATCAATCAGCAGAGTACACCGCCACCACAAAAAACACAATTGCAGACCAGGCAGGTGCAAACTCGTGAATATGATACCAATGATGTAAAACTCGTCATGAAAGCTGTACTCAATGTATTGCAGGATGATGGTTTCATTGTACGAAATGCACAGGTTGAATTGGGCTTGCTAACTGCCACAAAAGAAGTGGATTTGCAAGCGCGTAATGGATCAAATCAATTTTGGTCTGATTTCTTTCGTGGAATAGATCGCAATCGCAGTCAAAGAGAATCCATATTCAATAAACTGAAACAAATTGAATCCAGTGTGAATGTTTCTGAATTTGGCAAACAATGTAAAGTAAGGGCGAATTTCCAAGTAAAGATTCTTGACAATCAAGGTAATACGACAGAAGTATATCAAGTGGAAGATCCAACATTCTATCAAGAGTTCTTCATGAAAGTTGATAAAGGAATCTTCATTCAGAAACAAGGTTTTTAATATTTGGGATATAGCTCAATGCAACAAGGACTCATGAAACTCTCACTCAGTAATGTGCAATTTTATTCCTATCATGGAGTGAAACCCGAAGAGCAGTCACTTGGTGGAAGATATCAAGTTGATGCTGATATCTGGTACAATTCCATGACTGCCGTAGTAAGTGATGATGTTGCACAAGCAGTGAATTATGAAGAAATCGTGTTTACGATCAATGAGCTGGTCAATGGTGATTCATTCAATTTGATTGAAACCTTGTGCTATGAAATATCAAAAGAAATTCTCGAGCGTTTCTCGATGATTGAAAAAGTAACCATCAGAGTCCGTAAACTTAGTGTTCCGCTTAAACATATCATCGATCATGTGGAAGTAGAGCATACCATGCAACGTTCACATGGTTGATAGCATTTCACGGATGGACATTGCATTCTCAATCGGAGCGAATTTGGGAAATCGGCATGCTGCACTTGCTCATGCCATTAAAAGACTCACTGACTTAATACCCGATTTGTTATGCTCCTCTGTTTATGAAACAGAACCCGTCGGTTATACAGATCAACCCACCTTTCTGAATTGTGCTTGCATTGGTTCAACCTTTTTACCGATCGATGACATCTATGCATTGATCCAAGACATTCACAATGAATTATCGCGCAAATCAAGGCCTCGTTGGCATGAGAGAGAAATTGATGTCGATATATTGATATATGGTTCACAGATCATTGATACTGAAACCATCGTGATCCCACATCCCCGCATGCATCAAAGAGCATTTGTGCTCAAGCCCCTCAGTGAAATCGCTCCGTCAATGATGCATCCCTTATTCAAAAGTTCCATGCTTGATTTATTTGAGCGATGTGAAGATGAGGCAGCCGTTGAATTCAATTGCACAGCAGAGCATCTACTGCATGAGTGAAATATTCCATCAATTTCAGTAATTTTAGCATATTCCTTCAATACTACAGTCAACTCTATGTACGGTTCATTTAAAGATCATCTTCAAGCAGAATTAACCTCCATCCAAGAAAGTGGATTGCTCAAAACAGAACGCATCATCATTTCCGAGCAAGGTCCGGAAATCATGGTGCAAGGAAGAAGCAAGCCAGTATTGAATTTTTGTGCCAACAATTATCTGGGTCTTTCTTCACATCCCAAAGTGATTGAATCTGCAAAGAAGATATTGGATTCCCATGGATATGGAATGTCCAGTGTACGATTCATTTGTGGCACACAAGACATTCACCGCGAACTGGAACAAAAGATTGCCAAGTTTTGTGGAACCGATGACACGATTCTCTATGCAGCATGCTTTGATGCAAATGGTGGAGTTTTTGAACCATTGCTTTCCGAAGAAGATGCAATCATATCAGATGCACTCAATCATGCTTCAATCATTGATGGCGTGAGACTATGCAAGGCAAAGCGATATCGGTATGCATCATGCGATATGCAGGAATTGGAAGAACGATTGAAAGAAGCTCGAGCAGATGGCGCGAGATACATCATGATCGTGACCGATGCAGTGTTTTCGATGGATGGAACTATTGCTCCTCTTGATATCATTTGTGATCTTGCTGACAGATATCAAGCGCTTGTCATGACTGATGAATGTCATTCCATGGGATTCATGGGGTCAAAGGGAAGAGGAGTTGTCGAACATTGCAATGTGACCGGTAGAGTGGACATTATCACTGGAACGCTGGGCAAAGCTCTCGGGGGTGGTATTGGTGGTTTCACAACAGGCAGACAAGAAATCATCGATTTGCTCAGACAGAGATCAAGACCATATCTCTTTAGTAATTCACTTCCTCCTTCCGTTGTTGGTGCTTCCATTGAAGTGTTTGACTTGCTCAGTTCCACTACCTCGCTCCGTGATACACTGGAGGACAATACGATGTATTTCCGCAGAGGTATGGAAGCGCTCGGTTACGATATCAAACCAGGTACGCATCCAATTGTCCCTATCATGCTTTATGATGCCGTGCTTGCTCAGAAATTAGCTCAAGCATTACTCGATGAGGATATCTATGTCGTAGGATTCTTCTATCCCGTGGTACCAAAAGGTCAAGCAAGAATTCGCGTGCAGATTTCAGCTGCTCATACCAAAGATCATCTGGATAAAGCAATCAGTGCATTTGCAAAAATAGGAAAAGAATTGGGTGTTATTA
>Ga0194126_10007860_pt1 | contig 14717 bp, 12 predicted proteins | sample TA2KigC150mmetaG_FD_148641 | JGI IMG/M metagenome (GOLD analysis project Ga0194126, IMG submission 148641) | Freshwater microbial communities from Lake Tanganyika, Tanzania - TA2015035 Kigoma Deep Cast 150m | ecosystem: Environmental > Aquatic > Freshwater > Lake | place: Tanzania: Lake... | reverse complement strand
TATCATAAATAGAAGTAAAAATCAATTATTGCTTCAAATCGAATTTGCTTTTAGCTAAAATTAGATGATTTATAGTGCTTACAGTGGTATTATTTAGAAAATTTATTCAAGATGATTAATTGCTGTCTTTTTTGCTTTTTATTCTTTTTTTGAAGCTGTTCGGTACATATTTAAATAATATTTATTTTATCTCCACTTCGGCTCCAGCTTCCTCCAGCTGTTTCTTTATTGTTTCAGCTTCTTCTCTTGAAATTTTTTCTTTTACAGCTTGCGGGGCACCATCTACAAGATCTTTTGCTTCCTTCAAACCCAAACCAGTTATAGTTCTAACCACTTTAATCACCTGTATTTTTTGAGCTCCCACTGATTTAAGATTAGCTGTAAATTCTGTCTGTTCCTCAACAGCTGCCTGGGCTTCCGATGCACCACCAGCTGCTGCCATCGCTGCACCAACAGTTGGGACAGCTGCTGCCATCGCTGCACTAACACCGAATTTTCCCTCGAGAGCTTTGACTAAATCAGCAAGTTCAATTACTGACATATGCTCAATAGCATTTATAACATCCTCTTTTGATAATCCTTTTTTAGCTGTTTCCTTTACTGGTTTAGCTGCCTTTTCCTTTTCTTCCTCTACAACTTTTTCAACTTTTACTTTTTTCTCCTTAGCTTCAGCCATTTATTTTCCTCCTTAAAATCCTTAAAATACAAATACTAAAAATATATAAAACTAAAACTGCGCGGTTCTAATTCATTGCCTTTTCTTTCTGTCTTCTAATCATTTCGAGAATAATAACCATATTCCTGACATTATAGCTTAAAGCTGAAATAAATCTTATAAGTGGGTTTTGCATTATTACAAGAAGCTGTGTAATAAGAACTTTCCTTGAAGGCAAACTTGCAAGCCTCTCTATGTTATCTGCACTAAGAAGCCTGCCATCTATTAAACCTGCCTTTATCTTAAAAGTTTCATAAATTTTTGTAAAATCCTTTACAAGTTTTGCAGTATTAATGATATTTTCCCCGCTTACAACCATACTTGTTGGTCCTTTGAAAACTTCTGAAAAACCCATATCTTTATACACCTGATTAGCTGCAAGCAAAGCCAGGGTATTTTTTATTATTTTTATATAGGAATCAATCTCTGCCAGTCTATTTCTCATTTGAAACGTATCCTCTGCCTTTAAACCAGTGTGGTCAGTAAAAATAATTCCATGACCGCTTTCAAGAATGCCCTTTATATCTTCAACTTTTGCAATCTTATCTTCTCTTACCAATATTTACCCCCAAAAATAATTTAAAAAATAAAATCGACCCAAAAACATCCACGTCAAACTTGAAAGGTCGATTATAAATATCTTTAATAAATCAACCTTGGTAGGAAATTAAGTTACTTAATTTAAAAAAAGTAAAAAAACTTTAATTTTAAAAGTCAAATAAATTAAATAACACCTACTGTCTTGGGCTGTTTTTTATAGTAAAATTTTAAAATTAATATCCTGTTTTCAAGCAACTGCTTCAATTTCAGCAGGTTTTCCCTGATCTATTTTAATCCCGGGTCCCATAGTAGATGAAAGGTATATACTCTTAATATACTTACCCTTTGCGCTCGCTGGCTTTGCCTTTATTATCGCTTCAGTAAAAGCCTGGTAATTATTAAGTAATTTCTCTAAATCAAAAGAAACTCTGCCAATCGGGCTGTGAATAACACCGCTTTTATCAGTTCTGTATTCCAGCCTGCCTCTTTTTGAGTCTTTAACAGCTTTTTCAACTTCCATGGTTACAGTTCCAGATTTTGGATTTGGCATTAACTTCCTTGGACCAAGAATTTTTCCTAATTTACCAACATGTTTCATCATATCAGGGGTAGTAATACAAACATCAAAATCAACCCAGCCGCTACCAACCTTTTCTACAAGTTCCTCTCCTCCTATATAATCTGCACCTGCATTTTTTGCCTCTGCGGCTTTATCACCCTGTGCAAAAACAAGTACTCTAGGAATTTTACCTGTGCCATGGGGTAGAACCAGGGTTCCTCTCACAATCTGGTCAGCCTTCCTTGGATCAACTCCTAAATTAATACTGATATCAACTGACTCATCAAATTTTGTAAAATTATTCTCCTTAATCCACTTTAATGCATGATATGGCGAGAACAATTCATTCTTATTTAAACTCTTTACCGTATCTAAATATCTTTTACCCCTCTTCAAACTATACCACCTTTATTCCCATACTTTTTGCAGTTCCTTCAATTATTTTTACAGCATTATCAAGATTTTTTGTATTCAGATCCTTTATTTTAATCTTTGCTATCTTTTCGAGCTGTTCTCTAGTTATTTCACCAACTTTTTGCCTGTTTGGCTCATTTGAACCTTTATCAATTTTTAACTCATTTTTTATAAGAACAGCAGCAGGTGGAGTTTTGGTAATAAAACTAAAAGTCCTATCCTGGAAAATTGTTATTATTACAGGAATTATTGTCCCTGAATCTTTTGCTGTTTTCTCGTTAAAAGCCTTGCAAAACTCCATTATATTGACCCCGTGCTGACCTAAAGCCGGCCCAACTGGTGGGGCTGGATTAGCCTGTCCTGCCGGTATCTGGAGTTTTACCTGCGCCAAAATTTTTTTTGCCATTTATGACCTCTAAAAATAAACCTTTAAAAGCAACTGAATCATTATACATTCAAAAAAAAATATTTCAACTTTTTTTGCAAGATAAAAAAAATCTAAAAATAATTTCATCATTCAGCAGTAAACAATAAATAAGTAAAAAACTATAATATATTCTATGTAATTTTTTTTTCAAATTTTTGCTACCTGGTTAAAATTAAGCTCAACAGGTGTCTGTCTGCCAAAAATGGAAACAAGAACTTTAAGCTTACCCTGATCCAGATTAATCTCGCTTATGCTCCCATCGAAATTACTGAAAGGTCCAGCAGTTACCTTTACAGGCATACCAATTTCAAAATCAGTCTTAGGTTTTGGTCTTTCAGTAACCTCTCTTCTCATTATTTTACTAACCTCTTTATCTGCAAGCGGTGTTGGCTTATCCCCGCTACCAACAAATCCAGTAACGCCAGGAGTATTCCTCACAACATACCAGGAATCATCATCCAGAAGCATTTTTACAAGAAGATACCCAGGAAAAACCTTTTTAGATGATACCTGTTTTTTCCCGCCCAGTATTTCCATTATTTCTTCAGTGGGTATATATATATCAAAAATCTTATCCCTTATATTCATAGATTCTATTCTATGCTCCAAATTGGTTTTTACTTTATTTTCATATCCCGCATAGGAATGAATTACATACCATCGTGGTCTCATTTAATATCTCCAAATATAAAACTTTAAAATCTTGCCAGTAAATCTATTAACTGGATAAATAAAAAGTCAAAAACTCCCAGTAAAACAGAAAAAAAAGCCAGGGCTATAAGGACAACAATCGTATATGTAATCAGGGCTTTTTTTGTCGGCCAGGTAACACGCTTCAATTCATGCACTACATCTCTAAAAAATCTGGCAATTTTTCCCGGTAGCTCCTTGAACCACTGCTTCCAGTCAATCTTTCTCTTAGGTGGTGCTGGAGGTGGCTTCCTATCCTTAAGAGCTCTCTCCATTACAACTTTTTGTCTGTATTTAAAAGGTAGCTTCTTTTTTGCCATTATATTTTTTTCTCTCCAAAATTTTTTAATAAAACGTATTAATAAATTATACCTTATAATATTTAAAGTTGGCAGGGCTGGAGGGACTCGAACCCCCAACACCCGGTTTTGGAGACCGGTGCTCTACCATTAGAGCTACAGCCCTATAAAGCCCCGAAAAACTTAACGGGTCTCCTTGTGTAATGTATGTTTCCTGCACCACTTACAATATTTTTTTACCTCAATTTTTTCAGGGTCATTATTTTTATTCTTTTCTGTACTATAATTTCTTCTTTTACATTCTTCACACGCTAAAACTATTATCTGTCTCAACTCTCAACTCCATTTTACTAATTCTTACTAATTTTAAAATCACTCTAAACAATTGTCCTGGTGTCTATATTTCTTATTATCTTTATATTCCTAATCTTTTTTATTCAATTATATTTGTAATACTACCTGCCCCTATTGTTCTTCCACCTTCTCTTATTGCAAATCTAAGTCCTTCTTCCATTGCAATAGGTGTAATTAAGTTCACTTCCATTTCTGTGTTATCACCTGGCATTATCATCTCAATACCGGTAGGAAGTGCTACATTTCCTGTTACATCTGTTGTCCTGAAGTAAAACTGGGGTCTGTATCCTGTAAAGAATGGGGTGTGCCGTCCTCCTTCTTCCTTGGATAGAACATAGACCTGGGCTTTGAAGTGAAAGTGTGGGGTAATTGAGCCTGGCTTTGCTATAACCTGGCCTCTTTCTACTTCTTCTTTTGTAATGCCTCGCAGAAGTAGACCAACATTGTCTCCTGCTACACCTTCATCAAGTAGCTTTCTAAACATCTCAACACCTGTTACTACTGTCTTTTGCGTTTTTGGCTTTATTCCCACTATGTCAACATTTTCTCCAACTAGTACCTTGCCCCTCTCGATACGCCCTGTGACAACGGTGCCCCTGCCTGTAATTGAGAATATATCCTCAATTGGCATAAGGAAGGGTTTTTCTATATCACGGACAGGTGTTGGAATATAGGAGTCAACTGCATTCATAAGCTCAAGTATTGAGCTGCAGGAGGCGCACTCGGCTTTGCCGCATCCGCAGTTCATTGCGGCAAGTGCTGAGCCCTTAACTATGGGTATCTGATCTCCAGGAAATTCATATTCGGTTAAAAGGTCTCTTACTTCAAGCTCAACAAGCTCAATTAGCTCCGGATCATCTACCATGTCCACCTTGTTTAGATACACCACTATGTATGGAACACCAACCTGGCGTGCAAGAAGAATGTGCTCTCTTGTCTGGGGCATGGGACCGTCTGCTGCCGATACCACAAGTATTGCTCCATCCATCTGGGCTGCACCTGTTATCATGTTCTTTACATAGTCTGCATGACCGGGGCAGTCAACATGGGCATAGTGGCGATTGTCTGTTTCATATTCAACATGAGCAATAGCAATTGTTATGCCCCTTTCTTTTTCTTCGGGTGCATTGTCTATTGAGTCAAAGCTTCTCGGCTCCACATTTAGGCCCTTTGACTTAAGACAGTATGTAATTGCTGATGTAAGTGTTGTTTTTCCATGGTCTACATGGCCAATTGTGCCCACATTTATGTGTGGCTTTGTCCTTTCAAATTTTTGTTTAGCTGCCATTTTATATTTCCTTTCTTATTGGATAGAGTTTTTATATTAAATTTAATATATCTAATATTAATGTTTAAAAAGTTTTTAAATTTCTTTTATTTAAATTTCTTTTTTTATAAGGTTAACTATAACGATAAATATCCCGATTACCTTAATGAAGCCCTATACTGCTATTCCCCCTCTTATTCTTCTTACTATTTCATTTGCAATACTGTCCGGGATTGGTTCATATTTTTTAAACTGCATTGTAAAAGTAGCTCTCCCCTGCGTTTTTGATCGAAGATCTGTTGCGTATCCAAACATTGTCACAAGTGGTACATCTGTCTTTATTATTCTTATATTATTCCTCGACAAAACGGATAATATTTTTCCCCTCCTTGAATTCAAATCAGCAATAACATCTCCCATGAATTCATCAGGAACAACTACTTCCACATCCATTATAGGCTCTAAAAGAATTGGAGCGCCCTTTATAATGGCTTCCCTCAAAGCCTTTCCTCCAGCAATCCTGAAAGCAAGATCTGAAGAATCAACTTCATGATATGAACCATCAAGCAGCACAGCTTTTATATCAACCACCGGGTAACCGGCAAGCTCACCACTCTGCATTGCATCAATGATACCCATTTCAACAGGCTTTATATATTCCCTGGGAATAACCCCACCCTTGGTCTTATCTTCAAATTCAAAACCCTTACCATGTTCATTTGGATAAAAATGTATAACAACATGGCCGTACTGGCCTTTACCCCCACTCTGCCTTATGTATTTTCCTTCAACTTCTACATCTCTTGTGATAGTCTCCCTGTATGAAACCTGCGGTTTACCCACATTTGCATTCACGCTAAATTCACGGAGCAATCTATCAACAATTATCTCAAGATGAAGTTCCCCCATTCCAGAGATAATTGTTTGTCCTGTTTCACCGTCCACTCCAATTTTAAATGTGGGGTCTTCCTCTGCTACCTTATTTAAAGCAATTGAAAGCTTTTCCTGATCAGCTTTTGTTTTTGGTTCAATTGCAATTGAAATTACAGGTTCCGGAAAACTTATAGACTCATATCTTACGGGTTTTGATGGGTTACAAATAGTATCTCCTGTTTTTATATTTTTTAATCCTGCCACTGCTACAATGTCACCGCAAAAAGCTTCACTAACCTCCACTCTATTATTAGCATGCATTTCAAGAATTTTTGATATCCTCTCTTTTTGTTCTGTGCTCGTATTTAACAGCGCTGCTCCAGTCTTGAGTGTGCCGGAGTATATACGTATATAGCTTAATTTCCCTATAAAAGGGTCGGACACTATCTTAAACAATAAACCTGAAAACGGCTCATCATCACTTACTTTGCGTATTTCTTCTTTTTGAGTATACGGGTTTATCCCTTTAGGAACACAGATGTCCAGCGGGGAAGGCAGGTAATTTATAACAGCATCAAGTAAAAATTGAACACCTTTATTTTTAAAAGATGCCCCGCATAATATTGGTACACCACTGCTGCTTATTGTTATTTCTCTAACTGCTGATATTAATTCACTTTCAGTAATTTCAACACTTTCTATGTATTTATTTAAAATATCATCATTATAATTTGCAATATTTTCAATAAGCTCCTGCCTGTATTTATTTGCTGTTGATTTCAAATCATCCGGTATGTCTTCTATACTGTATTTAAGCCCCATGACATCCTTATAAATAATAGCCTTCATTGTTATTATATCTATAATCCCTGTAAACTTTTCCTCTCTTCCTATAGGCAGCTGAACAACAATCGGATTTATTCCAAATTTACTCTTAACCATGTCTATTACATAAAAGAAGTCTGCACCGCTTCTGTCCATCTTATTGATAAAAGCTATCCTTGGTATGTTGTATTTAGTTGCCTGTCTCCATACAGTCTCGGACTGAGGCTCAACTCCACCAACCGCACAAAAAATTGCAATGAGTCCATCTAAAATCCGCAAAGATCTTTCAACTTCAACAGTGAAATCAACATGACCAGGAGTATCAATAATGTTAATCCTGTAATTCTTCCAATAACAGGTCGTTGCAGCAGAGGTAATTGTTATACCCCTTTCCTGTTCCTGAATCATCCAATCCATTACAGCTGCTCCGTCATCAACCTCACCAATTTTATAAGTCTTCCCGGTATAGTACAGTATGCGCTCAGTAGTTGTAGTTTTACCCGCGTCAATATGAGCAGCTATACCTATATTTCTTGTATTTTCAATTGATACTGTTCTTGCCATTTCTCTTTAACCTAAAAAACAACCTTTAATTTAAAGATCTTTATAAAAAATAGAAAACTTTTTTAAAATAAAATTCCGCTGATAGCAGCACAAAATAATACTTACTGGTTAAAAACAAGCATTCCCAATAATAATAATTTAGAAATACCAATTATTATTTAGCTGCAATAATTTTATATTTTATGTATATATTCATCTGCAGCTACCATCTGTAATGGGCAAAAGCTTTATTTGCCTCTGCCATTTTATGTAAGTCTTCCTTTTTCTTTACGCTACTTCCTGTACTGCTTGCACCATCGAGTATTTCTGCCGCAAGCCTTTCAGCCATTGTTTTCTCTCTTCTTTTTCTTGAAAATCCTATAATCCATCTTAAAGCGAGTGTATTTGCCCTTTCAGGGGTGACCTCTACTGGCACCTGGTATGTTGCTCCACCAACCCTTCTTGATTTGACTTCAAGAACTGGCCGAACATTTTCCAGGCACTTGTCAAGTATATCAATAGGATTATCCTTGGTCTTCTCTTCTAGTATTTTAAAACTACCATATACTACCCTTTCAGCAGTACTTTTTTTCCCTCCCCAGAGTATTTTATTTATAAGCTGTGTAACCAGAAAATTTTTATAAATCGGATCTAAAACATTTTTCTTCTTTGCTGGTTTACCTCTTCTTGCCATTAATTTCTCCTTAAAATTTTTAAAAACCTATAAAGTAAAGTTGAACAGTTAAAAACTACTTCGGTTTCTTTGCCCCATACCTCGAGCGCCCTGATTTTCTATTTTCAACTCCACCGGTATCAAGAGTGCCTCTTACAATTTTATATCTTACACCAGGTAAATCTTTCACCCTGCCACCTCTTACCACAACAATTGAATGTTCCTGAAGGTTATGTCCAATTCCAGGTATATAGGCAGTTACCTCAATGCCATTCGTTAATCTAACTCTTGCAACCTTGCGAAGTGCTGAGTTAGGCTTTTTGGGAGTTGTTGTATAAACCCTTACACAAACACCTCTTCTCAAAGGATTCTCCTGTAGGGCAGGGGTCTTCTTCTTTTTTATTATTTTTGTTCTACCTTTCCTGACTAACTGACTAATACTAGGCATAAATAACCTTACCTTCTTTTAAATTTAAAATAAGCTATAAATTAAAACAAATCTTATACAAACTTGAACTAAACAATTAAACAGCTCCTAAAGACACGAAAAAAAAGATTATCATTATAGAATTAAAATGTCAACAGAATCCCAGGGCTTTGTAAAAGCTTATTATTTAAGTGGTACAGTTTAGCATTTCTTATACTGTAAGCTTATATATTTAACTCCAGGTCCTGCTTTTCATCGTCTTCTGCTTCTTCAAATATTTCAATTGCCTCTTCTTTTTCTTCCTTATAACCAGGGTAGCTTAATTCTATATCCCTATATCTTCTCATACCCGTGCCTGCAGGAATGGACTTTCCAATTATTACGTTTTCCTTTAGCCCTATAAGATTATCAACCCGGCTTTCCAGAGAAGCATCTGTTAGCACTTTAGTTGTTTCCTGAAATGATGCCGCTGCAAGAAAACTATCTGTAGCAAGCGATGCTTTCGTAATACCCATAAGATTCTGCTTTGCAGTCGCAGGTTCTTTACCATTTGCAATAAGCTTTTTGTTTTCTTTTTCAAAAATCAACCTGTCAACTAACTGACCGGGTAAAAATACACTATCTCCTGAATCAATAATGGTTATTTTTTTAAGCATTTGCCTAACAATTATCTCTATATGTTTATCATTGATATCAACTCCCTGTGATTTGTAAACATCCTGTATTTCTTTTACAAGATACTGGGCACATGCTTTGATACCATTTATTTTTAATATATCATGAGGATTCCTTATACCTTCTGTTAACTGATCTCCGATATTTACAATATTCTTATCGCTAACCCTAATCTTTACTCTTAAAGGCACCTGGTAGGTTTTTTCAATATTTGTTTCATCATTTTTTATTGTCAGCATTCGAAACTTTGGGTCAACATCTTCAATGGAAACCTTACCTGAAATTTCTGCAATAAAAGCATGCTCTTTAGGCCTCCTTGCTTCAAACAGCTCTACAACCCGTGGTAGCCCACTTGTGATATCTATACCCTCAAAAGTCTTTTCATGTTTATGAACATGGGTCTTTTTCTTTGCAGTAAATATAATTTTTGCAAAAACCTCACCCTCATCAATATTTATAGATTTACTAACCTGAAGTATTTCACCTTTTGGGAAAATAACATCAACAATGCCTCCATTATCCATCCTGATCTGGAAAGTAAGCCTACCATTAATATGCTCTATATTTACTTCGATTGCTTCATCTGTTGAATCTGTTGTGAAGTCTTCTTTTTTTAAGCCTAACTGCTCAAGTAAATCCTTTCGAAGTACTATCTTTCCTTTAACGGGCGATTTAATAGATCTCTGAATAACCGTACTTGCAATACCTCCAGTATGGAAGGTACGCATGGTGAGCTGGGTGCCAGGTTCACCAATTGATTGAGCTGCAATTATTCCAACAGCTTCGCCAATAGCTATAATCTTTCCGGAAGCAAGATCTCTTCCATAGCACAGCTGGCATACACCAAATTCTGATTCACAGGTGAGGGGTGAGCGAACTTTTATGCCCTCGATATTTGCAATAATTAGGTGTTGAAGATCTTTTTCCTTTATTTCTTCTCCAATTTTAATGATAAATTTTTTTGTTTTTACATTTAGTACATCTTCAGCACAAATTCTTCCAATAAGATTTGTATTGGGTTCACCTTCTAAGGTTAAAACATAAAGCCTTATGCCATCCTCCGTACCACAGTCCGGGATTCTTACTATCGTATCCTGTGCAACATCCACCAGCCTTCTTGTCAGGTATCCAGAATCAGCAGTTCGCAGAGCTGTGTCTGCAAGACCCTGCCTTGCTCCATGTGTTGATATAAAGTACTCAAGAACAGTAAGACCTTCCCTGAAGTTTGATTTAATAGGCCTGTCAATAATATCCCCCCGTGCATTTGCAACAAGCCCCCGCATACCGGCTAACTGCCTTAACTGCTTTATGTTTCCTCTTGCCCCGGAGGTTGCCATCATATAAACAGAATTAAATTTATCAAAATTTTTCTCCATTGATTCAGCAACACTTTCAGAAGCCTGTGACCATATCTGAATTACTCTCTGGTGCCTTTCATTATCAGTTATAAGGCCGTCTTTATAATAATCTTCAATTTTCTCTATCTTTTTTTCCACACTTTCAAGTATGGTATACTTTTCCTTTGGAATTTCAATATCTTCAACTCCAATGGTTAGCCCTGACTTTGTTGCGTATTTAAATCCTGTTTCCTTAATATTATCAAGTATATTTGAAACCTCTGATGAAGAATACCTGTTAATGCAATCGGAAATAATATTAATTAGAGTTTTTTTATTGACTTCCTTGTTTACAAATTCATAATCCTGTGGCAATGCCTGATTAAAAATTATTCTTCCCACTGTAGTATTTATTACTTTCTTATCAATCCGTACCTTAATAAAACTGTGCAGGGTCAAAAAACCATAATCATATTCCAGCATTGCATCCTCAATGCAGTTGTAAAATCGCTCCTTTTTATCAGAAATTTTTCTTTCTGAGGTTAAATAATATAAGCCAAGAACCATATCCTGTGATGGGATAGTTACTGGCTGTCCGCTTGCCGGTGAAAGAATATTATTTGAAGCCAGCATAAGAATTAAAGCTTCCGCCTTAGCTTCATTTGACAGTGGAACATGTACTGCCATCTGATCTCCATCAAAATCTGCATTAAATGGAGGACAAACAAGGGGATGAATCTGAATGGCTTTACCTTCAACAAGAACAGGAAGGAATGCCTGTATTCCCAGTCTATGAAGTGTTGGAGCCCTGTTAAGCAGTACGGGATGATTTTTTATAACCTCTTCAAGAACATCCCATACCTCATCACTGCCTTTTTCGACCATAGCTTTAGCGCTTTTTATATTCTGGGCAAAACCTTCTCCTACAAGCTCTTTCATAACAAAAGGTTTAAAAAGTTCAAGTGCAATTATTTTTGGAAGCCCGCACTGGTAAAGCTTTAATCTTGGATTTACAACTATTACAGATCTGCCTGAATAATCAACACGCTTACCTAAAAGATTCTGTCTGAACCTTCCCTGTTTTCCCTTGAGCATATCTGAAAGAGACTTTAACGGCCTATTTCCTGCCCCCAAAACTGCCCTTCCTCTTCTACCATTATCAAATAAGGAATCCACTGCTTCCTGAAGCATTCTTTTCTCATTATTAATAATTATTTCTGGAGCATTAAGCTCCAGCAACTTTTTTAATCTATTATTTCTATTGATTACTCTCCTGTATAGATCATTTAAATCAGAGGTTGCAAATCTTCCACCGTCAAGCTGAACCATCGGTCTCAAATCAGGCGGAATGACAGGTAAAACATCAAGAATCATATATTCTGGTTTGTTTTCAGAATCTAAAAATACTGATAATATCTTTAACCTCTTTACTGCCCTGCTTCTCTTCTGGCCCTTTGATTCCTTTATTATCTCTTTTAAAAGATCCACTTCTTCTTTAACATTAATATTTTTTAATAATTCTTTTACAGCCTCAGCACCCATACCGCCGGTGAAATAATCCTTATATACCTCCTTCATTTTCTTAAATAGAGCCTCATCCGAAACAAGCATCTTTTCTTCAATATTTAAGAAAAAAGTTTCAGCTCTTTTGATTAAATCAATTTCTTCTTTATAAATTTCCTTTTCTTCTTCGATTAATTTTTCTGCTTCCTTTACAATTTTAGCTATTTTTACTTCCAGATCCTTTTCAGAATTTATTTCCTCATCTTCAATAGCATCTATTTCTCTTAGCTCATCACCATCTTTATATCTTTTAAGAAGGTCGTCCTTATTTTCCCGGATCTCTTTTAATCTCAGCCCATGAAATTCTGCCGCATGTGCTGCTGCTTCCTCTGTTAACTTTTTAATCTTTTCCTTATCCACCTTTACTGCTTCCCTGTTAAATGAAGTGATTATATAGGAATCAAAATACAGTACTTTTTCCAGTTCCCTTGGGCTTATATCAAGAACATATCCCATTCTTGATGGTACGCCCTTAAAAAACCATATATGTGAAACTGATGCTGCAAGATTTATATGCCCCATACGTTCTCTTCTGACATTTGACCTTGTTACTTCAACACCACATCTCTCACAAATAATGCCCTTAAACCTAACTCTCTTATACTTCCCGCAATAGCATTCCCAGTCCTTTGTTGGACCAAAAATTCTTTCACAGAAAAGCCCGTCTTTTTCAGGTTTTAATGTTCTATAATTAATAGTCTCAGGTTTTCTAACTTCGCCATTGGACCATGACTTTATCTTTTCCGGAGATGCAAGACCTATTTTTATTGCATCAAAATTATTTACATCTATGTTTATTGCCATTTATAAATCCTCCAAAATTAAAAAAATTAAATTAATTACCATACTTAACTAATTATCTCTGGGAAAATTCTTATATATCTTCCTTAATATCAACGCCATTGCGAAAAGCTTCTTCATCATCCAAAGTCGGTTCTTCTTCACCATAATATTCTTCTGCCCCGGGTTCTTCTTCTTCACCTTCTTCTTCAATTTCAAGAGCTTCCTGCCCTATAAGATTAATCCCAAGTTCCTCGACAGTTTTCATTATTTCATCCTGATCGGTATCAACTTTTACCTCTTTACCCTCTTCTGAAAGCACTTCAACATCAAGTGCAAGGCTTTGCATCTCTTTCACTAAAACTTTGAAAGATTCAGGAATACCCGGTTTATCAATATTTTCACCTTTAACAATAGACTCATAAGTTTTAACTCTTCCAACCACATCATCGGACTTAATAGTAAGCATTTCCTGTAGAACATATGCAGCACCATAGGCCTCAAGAGCCCATACCTCCATTTCTCCGAATCTCTGTCCGCCAAATTGTGCTTTACCTCCCAATGGTTGTTGGGTTACAAGGGAGTATGGACCTGTTGATCTTGCATGTATTTTATCATCCACAAGATGAAGAAGTTTCATTACATAAATATAACCAATAGTTATTTTATCTGCAATTTTATCGCCACTTAAACCATTAAATAAAATAGTCTTACCATTTTCTGGCAGCTTTGCTTTCTTTAATAATTCTAATATATCTTTTTCAGAGGCACCATCAAAAATAGGGCATGCACAGTAAATAGGATTATCATCATCTTTTAAAGCCCCTTTTTCATTCCATTTCTTTTTAGCTGCCCAGCCAAGGTGTGTTTCCAGTACCTGACCGACATTCATACGGGATGGAACACCAAGCGGGTTGAAAATAATATCTACAGGGGTTCCATCATCCATATATGGCATATCCTCTTCTGGAAGAATTACTGAAATAATACCTTTATTTCCATGTCTGCCTGCCAGTTTGTCTCCCACAGAAATTTTTCTCTTTTTTGCAATAAATACTCTTACAAGCTCATTTACCCCCGGCGGCAGGTCATGACCGTCTCTCCTTGAAAAAAGCTGGACATCTATAATTATGCCTTCCTCACCATGTGGCACTTTCAGTGAGCTGTCTCTCACTTCCCTTGCCTTCTCGCCAAATATTGCACGCAGCAGCTTTTCTTCAGCTGTAAGTTCCGTTTCACCTTTCGGAGTAATTTTACCTACTAGAACATCGCCTGGCTTTACATATGCTCCAATCCTGATGATTCCACGCTCATCAAGATTTTTCAACATATCCTCACTTACATTAGGTATATCACGTGTAATCTCTTCAGGACCAAGTTTTGTTTGACGTGCTTCAATTTCCTGTTTTGAAATATGTATCGAAGATAATATGTCCTCCTTTACAAGCCTTTCTGAAATAATTATTGCATCCTCATAGTTATAACCTTCTAACGGCATAAATGCTACAAGCAAATTTCTCCCGAGAGCAAGTTCTCCAGCACAGATAGCTGGACCATCAGCTATAATATCTCCCATGTTAATTTTCTGCCCCTCATCAACAAGAGGCCTCTGGTTTATGCATGTTCCCTGATTTGATCTTTTAAACTTGTAAAGGTTATATCTAACCGGTTTTACATTATTTCCCCCATTATATTTGACCTCAATATAATCAGCACATACTTTTGTTACAACACCTTCACCTTCAGCAATAATAAT
>Ga0194126_10007854_pt1 | contig 14724 bp, 12 predicted proteins | sample TA2KigC150mmetaG_FD_148641 | JGI IMG/M metagenome (GOLD analysis project Ga0194126, IMG submission 148641) | Freshwater microbial communities from Lake Tanganyika, Tanzania - TA2015035 Kigoma Deep Cast 150m | ecosystem: Environmental > Aquatic > Freshwater > Lake | place: Tanzania: Lake... | reverse complement strand
CCAAATGGTCTCGCCGTCCCAGGGCGCCGATGATCTGCTGCCGGACCTTGCCGCCCTCGCGGTAGGAGCGGACGATCTGCAGATATTCGTAAGCGCCGCCCCTGCCAACACTACGTTTATTCCGCACGAACATGTGTATAATATACAGATATTAAAAAGGATTGTCAAGTCTTTTTAGAGGCTTATGGATGCATGGGTTGGCACTACATTTCCGCCCTTCCCATCTATGCCACCTAACAATTTCAATGACTTATACCTATATCTGGGCTTACAACTGTCGAAAATGAGTCTGGCCGCGGTGGACTTGGCCATGCCCTTCTCGCCCCGGATCAACACCCCGCCGATGAGGGGATTGACCGCATTGAGGTATCCGGGTTCTAAGGGTCAGGGCATGCCCAAAATTCAGGGAAAAATTGCTTCTTTAAGGAAAGTTGTGCTAAAATTCCATCGACGAAAGGATTTGGCTTCCAGAACAAAAACTTTGGGGGATTTTCCCGGGCCCAGAGGCCCCAAAAATCGTTTTTAACTGCGGCGGCCAAGGTTGCCGCATAATCTCGGTTAATAACTGGTTTAACCAGGTTCCACATAATTTCTCTTAATTTAAAACCTGCAAGGAGAAACAACATGGTAAAATCCGGTTTCTTTTTCAAAGTGAGGTTAATCTTTGCACTGTTACTGACGCTGACCATCTTCCAGGCCAACCCGGGCCTGGCCAAGGTCTACACCATCCCAGTGCATGCCGATGCTTTCGTCGAAAGTCAGAATCCTGATACTAATTATGGCGGCGAGCCCGATTTGTATGTCCAATATTTCCCTGAGTTTAATGAGACTTCCATGACGCGACGGGCCTATTTGAAATTTGACATGTCCGGCATCCCGCCTGGCCATATCATCACGGCCGCCAAGCTCTATCTTTTTGTGGTCGGCAATGGCGGCCATCCGCCCCCGAACGCCGACCTTTATCATGTCGGGGACGGCTGGACCGGGGCGACCATAACCTGGAACACTCAACCTCCCACCGGCAACTACCTGGCCACCCAGGGCTCCATGTTCTGGGGAGAGTATTATGCCTGGAATCTGTTTGAGTCAGGACTATGGCAACCTGCCGTCGATCTGGCGGATAAGAAGTTATCTCTGCTGCTCAAGTTAGCCGACGAAGGGCCACTGGTCGATTTCGCCGGTTACATTTTCAGCAGCAATGACTCTCCGGACAGCCGTCCTTATTTGGAAGTCACGGCGGTTCCGCCAACTTCTTCCTCTATTAATTTATTATTACTGGACTGAAAGATTTTGGGGGCTGGCTACTTTTGATCCGCGACTAAACACTGTTTAACAGTGTATCCTTGGACCGGGTCAGGGCAGCCTCCGGGGTCTGCAGCCCAGCCTCGTTGCCCAAGATGTCATTCTCCAGCCGGGACAGCATGGCCCGGCCGGCCCCGTCAGTCCTTTGTCTCAGGCCCGTTCCCGGCAAAGGCTTCCACCAGTTGCTGGAGGGTGAGGGCCTCACCGCCGGCCGGGTCGGTGGCCTCCGCCAGGGGTTTCAAGAGCGCGATCAGCCGGGGCTCACCGGCCAGGGCTACGTCCAGGGCGGCGCCCCGGGACTCCCGCAGTCCATCCAGCACTTCTTTGACCGTGACCTGATTAAGGGGCAGCTTGGGCAGGAACTGGGGAGATGACCCCGGCCGGTCCGGCGCCACCTCCACCACCAGATTGGAGTCCTGAAGCGCCTGAGTCACCCGATCGGCCAGGTTGTTCCCCCGGGGAAGCATCCGGCTCAATTCGTCCCGGGACAGGGGCGGCTGCCGCTTAAAAAACCGGGCCCCGATACTTACCAGGGCGGCCAGGCAGAGATACTCATCCACCGGCTCCGGCGGGGCGGGGGGGCGCCGGAACTGCCGGGTGAGGCCGTCCAGGTTCTGGTGGGCGAAGGCGATTTCGGTGCCGAACAAGAGGATGAGCCAGCACCAGAAAAGCCAGATAAACAGAAAGAGTAAATTGTATAGAGCGCCATAAATGGCGTTGTAGTACGTGGAGGCCCCCTGGATCCCAGTGAAAATCCACTGGGCCCCCTGCCAGACGGTGCCCCCCACCACGCCGCCCAGCACCGCGGACCATAGGTTGACCTGGGTGTTGGGCATGACCAGATAAATAAAGATAAAGGCAAACCACAGCAGGCCCAGGGACACCATCCACCGGGTGGCGGTGAAGAAGATGGCCGGCATGATGCCGGACAGCACCTCGATGACGTATCTGAGGCCCCAGAAGGAGGTGGAAAAGGTCAGGGCCACGGCCATGAGGATGGGGAAGATCAGGAAGATGCTGAGATAGTCGCTGACCTTGCGGCTCCAGGGGCGGGTGCGGGACACCTGCCAGGTCTTGTTGAAGGCCTTCTCCACGTTGGTCATGACGATCACCAGGTCCAGGAGCAGGACCACCACCCCGAAGACCCCCAGGGAGGTCACCTGGGTGGCCTCGATGTACTGCAGGATCTGGGTGGCGAATTCCCGGGAACCCGGGGCCAGGTGCTCCATGACGTAGGTGGCTAAAAGGCGCGGCACCCCGATGCCCTGCAAGATGGCGAAGAGCAGGGCGAACAGCGGGATGAAGCCCAGGATGGTGGCATAGGCCAGGGCCGAGGACCGCACCAGGGATTGGTTGCGGATGAGGCCGCGGCCCGCCAGGACCAGAACCCGCAGGCACTTCAGGGCCAAGAGGCCCCCAGGCCCGCGGCCTTCATCCTGCCAGAGGCGGCGCCGGGAAAAATCATGGAATTCGGTCAAAAAGCGGGTCAATGGCTATCCTGTCGTCAACTCCGGCTAATGGGTCAAAAAGGCGACCTCCGGGTTTTGCGCCTCGATTTCCACGGTTACGGCTTTGCCGGTATTCTGGCCGAACTGCTTAAAATCCGCCACCAGCAGGTAATTGAGCACCGTCCGGAGGTCCGAGGAGGAGCCCACGCTGCGGGCTTCCCCCACCCATACGGGGCGCGAGATCTTCTGAGTCCGATAGGCGGGACCCTCCACCACGTTGATCAGGAGCCAGCGGTCGTAGAGGGTGGCGGGGTTCGCTCCATAGGTCCCGTAAGGCACCCCGATGGAAAAGGCCGGGCCGCCCCATCCATACCCCACCCCCCAACCGATACTGCCGAAGTAATCCGGCGCGGCGACGCCGACGCTGCGCGGCTCTCCCATGCCGTAGGCAAAAAACAGGTAATAATCGGCCTTCTCGAAGGTGGTCGCGGGGAAGCCCCGCATTTCCAGCAGCTTGGTGATTTTACCTTTGACTTCCGCCTCCAGCAGGGGATTTTTGGCCTCTTGATTTTCCATCACGCAAAAGGAGCCCCCGGGCTTGACCGGCGCCGGCGCACGGGGATCGGTGTAGCCGTTTACCCTGATGATATAAGGAGAGACAGAGCTGCATCCTGACAACCATAAGCCGATAACGAGCATGGCCAGGAATCCGGTGGGTTTCTGCATCGCGGGCCTCTCAGCCGCGGTGGATTTATGGCCGCGGCGCCTGTCTGGTAATCAGTTGTCCGAAAAGGTAAGCCGCGCCGGGGCCCGGCGCCCCTTCAGGGGGTATATATCCGGTCCAGCAAGGCGGTAAGCTTCCCCTTGATCTGGGCGAGGGGCGGCAGGACCGGCGCCGGCGGCAATTGCTCGTCCGTCAACTTCTGGCGCTTGACGCGCATGCGGGTGGAGAGCTCCTCCCGCTCCGGGGCCAACAGGCCCCCGGTCATGGATTCTTCCCGGCCGCCGTCCAGGGCCTCCATCTGGGCCGCAATCAGGCCGAAGTCATAGGAGAGATTGAACTTGTCGATGTCTTCGTTGAGCAGTTTCAGGTGCGATTGGATCTTGGCGTAGGACTCCTTAAGCGTGACGCTCTCCTGCTGCAGGGTCTCGTAGAGGTCGAAGATCAGGTTGCGGAAGCGGCGGTAAGCGGTGAGGCCATGGCGCCGGGTGTTTTTGAGGAGGTCCTGCTGCTTCCTGGGGGAGAGATTGACGTACTCCGGGTAAAACGGCCAGGCCTCGAGCTCCAGAATCTCCATCATCCGGCCGCAGGCATCCTTGGCGCCCAAAGCCTGGTACAGGGCCATGAAGCGCTGGCCCAGGCCGGCCATGCCCCGGGCGTAGTCCTGGACCTCCTGGCGCAGGAGTTCCCCATCTTCTTCCAGATAGACCCGGTCGGCAAAAAAATTGTCGACGATTTCTTTCTTGATGTGAACTTTTAAGGCAGTTAAGACGTTATCGACTTCGTCCATGTCGGCTCCCTGGACCCCGGCCCCGGAGATCTACAGCTTGATCGCAGTAAACTCATGAGACCTTGGTTCACCCGAAACTATGAAAAGCCGGTGTGGCGGGCCGCCGTGCCCGCCGCCGTTGGTGGCACAGGTTTTCAACCTGTGCACCAGCCCCGGTAAGCTACCGGCGCCACCAAAAACTTTCTAAGCAGATTGAAGCCAGTTACGCCTCGGAATCCGGCTCGACCGGCGGCGCCGGCGCCGCGTCGCCGAGGCCCAGCTCGGCAAAAGAAAATTCCACCTCCCGCCGGTCCTCCATCTCCATGGTGACGGTCTCCCGGATGAAATTATAGCGGATGATTTTGCCTTCGCCATCCGGGGCCTGGAGGCGTTTTCCCACCTTGGGCAAAGACTTCCGGAGATCCTGGTAGGAGGAGTACTCGTAGGTGAGGCAGCACATGAGGCGGCCGCAAATCCCGGAGATTTTATTGGGGTTGAGGCTGAGCTGTTGTTCTTTGGCCATGCGCACGCTCACGGGCTCGAAATCCCGGAGAAAGGAGGCGCAGCACAGGCACCGGCCGCAGATACCCAGGCCACCCACCATCTTGGCCCGGTGACGCACCCCGATCTGCCGCAATTCAATGCGGGTGCGGAACTCCTGGACCAGGTCTTTGACCAGCTCCCGGAAGTCAACTCTCCCGGGGGCGGTGAAATAGAAGACGATCTTGGAGGCGTCGAACAGGCATTCCACCTGTACCAGGTAGATGGGCAGCCTGTGGGCCTCCACCCGGTCCTGGCAAAATTGCAGGGCCCGCTGTTCCAGGAGGCGATTTTCTTCTTCCTGGGCCAGGTCTTCGGGGGTGGCCAGCCGCACCAGGCTCTTCAGCCGGTGGGCGAATTGCATGTCGGGGTCCGGGTAGACGCCCATCACCCTGCCGAGCTTCAGGCCGCTCTCATGTTCTAACACCACCCGATCTTCCGGTTTGAGGGATAACGGCCCCGGATCCGCCAGGCAGCAGTGGTTGCCGGGACCGAGGCATATCTTAGCGAGGCTCATGGGGGTTCCCTTGGTGCTGCAAGCGCAAACCCAGGATGTCCAGGGTCAATTCCGGGTTGAGGTTGGCCTGGAGATGGCGCTGGGCCGTTCCCAGGGCCGCAAAGCTGGCGAACCAGGTGGCCGGGGCGCCGCCGGCCCGGGCTTGTTCCAGAAGAGACATAAGGTCCTGATGGGCCAGGAGGCCGGCGGGCGCCTGAAAATGGGACAGCAAGAGGTCCCGGTACCAGAGTTGCGCCAGCAGGAGAAAATTTTCCAGGTCGGCGCGATTTTTGGCCAGGCGCTGGGCCCACTCGAGGACCAGGCCGGTGGAACCCCGGTTCAGGTGGGCCAGATCCGAGAGCACCTGGTCCCGCTGCCGCACCAGTTCCTCCGGGTCCAGGGCCAGGGCCCGGCCCAGGGACCCGCCGCTCAGGGCGGCCACCAGGGCCGCCTGGGACCGGGGCAGAGAGCGCCGGTTTTCCAGTTCCTGGATGATCAGGGCCGACGGCAGCGGCGCAAAAGCCAGCTTGTGGCACCGGGACACAATGGTGGGCAAAAGGTCGGCTTCGCCCCGGGCGGTGAGCACCAGCAGGTGCTGGGGGGGAGGCTCTTCCAGGGTCTTCAACAAGGCGTTGGCTGCGGCGTCATTTTGGACGCTCAAGGCTTCGGCGGGCTTGATGACCACTACCCGCCAGCCGCCGCCCAGGGGCGGATATTCAGTCAGGCGGCGCAGTTCCCGAATCTGATCGATACTGATCTGGACCTTCGACTCTATCGGGGAGATCACCAGAAAGTCGGGATGGGCGCCCGCCTGCATGCGGCGGCAGGAGGGACAGGTCCCGCAGGCGTCGCCATCGGCCCCGGGCTGGGTGCAGTTGAGGGCCGCGGCCAAAGCCCGGGCCGTCGCGGCCTTACCCACGCCCCCGGGCCCCAGAAACAGGTAGGCATGGGCCAGCCGGCCCGCCAGCATGGCGGATTTCAGATGAGACACGACCCAATCGTGGCCCAGAATCTCCCGGAAAAACTTGGGGCCGGGCTCCGGGGGCGGCGTGGTTGCTGGGTCTTTCCTTGGGGTTGCCATGTTATGGATGATTTTAACACCTAAAATCACTGCTGTCCGGTAAAAATTACTTGAGACAGCAAGTAAAACAGCCCCATCACGGCCAATCAATGCTATAATGCTTTAGCCAAAAACACAAACATTGAAAGGGGTTATGGGGCTTATAGCGCATTGTAGCACACTCATGGGTCAATTTGTAGATCAGTTTTCGGGGGGCAGGTCACCCGCTTGACTCGAAAGGGTAAAGGAGAACTGTAGAGAAATGGAGAGGCGGAGCGGGGTTGCCGGCGCGATATTCGGTGCATCAATCAGTCGGGCCGTTAGCCGAGAGGGGCATAACCCCCTTCTCGGCTTTGGCCTGTAAATTATGCAGCAAGGTTCCTGACATGGGATTGGCCTTCATGGCGCCGCTCCGGGGGAACAGGTGTTTAAAGGACAGAGCCTGCGCCGGCATCGCGACTCGGGGCGGGACCATGGCGGCGCCGGCTTCCGAAGGGGGCAACGGTTTCAACTCACCAGAGGCCAGAGAAAAAGGGGCGTTACAGCCACGGCGATGTTGATTTCCCGTGACCAGAGTGTAAGGGGTGAGAACCAGCAGGTTTTCCTGCAGGGGCGCCCAGCACGCCGCCTCAGCATGGAGAGAGGTAGCCCCCACCTGGACACGGACATCTCCTTCCAGGTCCAGAAACTGGTTGGGTGGGTCCAGGGTGGCCAGGGCGGCGGAGATGGTCAGGATATGTCCGTTGGGATAGGTGATCCGGCAGGAAAACTTCCGGACCTCGATCTTGGGAGGCAAAGCCACCAGGGTCATCCCCGGGGAGTTTTGCGGTTCGGATCCGTCTGGCGCAACGGCCGGCAGCGCCGATGGCTGAGGTCGCCGCCCCAGAAGGAGCAGAGTTTCTCCCACATTCTTCAGAGTGGAAGCCAGGGCGTCGCTGTTGACCTGGAGACGGCAATCCTGGACTACCAGGTCCCGGCAATCTTCATACTCGAAAGGTCCCCAGCGCTTGGGCACCAGGTTAAGCTGCATCATCTCAAGCCGGTAAAGCCGCCGCTCCCCCTCCCAGTCAGAGATGGCGACCTTGGTCATCAACGGCACGTCTGCTCCCGTCTCCATGCTTCGGAAGACCTCCCCGGAACCGGCGTCCCAAAAGACGACGGCCAGCACGAAGAGCACAGGAATAACCACGGCCAACAAGATGTTAGCTTGAGAACGCTTCATGCGCCCTTACCTTGCAGGAGTTAATTCCGGGATTTAATTTACCTTAATCCCGACAGCCCCTCCGCCCTTCATGTTTTGGTTCTGATATGAGTCTTGGGCAAAAAATACCGCCACGGGCACGATGGCCCCAGTGCCATAGAAGATTCGGAAATTAAAGGAAAAACTGGTTGAAGCGCCGGCAGCCAAAGTGCGGGTGTTGGTGTCCACTTCATAGGGGCCTTTAATCTTCATATCCGGCAGAGCATACCCGGCAGCCACCTTGTTAAACGTAATGGCGGTGGCCGAATCATTAGTCACATTAACGGTTATAGGAAATGTAACTCCAGCATTCACCGAACTCGGCACGACAAAAGAAACTTTCAAATCGGCCAGGGCCACATTCGCCCCCAGCAAAATTACCGCCACCCACAGCAGTATCGCAAAAACAGAGCTTTTTTTCGGACAACGCATCTTTTTCCCCTCCAAGGTTTAAGGTTCACCAGTTTGTAGCCAAATTGTCTTGTGGGAGACATGCTAGCACAATTTTCAATGAAAAGCTAATTTTTACAAATTGAGAATACCACCCCTCCAGAACTCAGATACCTCATTGCTGGGAAACCTATGATCTCCCCAGTATCGCCCGGTAGGAGGGAACCAGGGGAAAATCCTGAGGCCACATGGACATATTACCTCCGGGTGGAAATGGGCCGATTGGCAAAGTAATCGCAGTGGAAAGAGAAATGGATGGATATCTGGCTCACTTGCTACAAACTAAACTTACCAAAAAATCCAATAAGTTGTTGATATGATCTGCATAATTAAATGTGGTTTGGTGGGGGGGCAGCACTGTAAAACTCAAAAAAAGCATGTCAGGTGATATTGAGCCTTGATGGAGAGTTTGCCTGGTCAAGTTTTGACCATTACAACTTAAGTGTTTTCCTCGTCCGCAGCCCTCAATTTAGCCGCCAACTCCCGGGGGTCGGTGATGGCCGGCAGGCAGGTGAAATCCCGGCAGAGATAGGCCACCGGTTGCCCTCCCGGCTGGCTATAGTCCCGGATCCAGGGGAGGAGTTCTTCCAGGACGGCGCAGTCCGCCGGGTTTTTCAGGACCAGGCGGCGCTCCGGGCGAAAGCTTTGATAAGCCGCCTGGAGCAGGGCCTGGAGCCGGGAATCCTGGGGGTCGCCCACCAGGGTGAGGTCCAGGGGCGGGGTAAGAGCCAGGGTCTGGACCGTCCAGAGATGGGCAAAACCCCAGGGGTTTTCCCGGGCGTGGGGGTTGAGTTGCCGGATAATCGCCTGGGCCCGCTCCTGGTAGGCCACTTCGCCGGTCAGCCGGTAAAGCCGGAAACTCACCCGGGCCGCCATGGAGTTCCCCGAGGGCAGGACCTGGTCGTAGATGCTCTTGGAGCGCACCAGGGGCGTGGCCTGGTCCCGGTCCACGTAGAAATAGGCGCCGTCGCCGGCGTCTAGAAACTTCTCATCCATGAGAGCCATCAGGCGCCGGGCCTCGCTCACCCAGAAGGGATCAAAATCAGTCTCGTACAGGTCCAGGAGGGCGTTGGCCAACAGGGCGTAATCCTCCGAGAAACCCGGAACGCTGACCCGGCCGGCCGTCCAGATCCGGAAGAGCGTATTTTCCTTGAACAGGTCCTTCAGCAGAAAGCGGGCGGCCCGGGCCGCGGCCTCGCGGTAGCGCGGCTCTTCCAGGACCTGGGCTCCCAGGGCCAGGGCCGTGATGGCCAGGCCATTCCAGGCGACAATGACCTTTTCATCCCGGTGGGGCGGCACCCGCTGGGCCCGCGCCTGGCTGAGACGGTCAAACGCCTCGGCCAGGGTCTGCCCCACCTGCTCCGGCGCCAGCTTAAACCGGGACGCCAGGTCGGCCCGGGACAGGGGCCGGGTCAGGATGTTGGCGCCCTCAAAATTCCCCGCCGGGGTCACTCCCAGGGCCGCCATCACCAGGTCCGCGGCCTCGGGCCCCACCACCTGCGCCACTTCCTCCCGGCTCCAGACGTAGTACTTGCCCTCCACCCCTTCGCTGTCCGCATCCCAGGCGGCATAAAACCCCCCCTGGGGGTCGCGCATCTCCCGCAGGATAAAATCCAGGGTCTCTGTGGCGATGCGCCGGGACAGGCCACTCCCGGTCAGCCGGTAGTGCGCCAGGTAGAGAGGCGGCAGCAGGGCATTGTCGTAGAGCATCTTCTCAAAATGGGGCGTCACCCAGGCCGCGTCCACGCTGTAGCGGTGGAAGCCCCCGCCCAGCTGGTCGTAGATGCCGCCCCGGGCCATCTTCTCCAGGGTGAAGGCCAGCTGCGCCAGGACCGGGGCCTCCCCGGAGAAATGATAATAAAGGAACAGAAAATCCAGTTCCAGGGACCGGGGGAATTTCGGGGCGCGGCCCAGCCCGCCGTGCACCGGGTCGAACTCCTTCAGGAGGCGGTGCGCCGCGTCCGCCAGGGTTTCCCGGGTGGGGTCGCCGCCGCCGCCCGTCACCTCCCCCAAACGCTGCACGTGGCTTTCCACCTTCAGGGAGAGCGACGTCAGCTGCTCGCGATTCTGCTGATAAGCCTGGCTGAGGGCCAGCAGCAGGCGGGGGAAACCCGGCAGGCCGCCCCGGTCTTCAGGGGGGAAGTAGGTGCCGCCGTAAAAAGGCTTCAAGTCCGGCGTCAGGAAGACGCTCAGGGGCCAGCCGCCTTGGCCGGTGAGCACCTGCACCGCGTTCATGTACGTCTCATCCAGGTCGGGGCGCTCTTCCCGGTCCAGCTTGATGTTGACGAAATGCTCGTTCATGATGGCGGCGATGGCCGGGCTTTCAAAGGACTCATGGGCCATGACGTGGCACCAGTGGCAGGTGGAGTAGCCGATGCTCAAAAAGATGGGCTTGTCTTCCCGGCGGGCCCAGTCCAGGGCCTCCGGCCCCCAGGGGCGCCAATCCACCGGATTGTAGGCATGCTGCTGGAGATAGGGGCTGGTCGCATCGATCAGGCGGTTGGGCCGGGGTTCGTTCATGACAGGCTCCTTGGGCGGATGGCTGGCGCGTTCAGACGTGATGCCTGACAAGATAAGTACGCCCGCGCCGGTTGCAAGGAGTTAAGGCGGCGCAAATCGCGCCGGGGTCCTGACTCGCTTCGAAAAGTTCCTGAGCATATGTAGGACAGCCGCCCCAGGCTGTTCCTGGAAAACAGCATGGTGCACAATGCGCACCATGCCAAGCCGTGGTCTTGGCTGAAAGCTGAGAGCTGATTGCTGATAGCTGACGTGGTCTACCCGCGGGTCAGGTCGGCGAATTCTTCCTGCCGGGTCAGGCGGTCGATTTCGGCCAGGAGTTGTTGCAGTTCCGGGGCGTCCCGAAATTTGATTTCCAGATGAAAATCGGGGCCTTCAAAGACGGCGGGCGGGTGCAGGCGAAAGCGGGGGGTGAGCTTCCACCCCAGCCGGGCGAGGACCGTCTCGAAGGCCTCCCGGGCGGCGCTGAGGCGGGGATAAACTTGGGCGTACAGGCGCCGCCGCACCATTTCCGTCCTCTCCTGGGGGGTGCGGTCCGGGTCAGTCAGGGCGCGACGGAGTTCGTCCCGGGCCAGGACGGCAGCCGGGGAGAGCCCCTCCCGGCGGGCCAGGAGGGCGACCTGATCCAGCAATTCTTCCTGCTTGCTCTGGCTCAACCGCAGGCTATCCAGAAAAGGCCAGGCCGCGGCCCGGGCCGCCGGGTCCCAATCAGCCAGCCGGGCGGCGGCGGTGAGAGCCAGGCGGCCGGAAGCCGCCAACTCCTGCCAGGGGGCTTCCAGACCGGCCGTCTTGACCAAGCGTGAAAGAAACGCCTGGGAAGGCGGCAGGCCCAGGTAGGGGAGGTATCTGGCCGCCACGGTCTCCCGGTCGCAATGGGTCAGCAGCCGGGCGGCCAGGTCGGCCTGCTCCCGGAGGTTGAATCCCCGGGTAAAGGCATTGTCGATAAGGTGCACCAGCAGGCAATAAAAATCCGGCGCGCCCTCCGGCGCCAGGCGGACCGTTATCTCCTGCCAGCCCAGGTCGGCGGCGGCCTTAAGACGCCTGGACCCGGTAACCACCCGAAACCTTTGGCCGCCGGGCTGGGTCCGGAGCCAGGGAGGGTTGAGCAGCCCCACTTCCCGGAGGGACGCCGTCAGACGGTCCAGGTCCGCCCCCGCCGCCATCTCCCAGGCGGCCTCGGCAAGGTCGATCCGGGCGAGGGGTACTTCTTGCAACCGGATGGGGATAGTCACGTTTCTCCCGGGTATGGCAGGATTGGGCGGGGCCTGCGCCTGGGGTGAATGTAACCGAGACGGGGCCGCCGGTCAAGACGGCGAGGCCCCCCGACGAGCGCCCCGCGGCAGGGGCGTCCGTTTGGATGAAGGGGCGCGGTCAAACGTCAAGGGCAAGAGAAACCGAGAGCGGGTAAGCCCGAATTATGCGGAAAGCCCCCATCTGCCTGGGGATGGGGTGCTGACCCCCTTGAGGCGTATCAGGAATTACTGGACACTTGCCGACTTTGTTGCTAAATCCTTGTCCGGGAAGGGCAATAAAGGATAAGATTACGGTAAGCCGCCAGACAGCCTCCACCCGGACGCGGCAACCGACCGGCTCTCCTGGGGGCTGGGTGATCGCTGGCGGGTGGCGGGGAAGAATGGCCAGGGGCTGATCTGCCAGGCTCACCAACGCCTCTGCGGGGGGCATCAGGCTGGCCCGCCCGGAAAAGTACGGAAAAAGGAGAATCGCATGACCGAGCACTACCGCGTGGTGGCCGTCAACGGCTCCCCTCACGAAGGCTTCGGCAACACCTCCCAGATGTTGACCATGCTGGGGGAGAACCTGTCCCGGGAGGGGTTGACCTTGGATGAGATTTTTCTGAGTCAATACCAGATCGGCTTCTGCACCGGCTGCGCCACCTGCCTGGAATCAGGCTCCTGCTGGGTCCGGGACGATTACAACTCGGTGGTCCGTACCGTTTTGGAGGCTGATGCCGTCATCCTGGCCTCCCCGGTTTATATCTTCAATATTACCGCCCAGATGAAGACTTTCCTGGACCGGTCCCTGGGATATGGCCACCGGCCCCGGGGCAACTGGAAGCCCGGCCTGGCCTTGAGCGTCTCCGCGGGCCACGGCGAAACCTGGGCCGCCGATTACCTGGGCCAGGTCCTCAGGCTCTTCGGCGCCTTTCCCGTGGGGAAGTTCACCGCCATCGCCGTGGGTCCCGGTGAATTTTTGGGGCGGGAGGCGGTGGAGGCCCGGGCCGCCGACCTGGCCCGGGATCTGGCTCGGGCGGTGAAGGAAGGCCGTCGCTATCCGCCCACGGACCAGGACCTGCTCTATTGGCAATTTATGAGCAACCTGATCAAAGAAAACCGGGACTTTATGGCGGCCGACTACGAGCACTGGCAGGAGCTGGGGCTGTTTAAGAGCTTCGAGGCCTATGTCGGCCAGACTCGTTCAAAAGGCGCTATGGGGGAAATCCCAGCTAAAGCCCATAGGAAGCATCAGCAAGAGGCCCCCGAAACCGCGGCCCCGTCCGAGACGAAGTCCCAGCCTGGCGAGCCCAACACCGCCCGGGAGCTTTTGGAGATGATGCCCGGGGCCTTGAACCCGGCCGCAGCCGAAGGTCTTACCGCAACCTACCAGTTTGACGTGAGCGGCAGCGAAAACTTCACCGCCCACCTGGTGGTGACCGACGGACAGGCCGCCTTCTATGAGGGTGCGGCGGACCATCCCAATATCATCATCAAAACTCCGGCGGAGGTATGGCTGGCCATCGCCCGGAAGGAGCTAAACGGCACCACGGCCTACTTGGGCGGCCAATTCCGGATCCAGGGGGATCTGGGCCTGTTGATGAAACTGAAAACCCTTTTTATTGCTTAGAGTTAAGGTCAGACTGCCGGATAGGCAAAAAGACCGGGGAGGTTAGTCCCCGGTCTTTTTGTTACTTCTCTGTTCTTATGGCTGAGGTTGTCGAAAAGGCCTGGGCTTGGCTCCCCCTGCCTGCTCCGGGCGCCGCGGGTAGGGGCGGGTTTTAAACCCGCCCCTCCAAGGGCTTTCATGCGTGGGGGTGGCCAATTCCTCGGCCATGACAAGTTCGCCCGTGGGTGAATCCGCGGTAAACCATCACTTGTTTCACCAGCCAGAGGCCGGCGCCACGCCAGGAAAAAATTCACAATAACCTCGGTTTATAATAAGATACCGCAGAGGGTCCGCTTGCCCATCTTAAAGGATTGCGACGCCATGGTTCCGGCCGGAACCGGGCCCCGTGAACTCAAAAGGACAACTCATGCCCACTAAGCCAACGGCAACTCTTACCAACGGCGTCCACCACACCGAAGTAAGGGTGCGCTTCGGGGACACCGACCCTTACGGCATCGTCTATTTTGTCAGCTATTTCCGCTATTGCCACCGGGCCATTGAAGATTTTTTGCGGGCCTGTGGGCTGCCGCCCGAGGAGACCTTCAAGAACGCGCCCGAGGGGTTTGGCCTGCCCATCGTGGAGGCCTGGGGCCGCTTCCGGCGTCCCAGCCGTTATGGGGACCTGCTGCGCATCGAGACCCGCATCCAGGAGGTGCGGGCCAAGTCCGTGCTGTTCCGCTTCGAGTTTTATCCGGAAGCGGACCGGGAACTGCTGGCCGAAGGCGCCGCCACCCTGGTGGCCATCGGGCCGGATTGGCGGGCCAAGGCGCTGCCGGAGAGGATTAAAGCAGCCCTGTCTCAGGGAAGATAAAACCTTACTTCAATCGAAAGAGTTGGAGATATCTATCAGATTGTATTTGTTAGTTTGAGGTTAAGTAAAGGGGGGGGCCAGGAGGGCGCTCCTTAATAATTTAGCCCAAAAGGTGATGGCGTTATGAAAAAAACTCATCCAAATATTCTGGTTTTTTCTTCCGGGACAAAAATCGGTGGCGGGTCCGGATTTGAGACGATGGTAAGAGCTGCGCGGACTAGGCCGCCAATTTTAGACGCTTGGATTTGCGCGGTTATCACTAATCATTTTGAAGGCGGCGTTTGGCATAAGGCAAAAGCTCTCGGGATACATTCCGAATACTGGGTTGGTCCCTATCTTGCTAAGGGCTACCAAAACTTTGTAAAGTATTTCAACGCTGATTATGTCATGCTCTCCGGCTGGCTGAAACTAGTAGCAGGCCTTGACCCGGCGCGTACGATTAATATCCATCCTGGTCCTTTGCCCCGAT
>Ga0194126_10007851_pt1 | contig 14732 bp, 11 predicted proteins | sample TA2KigC150mmetaG_FD_148641 | JGI IMG/M metagenome (GOLD analysis project Ga0194126, IMG submission 148641) | Freshwater microbial communities from Lake Tanganyika, Tanzania - TA2015035 Kigoma Deep Cast 150m | ecosystem: Environmental > Aquatic > Freshwater > Lake | place: Tanzania: Lake... | reverse complement strand
GATGCGGAAGGTTGGCTGCTACAATCTGTGCGATTCTTGCCATGCGGTTATACTATGGATTACTTGATAACATTCAACACATCGTTTACTCAAAAAATGGTCAAGACATCGTTTACTCAGCTATGAACCTGAGTTCTTATTAACGAATTTCATATTTATATTCTTCAACCTGGACCATGTCCAGCAAGAGTTTTAGCTTTTGTTCTTTGACATCAATAGTAGCTACAACATACTCGTATTGGGTCTCCGGCGGAGAGATGAAAACTTCACCGAAAATGTTCAGTCGGCAATCGCTTCGGATGAAGCGAACAAAATGATAGCGACCTTTTCTCGGCTTTTCCAAGGGGTGCTTCGGCGGCGTTAATTTGTTCGGGAAGATTAATTTGTCTTCATGGATTCGAATACCTTTAAGGGAGTTTGTCCGTTGTTCTTGCTGTAGCGATACGTACTGTTATGTTTGAATTCGAATGCAAGCGATTCTTCCCGAAGCTGTGCCAAAGAGGCCATTGTTACTCTATCAAGAAACTTCTGCTGATAATGGTCATTAAACTTCTCAACAATCCCATTCCTCCATGGTTCAGAAGGGGGGATGAACCAGAGATTGACGCCGTAGTGCAAGCAGAGGCGAATAAGAGGTCCCATACCTCGTGGGTGAGTCGGACTGCCGAAGAAAGACCATTCGTTATCCACTTGGAGATTCTGGGGAATTCCCATGCGGAGCCAAATGGCATAAACAGCATCCAATATGCTCTGTGCTGAGCGAGAGAGCATTGGCTCTATTCCACAGCGATTTATGGCTGCATCAACGGTGTGCAGACTATAGAATCTGATTGGCCCGGTAAGGTAACAAGGGACTACAAGATCAACCTGATGGGTTTGGTTAGGCAAGATTGCAGAAAGAGAAGGATATTTTTTGCCCTTCGGAATATATCTTCCGGTTCGTCGATTGGTTAATTCATGACGATGCAAAATACGGCCAATGGTGCTGAGAGAAGGAATAGGTCGAATTTCCATATCCCGCATTTCCCACTGAATAGCCTGATTCCCACAGAAAAGACCCCTATTGTACAGGCTCAATCGTACCAACTTTACAATTTCTTCGATTTCATCAGGATTACGGGAAGGGCTGCAAAGAGGTCTGCGGGAGCGATCTTCAAGCCATGATGCATCATTCGGACTATATCGCGTTACCCATTTGTACAGCCAAGGTTTTGTTTTTCCTAACGAAGAACAGATGTCTTGTGGGCTTTCACCTGCAAAATATCTCTGCACCGCCAATGCTCGCTCATTCTGAATCTTCTTTTTCATGGACACCTCCCAAAGAACTATATGTCCATAATAAACTTGTTATGGCTACTCTGTTGTCAAAGAACGATAAGTAAATGATGTCCTGAACGTTATCACTTACTAAGTACCAAGTCAAGAATTAAGTATGGTGTCCCCGGAATTCTTAAGCTGTTTCAGAGAACTGCTTTCCTGAATTCCTCAATCCCGACACGTTCTATAAATCTCGGCATTCTTTCCCTTGATTTAGCATTTTTTGCATAATAGTCAAGGCATTTACTTATCAATTCAAGTGCCTGCTCCTCACTGAGTTTCTTCGCAATGACATCTCCGATCCGTGGTCTGCCGCCGGAATTGCCGCCGACCACCACGGTCCAGCCGTCCGGCGCGCAGAAAGCGCCGAAGTCCCTCAGATAACTCTCTGCGCAGTTCAGCATACAGCCGGAAATACCGAACTTTGTTTTTGCAGGGATAAAGTTTTCCTTACCGACGTACATCTTTTCAATATTTGCTGCAAGACCGAGTGAATCTCCCCGTCCGAACTTACATGTTTCAGTTCCAGGGCATGCCTGCACGTAATGGACACATAATCCTTCTGCAGGCCCTACTTCCATTCCAAGGTCTTTCCAGACTTTTTCAACATCTTCAGGATTCAATCCAACAAGTGCAATACGCTGGCCTGAAGTTATCTTGATTATCCGAATGTTATATTTCCGAGCTGCTCTTGCAAGACTTTCGAGAATCTCCGGGGTTAAAACTCCCATTGGAATCCTCGGAACAATTGCATATGTTTTCTTATCCCTCTGTAAAATGGCCCCCTTCGGTTCTTCGCTCATATATGTTCCTCCCTGCCTATTGTTTACTGTTTACTGCTATCACTGTTTCTCCTGCCTTTACCTTATCACCGGGCCTGACTTTGATTTGAGCATCTTTAGGCAGATAGACATCAAGCCTCGAACTGAATTTAATAAGTCCATATCTTTCTCCGCGTTTTAGCATATCCCCGGCTTTCACCCTGCACACAGCCCTTCTTGCAACAAACCCTGCCACCTGTCTGACAAGCGCCCTGTCCTTTTCGCTATCAAGAACCATGACAATATTCTCATTTTGTAAAGATGCATCATCCCGATACGCTGCCATGAATTTACCGGGTGAGTATTTTACAACGCTCACTTTCCCATCACATGGAGCGCGATTTACATGCACATCCAAAGGTGACATGAATATGCTTATTTCTTTTACATCTGAATTAAGATGCTCTTTTTCATGAACATCCTTAACGAGTATAACTTTTCCATCTGCAGGCGAGACAAAAATACCCTTTCCCTCAGGAATTTTTCTTTCCGGATCTCTAAAGAAAAAACACATGAAGATCGTGACAACAAAAGATAATAAAGAGGCGCCCAACAACACATAAAAACTAATTTGGGAGCCTCCTGATCTCGAACTCCAAAGGAGCAATAATGAAGCTATAAATGTAATAAAAAGGAATCCAAAAATAAATGGATATCCCTCAGGGGCGAATTTAATCAAGCCTTTGACTTATCAACAAGTTTCCCTTTTTTGAGCCACGGCATCATGGCCCTGAGCCTTGCACCGACCTCCTCGATAGGATGCTCTTCCCCCTTCTTGGTAAGTGCATTGAATACAGGCTTGTTCGCCCTGCATTCCAGAATCCATTCTTTTGCAAATTGTCCTGACTGTACCTCTTCCAGTATTTTCTTCATCTCTTTCTTTATATCTTCCGTAATAATCCTCGATCCCCTTGTTAGGTCTCCGTACTGGGCAGTATTGCTTATAGAGTATCTCATGGTAGAAATTCCACCTTCATATATGAGATCAACAATCAACTTAACCTCATGGAGACACTCAAAATATGCCATTTCCGGTGAATAACCAGCTTCAACAAGAGTCTCATAGCCTGCCATAATGAGTGAGGTAAGACCGCCGCAGAGCACAACCTGCTCGCCAAACAAGTCTGTCTCTGTCTCTTCCCTGAAGGTGGTTTGTATGACGCCGGCCCTTCCACCGCCTATTGCTGATGCATACGCAAGCGCAACATTTTTTGTGTTCTTTGATGGATCCTGATGTATTGCTATCAGACAGGGCACACCGGTCCCCTTTAAGTATTCAGACCTGACAAGATGACCAGGCCCCTTTGGTGCAACCATAAAGACATTTACCTCTGCAGGAGGGACTATCTGGCCGAAGTGAATATTAAAGCCATGTGCAAATCCCAGATAAGCCCCCTTCTTAATGTGAGGCGCTATTTCTGTCCTGTAAATATCAGCCGCATACTCATCGGGGACAAGCATCATGATTACATCTGCCTTTTTGGCAGCCTCTGATGCTGAAATAACCTTGAATCCTGCTTTTACTGCCTTTTCCTGATTTGGACCTTTTACTTCAGCGACAACCACATCCACGCCGCTTTCTTTCAGATTATTTGTATGGGCATGTCCCTGGCTTCCATAGCCTATAATTGCTACCTTTTTCCCTTTCAAAATTTTTTTATCTGCATCTTTGTCATAGTAGATCTTAACCACTGTGTCCTCCTTTAATAATATGAATTAAACAAAGCGTATTATAGTACAACTTATCAATTTTTTACTACAAGAACAGGCATCTTTGTCCCTTTATTGATAATGCCAAAGGTAACACTCCCGAGGACTGCCGCCTTCAAAGCGCTTTTACCATGGGAGCCGATTATAATAATATCAACCTTTGATTTTTCCGCCTCTTTTATGATCTCATCCACCGGACGGCCTGATCTTATAACTGTTCTGCAGGGAATCTCATATTTCAGGCATAATCTCTGAGCGTATTCAACATAAGACTCGGCAGCCATTCTCAGATAATTTTCGATCGGCTCAATCAGGTTTTTCGATACTGACATTGCAGGAATAGATTGCGGAACAAATGCGCTCTTGTCTATTACGCTTAATAGAGTTACAGTTGCACCTGTCTGCTTTGCAAACTGTACTGCATATTCAAGAGATTTTTTTGCTGTTTTTGAACCGTCTGTTGGAACAAGAATCTTTGAAATCATAACCCCTCCTTTTATCCTGTATTTTTCAGGCTGATTTCAGGGCTTTTTGATAAAACTTCAATGCATATTCCTTTGCCATCCTGCGGGCGCTGAACAAAGCCGCAGTGCTCTTTATTGCCCTTTTCATGACCTCGACCCATCCGGCAGGAATCCCTGATTCATCTAACCTGTAAAATAATGGAATTGCTTCATTTTCCAGAATGTCGTAGACAGCCTCTGCATCCTTATCATCTCCTTTTCCGTCAAAGGCCCATCCGTTTTTTCCGTTAAATCCTTCTATCCACCATCCATCGAGAATGCTCAGTTGCGGAACACCATTCAAAGATGCCTTCATTCCGCTGGTTCCACAGGCTTCCAGCGGCGGCAAAGGATTATTAAGCCAGAGGTCGACTCCATGTACCATATACTGTGCGAGCTGTTCATCATAATTTTCTACAAAAGCAATCCTTCCGCCTAATTCAGGTTCATGTGAGAGATTAATGATTTTCTGCAGAATCCTTTTACCCTCATCATCTGCAGGATGGGCTTTACCGGCAAATATTATCTGTAATGGCTGCCAGCGGTTATTCAGGATTTTTTTCAGCCGGTCAGGATTCCTGAAAATTAGATCAGGTCTCTTGTAAGAAGTAAATCGCCTGGCAAAACCAATAGTCAGGGTTGTCGGATCGAGCAATACGCCGCCTGTTATAACATTGAGGGGATTCACCCTGTTTTGTATCCATCTCCGGCGCGCCTGTTCCCTGATAACATTAATAAGTTTCATCTTGAGCCAGTAGTGTACCTGCCATAATTCTTTATCAGGTATCCCATCAATTAACTCCCATAAAACAGGATTATCATGATCTTCCAGCCACTTTGGCCCAAGATATTTATTGAAGAGAAGCTCGATCTTTGGTTCAATCCAAGTAGGCACATGGATTCCGTTCGTAATATAATCAATCGGAACATCCTCTTCTTTCCTGTCAGGCCAGAGATGCTGCCACATGCGGCGCGTTACTTCTCCATGTTTTTTGCTGACACTATTAGGATAATTGGACAGCCTCAATGAAAAAGCTGTCACGTTGAAGCCGGCTTCGGGCTCCTTAGGATCAATACCCATTTCGAGAAATGCTTCACGGGTCAGACCAAGAAAAGGATAGCAATGACTGAAATATTTATCCATAAGATGAAAGGGGAAGACATCATGACCTGCAGGCACCGGAGTATGAGTGGTAAAAACTGTCGTAGCACGAACCTGTTCGACTACATCTTCAAATTTCATCCCTTTTTCTATCCGGTCCCTGATCCTTTCCAGAATTGCAAATGCAGAGTGACCTTCATTCAGATGCATTACTGAATGTTTGATCCCGAGTGCATCCAGTACAGCAATGCCACCTATCCCGAGCACCATCTCCTGACGGAGCCGCTGCTCGATATCGCCGATGTACAGATGGGCAGTTATTCTCCTGTTCCAGGGGTCATTCTTTTCGATATCCGTATCCATAAGGTACAAGGGAATTTTCCCTACATCTACCTTCCAGACAGCAACATAGATTGGCGGTTCCATGAAAGGGACCCTGACAATAAGCTGTTCACCATTTTCATTCAGCACCCTTTCGATGGGAGCAGCATCCCTGTCAAGCAATTCATTAACATCATCCTGCCATCCGTCTATCCGGATATTCTGAAGCAAATATCCTTCCGGATACATAAAACCGACTGCAACCATTGGAACCCCAAGATCACTGCATTCTTTAATATAATCACCCGCTAAAAAGCCTAATCCCCCTGCATAAAACGGAAGTGAATGATGCAGCCCGTACTCAGCAGAAAAATAGGCTATGGGTAAACAATTGGTATCCGCAATATTTGCTGCAAACCAGCATACCTTTGCCTGGATATCATCACGAAACCGTGCAAGCACCATATCATAATGATTGACAAAACCAGATTTATTCTCAAAAGATTCCAAAACATCTTTCGGAATATCCTTCAGCATCTGTACCGGATTATGCCTGCCTTGTTTCCATGCAGCACGGTCTAACATTTTGAAAAGCATTCTTGCTGCAGGATGCCAGCTCCACCAGAGATTGTACGCAATCTCTGCAAGACCCGATAATCTTTCAGGTATATCCGGGAACCTATCTTTCATAGTCGGACCACTGATAAAAAAATTATACTCCTCTTTTTTCAGGATCAAACATATACTTATGAATCTGAAGGTTGAGGCGCGCTTTGATCCGGTCCTGCAGCATCCATTTTGCAAGGTCTTTGGGAGCAAGAATTCCATATGCAGGAGATAAAAGGACGCCGGACCTGTTTAATAACCTAAATTTATGGATTATATCTTTTGACCATTCATAATCTGCGCTGCCGGTGATAACGAATTTTACCTCATCTTTATTTTTTATATTATCAAGATTTGATAAATCCATCTCCTCATGCATGCCGCTGCCCGGCGTCTTTATATCGAGGATAACAATAGCCCTTCTGTCAACATCCCTGATGCTCTGAGATCCGTTTGTTTCCACTAATACTGTATAGCCTTCTTCGATCAGTCTTTCAATAAGCGGATAAACCTCCTTTTGCAGTAACGGCTCACCGCCGGTGATCTCAACGAGATTAAAACCGGCATTGCTTACCCTGCTTATAATATCTTCTTCTGAAAGCTCGCTGCCTTCAGAATAGGCATATTTAGTATCACAGTAAGCACACCTGAGATTACAACCTGTCAGCCTCACAAAAGTACAGGGAAGACCCGCATAACTTGACTCCCCCTGTATAGCTGAAAAAATTTCACATACCTTCAATTAATAACATCCTTCCTGTACCTGTATCTCTCAGATAATGTAAAATCACCATGTTCTATTATATAATGAAAAAAAGGATTATAAATGTCTTCAAATATCCGGACAGAATCTTCATCAAAATATGAAATCCTGAAAGAGGTCGTTAAAGACTATCCCGGTCTACTAAGCGCTGTTGAACCGCTCCTGTATGAGTTGAATAATTCTACACAAAACTGGGGTTTTATAGTTAAGGAAATGCGTGCCTATGCCCTGAAAAACTTTTATGTCCACGATCACAACGAAAAAGGGATAGAAGCGATCAGGACTGTTGTTGATGTTTTCCTTGAGGCTATGAATAATCCGGATAATTCGGTACAGCAGGCTGCGGTTGAGAGTCTTGTCTTCTATCTCGAAAAAATTATGATAGACGGCAATAATGACTTTCAAATATATGCCCCTGTTTTTCATGACGCCTTTGTCAGGCTGAATCATTTGCAGGAAAATCAGTTCTTCCTGCTTGTCATAAATCCACATCAGTTAAAAAAACTCGGCCAGATCATTCTTGGGAAAATGCCTTCAGGTTTTGATATAACGGTCTTCAATAATCTGATCTTCAAATACTTCTCAACAATATTTGATTACTGGCTTAAGAAAGAAGATCCTTCACACTGGTTAACAGGGAAGACAGATTCTTCTTTAAGCGAAGAGAATCATAGTGAAATAGAGAGACTGTTTTTCCCCGTATCACATTCACATTTGAGGGAATTGCTTGGTCGTTTAAACGGTCTGAAGGAATCTGAAGACCAATACATGCTTCTGAAAGAACTCCTGCAATTGCCCGGTTACATGCAATGGGTCAAATACTACGAGGATCTCGCAGGAATGCTGACTGTAACAGGCGATGCGCACAAAGACCTCCGCATAAAATTGATGTATCTTCTAAAGATCATGGAAACCGACGGTCTCGCCGGTATCCATGAAAATATTCTGAGAGAGATCAACCGTACAATCTCCGGCATCGTTAAAATTGAGCATCCTGAGCAGATAAAGAACAGTCTGTCCGGTATATTCACTATTTTTAAGAATAGTTTCAAGGCATATCCAGATACGGTACTCTATTGCATTCAACTCATCGGCAATGAAATATTCAGTAAAGGGATCAGTAATCTTGTTGAGTGGTATCTGCAAAAAATAATTTCTTTTGGTTTTCAATATCCCGATATAAAAGGCGTTACCGATGAGTGGCAGGTCAGATCCAACCGCGCACACTTGAAAAACATACGTGTCTGGCTTGAATTAATAGAGAACGATCCGAAATGGTGCAAATCTCTCATCTCTGCCACGATCATTAATCTGAGATTGTGCGGAGTGCATATCAGCGATACGGATATTTTTCAGAAAGACGCAACAAAGCTCCTGAACAGTAACATCAAACCCGTCTATCACCTGGTAAAACAGATGGCCAAGATATTCCCTGTCTATTTCAGCGAGATCGGAGCTGAAGGCCCATTGCGTGAGGTCTCTACGGAAATAGACGAATCTAGGCACAGGGCTGATATACTAGTGCACTTTTTACGCAAACAGAGCCATGTCGAAAGCAGCGCACGCGTCGTAGACTTTATCGAGGCAGTCATAAATTTTTGGCGAACAAAGGATAAGACTCCCCTGCAGGAGTTTTTGCATGAACATATCTATCAGCAGGTAAAATCCTCAGGCTCTTACATAGATGAATTGCATATAATCTTCAATAACATTTTTTTACAAAAAGAGGTTTCAGATGTAACTGATCTACTTCATCTAAAAGACGATGAAATCCTTGCACTCACACACAACGTAACTGATGTCTCAGGAAGGGAGAAGAGACGGGCATATCTTGCTGTTAAGTTTTATCAGTTGCTTTACAGGAAATATAAACTGGACCCTCAGGATATAAAGGATCAATTGATTCATGCCCAGAGCCTGGGCTTGCCGAATATCGACTCCTTAATCACTGTGCTGGAACAAGGGAGGATCTCTCAGCGTCTTGAAGGGGTTTTGAACTATCTCGGTCTTTTAAAGGATATCATTCTGTCTCCTGAAAGATATGAACCTATCGAAAATATATTCCGCAAGAGACACATCGCTGCAGGCATCCCTTCGATGTACGGCAAATATCATGAGAGAAAATTTGATGCCTTAACATTAACCTTCCGTCTTGAAAGCCTGGCGAATATACTTTTTGAAGAGCTCATACATTCGATTAATCTCAAATTCATTACAAGGGCCACCCTTTTCAAGATCCAGAAGTATGTGAATTTATTCTTTAAGGCGCTTCAGCTTGATGGAATATCCTCGAACAAGCTGGAAAATGCGCTGGAACTCTTATCCGTTGCACTTGAAGTGAGAAGGTTCTCCTTTTCTCAATACATAGATATATTCAGGGGATTCTCTGAAGCTGTTCAGGATATTCTCAACACCTATTACAGCGGCATTTTCAAGAACAATCTCAAACAGATTATTCCCCTGCTTGGCACAGGACATATACTGCCCAAATATCTTCAAACTAATGCCGACCGGAACGAGTCTGAATTTATCAATAAGATATCAGAACAGTTTCTCAGGGAGGTCGTTGCAGGCTCATTCGGACTCCAGCAACTTGATATCTTTATAAGCAGGATACTGAAAACACTCTTTGAACAGGCAGAGGGACTGGATGTGCAGAATCTGGACCTTCTCATGAGCTATGATCCCCAAAAAGCGCTTTCCGGCGTACATAATCCTAATGCAGCCACAAACGACAGGATCCATCTGGGGAATAAAGGATATAATCTCATTAAGTTGGCTTCACTGGGCATACCGGTTCCTCCGGGATTTATTATTACCACCGAAGTCTTCCGCTGCGAAAAAGCTATCAGCAGTTTCAGATACGTCAGGGAGCACCTTAATGAAGGCATCAAAGAACAGCTTGCCATTCTCGAAAAACAGACCGGAAGGGTATTTGGCGATCCTGAAAATCCCTTGCTTGTATCTGTAAGAAGCGGTGGCGCAATCTCGATGCCCGGCATGATGATCTCTTTTCTCAATGTCGGAATCAATGAATCTGTCTGTAACGGATTGCTTAAGCAGACATTCAGGCCCTGGTTCGTATGGGATTGTTATCGTCGTTTTCTTCAATGCTGGGGAATGTCTTTTGGCATAGAGAGGGACAGCTTCGATGAGATCATGAACTCCCATAAAGGAAAATACAAGGTGCTCAGAAAAATCCAGTTTACAGCGGAGCAGATGAGGGAACTGGCATTAGCTTATCGTGAAACAGTTAAATCCAAAGGAATAGAAATAACCGATGACCCCAAGACCCAGTTACAGATAGCAATCGAACAGGTATTTAAATCGTGGGTCTCCAAAAAGGCCCAGGCTTACCGTGAAATAATGGGGATTTCTGAAAACTGGGGCACGGCTGTCATTGTACAGGCAATGGCTTACGGCAATCTGGACATCAATTCCGGCACCGGCGTACTTTTCACCCGTAATCCCCAGGAATCCGGGGACAGGGTCATGCTGTGGGGTGATTTTGCCATCGGCGCACAGGGCGAGGATATAGTTTCCGGACTGGTAAGGACTTTGCCTGTATCAAATGAACAAAAACCTTTTGAAGACAGGGAATCAGAAATTTCATTCGAAGACAGCTTTCCGGAAATCTATAATGCGTTGCTCAAGATAAGCAAAGATCTGATCTATACACAAAGGTGGGGAGCCCAGGAAATTGAATTCACCTTTGAAGGAAAAAGCAGCGATAAGCTCTATTTCCTACAAACACGGGATATGTCTGTTACAAGAAAAGAGAGCTTCATGGCCTTTGTCCCTTCAAGGGATCTTTCCTCGCACTACCTCTCCAGAGGCATTGGTGTTGGTGGCGGCGCAATGAGCGGCAGGGTTGTCTTTGATTTGGATGAAATACGGGAACTTAGGGAAAAAGACCCTTCCACCCCATTGATCCTGATTCGTTCAGACACTGTTCCTGATGATATCAGACATATCTCTGCAACAGACGGCCTGCTGACAGCCCGCGGAGGGTCTACCTCCCACGCTTCCATTATCGCTAACCGGCTGGGAAAAACCTGTGTTGTCAGCTGCAATAATTTATTTGTCTGGGAGCAGGAAAAACAATGCAAGCTTAATGAGACCTTGATTAAAGTCGGGGATTTTCTGAGCATAGATGGACGAAACGGCTCGGTTTACCTGGGCCGGCATCAGGTTAAAGAGATAAAGGCAGGGACAGCAACCAAGTTGTAAGATCTGCATAATTGGGATAATATGTATAAAGAAACATTAACAGCAATAATTCAATAACACGGCTGAAAGGAGAAAAAAGAAATGATCTCTGGTAAAAAGCCTGTGCTTGGCATCAATGGGTTGGGAAGAATTGGAAAGCTGACACTCTGGAATCACATCGGCAGAAAATATTTTTCTGAAATTATTGTAAACATCGGACGAAAAGCAGGAACCAGGCTTGATGATGTCGCTCTTTATATCGAAAAGGATTCCACATACGGGTCATTGCATCAGTATCTTCATGGATATAAGGCAAAGAGAATCATCGAAAATATTGATGAAGAAAAGGGAAAGATGCTTATAGACGGCATTCCGGTAACTGTTCTCAGGGAATCGAGGAATCCGAGAAACATTCCATGGAAAGAGCATGGAGCCAAGGTCGTTGTTGAGGCGACAGGAAAGTTTAAAGACCCTGCAACTCCTCATGATGCCAAAGAAGGCGCTGCACGCGGTCATTTAGAATCCGGAGCCGAAAAAGTTATTGTCTCTGCTCCTTTCAAGCTCAGGGAAAAAGGCATTCAAATGCCCCTTGATGCAACGACTGTCGTAATCGGCATAAATGATGATCAGTATGACAATTCAAAACATCACATTATTTCAGCTGCCTCATGTACCACCACCTGTCTTGCATACATGATTAAACCGCTTCTGGATTATTTTGGTCCTAAAAAGATACTGAACGCCTCAATGGCAACAGTTCATGCTGCAACCGGAACCCAGGAAGTTCTTGACAGGCTTCCAGGTGCAGGCGCAACTGATCTGCGAAAAAACAGGAGCATCATGAATAATATCATTCTGACTACTACAGGAGCTGCCAAGACATTAGAACTCGTTATTCCTGAAATGAGACAGATAGGTTTCAGCGCTGAGTCGGTACGTATCCCAACCTCCTCTGGTTCTCTTATAATACTTGTAGTAACCTTTTCCGATGAAGTCGGCGGCCCGGCGATCAGCAGAAACCTCATCAACGGCATTTATCGTGATGCAGAGCAGAAGGAAAAGAGAGGGTATATCAAATACACTGAAGAGCAGAATGTATCTTCAGATATCATCGGACATTTTGGTCCGGCCACAATTATTGAAGGGCATGAGACACACACAAGGACAGCTTTCGCAACGCTCGACCTTTCCAAATTCTCCAAACTTCCTGCTGACGTATTGAAACAACTCCCTGCTGCTATTGAAATCCCTATCACCCAGGCTGTAATTTATGGCTGGTATGACAATGAGATGGGCAGTTATACAAACATGCTCGGAGACCTTACCGTCAAGATTGCTTCGATGGTCTACCAGTAATCTGATTTTATAATCAAAGGATCACCACACAGCAGAACTGCGGGCAATCCTTTGATTATAGACGCCAGTGTTTTACAAAAAAATCAGCTGTTTGAGGATATCCTTTTTCCCCGAGCAGATCACAGACAGATTGCAAAAGTGTTTTATAGGCTTTTTTCCCAACTAACTTATGTTCATAAACCAATTCTGCAATTTGCTCCATGCTGTTAAACTGATCAATATCGTTTTTTATGTTGTCCCTGAGATTCTTAACTGCAGATACCACTGTTGCATCCAAAATCGGCAATTCAGTCATTTCCCCTCCCTGTTATTTCAGCAGTCAGCGCAAAAGATTTTTCAGGCTGATTGTTTCTCTCGTTATTTTATTATATCCTATCCCTGGCTGATTGCTGAAAGTTTCCGTGGATTACTTCCAAAATGTGATCTATCATTTTTTTTTCTTTGCTGTCTTTCCGATATTTCTTTTTATCTTCGGGAATACAACAAATAGAATAATTACTACCGCAACTATGATAATTACTTCCAATGCTTTTTATTCCTTTAATTGTCTATAATTGACATATATTAACCCGAATCTTCCAATTATTAAAATGATGATAAGGCGCCACAGATAGATTTTTAAATTCAAATGATCAAAGCAAGCACCTGAATGCTCATAATTTGCAATATGAATCCAGCACCCTTCCTTCTTTATCATATATCACTTTTGCTACGAAATGCTCTCCTGCCCTGAATGAGTATGCAAGTTCGCGCCAGATGACAATCGTCTTCTCCTTTTCCCTCAAAACCTCTGCATAGGGATATTTGGCAAAATACAGGAAATTATGAACAACTCTGGTATCCTTTGATCTTTCGATAAGCGGATCATTATTGTTAGTCCAGTAAGTCTCCTGAATGCATATTCTCTGGGTGAACAAATCTGCAAACCCGACTTTGATTTCATTGCCCGATTTTGCAATAAACCACCATCTGAGGAAATCATTCGGCAGGGGACATACCTTGTATGTATTTGCATCAAGCCGGTCCCTTAAAAAATCTCTTGTAATGCCGTGAAGATAATATCGTACGCCTGCATAGGTAATGACCACAAATACTGTAATGAGTGCAATAAGAGCAGTCCTTTTTTTAATAACATTAGACAAAATTACGGACAGGAGCAGCGCGGCTGTGATATATGGATCAATAATAAACATAAGGTCAAGGGAGTACGGATGCCAGTCGAGCGGCGCGAGGATCCTTATGCCGTACTGGTTTGTGAGATCCATAAAGAGATGAGCAGTATATGCGAGAAATGCAATAAAAGAATAGTAAATAAAATCTTTTTTCCTGCCGAATATAAATCCGATGATCATTGATATAATGATCGAAGCAAATATGCTGTGGGTTATACCTCTGTGATATCTCAGGAAAACATCCACACCCCAGAATCTTGTTATATAGTCAAAATCAGGCGCAAGAGATGAAAGGAGCAATACCCAAAAGGCTGCCTTTCGCCTGAAGCCAAGGTTGAAGATTGCTGTGCCTGCAAGTCCGTGAGTGAGAGGGTCCATAGTTAACCTCGTTTAAAACCTTATCGCTAATCAGAAGATTTTACTTCATTAAGTGTCCTCATATAATAAATGAGATTTATATTTTTGAAAAATATAAAATTTCCTGTAAAGGGATTGTTGCAGGGGTAGGTATAATTTTTTGGATTTCAAAAAAAAGCAGGGCAGGATCTTCCTGCCCTACCCCAAGAGAGACCTCTGAGATGCACCTGTTATTGCCCAGAGGATATGAGAGGTTGACCAGACCTCAGATATAAATTAGCATATGCTATTTTTAAATGTCAAGTATTTCATATCGCCCAATATTTAGCCTATTTTATTTATCTTTTGCTATATTTTATTAATGATAAAACATATTAAAACATATATTCTTAAATAGCGTAAAAGGGCAATATTAATCCAAAAAATGCATTTGGATTAAACCACAGAGTTCACAGAGGTATTTTAAACTTTAAAAAGACTTTTAATTTCAAGCAA
>Ga0194126_10007846_pt1 | contig 14741 bp, 10 predicted proteins | sample TA2KigC150mmetaG_FD_148641 | JGI IMG/M metagenome (GOLD analysis project Ga0194126, IMG submission 148641) | Freshwater microbial communities from Lake Tanganyika, Tanzania - TA2015035 Kigoma Deep Cast 150m | ecosystem: Environmental > Aquatic > Freshwater > Lake | place: Tanzania: Lake... | reverse complement strand
GCGGTCCCCACCGAGGGTGTCGCTGGTCCAGATCTGGTAGCCGTCGCGGCTGGCGAGGTGGAAGGCCACGCGCCGTCCGTCCGGGCTGAGGCTGTGGCCGTAGGGAAGTCCCTCGTCGGGCCCCGTGCATTCCCGGGCGTCGGAGCCGTCGAGGCGCATGTTGAAGGTCTGGCCGGGACGGGTGCGGATCACCTGCATGAGCAGGCGCCCGTCCCGCAGCACCAGTTGCGGCGCATAGAACGGGGCCATCCGGTCGCGGGTGGCCAGTTCTTCAAGGTGGTTCCGATCGAGGTCGTAAGCCCAGACGTGGGTGGGGGTCTGATGGTAGTACTCGTCGAAGGGACGACCCGGGCCGTCGCGACGTGCCTCGAGGCTGAGCAGCAGCACACGGCCGTCCTCCAGGAAACCCGTCGGCTGCCAGGTCACCTGCCCGGGCGCGGAGACCTCCAGGTCGCGGAACCCGCGACCGCGGGCGTCGATGAGGCAGGTCCGTCCGGCCGAGGTGAAGAAGAGCCGATCGGTCCCGGGAGGGCGGCCCGGAAGCAGGGTGCAGCCCGAGGCCGTGGCGAGCCCGCCAAGGCTGACCTGCGCGAGGAAATGCCGGCGATCCATGGGAATGCCAGAGGACGCTGGGCCCGCAGGACCGCCTTGTCGAGTCCTCCGGCGCGGCGCACCGTGTCGCCCACGGTTCCCTGGCCCCCCAATGGCGTGCCCCGGATCGCCTCGTCCTCCCATGATATCCCCGTTCTTCCCTTCCCGCAGGCTGGCGGTCGCCGCCCTGACGGCCTCGATCCTCCTGACCGCCCCGCCGGCCCGGGCCCGGGAGGTGTACGTGAGTCCCGGCGGCGACGATGCCCATCCCGGCTCCCGCGCCCGCCCGCTGGCCACGCTCGAGGCCGCCCGGGATCGTCTCCGGGCCGAGGCCTCGGTGCATCCCGGGGCCAAGGGCCCAGGGTCGCGCGCGCGGCGCACGATCGTCGTCCGCGCGGGGGACCATGTCCGCGACCGCACCCTGGAACTCGACGCCCGGGACTCCGGACTCACCGTCCGTGGCGAACCCGGTGCGCGGATCCTTGGCGCCCGCCGGCTCGACGGGTGGACCCCCTCGACGGACCCGCGACTGCCCGAGGCGGCCCGAGGCCGGGTCCAGGAGGTGTTGCTCGCGGGCATTCCGGGAGCGACGGGCCCGCTGGGCCGGCGCGGCTTCGGGCCGGCCCCGAGTCCGGCGCCGCCCGAGCTGCTCGTCGACGGCGCGCCGCAGACGCTGGCCCGCTGGCCCGATGGCGACCAGTGGAGCCGGCTGTCCTCCGCCGCCGAGGGCCGCTTCGGCGTCCCGGTCGACGCCGACCGGCTGGCCCGCTGGGCCGCGGCCGACGAGCCCTGGGTCCACGGGTATTGGACCTACGACTGGGCCGACTCCCACGAGCGGGTCCGCTCGGTCGACCCGTCGGCGCGGACGCTGGCCACCGAGCCGCCGCACGGCGTCTACGGGTACAAGGCCGGTCAGCGGTTCTACGCCTTGAACCTCGTCGAGGAACTCGACACGCCGGGCGAGTACTGGATCGACCGCAAGGCCGGCCGCCTGCTGGCGTGGCTTCCCGGGCCGGGCCAGACCCTGCTGTCCGTCCTCGAGACGCCGATGGTCCGGGTCCGGGACGCCTCCGACCTGACCCTCGAGCGCCTGGCCTTCGTGGGCTCCCGTGGCGAGGGCCTGCGGGTCGAGGGCGGTGCGCGGGTCGTCATCGCCGGGTGCACGCTCCGGGCCCTGGGCAACGCCGCCGTCACCCTGGAGGGCGGCCGCGCGCACCGCGTGGTCTCCTGCGATCTCCTCGACCTGGCCGAGGCCGGGGTGATGGTCTCCGGGGGCGATCGGCAGACCCTCGAGCCGGCCGGCCATGTCGTGGAGAACTGCGACATCCACCACTACGGCCGCCTCTGCCGCACCTATCGGCCGGCCATCGGCCTGCAGGGGGTGGGCCACCACGTGCGCCACAACCGCCTGCACGACGCCCCCCACAACGCCATCCTGCTCGGCGGCAACGACCACGTCATCGCCTTCAATGAGATCTTCCGGGTCTGCACCCAGACGGGCGACGCCGGGGCCATCTACATGGGGCGCGACCTCACGATGCGGGGCACCGAGATCCGCCACAACCACTTCCATGACATCGGGCCGACGCTCCGCTCGAAGGAGGGTTTCGTGGACGTGATGGCCGTCTACCTCGACGACTGCTACAGCGGCACCCGCGTCGTCGGCAACCTGTTCGAGCGTTCCGGCCGGGCGGCGATGATCGGGGGTGGCCGGGACAACCTCATCGAGGCCAACCTCTTCATCGACTGCCATCCGGCCATCCATGTCGACGCCCGGGGCACGAGCTGGGCCGCCTTCTGGTTCAACGGCAAGGATCCCTTCCTGATGCAGGGCCTGCGGGCCGTGCCCTACGACCGGCCCCCCTATTCGGAGCGCTATCCCCACCTGGCCAACCTGCTCGACGACGAGCCCGCCCGGGCCAAATACAACCGCATCGTGCGCAACGTGGTCATCGGCCGGGGCAAGCCCATCGACTGGCTCGACGGCCTGGGCGAGCACGCCGTGTCGGTGGAGGCCAACACCGTCGTCGCCGACGGCGCGTCCGTGGGGCTCGATCCCCGGCGGCGCACGGTGCGGGTGCCCGGTTTCGCGGCGATCCCGTTCGCCCGGATCGGCCTCCAGCCCGATGCCCACCGGCGGTCCCGGCGCTGAACGGCAGGGTCCAGGCCGGACCCGGGTCTTCCCGGTCGGCTCCGATGGGCTCCGATGGGCCTTGGGGGCGCTTTCGTGCTGGATCGCGGGCCGGCCCGGCTCCTACGGTTCGGCCACCATTCCTCGAGGTGAACCGCATGGACCCATGGCGTCGGCGCCGCAGGACCCGTTGGGCCTACGCCCTGTTGGCCGGGCTGTCGTTGTCCCTGCCGCGGGGCCTCCTGCCGACGCTTGGCCAGGGCGCGGGCTCCCCGGCGCTCGAGTGGAAGCCGCACCCCGGGCACCGGCGGGCCGTCGTCCGTCCCGGTCCCGGCAGGGGTCCGGGCTTCGAGCTGCAGCCGCCCGCCGTCACGGGCGTCGCCTTCACCAACCACCTCGACGAGGCCACCGTCGCCCGCAACCGGCTGCTTGAGCTCGGCTCGGGCGTGGCGCTGGGCGACGTGGACGGGGACGGCCGCGTGGACGTGTACCTCTGCCGCCTCGAGGGCGACAACGTGCTGTACCGGAACCTGGGCGACTGGCGCTTCGAGGACATCACGGCCCGGGCGGGTGTCGCCTGCTCCGACCAGTACTCCACCGGATGCAACCTCGCCGACCTCGACGGCGACGGGGATCTCGACCTGCTGGTCAACAGCCTCGGTGGCGGAACCCGCGCCTTCCGCAACGACGGCACGGGCCGATTCACCGAGGCCGAGCTGGGGTTCCTGCGCAACACCGGCGCGACCTCCATGGCCCTCGCCGACGTCGAGGGCGACGGCGACCTGGACCTGTACGTGACCCACTACCGCTCCGACACCTTCCATGACCCGCCCAAGGGCGGCCGGTTCGTGCAGCGGCGGCAGCCCGACGGCACCACGGTCATCGAGCCGAAGGACCGCTACGTCGGGATGCCGGCGATGAACGGCAACCTCGAGGTGCTCGAGCGGGGCGAGGCCGATGCGATGTACATCAACCGGGGCGGCACCAACGTGGTGCTGGTGCCCTGGAACGTGGGCCTCTTCATCGACGAGCAGTCCCAGGCCCTGGTGGAACCGCCCCGGGACTGGGGCCTGGCCGTTATGTTCCGCGACCTCGACGGCGACCACCGCCCCGACCTCTACGTCTGCAACGACTTCGTCCACTGGCCCGACCGCCTGTGGCTCAACCTCGGCAAGCGCTTCCAGGCGGCACCTCCCACCGCGCTGCGCAACCAGCCCCTCTCGTCGATGTCGATGGATGCCGCCGACATCGACCGTGACGGCCATGACGACTTCTTCGTCGCCGAGATGCTCAGCCCCCGGCGCGAGGACCGGGCCCGCCAGCGCCCCGACACGCTCGACGGCGTCGTGCGATGGCCGCTCGAGCGCCCCGCTTTCCGTCCGGAGGTCACTCGCAACACGTTGCAACGGTCCCGCGGCGACGGCACCTGGGCCGACATCGCGCCGCTGGCCGGCGTCGCCGCCACCGACTGGACCTGGTCGTCGGCCTTCCTCGACGTCGACCTCGACGGCTGGGAGGACCTCCTGCTCACCACCGGCAACTTCCACGACGTCCAGGACGTCGACGCCCAGGGCCGGATCATCCGGGAAGGCCTGTGGAAGAGCCCCGAGACCCGGCGTCAGGCGCTGGCCCTCCTGCCGCGCAGGGCCACCCCGTCGGTGGCCCTGCGCAACCGCCGCGACCTGACCTTCGAGGACACCGGCGCGGCCTGGGGCTTCGACCAGCGCGGCTTCGCCCACGGCATGGCCTTCGGCGACCTCGACAACGACGGCGACCTGGACGTGGTGGTCAATGTGCTCAACGGCCCCGCCCGCCTGCTGCGCAACGGCGCGCAGGCTCCGCGACTGGCCGTGCGCCTCAAGGGGGCCCGTGCCAACACCGCCGGCATCGGCGCGAGGATCCGCGTCACCGGCGGACCGGTGGCCCAGCATCAGGAGATGATCTCCGGCGGCCGGTACCTCTCCGGCGACCAGGCCCAGCGCGTCTTCGCCGCCGGGGAGGCCCGTTCGCTCGATGTCGAGGTCATCTGGCGCAACGGACGCCGCACCGAGGTCCGTGGGCTGGAGCCGAACCAGGTCGTGGAGATCGAGGAACTCGGGACCCGGGATCCGCCGGCGCCGCCGGCGGCCCCGCAGGCCCTGTTCCAGGCCCAAGTCGCCGCGCCCGACCCCGTGCCCCGCGAGCCCGATCCGGCCCAGTTCGAGCGCCAGCCCCTCCTGCCGCGTCGGCTCGCCACCGAGTCGCCGGGCCTGGCGTGGGCCGACTGGGATGGCGACGGGGATCCCGACCTGTGGGTCGGCGCCGATGAAGACGGCCGGCCCAGGGCCCTTCGCAACGACGGAGCCTCCGGGTTCGTCACCGACGACACCCTTCGGCTGCGCTCCTTGGAATCCGGCCCATGCCCGGCGGTGCTTATCGCCCCGGGCCTTCCGGGAGACGGCCCGTCGCTGCGCTGGATCGCCGGACTCGCCTCCGCGAAGGACGCCTCGGGCGGGACACCCCGCTTCGCCGACCTCGGCCCGTCCAACGCCGCCCCATCGATCGCCCCGTCGGCCATCCCGTCCGACGCCGGCTCGACCGGGCCCCTCGCCCTGGCCGATGTCGACGGCGACGGCCGCCTCGACCTGCTGGTCGGGGCCAGGGCCAAGGCGGGCCGGTATCCGGAGACCGCGGCCACGCTGCTGCTGCCCGGCACCGCCACCGGCTGGGGCCCCCCGGGCGTCGTCACCGACTCGGCCCGGGTGAGCGGGGCCGTCTTCACCGACGTCGATGCCGATGGCGATCCCGATCTCGTGCTGGCCGGCGACTGGGACAGCCTGCGGCTCTTCCGCAACGATGGGGGGAGGCTGGTCGAGGCCACCGCCGGTTCCGGGCTGGAATCCCGCAAGGGCTTCTGGAACGGCGTCGCGGCCGGGGATTTCGACGGCGATGGCCGGATGGACCTCGTGGCCTCGAACTGGGGCCGCAACTGGCGCATCGACCAGACGGGCGGCCCCGCCGGCGTCACGCCGGCCGCCGGTCGCCAGGCCCCGGTCCGGCTGGTGTCGGGCGAATTCTCCGAGCCGGGCCGGGTGATAACCCTGCTCGCCTCGGTCGATCCCGCCACCGGCCGCCAGACGCCCTGGCGGTCGTGGTCGGCCCTGGCCAAGGCCATCCCGTCGCTGGTCGAGCGGGTGCCCTCGCACCGCGAGTTTGCCGCCCGCGACGTGACCGGTCTCCTCGGCCCGTTGGCCGCGCGCGCCTCCTCCCTCGAGGCCGACACCTTCGACTCGATGCTGTTCCTCAACCGGGGTGGCCGCTTCGAGGCCGTGCCGCTGCCCGTCGAGGCCCAGTTCACCCCGGCCTTCGGGGTGGCGGTGGCCGACTTCGACGGCGACGGCCGCGAGGACCTGTTCCTGGCGCAAAACTTCTCCGGGGTCGATGCCGAGACCTCCCGCCACGACGCCGGGACCGGGCTGGTGCTGCTCGGCGACGGCCGGGGTGGCTTCCGCAGTTTGTCGCCGAGGGAGGCGGGTTTCAGCCTGCCGGGTGAGCAACGCGCCAGCGCCGTCGCCGATGTCGATGGCGACGGCCGACCCGACCTGGCCGTCGGCCAGCATGCGGGCATCACCCGCATCCTGCGCAACGTCGGCGGCCGACCCGGGGTGCGCGTCCGGCTGCAGGGGCCGCCCGGCAACCCGGAGGGCGTTGGGGCGGTGCTGCGGTTGGTGTTCGGGGACCGCACGGGCCCGGCCCGGGAGATCCACGTCGGTTCCGGGTTCCGCTCGCAGGATTCGGCCGACACCGTACTCGCCGCGCCGACCGAGCCCACGGCCGTCGAGGTGCGGTGGCCCGCCGCGCCTGGTTCGCCCCGGTCAGGGTTCCAGCGGCTCGAGTGGCCTGCGGGCGCCCGTGCCGTGACCGCGGGTTTCGGCCAGGCCCTGCGCCACCGTTGACACCCCCTGGGCTGCGCAATTTTCTTTCTGTAATTTCTGTGGGCATCAGTTCGCCTGTGGATTCGGGGAGGCCATGTTCAGGGGGAGTTTTCCGGTCTCCCACTCCTCGGTGATTTCTGCGAGGAGGCCGGGCGAATGCGCCCGGCAGGGCGCGTTGTCGGAAGGGTTGAAAACCTGAAGACGGGCGGACGGGGAGCCCGAGACGGCCGGATTGGCCGGGCGATGCCTGCCCGACGGTTCAGCCGCCGGACGACCTGGGACGCGAGAAGGATCCCCGGGCCGGGAGAAGGCCGGAGCCGCGGCCGGCGGGCATGGGTCACCGGAAACGCCGCGGACGGAAGGTGCCGCCCCGCGGGCTGGCCCCGGCGGAGCGACCGCCACCACCGGGGGGTCGGGGACCGGGTCCGGGGGACGATGGCCCCCGGCTGGGCCGGGCTCCCTGGGGACCGCGGCCATGGCGGGGTCCGCCACGGGGTCCGCCGCGTGGAGGTTCGGCGCTCGCCGCCGGGGCGGGTGCGGAGTAGTCGAAGCCCTCGAGGCGCCGGCGTGGCAGGGTGCGCCGGATGAACGTTTCCAGGGCCCTCAGGTCGTCGGCCTCGTCCGGGCTCACCAGGCTGATGGCGCTGCCGACGGCCTGCGCCCGACCGGTGCGGCCGATGCGGTGCACGTAGTCCTCAGGCGCAGGCGGGAAGTCGTAGTTCACCACATGCGAGATGCCGTCCACGTCGATCCCCCGGGCGGCGATGTCGGTGGCCACCAGCACCCGGACCGCACCTCCCTTGAACTCGGCCAGGGCCCGAAGCCGCTGGTTCTGGGAGCGGTTGGAATGCAGCGTCGCGGTGCGCACCCCGTGCTGTTCAAGCCGGCGGGCGATGCGGTCGGCCCCGTGCTTCATGCGGGCAAACACCAGCACCATCGACAGGGCGGGATCTCGCAGCAGCTGTTGGAGCATGGCTCCCTTGAGGTGGCGCGGCACCTCGTACACCGACTGGTCGACCGTTTCGGCCGGGTTGGACCGGCGGCCGATCTCCACCGACTGGGGCGACTGCAGGAACTCGCCCGCCACGGCCTCGATTTCCCGGGACAGTGTGGCCGAGAAGAGCAGGGTCTGCCGCCGACGGGGGAGCTGGCGCACCACGTCGCGGATGGCTGGCAGGAATCCCATGTCCAGCATGCGGTCGGCCTCGTCGAGCACCAGATGCCCGATGCCGGAGAAGTTGCCGTAGCGACGGCCCATCAGGTCGAGCAGGCGCCCCGGGGTGGCGATCACCAGGTCGGCCCCGCGGCGCAGCGCCTCGATCTGGGGCTTTTCCCCCACGCCGCCGAAGACCGTGGCCACGCTCAGCGACAGGTACCGTGCGTAGTCCCGCACATTGTCGTGGATCTGCACCACGAGTTCCCGGGTCGGTGCCAGCACCAGCGTCCGGATGTGGCCCGGGCTGGAATGCCCGGCGGCCAGGCGGGTGAGCAGGGGCAGGGTGAAGGCGGCCGTCTTGCCGGTGCCGGTCTGGGCGATGCCGATGAGGTCCCGGCCGGAAAGGATCACCGGGATGGCGGCGGCCTGGATGGGAGTGGGCTCGGTGTAGCCCGCGTCATCGACGGCACGGAGCACACGGGGATCTAGGCCGAGGTTTCGGAAATCCATGGTCGGGAAAGCAATTCGCGGGACGGACACGGGATGGAGCCGGTCGACGCCCGAGCTCCGGGTTGGCGACCCAAAGTCCCGGCGGCGATCAGCCGATGCGCCAGGTGATCCGCGCCTTGTTCAGGTCGTAGGGGGACATCTCCATCTTGACCCGGTCGCCCACGGTGAGTCGGACCCAGCGCTTGCGCATCTTGCCGCAGACGGTGGCGAGGACCAGGTGCTGGTTGTTCAGTTCCACCCGGAACATGGTGCCGGCCAGCACGCTGGCAATGCGGCCTTCGACTTCGATGGAGTTCTCTTTCATGCGGACGGAGGAGACGAGCGGGTCGGGAGACGAGGAGTTGAGGAGGCGTCGGGTCGGGGGGCGCCCACCGATCTGTCCGACGGGCCCCGCCAATGCGCCCGGCGGGGAGTGGAACAAAAAAAGCGAGGGCCGGAGCGTTCCGGCCCTCGCCTCGGGAAAAGAGGGGTGTCGAAGGAACAGCTCAATACCGGTCGCGACCGCCGCCGCCGTAGCCACGGCCGCCGCCGCCACCGCCGCCGTAACCGCCACGGCCGCCACCACCGTAGCCGCCGCCGCCGCCCGGGGGACGGTCTTCACGGGGCCGGGCGATGTTCACGGTCAGGGGACGGCCGCCGAGCTGGGCGCCGTTCATGGCCTCGACGGCGCGCTGGGCCTCCTCGGGGGAGCTGAAGGTCACGAAGCCGAAGCCGCGGGGACGGCCGCTGACGCGGTCGACCATCAGGTTGGCCTCAAGGACGGTGCCGTGGGCCGCGAAGGCGTCCTGGAGCTCGTTCTCGGTGGTGTTGTAGGAGAGGTTTCCGACAAACAGTTTGTTGTTCATGATGATTTGCTGTTCCGAGTACCGACTGCATTCTCGAGGTTGTTCCCGACTGCCGGGTTTCAAATCATCACCGAACCAAGTTCACCTGAGGATTCACCACGCCTTCGAAGCACTAGATCTCTGACAGACGGGGGGAATCATCGCGATTTTCAGCCAAAAGACAACCCATTTCGCGTTTTTTTTGAGGCGGGGCGGTTGGGCAGGACGGGGTGGTTCATGGCGTCCCGGGCCGTCCCGTCATCCGCACCGTGATGCCGCGGTCCGCCAGGAAGGTCTTGGCTTCCTGGATCGTGTGGGTGTCGAAATGGAAGATGCTGGCCGCCAGCACCGCGTCGGCCCGGCCCTCCTTGAGGACATCGGCGAGGTGCTGGAGGTTGCCGGCGCCGCCGCTGGCGACCACGGGAACGCCGACGGCCTCGCTGACCCGACGGGTGATCACGAGGTCGAAGCCCTGCTTGGTTCCGTCGGCATCGATGGAGTTGAGGACGATCTCGCCGGCCCCCAGCTCGCAGGCCCGCCGGGCCCACTCCACGGCGTCGAGGCCGGTCTCCTTGCGGCCCCCTGCGGCGAAGACGCCCCAGCGGTCGCATGCCACCTGCTTGGCGTCGATCGAGACGACGATGCACTGGCTGCCGTACTTTTCGGCGCCCTGCCGGATCAATTCCGGTTGGCTGATGGCGCTGGAGTTGATGCTGATCTTGTCCGCCCCGGCGCGGAGCATCTGCCCCATGTCCTCCACGGTGCGGATGCCGCCGCCGACCGTCAGCGGCATGAAGCACTGGTCGGCCGCCCGCTCGATCACCCCGATCATCGAGGCCCGCCCGTGGGCGCTGGCGGTGATGTCGAAGAACACCATCTCGTCGGCGCCCTGCGCGTCGTAACGCAGTGCCATCTCCACGGGGTCGCCCACGTTCCGCAGCCCGCCCTCCTCGGCCCGGCCGAACTGCACGCCCCGGGTGACCTGGCCGTCATGGACATCCAGGCAGGGGATGATCCGGCGGGCCAGCGGCGTCGGCCGCGGGTTGGACGGCAGCGCGGTGCCGGAGGAGGCGCAAGGGGCGGGATTCATGGCGTGCGGCCCGGGGAGTGCCCCGACGGGACGGTTTTGGGACGGTGCAAAACGTCGGGAGGCCGCACAAGGCCGAATGGCGGTTGCCGCAGTCCCGGCCTGCGGCAGACTACCGGTCGCACGCATGGCCTCGATTCCCCGATTCGTGGTAGTCACCGGCACCGGCACCGGTGTCGGCAAGACCGTCCTCACCGCGCTCCTGGTCCGCCGACGGGTCCGCCAGGGGCGTCCGATCCGGGCGTTCAAGCCGCTCTGCAGCGGCGGCCGCGACGACGCCCTCGCCCTCGAGGCGGCCTTGGGCGGGACGCAGGACCTGGATGCGATCAATCCGTGGCACTTCAAGGCCCCGCTCAGCCCGGCGTTGGCGGCCCGGCTGGAGGGTCGGCGCGTGGGCCTGGGCGAGGTGCTGCATCACCTGCGGGAGCAGTCGGCGGGATGCCCCCTCGCCTTGGTCGAGGGGGCCGGCGGTCTCCTGAGCCCCTCGACGGCCGACGGTGACACGCGGGACCTGCTCCGCCACCTGCGGGCCCAACCGGTGCTCGTTGCCGCCAATCGGCTCGGGGCGATCCACGATGTCCGGGCCGCGCTAGCCTGCCTGCCCCCGACCTTGCGGTCCAAGACTCAGGTCGTGCTCATGGCCCCGGCCGTCCCCGACCCATCCACGGCCCGGAATGCCCGAAGCCTCGCGGACTACCATCCGGCCGACCGGATCATCGACGTCCCGAGGGTCTCCGGTGCGATCCAGTCCGGTGCCAGCGCCCCGTCGGCCGCCTTGAACCGCCGGCTCGACCGCGTCCTCGAAGGGTTGGGGGCCTGAGCGCCCGGCCCGCCCGGTCGGCTGGATGCCCGCCCAGGGCGGCCCTGCCGCCGTGCGCCAGAACCCACGGTTACCCATCGGTGCCTTCACCCCCGCCCCTTGCAGGCCGCTCCAGCGCGAACTCGCGGTTGCGGTGCCCTCCGGCCGGGGGCTATCGTGGGCGGACGATTGCTATGACGTTGACCGAAAAGCTGCTGGCCCGAGCCTCGGGCAAGGCCCGGGTGTCCGCAGGTGACAACATCTGGGTGAACGCCGATGTCCTGATGACCCACGACGTGTGCGGGCCCGGGACCATCGGCGTCTTCAAGCGCGAGTTCGGCAAAGACGCCAAGGTCTGGGACCGCCACCGCATCGTCATCATCCCCGACCACTACATCTTCACCTCCGACTCCAAGTCCAACCGCAACGTCGACATCCTGCGCGACTTCGCCCGCGAGCAGGACATCCCGTACTTCTACGACGTCATCGACGATCCCAACGGAGCCTGGAAGTTCGACGCCGCCAAGGGGTCGCTGAAGCGCCAGTACGGCTCCCAGTATGCGGGCGTCTGCCACGCCGCCCTGCCGCAGAAGGGCCATACCCGTCCCGGCGAGGTCCTCTTCGGCACCGACTCGCACACCTGCATGGCCGGCGCCTTCAACCAGTTCGCCACGGGCATCGGCAACACCGACGCCGGCTTCGTGATGGGCACCGGCAAGCTGCTCATCAAGGTGCCCTCCACCATCGGGTTCCGCCTCGAGGGCAAGATGCAGCCGGGCGTCATGGCCAAGGACATCATACTGCATGCCATCGGTGAGATCGGTTTCGATGGCGCGACCTACCAGGCCATGCAGTTCCATGGCTCCGGCATCGCGATGCTCTCGATGGACGACCGCATGACCATCGCCAACATGGCCATCGAGGCCGGCGGCAAGAACGGCATCTTCCCCTTCGACGCCCGCACCGCGGAGTACGTCGAGGCCCGCACCCGCCTCAATGGCACCCGCTCGGCCTACGAGCCGGTCGAGGCCGACCAGGACCAGAGGTTCACCCGCGAGATCGTCATCGACCTCTCCAAGCTCGAGCCCACCGTGGCCTGCCATCCCGACCCCGGCCAACGCAAGTCGGCCAAGGAACTGGCCGACGTGAAGCTCGACCGGGCCTATGTCGGATCCTGCACCGGCGGCAAGACCAGCGACTTCGTGGAGTTCGCCCGGGTGCTGCGCGGCAGGAAGGTGGTCATCGACACCTTCGGCGTGCCGGCCACGCCCGAGATCGTGCACGACCTGCAGAACACCCGCTGGGGCAACCAGACCATCTGGGACATCCTCGTGTCGGCCGGTGTGCAGATGACCGAGAACGCCGGATGCTCCGCCTGCTTGGGCGGCCCGGTCGATACCTTCGGTCGCATGAACACGCCCCAGAAGTGCATCAGCGCCACGAACCGGAATTTCCCCGGCCGCATGGGTCACAAGGAGAGCCAGGTGTTCCTGGCCTCGCCCGCGACCGTGGCGGCCAGCGCCCTGACCGGCCGCGTGGCCGACCCGCGCGAGTTCGTGAACTGAAATCGGGAGAGTTCCCCTGGAGCCCGTCTGCAGACAGGCTTTAAGGGAACTCTTCGACCCGCAGGCCGGTTCGGGCGCGGATCGTTCCGGCGACCTCCGACAGCTCGTCGGCGCCCAACCGGGTGGCCCAGGGCTCGGGCGTGGGGCGGGCCAGCGTGTAGGCGTGCACCTCGCGCACGGTGCCGCCCCCCTCCCGGATCTGGTTCAGGCGCCGGCAGTAGGCCTCCAGCTCGGGCGCCGGCATGGGCTGCCCATGGGTCTTGAGGAAGAGGCTCTGGACCACGATGGGGCGCACCCGTGCGGTCTCCAGCAGGTTGCCGAGGATGCGGTCGAAGCGCACCGAGCTGCGGTTGATGTGCCGGTAGTAGTCCTCGGTGCCGGCGTCGAGCTTGGCCCAGACCTCCCCGTGGTGGGCGTCCATGAGGGCCAGCCCGCGGCGCACCGACGCCTTGTCGAGGCCGGCCGAGTCGGTGATGAGCACGATCTTGGTCTCCGAGAGGCCCTTCTCCCGCAGCACGTCGGCCACCACCTCCACGCAGACGTCGAAGTTGGAGACCATGGTGGGCTCGCCATCGCCGCTGAAGGCCACGTCCCGGACGGCCCGGGTGATCTCCGGGGGGGTGTCGTTGAATTTCGGCTCCCGCCCGAGGCCTCCGCCCACGGCATGGTCGATGAGCCAGCGGAGTTCATCCCGCACCTGTTCGAGCCGGACCTCCTTCGCCTTGCCCGGTGTCGTGCGGTCCACCTCGCAATAGACGCAGTCGAAGTTGCACTGCTTGTCGGGGTTGAGGTTCACCCCGATCGAGAGCCCGCGCGACCGACGTGAGACCACCGGGTAGACGTAGGTGAAGTCCTGGTAGGTCCGGGCGTGGTCGACGACGGCCTTCCAGGTGTTCCGGATCGGGGCGGGGCGGGTGGGCTGCTCTCCCATGCCCCAAGGGTAGGACCTTAGGGGCCCGAAGGCCAAACCTTCCCCGGAATCGGTGGCGAGGCCCGATCTTGGCCGGCTCGGTCTGGGGATCTGGCCCCATGCCGGCGCGGGTGGGGTTGGGGGATAGCCCCCAATTCGGGGCCCATCCGGGGCGGAACTCCGTCACCGCGCCCGGCGGAATGTCCGAAAACTCCAAAAAACGGGGTTTTTTGCGGGATCCGGTCGTGGCATGGCCCCTGCAGGATGGTGTCCCAGAAGGCAACGGGGTCCGACCGCTCTCCCGAAGCCCTCCGAAGGCGCTCCCGGCCAGGGAGCCAGCTTTGAGGGGGGCACCGAGGGCGCCGGAGCTCGACCAAACCAAAAAACAGCCAAAAAACCGTCCAAAGAATAGTCCACCGATCCACCGATCCACCCAACGCTCAAACTCCACAATCCCCCAAACTCAAATCCCATGAACTCCAAGAACTCACTCCTTCTCGCCTCGGTGCTCGCCGCGGCCACCGCCCTGAGCAGCTTCGCCCAGGCCACCCCGCCGACCGACAAGCCCGCCGGCCCGGAGAAGCCCCAAGGCCGTCCTGGCGGCCCCGGCGGCCCCGGCCGTGGCATGGAGGTGCCCCGCATCGGCGTGCCCGACAACGTCCTGTCCACCCTGCCGAAGGCCCTGCAGGACCAGATCACCAAGTACCGCGAGCAGTCCAAGACCTTCATCGATGCCCAGCGCGACCTCGCCAAGACCCTCAAGGGTGCCACCGAGGAGCAGCGCAACAGCTTGCGTGAGCAGCTCAAGGCCAACCGCGAGAAGTTCCTCGCCGACACCCAGACCCTGCGCACCGAGATCCGCGACCAGCTGAAGGATCTGGGCGTGTCCGTCCGGGGCGGCCGGCCCGGTAATGGGGGCGGCGCCGGCAAGGGCCCGGGCCGTCCGCGCGGCTGAACGCCGGTCAATCCCGGAGGGGTCCTGCGGGGCGGGGTGTCGGAGATGGCCAACGCCAGCGATCGTCACCCCCCTCCCATCGCCCCGATCCGTTTCGCAGACAGCATAGGTTGGGGCAGGCGGACCGTGGTTTGCGGCTCGCCTGCCCTTTTCGCGTCGGCCAGCCTGCCTGCCGAATCCGATTGTCGCCGCGCCCCATGGCCTTGCCGCCCTCCCGCTCCCGCCGGTCCGCCGTCCATTCCGGCTCGCGTCGCCGCGGGGCGCCGTGGGGCGACAAGGGCCATGGGGCCGTCGGCCGG